>Ga0310903_10000001_pt1 | contig 46412 bp, 73 predicted proteins | sample C24D4metaG_FD_203914 | JGI IMG/M metagenome (GOLD analysis project Ga0310903, IMG submission 203914) | Lab incubated soil microbial communities from West Virginia University Organic Research Farm, Morgantown, WV, United States - C0D3 | ecosystem: Environmental > Terrestrial > Soil >...
AGGAGACAGGCGGGGCGTGACGCTTGAGGCGTCACTGTCACCGGGAGTGGCGAAGCAACCACCCTGAATGCCGGACACTCGACGTCCACCCATGAACAGTCGCTGGTAGTAGCCGGAACTCATGTCAGCGATCTCTACACTCTTGCCGGGGCGAGGAGCGTGGATGAACTTACCGTTGCCGATATAGAGGCCGACATGGTCAGGACCCTTGACACCCTTGTCAGTGTCGAAGAAGATCATGTCGCCAGCCTGAAGCTCGTTCATGCCGACAGCCTTACCCTCACCGATCTGGGTGAAGGTAGTGCGACTGACGTTGATGCCGAAGTTCTTATAGACCTGCTGGACAAGTCCGGAGCAGTCAACGCCACCACTCAGGGAGTTGCCTCCCCACACATACGGAGTGCCAAGGAACTTCTTGGCGAAGTTGATGATGTCTACTCCGGACACTGCCATTATTCCATCCCACCTAGCATCTGCATCATTGCGTCGAAGTAGGTCGTCGCCGCCTGATAGGCGCCGTACTCCTCACTCGACTTAGCCTTGTCCATGCTCATCATCTGACGAGCACCCTCCTTTACGCCACCAGTGGTCTCACTCTCCTGCGACTGGAGAGTATCGCCAAGGTAGTTGGCGGTCGTGGTGGTGACTGTCGGGTTGGCTCGCTCCATGTCATTGAGGGCCTTCTGGAAGCTGGTTACTTCAGCCTTCGTCGGGTCTCGACCCAGCAGCTGCTGAGCTGCTGTGTAGAAGATGGCGCGAGCGTCACCCTCCGTCGACATGTCGAAGCTCTTAGATGTCTGCTTCACCGTGCGAGGCGTGTTCATGTATGCTTCACGCTGATCGCGGTCCTTGGCGATGATATCCCAAGGAGTGACGGTTACACCCTGTGCGTAGTAGTTCGCAGCCTGAGCAACGTAGTTACCCCAGAGCGCAGCTAGCTGAGCATCCTTCATGTTGTTCGTGTCGTAGCCAGCCAGTGCGACCTGGCTGAGGAACTTGTCCCTTGTCTTCTGATCCCAGCTGTAGAACTGGCCGGTGACCTGCGAGACGGACTGAGTGTCCGGCCGCGAGCCGCCACCGCTAGTCGCGAACGAGCCGAGCCCACCAGGCGTGTACCCAGGAGCGTAGGGTCCCTGAGGCTTGAGGAACATGGATCCGGCGCTCTTGACGGGATTGGCAACCCAGCCCATGAAGACGGGAGGATCCTTGGGCGAGGCGCCCGTAGGCGCCCCCACCGCTCCGCTCTCGACGACTGACTGGATGGACTTCTTGAGGTTCTCGGGGTCCTTACCCGGCGAAGGGCTGGGCTGTGGCTGTGGCATTCTGCGCCTCCATCGGTGTAGTTGCTAGGGCCGCTTCCTTGTTGAAGCCCATGTCGCTACCGAAGTAGCGACGCTGGACCCAGCCGAACTTGGTGTCAGCCTCAAGGAGCTTGAGAACGAATCGATCCCAAGAGTCCTTCAGGTCGGCGTTCGTCTGGGTGGTGATGTCGTCAGACCCACCCGCCTTCTTGCGGATGAGCAGGGCCTTCTGCATGTTGCGACGCTCTTCCAGGTACGTGCGAAGAGTGTAGATGTCAGAGCGAATACCGACCGTGCCGTCAGGGTTGACCGCCTTGGCCCACAGTTCCGGGTCCTCGACAATGTCCTGAAGCTTGGCTGCGTTGCGGTCGTACTTGCCCTTGTCGAACGAGTTCCATTCCTCCTCCCACGATTCGTTGTAGAAGGAGTTCTCCCTGCCATCAGGCAGGGTCTTGTTCGTGAGCAGATAGATCAGAGCCTGCTTGCCCTTCTTCAGGTTCTCTGCGCCCGGGTCGTCGTACGACTGTAGGCCAGCACTGAAGAGCTGGGAGTCCAGGTCGTGCATCATGGAGTTGTACTGCTGCCAGCCCTTTGCGCGCTGACCCTTCTTCCATGCTTCACGTGGATCCAGCTGCTCTCGCTGCATTTTGCCGGAACCTGCACCTGCACCGTGCGTCTTCTGGTAGAAGTACGCACCCTGCGAGAACTCGCCATCCCCCTCGTCGCCGACGATGAGGCTTGCATACTCGGGTCCGACCTTGTTGATCAGATCCTGGTAGTAGGCGCTCATCTGCACGCCCTCAACAGTAGGCTTGATGCCAGTGTTGTTCTGAGACATGGAGCGAGAGAACATGAAGAACGAGTCTCCATACTTCTCGTAGAACTTCTCGTCCGCACTGTCAGGGTCAAGCTTCTGCATGCGGTCGAACTCATCACGGAAGTACTGGTACGGGTCCTGCTGGTTAACGCTGAATGGCAGAGAGAACGCCATCGCGGTCCTGAACCAGGACCAGCGATCAGCCCTGTCAAGCAGCTCATCCCAGGTTGGCTCGGTGTCCCGAAGGCCGGTCTCATACTTGTAGTGTTCAACCTGCATGGAGTAGAACAGCATCCGCTGCTTCGTCTCCGAGCGGTCGTCCATCGAGTCGCCCAGTCGCTTGCCAGTGTTCGGGTTAATGAAGTCCCACACACTGTCCTGCGGACCGAACGGCAGCACGCCGAACTTCTTGGCCACGTCGGCCAGGTTCGGATTGTCCTGAGCGAAGTGGTTCGTTGCGAGCTGGACGTACGGCCCTGCCCCGACGGGCAGGTAGCCGTCACCGTGGTTGAGCACGATGTTCAGGCTGGACATTGGGATGGTGAACGAGGCGTCTTCGTCAAGGCCGAGAGCCCTGTTGAATGCCTTGCCACCAAGATACTCCGGAACCTGGATAAGGATCTTACGCTCACCGAACTTGGTCAGTCGACGCTCGCCAGTTGCGGGATCCGTGATATAACCGGACGCGTCAACAGGGTTGCCTTCGATATCAACCACCAGACCTGCACGAGACGGAGCCTGGTAGAACTGACCGACACGCCCAAGGATCTCAGGCTTGTCCGAGATGATGCGAGCCCACCGGTTCCACGATTCCTGCTGGGCTCCGAAGAATGCACCGAAGTGCTTCATCCCGTAGGCCATCTTGGTCTCGTGATCCATGGTGAAGGTATAAGCCTTCACGTCCTTCAGCGCAGCCTGACGGGCATTGCTCTCAAGGATCTTGCGCATCGACTCATCGATACGGGTGACGCCCTGAGCCTCCAGACGCTTGACGGCGTCTGCGAGGTTCGCCTTGTACTGCTGTCCGAAGAGTGGGTGACGGAGGAGGTGGGTAGCTGGCAGCTGGTTCGAGAACCGGTACCAACCCTCGATGCTCTGGTCGAGCAGCTGAGTGATCGGGTTGCGACCTTCAGCGTACGAGTACATCTCCATCTGAACATCAGGTCGGTTGCGAGTCGGAAGAGTCTCAAGCATCTCCTTCGTCAGGCGACCCTCGGCCGCCGCCACTCGGGCGGCATCCATGCCTGCACCAGCGAGAGGGAGAATGTCATCCACATACTTGATGACGTTCTGTGCCCGCTCCTGGTCGGTGAGATGCTTCATCGGCATCTCGTCCTTGAACTTCCGTCCAGCAGGACTGCGCAGCCACTTGACCACGTCAGCCTCGTTGGCACCCATGAGGACAAGGCGACCAAGCTCGGACTGACCGATCTGGTCATTGACCACGCGGTACCAGGCATCGAGGTGCTTCTCAGCACCGACGGTGCCGACGCTGACGTTGTTCCAGTTCTGACGACGCATGCGCTTCAGGTACCAGTCAGAGCTGGATCCCATCATGTTGACGAAGTTACGCTGACCGGCAGCGAAGTCTCGGAACATCTCGCCCTGCTTGCCAGCGAGTGGACCCTCGAACACCTGACGCCCGATCTTCACGTCTCGCATCTGCGAGCCGAGGGCGGCCTTGTCGCTAGCGTCTGCACGCCTGATCTTCAGAGCCGTGATGTCATCGGTGATGTCGTTGAGATCATCCGTCAGCGCCTTGATGTCACCCTGAGCCTTGCCTGCCTGAACGCGGAGCAGCTCGTTCTTGACGCTCGCCTGTAGGCGAGCCATATCCCCGAGCTGAGTGTCGAGCATGGCCATGTTCGCACGGGCCTGGGCAACGCCAGGCTTGTTGAACTTTCCACGAACGAGGTCCTGGACAAACACCTTGCCACCCGTTGCGACTCGGCTGGTCATCGCCATCCCGCCGAAGCGGGCAAGCTGACCAAGGAAGTCGTCGGCAAGGGCGCGAGGCCCGTAGCCGAGGCGAGCAAGCTGAGCGAACTTCCACACCGTACCGAGGTAGTCGGCGGTCTCGTCAGTCTTGTACCAGAACTTGCCGTTCAGATCCTTTAGCTTCTGGAACCGCTCACCCTGCGTGTTGATCGCACGCTCCATGGTCTTGAAGTCCATGAGGATGTGGTTGTTCGCGAGCTGAGTGTCGAACATCGGAGTAGGAACGATGCGTCCACCACCAGCGTCAACCTCCGCAATGCGGACGCTTAGGCCGGGGTTGTTCGGATCCTCCATTCGTCCAGCGCCATAGGTCTCAGTGCGGCTGCCAGCAGCAGCTGCCTGAGTTCCACGCCTACGCTCAAGGAAGTCGGCGTAGAGGTGATCGGCGATGTCTCGATCGATCTGCTTGGTCGGGTTCTTCGCGTTGTAGTCGTCGACCATCTTGCGGACAGTCTCGTTCTCGATCTTCTCAAGAACCCGAGCGCGCTCTGCGGGAGTGGCCTTGACGTAGTCTGCGACCATGCGGTCACGGATCTCGCGAGGCATTCCCTTGTGCTCGGCAAGAGCTGCGTTCAGCTCCTTGTAGGAGTTCTCCGCGTGGATGTCGATGAAGTAGCTGGGCTTGATATCGTTGTAGCTGCGCACGAGCTTGATGGGCAGGATCCCACCGACGTTCGCGACGGTGTTCACCGTTCCCTTGACCAGACCGGCTTCCTTGACTCCTGGGCGGAAGCTGACCTGACCGGTGACAACATCAGCCTGGCGGGCCTTGATGGCCGCCGGAGTGGTGATGTCATTGAAGTTCATGTTGTCGAGGGACTTGAACGCGCTCAGCTTATCAGAGATGATGCCGCGTTCGTTCTCCATCGCAGCGATGGCCTTCTCCTGCTGCGTGATCGCAGCCTTCACTCGCTGGCCGTAAGGGCCAGCCTGCTTGGCCGGAGAGAGGCCAGCATAGTAGACACCGTGCTGAGTGTTCCTCGCCATCAGAGATTCGACTTCGGCCTTCAGGACAACGTTCTTGGTCTGAAGTGCGACGAACCCACCATTGTCACCCATCATGACGCGAAGCAGGTCGCTGACCTCGTCAGCGTCCTTGGCCTGGTCAAGCAGGCGAGCAGCGACTTCACCATTGGCGGATCGCTTAAAGGTGTCGAAGTCTCGGGCAAGGATCAGTGCGGCAGTCTCGGGGTTGTTCCGCTTGATGTCCATGACCGTGTCTACCATCTTCTGGTAGGTCGGAGTCTCAGACATCTTGAGGAATGCTTCCTCAGGCTTAGATGCCTTGGCTGCGGCCTCGACCTGCTCCGTGATGGGGCGAGTCTTCAGGCCCTTGGCTGCCTGGCCACCCGTCTTCAGGCCAAGCACGAGCGGGTCGGCGTACCAGGATAGAGCGAAGTCACCAGTACCAGTAACGAACTGGGCGACGCCGCCACCCTGGAAGTACTTCTGGAACTCGGCGCGCTCGCCAGGCTCCATCTCTCCATTGCGGATGCGACGCTTGTCCTCCGCCATCTGGTTTGGGCTGATGCCCCGCTTGACAAGCTCGTCATTGTTGAAGCCGAGCATCCAGATCGCCTGAGCGGGCGAGACCTCGTGAGCGTCGCTCCATAGATCGAACGCGTCAGCAGGATCCCAGTAGCTCGTCGAGAGCTGGTCCTCTGCCTCCTTGCCGTAGACGCCACGGTGGATACCGAGCGCCACGGTGCTGACCATCGGGGAGATGGTCTGAGAGTATAGCCAGTACAGGCCGGATCCAAGAGCCTCGATGGGCTTGAGGATGAATGGCGTACCGCCAACCTTCTCGCGCTGCGCAGCTCGCTGCTGCGCCAGCGCATTCACGTCAGGCTGACCAGTGGCGTCAGCCGGGGCAGTGCTCTGCCAGTACTCACTCAGACGCTGCTGAACGATCTCCGGCAGCTCATCGAACTGAGCGTTGCCATCGAGAACACCCTCGGAGATGTTCTTTAGGTCGTTGTTGTTTACTGGCACTTAAGCTCCTAGGATTTCAGCCTCTCCGGTGACTGGAGATAGGCCACTCTTGAGAAGGGCGGCAGCCATGTCATTGGCCTGCGCCCGGGAGAGTCCTGCACGCGCGATGTCCACGCCGATTGCGGGATCATCCTTGAACGAAAAGACGAGTGAGCCCATGTCATTGAACCACTGCCCACCGTACTGATACTCAAGTTCGGCCATTACATGATCGCCTTGATCTCTCGGACACGGTTGCGCATCGCCCAGCTTGCGCCAGGCTGGTTCGCCATGAACTCCATGACGGGCAGATAGGGGACCAGGCTCTCAAGGTCAACCTTCTGCTGATCAGGCAGACCGAGGGCCTCCATGCCCGGACCGGCGCCTGCGGCGGCGCCTGCCGTAACCGGTACACCCGGCTCTGCGCTTCCCTCTGTGAGGGGTACTACTCGTTCGGCAGGGTTGCCGAACATGGATGCGAAGTCTGGCGCAGACTGCGCCATGGAGGCGCCAGCCTGCTGCTCCTGGTAAGCCTTCTGCTCACCGTAGCCAGCGTTGGGGAGAGCCTGATTGGCATTCTCCACAGCCTTGTCAGTTCGCTCACTGAACTTACCTGGTCCAGAGACTGGCGTTCCCATGTTTACTCCTTGTTACTTGGCCATCGTGCCGCCGCCCCGAGTCATCGGGACGTTCGGCAGTAGCTTGGATTCCCAACCGGCACCACCGGCAACCTCGCCGTTGAAGCGTGGCTCACCGACATTGCCGGACTCCATAGGCTGCTGGAGGTAGACACCTAGAGTGCCGCCCTTAAGCGTCTCCCACGGACCGGAACGAGGGTGGTTCGGGAAATTCAGACCACTCATACCTTCTCCTTAAATACCGCTCTGACGTTGCGTCCTAGCGGACATTGTGGCTTCGCCCCCGCCGGACAGTCCGGCGAGAAGGCTCATGATGTCCATACCCTGGGGCTGCTGGCTTGCGCCAGGCGGTGCGCCACCAGGTCCTCCCTGCTGTCCTCCACCACCCATAAGGGCGGCCAGCGGGTCCTGTGCAGCCCCTGCGGGCTGCTCCTTTGGCTTGAACACCTTTAGCACAGCATCGGCAATCGGAGTGCCCTTCTCACGTTCTTTCATCAGTTTGCTGATCTTTGTGAGAGCGTCCACTGGATCACCGGCACCTTGCTGTGCCATCGGGAGGATCGCCTGCATGTAGGCCATCACACCCTGCTTGAGTGCATCGTTGAATTGCTCTGTATCGATCTGGACCTGGAGTTCGGCCACATCTAGTTCCATCGGTAGCTGACGCTGCACAAAGTCCCTAGACAGCAGCTGGTCACCGCGAAGCTGGAGCATCGCAACGATGGCTCGCGCCGGATCAGTTCCGGCAGCGAAACCATAAGAGACATCGCAGCTGTAGGAGCCCTTGATGTCAACGGATGGTACGTAGGTCTCCTCGAAGGGAGTTCCCTGAACCACACCAGTTACGGTGCGGACAACGTTGGGCCAGAGCTTCTCGTCCATCTCGAAGCAGAGAGCGATAGCTCGCTGTAGCGCTTCGCGACCGACAGCCTGGCCAGTAGAGATGACAGTATCGAAGCCGCCCATGAGCGCTTCGACACCCTTGCCGGTGATGATGGATGCATCGACGTTACCAGAGCGAACCTCGGGGGAACGCATGGCCTGTCGAGCTTCCATATCCAGAAGGCCACCCTCCTGGGTGGCGAACTGCGGCACATCACGTACTAGGTACTTGAGCTTGTCCGGGTTGTCGGATCGGATGATCGCGTCATCACCGAACGTCATGTTGGTCGTAGTGCGGTCCACGACTAGAGGTGCTCGTACGGCCTTTTCCGTAGCCTCAAGGCCAAGTAGAGCCATGCGCGCCTTGGCCAGCTGGACCCATACCGCATCGTCGAAAGCTCCACGAATCTGTGAGTCGAAGCCAGGTCGCTTGGCGATGGCGACGTAGACCTTGCCAAGTGGATTCTCCATGTGCTCAACGACGGTGTCGCTGTGATTGGGCAGATAGATGATCAGCTGGTCTGCATCGCAGTACTTAGCGATCTCGACCTCTCGCTGCGCCCAGCTCGCGTCAGCTCCACCAGTCTCATTGGACTGGAGGATGCGAAGCAGAGATGGATACTTGGCAACGAGGCTAATCGCCTCTTCTCGCCAGACCCGAGTGTAGGAGCGAACACGACCCCATAGGTCGAACTCCGGATACGCGCCCATAGGATTCTCAACCCTGATGCGCGGGACCTTGTCCTCAAAGTCTGGCTCCACTACGTAGACGGCCATGCCGTACGAGTTGTAGTAGTCGAAGAACGTGATCTGCTTACCGGCCTGTAGGCCGGAATTCTGGACGTACCAGTTGGCGATCTTCGTTCGCTTGGAGGCGAACTTCTTCGACTTGTCGGTAGTCATCACACCGCTAGCACAGTTGATGCTAGGCATCTGCCCCATGACCTCGGCCATGTCTCGGGCTGCAATGTCGATCATGTTGGCCACAATGGGACGGGGCCATGCGTCAGGCATGGACCCCGGCATCACTGTGTCGATGTCGCCGGAACGGACATCGTGTACGTCTCTCTGACGCTGGTCCCGGTCTTGATCCGCGCGGCGCAGTGCTTCGACCTTACGAGCGATGTCTTCGATTGAGAGCGCCATGCGTCACCTCCTCCTAAACCTGTGGAACCTTCAGCTTATCCCACGACGTCTTGCCGGGGTAGCCGTCAGCGTCTGAGCCGCTGTAGCCGAGCTTGCGCTGCCACCAGGCATAAGCCTTGATGTCACCGCGTTCAAACTTGGTGGACGGGCCGACCTGGTAGCCTCGGTAGCCCTCGCGAACGAGAGCCTTGCCCATGGCCAGGATCAGCGGGTGCTCCTTACCCAGACGGAAGAAGCCTGCGCCAGGGAACGGCGCGTAGATTGGACTTGGCTTAGGCGGCTCCGGAGAGCCGTCTGGTTCGAGGGAGCCGTTCTGGACGAGGGCATATAGCGGATCACCCGGGCAAGCCGTTGCGTACCCATCGCGATGGCCCTTGATGTCTCGTCCTGCGCCATAGCCTCGAAGATACGCGATGGCCCATCGAATGCCATCGACCATCTCAGCAGTCGGGTGCGTGTCGCCGGAGTTCCCAAGAAGCGCACATACTGCGTAGTGGGCCCGGTTGAGATCCTGGTTGCCGTTGGCTCCAGTCCGCTTACGCTTGCCTCGACCCTCGAACACATAGCCGTGCTGGCAGACCAGAAGGTTGTATGCGATGTCGCTGTAGTTCTCGGCAGTGTTCGCGAGATGGCTCTCACGGATCGCCTTGACTTCTGCCACGCACTCACCGTGCGTGCCGTTGGAGACATGCGTACCTTCATAGTGGACCTTGACTCCGTTAGTGCTGTACTGATCGGGGGCCGCCGAGGCGGGCCACCCGAGTTCGGAACGGGGGACGAACGTTACCATGTGTACTCCTCAGAATCCAATGAACGTTCCCGCCCCAGAGTTCAGGGCCGCCTGGCCCATGTAGTCAAGGTCGATCGTCACGCTCTTGTTTTTGTCCCTTGCCGACTGGTAAGGGTTTGGTTGGTGGAAGAGGGTTCCGCCCTCGCCCACAACTTCTCGTGCTCGGATCTCTGCGAACCAGAGAGCCATCACGATGTCAGTCTTCTTCTTGGTCTTGACGCCCGGTGGCGTCGGCTCCCAGGTGGTGAGCTGTTCGACCATCATCTTGGTTGCTTCGCCAGCCGCCCTGTTGGGCAGGTGAATTAGCTGCTTCCCCGACTCCCAGCCATCGAAGAGGCTGGACATGGAAGCGACACCGAAGTCTGCATCCCACTTGTTGTTGCCGGTGAAGTGCTCACGGAGTAGGCAGCCTCGCGAAGCCAGGAAGCTTCGCAGCTCCCGGTTCTGCGTGACCATCATGTTCATGGCGTTCTTCTCGATGCGCCACTCGTTCATGTTGTACTTGAGGGTCAGCTCTTTGATCTTGTCGAAGATCTCTTCGGGTCGAAGGTTTCCCTTAGTCCACACGTCGAGCACCCATCGGTCGCCGGTGAAGCGATCGACGCCCATGACCACAGCTGCACTGTTTCCTGTGATGGCGGGGTCGAAGCCACCAACGATATACAGTCCGTCCATTCCATTGGCTCGATGTCCCGGCGCTCCTCGCGTCATGGGGCCCGCTGCCCGCATCTTGTCTGTGGATCCAGCGACTGCCGCCATCGGGAAGATGGCGTCCTCGACCATCGACTCCTGCATGTAGACGAGAGCCCAGTTACGTGGACTCATCGCAGCGCGGCGCTTTCGGAGCGCCTCGCCTGTCCACATGGGCCAGAGTCCGTCTTCGTCCTGGACGACTAGCTGTCGACCCGCAAGTGACACAGGCGGACGGTTAGTCCTTGGCCAGAGCGTGACCCAATCGTCAGAGCTGTCTGCATATTCGAGAACCGCAGGCTGAGTGAGATAGGTCCAAGGTGAAGACTCTTCACCATAGTAGTCGTCCTTGATGATCTCGCCATAGAGGTCAGTCGGGGCAAGGCGAGTTCCGATGAGTAGGATCCGACCACCAGGGTAAGACAGGCGGTTGTAGACTTCTCTCTGTAGCCAGTCCATCTGCTTCTCATACTCATGAGCGTTCTTACCCGTCACACAGTCGTCGAGGATGATGAGGTCGGCTCGGGAGCCGTAGATGTGACCACCGATACCGAGAGCCTGGACCGTGGGGTCCTTCTCTCCGGAGTCACGCGTGCTGGAGCTGATGTAGATGGAGTCGGCGGTCCAAGCCGCCGCTCCTGCGTCGAAGCCGCCCTCAGGGGCGAAGTCAACCTGAAGCTTCTGGTAGTTCCTGTTCTCCGATGCGAGCCTGTCCTTGATGCCTCGGAGGAACCGCTTGGCCATCTCCTGTGTCTGCGACACGATGATGACTCGGATGTTCGGGTCCTGGCAGATCCGGTACGTCACGTAGTTCATCGTGATCGTCGTGGACTTGGCGTGTTCCGGCGGAGTGTTGATCAGCAGGAACTCTGGCTCACCAGGGATGTAGTTCTGGTTGGGGTGAAGCTCGCGAGGCTCACGGCCTTCTAGCAGGTCCACCCACTGCATGTGGTGCCTGAAGAGCTTGGTGTCGAGGTACTCCTCGCACCACTCCTCGAACGGCAGGATGTTCTGTCGGTTCTCCTCCGACTGAGTGTCGGAGATGGTGATGCTACGGAGACGGTCCGTCTCCTCACGGAACGAGGGGTCGCTCTTCCGCATGTACTTGTACTGAGCCTCGGTGATGCCGAGGTCCAGGCAAGCCTCCTTGATGGACTTACCGTTCTTGAGGTACTTGATGACCGTGGCCTTGCGGTCCTTCTGGGAGATGTCTCGTCGTCCAGGCTTAGTCTTGCTGACGTGACCTGTCTCAACGTTCACGTAGTGCTTGGCCATGTCTACCCCTAACTAGGTGGGGTAGCTACCCCTCTATGCAACTCAAACGCCGTGCGGCTTAAAAGCACGGCCACCGCCTTGAGGGCGGTTCCCTCCATCGGGGAGAGATTCCTGTGTTCAGGAGGATCTAGAGAATGTTGTCCATTGTTTAACCTAGGACTGCAACCCGCCCTCAGGGGCGGTTGCAAGTCTCTGTGGAGTGTTGTGAACCGTTGTCTCATTGCGACCGGCTTGCAGCCGGTTCTGTCGAACGGACCCCCCATACTATATATACCCGTCCCCTGGGGTTTCTCGGACGCCTCATACGGTGTGATCTGCGTCACACAGTCAGAACCCTTGGGAACACTGGGCTCTCAGGTCCTATGTGACGCAGCTCACAGTCATTTATGACGCATATTTGGGGGGACTCACTCCCCTCCCCTCAGCGCCCGTTAACAACCCCCGGGTCCCTTCTGTGCCACATGTCGGTGATGTCCGGTTTGACCTGGTGTGTCCCCGCCGAACTGAACGTGTTCAAGATCCAACTGAACGTGTTCACATCTGCCTGCCCTGGTGTTGAACATGTTCACATCTAGATGCGCCCTGATGTGTACCATATGTCCAGATTGTGGGCAGATATGTCGACATTTGGCCTGATTGTGGGTGGATGTACGCTCATATGAGCGGGGGACAGTCCAGATGAGCACACCCCTACGCGCGCGTACACGCGTGCATGCACACACTCGCCCCGTGGCCCGTAGTTGGTGTGACCAAGCGCTTAGGATCAGGATGCATCTGCAAACCAAGGGATGATCATGGTTCAACCTGAGTATCCACGGATGTTCCAGTGTTGGATCATGGAAGCATCGACATAGACCAAGCTCTATCCCTTCGAATCCTCGGTTTAGTCACACTCAGCCACTTCGCTCACTCTCCGTGCTGGTGCAAACACTGACCTACCCTGACCTGGGAAGATGCTGCAAAGCGCCTGCAAATCACGTTCCCGATCAGGATTACAGCGCAAAGATCGCAAAGATGACCATGGTCAGTATGTCCACCATAACGGCTCTGACCTGCGCGAGTAGACACGACCCCCAGCAAAGAGGAGTGTTCTCCTTGTCACCGCAACCCAGCAACACCGGGAAGCGAGACAGCAACACCGAAGGGGCTTGACAGAGTCACCACGATCCGTCAGTCTTTTCACACCGCACCACAGAGCAGCAAGGCCAGTCACCCCTAGTGGGCTAAAACACGGCTACGCAACTCACTCGGAGCGGAGCTTGACAGCGGTATCGAGGAGCTACTAGCCTCAGACCGGGTCGGGTACATACGATCCCACTCCTCCGGGAGTGCGCTTCCCCCAGTAAGATCGGGGGTTGACAGCAAGACCCCGAACCACTAGGTTCGGAACGCAACACCAGACCAGCCGGGGTCAGTACCGGCGAGCATGGCCCAGAGCCGAAGCCAAGGAAGCTCCAAGGTGAGCATCTAGGTGAGGTCTCGCAGCGTAGCCACACTCAGAGCCAAGCTAGACTGAGTCTCCCCCGGGAGTGCGCAAGTGAGAACCCTACGGGGTGCGAAGGAAGCCAATGTTCCTTGAGAACTCAATACATGACCATCTAGCTTCACTCCGGGGCCGCCTCTAGGCGCCCGGTCATGGCTAGACACGTGGTGGGGAACCCGAATCGTGAGGACGTGCTACCTAAGGCGCACAAGCCTCTATGGGCCAGACGATACACGCTGGTCAGAAACATCGATCCCACATGCCTATCACGTGCTACTCTTTCCCCCCTTGTAGAGGGGCTTGCAGAGGGCCGTCAGGTTGTCTGTGAGCCCTTCGGAGAGCCTGCCTGGTCCTTCGGGGTCAGGTGGGCTCTCCGGGAGCCTGAGAAACCCTCTCAGGGCCTTAAAGACAGGGGAGATACCATGAGCAACCCTAACTACACCCTCGCCCCCTCCGGCTTCCCGTGCGGATGGACGAATCAGGGTATGAGGTGCTCTGGTAACAGTGGGAGTGCTATCCATGTACTCAAGGTCTCACTGCCCATCGCTCCGATGGGAACGGCTCTGTGCCCGTGGCACAGCCCGTACGAGGTGAAGGCTGGTGAGCGTGAGAAGCAGCTTCGCTGGTGACCAGTGAGTCTGCATCTGTCTATCGGATAGGTGCAGAGTCGCGGCATCACCGCCGAACCAAGGGAGAGAAAATGGCACACGTGGACTACGACAAGGTCGCGTTCTCTGTAGAGAACGAGCACGAGTCGTGGAAGACGCCTTCCCCTGACCGCTCCGGCGTGAAGAAGAAGGCTTCTCCTGGCACAAGCCGTGTGCACCGCAGGGCCGCGATGTCTACTCGTCCGGTCAAGGCAGGCCCCAAGGGTCTGTCACGTGCTGCGGTGAAGGTGGTGCGCATCGACAAGGACAACTTCGAAGTGCGCCTGAAGGTCGGAGACAACCTCATCGGTACCGTTCGCAAGAGCGTGCAGAGAGGTGTGGGCTACGGCTACCGCCTTCGTGGTGATCGCAAGGCTCACAATGGCTTCACCTCACAGAAGGCGGCCATTGAGCGCATGCTCACCAAGGTCTGACAGTGACCATGTTTGCTCTTCAGTTCCCCGAGAGGAACTGAAGGGTTTACAGGCATCACTGCCTAAAGCAAGGGAGAGAGCAATGGAGAAGATGACCCCCGAGGTCAAGGCCGCCTGGGTCGCCGCTCTTCGGAGCGGCGAGTACAAGCAGGGGACCAACGCTCTTCAGCGCGGCGAACAGTTCTGCTGCCTCGGTGTCCTCTGTGACATCGCGGTCAAGCAGTTCGAGATCCAGCTGGAAGTGGCGGAGAGCTACTGCTGCGACGACTGCACTCCGAAGAGCTGTTGTGTGTCCAACAAGATCGTCTACGACGGTGCGACCTCGTTCCTTCCGTACAAGGTCCGTCAGTGGGCCAACCTGACGGAAGACGGTCAGGTGAGCGGGAAGCACCCGTACCGTAACGAGAGCGACATGGAGCGCTTCACGGACCGGCTGTACGTCCTGAACGACAACGGCTACTCCTTCGCGGAAATCGCCGACATCATCGAGCAGGAACTCTGAGCAAGTAAGGTTATCCACATCCTTCGGGATGTGGGTTTCCTGGTCTGCTTAGACCGACACACAAGGGAGAGAACGATGAGCAACGTCGCTGACCGCGTCTCCGCTGGTATCGCCCTTCTCGACGAGAAGGTCCCGAACTGGCGGGACAAGATCGATCTGGAGACGCTCAACCTTCGCAACACTCGCAACTGCGTCCTCGGTCAGGTCTTCAAGACCCCCGAGGACAGCTGGCAGAGCGGGTACGACGCTGGCCGCGAGATCCTCGAACTCGAAGGGTGCGGCTGCTGTGAGGATGCCGGACCGAGCCCCGCCGAGTACGGCTTCGATGTGGACCTCTTCTACATCGATGATCTCGATGAGGAGTTCGATGAACTCCAGGCGGAGTGGGAGCGTCAGCTCTCGCTCGTCTCGGCCTGAACGAATAGGTGAGCTTTCCTCCCTCCGGGGAGGTTGGTTCACTGGTCTGTTCAGACCAACACACAAGGGAGAGAAACATGTCCATCACGAAGGACGACCTCAAGTACAACGTGATCATCACGAACAAGGGGTCGGTCTATGCGTACCAGCTCCTGGACTGCGTCTGGGTGACGATCGCTGGCAAGGACATCATGTACTGGGTCGCCCAGCCGGGTCGCACCGGTACCGGCGACTTCGTTCCTTCCACTGATGCTGAGTCGGTGACGCTGTTCACCGAGAAGTACATCACCGAGTCGTACGACAAGGTGTGGAAGAAGGACGACCGCTTCAAGGATGGCGACATCCTCACCACCGCCGACGGCAAGCACACCTTCCTCTACCGGAAGGTGAACGGCGTGGAGAAGGTCTGGAAGCTCGGTGGCGAGCAGATGTGGCAGTCCAACCTGAAGTCCCGTGAGGCCGAGTACGGCACCCTGAAGGCGGTCCAGCGTGGCTGGTCCGGTGAGAGCGCGAACTTCAGCAACACCCAGTAGTACCCGTCAGTGACCAAGGTTGCTGCACACCCGAAGGTGTGCAGTTTCCCGGCATCACTGCCGATATGAGGGAGAGAAGATGTCTTCTTACCAGAAGAAGTCTGACTGGGGATGCCTGGCCTGGTTCCTACTGGCCTTCGCGATCATCGCGGCTGTCCTTTATCTAATCGTGCTCGCCTCCACCCCTTCAGGGGGTGGTGGCAGTCCCTGTCAGTCTCTGGCTAACAATGACCGGCTTGATATGGGTAACTCTACCAAGCCTGTCAAGCTGGTCGGTGACAACGACGGTGTGACGTACGTCTCATACCCCGTTAAGCCGTCCGGCAAGGGCGGCAGCAAGCCGCCCAAGCCGTCTAAGTCCAGCAAGGGACGGCCGAAGATCGACATCGACTGTGACTGATGCAGTAGGGGTGTGTGGGCCTACGGGCCCACATAGCCTGGCTATCTCAGCCACGAACCTCACAAGGGGAGAGAACAATGATGGATGCCTGCAACCTGCCGTCGTGCTACTCCTGCAACCGCATCGACTCGGACACGCTGAACGAGAACTCGTCCAGTCTGGTCACGTACGTCGATGAGTACGCTGTCGTCACGACGAGCTGCCCCGAGTTCGACTCGCAGCCCGCCTACATGGCGTACAGCCTGGGCTACTGCGAGGTCGAGAACGCGTACATCACCATGGTCGTGTACCTCGGCGACAAGAACGCGACCCTCAAGCAGTCGTACCAGCTGGTGGAGGACGACGACTTCTACCGCTACTGGGTCCGGCACAACGAGTTCGACAACCTGGAAGAGGCTCACGACATGGTCGTGACCTCCCTCAAGGACGGGCTGATCGATGTCAGCCAGGGTCGCGGTAAGGAGTTCTTCGCCGAGCGCGACGAGAACCTGCTCAACATGAAGGCCGCCACCGCCCTGTCCACTGGCCAGGAGTGGGACGGCAAGCTCTAGGTCGTGAGGATGATGCAGGGCCCTTCGGGTCCCTGTGTCGTCTCCCCAACCTAGGGGACACACAAGGGAGAGAGTAATGGAAGACGTTTACACGATCGCTGACCTGGCTCGCAAGACGGGCCTCTCTCAGGCGAAGGTGAAGCGCGCCCTGGAGGGCGTGCAGCCTGCCCTGACGGTCTCGGACGGCTACTACAAGCTGTACTCCCCCGCCGTCCTGCGGGACCGCCTCCTGGCGGTCAACGCTGACCTGCTGACCGCGCTGAAGGTCCTGGCGCGACCCGAGGTCGTGACCGAGCCGGAGGTGACTGAGTGAAGCTGATCGTTGACACCACCGGCCCGACCGACCAGCTGACGCTGGACATCGACGCCTACATGAACTCGTGCGAAGACGCTGACGCGCTCTTCGCCGTGGTGCTGGCAAGGATCTGCACGTACGTCGTCCGCAACTCCCAGACGCTGGATGACTTCTACGTCGTTCAGCTCGACGGAGATGAGGAAGAGGGACTCGACGTCCCTGACGACAGTGCGACCGACTTCACGCACCTTCGCGAGGCTTGCCAGCTCTTCTGGTACCTCGGCGAGAAGGATCAATGGGTCGACGAGGCTCGCGTATTCGCCAGGATCAATGATCACTGGAAGTACACGAACTTCGACGACCTGAAGTCGGAAGTCGAGGACGACTATCACACCGAGTTCGATGCCGGTGACGAAGCGTCGTGGGCCGAGGAGTACACCGATGAGGTGGGCCTCGGCATCCCCGATCATCTCAAGTCGTACTTCGACTACGATGCGTACGCCGAGGCTCTGATCGCAGACTTCGAGCAGTACGAGTGGAACGGCAAGACCTATCTCTACAGTCGCTAGCGCGATGCTTTGTGTGCGTCTCGAACGCACACATTGTGACTCGCTAGAGTCAACACACAAGGGAGAGTAGAATGTTCAACATCAAGGACGCCATCCTCGCTGCGGACATCAACGAGGACCTGATCGAGGACGACAGTATCGAGGGCACGGATCACTTCTACGTGTACCTTGACAACGGCCTCGTTCTCTCCGTCCTGCGTGGTCAGCACCCCAACGGCCAGTACTTCGGCACGCCGGAGACCGGCACGGCGGAGGTCGGAGTGCTGAAGGTCACGTTCGCTGGTCTCCGGCCGTACAACAGCCAGGACACGACCACTGTCCGTCAGGACCTGGACGCCGACGGCCTGACCGCCGTGGTCAAGGAGTTCGACGCGTACCCGCCGCTCTCCTTCGATGAGATCCTCGAAGGCGCCGCGCAGGTGCTCGGCCTGTGAAGCAGTTCGCTCGGAGCATTTGGCTCCCGATCAGCTTCCTCGTAGTCGTGTTTCTCTGCGTGACTGGTCTTCTGGTCTACGCAGTGAACACGGATCCCGTCTACGATGAGCCGACCAGTCGGTGCATCGATACCAAGTACAGGATCTTCGAGCGCGGCAAGAAGGAAGGGTTCTCCGTCGTGGAGGACAACTCCTGCGCTCAGTAGTACCCGTGGCGGCCTTCGGGCCGCACACGGTCAAGGATGCATAGGTTTCCCTCAAATAGGGAACAGTCAGCTGTAGTCAGGGTGTGCAGCACCCGCAGGACTCTAAGGGTAATCTACGGCCCGATGCTGATGCGTTATTCACCTATGCATCCCTGTCCGTGTTGTTCACGGAACGTCAAGGAGGAGAGATCATGACGCTCAAGCTCACTCTCGACAAGGTCCACCAGATGGTGGAGCGGGCCATCGAGGAGAAGGGCGCGGACTACATCTATCCGAACGCGGGTGGACCGTGCTCCTACGTGGACTTCGACTACAGCGAGCGGGAGACCACGCTGGAGCGTGGTTGCATCGTCGGCCACATCTTCATCGACGAACTGAAGCTCGACATGCTGAAGCTCAGCGACAGCAGCATCAACGAAGAGAACGCCGTCGGCTTCCTCGGCCACCTCGCTCGCGAAAGCGAGATCGAGATGCCGGACAACCACGACGAACGTCAGGCGATCTGGAAATACCTGTCCGCTCTCCAGCAGAGCCAGGACAACGGCCGCACCTGGGGCCAGGCTCACGAGATGGCCAAGCTCGGCCTCGCGTGGAACAAGTACGACAGCGACTGGGAAGAGTACGACATGTAGAAGAGGCACCACGCCTTCGGGCGTGGGCCTTCAAGCTGGCATCACGGGTGACCTCTCTCCCCCCGTGGTGCGAGCCTGTGGGTCCACGATAGGAGGAGAAGTGAAGATCTATCTGGTTTCCAACTCGAAGGTGCTCTGGAAGAACACCGGCTTCATCACCAGCAGCTACCTCTCCTACGAGGACGCATTCGACAATGCCGACTTTGGCCAGTACATTCACGAGGTCGACGCTCAGGACGTGTTCGAGGTTCGCAACGCTGGTAAGGTGGCAGTAAAGGTGGGCGATGGCAGTACCGAGCAAAAGTAAGCAGATTCAGGCTGTTGCTGACTTCCTGGCGGATCCCGCCAACGAGGAACGGACAGCCGAAGAGCTGGCCAAGATCGTGGTGGACGGAGTGTACGACCTGTGGGGTGCAACCCTCAGTGACACTCCACTCGTGCCTCATGTGGGCATGGCATTCAAGGTGCCGTTCCTCTCCTCCGTGCACTTCGTTGCATGGGAGGGTGAGGAGTTCGGCAAGGAGAAACTATGGATCGTCAACGCAACGAGCGACTTTGGGTTCATGACGACACGTTCGTCAGAACTCTGGCAGCTGGCATCGCCGTCTTCGGCGAAGTCTGGGGCGCCGGGTACGAACTCGGACGGCTGGGAAGCAGGGACTACCGTATCCCTATCTCAGCGGAGGACGTATCTTACTATCTTGCAGGTTGGCAACAAGGCCGTGCTGATGCGGAACAAGACCGACCTGTCACTGTGGACCGACAGCAACAGCAATCTGAAGAAGTACTACACAAGGGAGAAGTAACAGTGGGCGACATCAAGGTCAAGGTCGGCTCCAAGTGGAACGGCAAGCAGTTCGGTGACCTCGACACCAAGATCGAGGTGAAGTACGTCACCCAGCTCGACGGCAAGACGTTCATCACCTACACGAAGAACATGCTCAGCTTCGGCGGCAACAGGGAGACGCGTCTCGCCACCTCCGAGCGGACGGCCTTCCTCGCCGCCTACGCGGAGAAGGAAGACTTCTTCGTGGTCGGCGGTGAGTATAAGGGCATGGGCTACACGCACTACGTCCAGGAGGTCTTCACGGTCTCCAACCCGATCAACGAGAACCACCGCAGGCAGGCCCGCGCTGTCGTCATCAACAAGGATGGCAAGCGCTGGATGGAGATGCTCAACAAGTGCGACTTCGAGTACGTCACGCGGGTCAAGTGACGACGATCCTGGCGGTCCTGCTGGGCGTGGGTGTGATCTCCCTTGGCGCCCTCGCCCAGTGGTACCGCTACACCAGAGACGCACTGGCCGACTATGTTCTCATTCAATCCCGATGGATCGATGAGATCATCGAAGCACTGGAGAACCCGGATGAAGATTCCGGAAATGAATCCCTTGACGGCCTGCTTGATAAGCGCGGCCCATGGCGGCGGCTGCTGGATTCTGGCAAGGTTCGCATTCGGGACTGAGATCAAGAGCGCCACCATCGTGGCGATCGCCATGACGATGATCATGTTCGGCCTGCTCCTCATGGAGGACGACTGATGTGGCACCAGATCTGGACCGGCCTCGTTAAGGGGCTGGTCGTCGGTGTCATCGTCGTCTGCATCCTGCACGCCCTGTACTAGGGCATGAATTTGGGGGCCCACCTGAGTGGGCCCCCTTGTTCAAATCCTAGCCATCGTACTGAGTACTGAGCGCTGCGTTCCACGCTGCGTTTGACCGCACCACGCGCCTGTCAGAGGCGTTGGGCTCCTGGCCCGGGTCCTTCCTGCCCAGCTCACGCTGGAGGGCGTCACGCGCCCGCTGAACCCGCTTCTTGGCCGCCTCTGCGCTGATGCCAAGCTCGACGCCAAGCTCTTCGCCGCTCAGGTGGTACTTATACGTCCACAGCAGCACGTTGTAGTGGTTCTCAGCGAGGCGCTCAAGCGCCTGCTTGATGTCGGCCAGCTCTGCGAGTCGGTCACCACTCTCGTTGGACTGACGCTTGCCCTTCGGGGCGGGGTCGTAGTCCATTGCGAACGACTGCCAATCCTCGTACTCGAAGACCACTTCGAGTAGCGTGCCAATCTTGGGAAGGCTGTAGTTGTATGAGTCCCGAGGGTCGAAGCCCTCGGTTGCAGCCTTCTCCTTCGCGCAGTGGTCAAAGGCCACCTTGCGCAGGGTCGATGCGATCATGGACTCCCAGTTCTGGGGGTTGTCCTCGACCGTCTTACGAATGGACTCTCGCTTCTCATACAGCCAGAGCCAGAGTGCGCCCTCGGTGTCCTTGCTATCCACGTACGAGGGGTAAGAGCGGGACACCGAGGCCGCAACATCCCGCACCATCTTACGAAACTGTCTGTAGTCGAGCTCAGTCACTTGTTACTCTCCAGTACGCTAAGAAATTTTCGGGGGCAAGGGGCTACGGTCTACGCTTGGACATCAGTACTTCTTTCCGTTGAAGTAGAAGCCGCGATCGACTGCGGTTATCAGCTCCGGATACACACGCTTCCCGTCATCGCGCAGTAGCGCGAATGACATGGTCCACGAGACAGCACCATCCTTGACGTACTTGGCGTGCGTCGGATCCATGATGCTCCCCACGTTCATCATGAAGCGCGGGGTTACCTTCCCATCGAACCCGTAAGCACGGGTGAGGAGGAACGGCTGATGAGTGTGCCCGAATATGATGTTCTTGTCGGACCCATACCGCTTGACGAACTTAGTTTCCCAAGCCTGTGGGGTACCGGAGTATCCGCTGCTCTCGTGGCCGTGCACCGCGTAAGTGTTGGTTGCGACGCGTACTGGCCCCTTCACGTAGTCAACCCGGAGTTCTTCCAGGTTGAAGAGGGACTCAGTGCTGAGTGCTTCCAGTGTCACGAGTGGAGCGGCGTACGTTTTCACAAACTCAGTGAGACGGAGGTCGTGGTTGCCCTCCAGCCAGGTGATCTTGGCGTCGGGAGCGACCGACCTGAGTTCCTTTAGGACCTCGGTCCATCCACTGATGTGGTCCTGTAGGGTGGGTGCATACTCACCGGCAGTACCCTTAGTCCATCGACTGACCTGAGGGAAGTCGATAGCGTCGCCGATCTGGAAGATGGCGTCGGGCTGAATGTCTTCTGCAACCTTGATCAGCTTGCTAAGCATGCGATCATCGTGGTAGGGGAACTGGATGTCGGGCAGAACGAGCGTTGTTTTGGTTGGCATAAGTTGAACTATAACATACGGAGAGTGAGCTATGGGTTCATACCTGGCAAGCAGCGTGTACCGGGGTGGCTTCTCTCGCCCGGCCAAGTCGAAGGGTCGACAGTGGTTGACGTCGACTCAGCGTAGCGAGGTGCAGCGTCTGCGTTACGAGGGCGAAGATGATGAGGTTCTCGCCCGCATCTACAACGTCCCGACGTACGTCATCCGTCGTTACCCTGCGTGGGATGGCAAGCTGTGATCGATAAGGCTGCCGTCGAGGACATGATCGCCCGCTCCGAGGCGGGCGAATCACAGAGAAGCATCGCTGCTGACTACGGCATTGACCGCAGGTGGGTCGGTGACTATGTCAGAGGTGATCGACTACCTGAAGTAGTCGTTACCCGCGACTGGATGGAGTCCGCCGCCTGCATTGGTGAGGATCCTGAGTACTTCGAGTACGAACCCGGCCGGGATGAAGAGGCAGCGGACGCCGAGGCTCGCTACCTGCTGGCCAAGGAGGTGTGCTCACGCTGCCCCGTCAAGTCCGAGTGCCTACAGACGGCGGAGTACTCCGATCGGTCGTGGACAACTCGCGGTGGCCTGATGCCGCTTGAGCTGCGGCGTCGCCTCAAGGGCGCCTGATGCTGTGTTAGGATTAGATCGTACCGGAGGGGGTTCCTCTCTCCTCCGCCTCCTCTGGTACGCTCGCTCTCGTGGCCCAACGGTAGAGGCGCCTGACTTAGGATCAGGATGTTGGGGGTTCGAATCCCTCCGAGAGTACGCAGCAAGGTTGGGAGCCAGGGGCTAGGCGGGCCTGTAAAGCCCTCCCTCGGGGGTTCGAATCCTCCCCCAACCACGCAAGACAAGGCCATGTAGTGCGAGGGAAGCACACCACCCCGAGAGGGTGGCGGAATGTAGAGGGTTCGAGTCCCTCCATGGCCACGCAAGGTAAGGCTAGTTAGCTCAGCTGGTACGAGCACCGGGGTGCAGCCCCGGAGGTCCCTGGTTCGACCCCAGGACTGGCCACGCAGTAACCACCAAGTGGAGGAGAATCATGGACCGTAAGGTCAAGGCCGCAGTCGCTGGTGCGACTGTCGCCGCCGCACTCATCCTGACTGGCTGTTCGAGTGACGCCGATGTGGTGTCGGAGAACCTGTCGAAGGCGGCTGACAACTTCGAGGTCAGTCGTCGGATCGTGATGTTCAATGGCATCACCGACCAGTACCTCATGACGATCGAGGGTGCCTGCTCCATCACGGACGAAGGCAAGCAGCTTGAGGTCGTCTGCAAGACGGGCCCGGATCAGTATAAGAAGCACTTCCTCGGTCTGTCCGACAACGTGTCATACTTCGTGGAGCAGGGCGAGTCCGTCAAGGCGAGCGCCAACCACTACCGTGTGACCTTCAAGCCTCAGTCCATCGCCCCCAGCGTGGACTTCCGAGGCAGCTCTTCGGATACTCCGAAGGTTCAGTAGTACAGCGCACCCTCCGGGGTGCGTGAGGTTGGATAGCTCATAAGGATAGAGCGCTGGGCTCATAACCCAGAGGTGGCAGGTTCGAGTCCTGCTCCAACCACGCAGGGCACAGCGAAGGTCTCTCCCTAAGAAGAGGACCGCCGGTCACCCCGGTCCACCTGCCAGTGGATTAACTGTGCATGACATGGCTGGCTACCATAGTTCTAGGACTGCCAAGGCGACGTCAGGTTCGCGGATCCGACTGTAAGCTAATGCAGGTGGGCGGTGCGCCAGTCACTGAGCGACGGGAGCAAGCATCCGTGGGAGTGCAACGGCACCGCCACCCTCGTCATCCATCTAGACAACGGAGACAACACAGACATGACGACATTCCTGGTAACCATCCGACTCAACCAGCCCGACGGACACACCACGCACAACATGTTCACCGAAGGCAACAGCATGGAAGAGGTCATGGTCCGCTTCGGCATGGCTTCCGACGGCAACGACTTCATGGCGGTCAAGGCTTTCCGTCCTCGCGTGCTCACTGAGGGTGAGTCGTACGACAGGTACGATGAGTACGGCGTGGTGTTCCCCCTCTCCTCCGTTCGGGAGGTCATCTACACGGAGGTGTAGCACGAAGTACATCAGCTACTCACAGCTCAACACCTACGAACAGTGCCCAAGACAGTGGTACCTAAGCCGCGTGCGTAAGGCACGCGAGCGTCAGACATGGTATCTGCCCATGGGTACGGCAGTGCACACCATCGGTGAGCACAAGATCCTGACTGGCGAAGAGCTAGAGTTCGAAGATGTGTTCTTCCCTCTGGTTCGAGAGCAGCGCAAGATCGAACCCGACACCACACAGTGGCTGGCCGGTGGTCCGAAGGACGCGCCGTTCATGGGACAGAAGGTGATCGACATGGGCAAGGCCTGTGTCGAGAACTACTTCAAGTTCCTTGAGAAGTTCAAGGTCCTGCACGTTGAGCTTGACGTGTCAGGTTATCTACCCAACTGCGAACCACTGATCAAGGGTTACGCTGACCTAGTTGGCGAGCACGATGATCATGGCTTCATCGTGGTGGACACCAAGACGTCCGCAGCCAAGCCCAAGAACGACGTACAGTTGCAGACTTACTCTGCCCTGTACGGTACCAAGCTGAAGATCCCTGCACCTAACGCCTTCTGGCTCATGCTCCGACCCGACGCCAAGCCCAAGACGGACAAGGCTAGGTTCGTAGACATGTCCGAGCTGGACATCGGCGAGCTGGGCGCACGCTATCAGCGTGCGTGGGATCAGATGCAGCAGATGATTGTGCCTGCATCGTCAAACTTCTGCGACTTCTGTACGCAGAAGCCGAACTGCCTTGCCCAGTCTGGTCCGACTGCGCGAGCGACCTTCTACGACAAGAGTGAGACCGATGGCATCCCATTCTGAACACTACGAGATCATCAAGGCCGCCCTCAAGGCAGCCAAGGATGACGGCCTTAGCCTGTACGTGGACATCCACGACGGCGACTACACCGTTGTGCTCAACCTGTACTCGTCGAGCACGGATCACCAGATCGACTTCCCCGAAGACCTCATCTACGTGGAGTACATGTAATGGACTTCCAGGCCTGGCCCAAGACGCCCCGCCTCTTCCGCACCATCGTGGTGTCGGAGAAGATCGATGGCACCAATGCCGCGATCAACATCTCCAAGTACGACGCGAAGAACCCTCCCGAGGGTGACGAGTGCCACTCGTTCGCCCACGTGTACGATAGTGCCGACGAGCTGTACTGCGTCGGCGCACAGTCCCGCAACCGCCTGATCTACCCGGCCGGTTGGAACGGGAACAGCAACGCGGACAACGCTGGCTTCGCCCGATGGGTGGACATCAACGCACAGCGTCTCTTCGATCTGCTCGGCCCCGGCCGTCACTTCGGTGAGTGGTGGGGCAAGGGTATCGGCCGCAACTACGGCGTCGACTTCAAGCAGTTCTCCCTGTTCAACACGGACAAGTGGGGTAAGGTCACCAAGGAGAACGGCATCGGCTTCGCCGAGGCGTTCGATCTGGAGGGCGGTCTCCTCGGATCCGTGCCGGTGCTATACCAGGGCAACTTCAGCCAGACCGAAATCGAGTGCGCCCTTTACGAGCTGCGGACGGGCGGCTCGGCTGCTGTGGAGGGATGGATGAAGCCCGAGGGCATCGTCGTCTACCACACTCAGTCCAAGCAGGTCTACAAGGTCACTCTCGACAATCAGGACAAGGGGAAGTGGGAAGTTGGCGAGTAAGGCTGGCATGCTACGAGTAGCTGCCGACGTGGTGGAGGCTCTCGCCTCCGCCGAGAAGTACTACTTCATGCGCATCGAGGGTGGACAGCTGATCCTGTCCACCGAAGATGGCGAGTACGGTGACCACGGTGACGAGCTGGTCATCTGGGAAGAGGCTGGCATCCAGTGAGTGACACAACCACCGCCAAGCAGACCGCGCTGCTTCTGCGCATCGTCATGGAGGAGGCAGTCAATCTCAATCCCGACATCAGCGTTCTGATCAACGACGGCACGCTCGTGGTCAACGATGGCGTCACCCGAGAAGTCGTGGAGATTCCGTGAAGGTGACCCGAACTACCCTTCGGCTCCCGTCGAAGAGTGTGCAGTACGGCTACGTCGAGGTCGACGTGGAGCACGACGGTAACTGGGAAGAGCTTGGCCAGTACTACTACGGTGTGGTCAAGGGCTTCCAGGCTGGTGAGGCTGCTGCCAAGAATGGCAAGAGCAAGGCCACGGTCAGTGCTACCATTGATCCCGTGGAGATGACCTACGATCCTCGGGACCCCGAGGGTCCCGGCGTCACCACCATGGAAGAGGCCGAAGCCCTTCTCAAGGAAGAGCTGGGCGCGACCAACATCACCGACGTCCTGAACGAGGACGTCGAGGAGGAGGCTCCCGAGTGGGAGAACCCTCCTCCTCCGCCGTCTGATGACGACTGGGACTTCTGAAACAACAACGGAAAGAGAACATATGCCTGACATCGATGACGTCCTTGGTGGCGGCGAGAAGCTCCCTTCCATCAACGGCATGCTCGACAAGCTGGGTGACAAGGTGATCGGACAGATCGTGTCCGAGCCCAAGGTCATGCAGTGCCGCGAGTTCGTGCAGGGTAAGCCCGGAGAGTTCATCTTCTTCCAGGGCAAGAAGGTCGTCAACCAGACTGACCTCAATCTCCAGCTCCCCTACGAGCCTGTCAACCAGATCGTCTTCGACATCCAGACCAAGGACGGCAAGCGTTACACCGCCTGGATGGACAAGGAGAAGCTGAAGGCCCTCCGCGCTGCGCGTAAGCGTGGCGAGGTGCTGGCCAAGGGTGGCATGATCGCCATCGAGATCACCGAGGAGAAGGATTCCGGCACTCGGTACCCGAAGAAGATCTACACCGTTCAGCTGAAGGCTCCGAAGGAGTAACCCTCTTGGGTAAGACGCTACACCGTAGCGTCGCGCGGGGAGTGTCGGCGGGAGAACCCCTTCCGTCGCCGCTCCCCATCTTTGAACTGAACAAGATCTCGTTCAGGCGCGGCTCTATCCAGATGATCGCAGGACCGCCGGGCTCCATGAAGACGGTGCTGATCCTGAATCTTGTCAGGCTGATGGGTAGCAAGGTGCCGACCCTGTACCACAGCTCTGACTCCGACGACTTCACCGTGGCAACGCGAGTCATCGCAATGCAGACTGGCATGTCCACGGACGAAGCTGAACTGATGGTACTCACACAGCCCGCCTTGGCGCAGGCTGCACTGAAGGACTTCTCGTTCGTCAAGTGGAACTTCCACGCAGCTCCCACGCTGGACATGATGTACGCTGAAGCTGATGCGTACCGAGAGATCCACGGTGAGTACCCGCACCACACCATCGTCGACATCCTCATGGATGTCGATTACGAGGGAGCCAGTGAGCAGAACTACTGGGCTCTGATGAGTGAGTTCAAGGTGATGGCACGTGAGATGAACACCTCGCTCACCATCATCCACCACACAAGCGAGAGTGCCAAGGGTGGCAGCCCGCCTCCCCGCTCCGCTATCATGGGTAAGGCGAACCAGCTGCCGACGACGATCCTCACGCTGTGGGGTGACTCGATCAAGGGCACGCTGGATGTGGCTGTGGTCAAGAACAGGTTCGGACCGCAGTCCGCCATGGCTGACAACTGGTTCACGCTGGCTGCCAGTCCTGGTGTATGCTTCATCGAGGAGATGCCGACCGAGGACCTCCTCTTCCGGGACGGGGTAACCGTCCCGGCCAACGAGAAGATCGACCTCTTCAAGGAGTAACATGAACTGGCTGAACCTGGTCTTCGCCGTCGCCTGCGCCTTCACCTCCCGGTGGAACTTCAAGCTCGGCAAGGAGTTCGCCGCGAAGGGCAACAAGGATGCGAAGGACGCTCGCTATGTCCTTGCTGCCATGTTCGCCCTCGGGACCGTGTTCTACCTGATCGACTTCGTGCGAGGGGTGATCTAATGTCCTGCACCTATCCGTGCGGCTGTCACTGCGCATGCGGTCGGCAGTACCCCTGCCTGGAACACGGATGACCGTCTTCAAGGAGCGATGGATCCAGCCCGAGCTGTATGACTGCGACGTGATGGGTCATCAGTGGGAACTCGAAGAGTACATCACCGGCTGGACCGGTACGCTCAAGTGGACCTGTCTGGAGTGCGAGGAGGTGTACGATGGAGAATGAAGAGTACTACGATTGCGGCAATCCGGATTGCTGCGGAGAGCCTGCGTGTCCGGGGAGTCCCTGCGGGGAGGAGGACTGCTGCGACGGCACGATCTGCCTGGACTGCGACGATCTCATGGAGGACCATGGCTAGCCAGAGCAGGAAGTATCGCGGTTACGATTCGCAGAAGGTGCTTGCAGAGCATCTTCGGGATCTGTTTCCTTACGCAGAACCAACTGGAGCAGGCCGTCAGGGACGAGATATCCTCTCTACTCCCGGTGTCTACTTCGAGATCAAGGCGCGAGCAGGCTTCAACCCCACGGAAGCCTTGAAGCAAACGGTGGCCCCCGCCCTTGAGGCGGGGGACATCCCCCTGATTGTCATGCGAATGAACGGTCAGGGCCCGAAGAACGTGGGCAAGTGGGTCGCCCTCACTGAAGTAGACTTCATCATCCAACTCCTGAAAGAAGCAGGCTATGGCTCTCCCCGCATCTGAGGTCTCGTTCATCGAGCAGATCTTCCGCCCCGTCGTGAACCTCCACGTCGAGGGGTACAAGGAACTCGGCTTCACGCTCGAAGAGGCGTGGGGCAAGTTCCTCCTGATGAAGCCGGAGAACACCTCGGACGACACGCACGAGATCATGGAAAAGATGTTCAACGACAGCTGGAACGGTGTGTGAGACCGACCCCTTCGACAGGAACGATCCTGAACCTGTCGGCAAGTGCGTCTGTGGGGACAGTGTCTACAGTGGCGGAGACTGTCCGAAGCGCATATGGGGCTCCCGCCAGTACTACCAGTACTACAGTTGCCCGAAGAGGGAAGGCCTCTTCTCGATCAAGGAGATAACGTAATGGCTGACAACCGTGAGCACGCGGAGTTAACGTCTCAGGTCGTGCAGGCGCACGAAGAGTTGACGGGCGAACCCCCCACCCCCGTCGAGTACGGCACGATCCAGGCCGTCACGAGGGACTACCTGAGTGAGACGGACAAGCAGAAGTAACGAGAGGGAGTGGCCGATCTTTCCGATCGGCCCCATCCTCGAATCCTATGGGGGCGACCACGTGCTTGAAGGTTACGCGTGGCGCCCCTATAGGTGCCCTTTCCATGGAGACCGAAGCGCTTCAGCTTCGGTCAATGAGATGGAGAACCTCTTCGTCTGTCACGGATGTGACATCAAAGGCAACGCGGTTCAAGTCATCATGAAGCAGGAGAAGATCGCCTATGCCGATGCTCTCGAACGAGCAAAGGGGATTGCTGGAGCGATCGGTGGAGGAGTACAGTCGAAACCTGACCCTCGCCGAGGAGTATCTGGCAGGTCGGGGAATCGATCTGGCTCACGCCAGTTCCGCAGACCTGGGCGTGGTGGTTGATCCCATCCCCGGCCACGAGTACCTGGCTGGCCGTCTGGCAATCCCATACATGACTCCTGCCGGACCGGTCAACATGACCTTCCGGTGCATCAAGAACCACGACTGCAAGGTGGCAGGCCACCAGAAGTACATGACCTGGGAAGGTCTTGGCGCCAACCTCTACAACGTGGTAGCATTCGAAGAAGCAAACGCTTCCATCGCCATTGCTGAGGGCGAGCTGGATGCCCTGTCTTCCTCCATGGCCGGGATCCCCTGCGTGGGGATCTCCGGTGCGGAGAAGTGGAAGGACCACTGGAAGAACGTCTTCGAAGACTTCGCCAGGATCTACGTCTGGCAGGAGGGCGACGACGCAGGCAAGCGGTTCGCCAAGAAGATCAGCATGGAAGTCGGCGCCATCAGGGTGCCGCTTCCGGCGGGAGAAGATGTGAATTCCATCTGGGTTAACGAGGGCCGAGATGGTCTGAGAGCAAGGATCCGCAAGTGAACGTTGTTGTGTACGTCATCTGGTCGGAGACCACATACCACGAGTCGATCGCCACTGAGATCGTGGAGAACAAGTACTACGGCTCCTACAACAGGGCCCTTGATGAGCTTCAGGGGATCGCATCCGATCTCGAAGTTCCGATGGAGGAGGACGACTCCTCCTTCCGCCACGGCGACACCGAGTTCTACATCGACACACTTTCGGAGGCATGATGTCTAACGACGTTCCCACCTGGAACGAACTCCCCTTCAACGAGAACGACACTCCGCAGCAGAAGGCTGACAACTTCGACGCCCAGCTGCGCGAGAACCAGCAGAACCCTCCGCCCCCGGCCATCACTGTTGAGGTGAAGAAGTAATGTTACGTAACAACTGCACCAATCCCCCGCACTTCCCCCCGCACTGTGGCTGCCCGGCTGGGTTCACACTCAGCCTGGGCAAGCACAGCAGGACCGAAGACGAAGGCGAAGAAGAGACCCGTGGAGGGCACGACTGTGAGTAGCGTGAGTGACGTGAAGGACAGTCACGGTGTGGTTATCGAGGCGGGAGACCTTGTGGTCTCCCACGACGTAATCGGCACCGTGAAGAAGATCAACGGCTGGGATTCCATCAACGTTCGCTACGAACTTGAGCGAAGCGTGTACGCTTACCAGCTCGGCGCACCTGACGAGCCCTACGAGTACACTCCGTACAGCTGGAACTACGAGGCGAAGAAGTACGAGTACGGTGAGCCCGAGACTCGGTACCGCAAGGACTACCGAGTCGTCGGGAAGAAGACTATCGACGCAACTCAGGTCCGCGTCAGCACGCAGAACATCACCGTCCTTCGTAAGCGTGACGGTTCGGTTCCCAAGCACATCACCGAGGCTCTCGCCATGCACGAGCTGGTCTTCCCCGCGAAGGAGACCGGTGGATCCGATGAGTGAGCAGCTCCGTCAGGCGCTGGTCGAGTTCCTGAACCTTCAGGGTGAAGTCGCCTATCCGAACGCCGGAGTGACCATCTACTCTGACTCGCTCGACGGCCTGACGATCGCCTGGAAGAACCCCAGCAGCGCCGTGCAGTACTACTCGCCCGAAGCCCAGGAGCTGGCACAGTTCCTCTTGGAGTACACGATCGTATGACTCGTCCCGAATGGGACGAGACCTTCTCCAAGGTAGCTCACATCATGTCTGAACGAAGCACGTGCTCCCGCCGCAAGGTGGGGGCCGTGCTCGTTCGGGACAACCGCATCGTAGCTACTGGGTACAACGGTCAACCGTCCGGAAAGACACACTGCGTGGATGGGGGATGTCCGCGCGGTAAGTTCACGCACGATGAGATCCCCAAGGATGCAGACTACAACCAGTTCCCGTGTACTGCTATCCATGCAGAAGCGAACGCGATCATACGGGCAGGTCATGCCCTCACAGAAGGCGCGACGATCTATGTCACAGAGCTACCCTGTCAGCAATGCAGCAACCTCATCGAGGGAGCAGGCATCACCCGAGTGGTTGTCGGATAATCCACCCACCGTGAAGTATGAAGAGTGGAGCAACATCGGGCTGGCGCTTGACAATCTGAAGCGCACTCTTCAGACGAAGAACAGCGACTACAAGCTGAACTCGGAGTTCAGCAACTTCTACTTCGCGGCTGACGTCGCTGGCACGTCGGCTCACGACGTGATCCTCGGCCAGATCGGCATCAAGATCGGCCGCATCAAGGGTCTTCTCCAGAAGAATGGAGATGACATCAACCACGAAGCCCTGCTGGATTCCTACCAGGACCTCGCAGGCTACGCTATCATCCTCTACGCACTGAAGCTGAAGGAGACCCTGTGAGTCAGTTCGCACAGATCCCCATTACGGTGCGAGAGCTGGCCAACCAGCCCATGCCCGGCATGTACCTCGCCACTCGCAAGAGTGACGGGAAGTACTACGTCAAGGTGCAGTACAAGATGCGCCAGTCACGCAAGTGGATGGACCCGAAGCGGGTCCAGTTCAAGGAAGAGCTGGAAGGCCGAGAGGTCTTCTGCGAGAAGTACACGGAGCTGGTCTGATGGCCGACGGATTCGAGGAGGCACTCGCTCGCCTTGAGGCTGAGCGAGCTGCCGAAGCCCTGATCAGAGCGGCGCAGGAGGCCGAGCGTGCGGCTAGTCAGGATCCTGAGTAAGTATCCCTACAAGTTCAAGATCGTGGTGATCAAGCGATGAACTACGAAGAGGCTCGCATCCAAAAGGAATACGAGGAGCGGTTACAGCAGGAGCGAGTGGAGGACATGCTCTCTCGCGCACTGCTCAAGCCGCCGACCGAAGAGCCTGAAGAGTCCTGAACGCAAAAAAGCCCCCGCCTCTCGGCGGGGGTTTCTTTGTTTGATCAGAAGCCAGCAGTGTTGGGGTCACCAACATGCTTGGCAAGCCAGCTCTTGACGAGTGACAGGACAGCTGCACCACCGGCAACCGCAGCACCGTTCGCGGTGCTTAGGTCAGTGATGGTGAACACGCTGAGGAAGGTGAACGCGAAGGTGAACACGATCCTCTGAAGTAGATCCTTGACGTATGGACTCACTTCTTTCCCTTCTTCTTCTTGGCAACCGCCTTCTTGGCGGCTGGCTTCTTCTTCATCTCGGCCTTCTCGGCCTTGCTGAACGGCTTAGGGTAGGGCATTACGCTCCATAGGGGAAGATGCGATCGATCTCTTCTGCGGTAGCCTCATCGAGGATCCCGGTTGGCTTGAGTCCGAAGATGTACTGCACTCCCCTGATCTTGCTCTGAGTGTTGGGGTCCAGCTCTCCGGTCTCTTCGAGTGAGAGCACGCGCTGTACGTGCTTCACGCACTCTCGCTCGGCGTCTGATGTTACGGTGATGACGCGCTTCTTGAACCATGAAGGCTTCACGCTCCCACCTTCTCTGCGATGCGGTCCACGACCTGCCTCACTCCTCCCACTTCAACTCGCACAGCTTCGACGTCAGCCTTCTGGGTGACAAGCTCTTCGAGAACAAGTATACGCGCTCGCAACTCTACGAGTTCGCGATCCTTGGCCTCCTTGTCAGCCTGTAGCTGCTCTACCGCTGCCTGTAGCAGGTCCACCACGTCAACCGCAGTGGACACCGCGAGTCTCTTCCCTCCGAAGAAACCTCCCACGACTCCACCGAGGCCGGTGAGAACCGTGATGATCGTGCCCGAATCCATATCTCTCTCCTATGTGGTCTCTGCGACGGTGCGGAGGACCAGTGTGAGAACACCGCCTAGTGCCCCTCGGTTACCCGGTGGGTCCAGCTGACGGAACTCCCAGTCGTCGATGACGACCTGGATTGCCACGTCGTCCTGTAGCTCCTGGAAGACCACGACATCGCCCGCACGGGCGACAGCCTGGAACGCCTCCAGCCTTTCTCTTGCGTAACCCTCGAAGCCAATGTTCTGGCCCGTCCGGTCTGTCTCATTGTCGAAGCACAGCAGCGGCACGGTGAGGATCCTCTGACGGATGGAGCCAGGCAGCGCCTTGACCTGCCAGCCGTTAAGGATGCCACCTAGTGCCGTGTCGAGTAGACTTCGAGTGAGAGTGAACCTCATCGCCAGCCAGTTCTGCGGACCCTGCGGAGTGTGGATAGCCACATCTCGCGTCCCTGATGGGGACGCAGCGGAATACGTAGTGTATGGAATGAGTCCTCCGCCCTCAGTCTTGAGGGATACGGACACCGTACCGTCGAGGACGGTAGGTGTGCGAGCGGAGAAGAACTTGTAGAGCTTTGGCTCTTCCGTGTTGAACCGGATACGGCCAGTGTCTAGGTACCCGCTGGGTACCAGTGTGGTTGCGAACTCCCGGTGAGCACCATCAGCCAGCATGGCGAAGGCCTTGCGGTCCGATGCTCCGAACATGGTCACTGAAGTGATCTGTTCGTTCTGTCCGAGAGCGTAGATGTCGCGGCTGTAGGCGTACCGTACAGCCCTTGTCGTCTGCTCCTGGGCAACGGAGCCCAGGTCCACCCTGTAAAGCCCGGAGGATCCATCGTGTGAGTTCGTGGACCCTGTCCACATGAATCGGTCGTGGCCGACCACACCCATGCAGCCACCTGTCGGCTCAAACAGGAGCGGACCATAAGAGATGTCACCATTGGTATCGATCTCTCCGACTCGGAAGCCCTTGCTAGTAGCGATACCAACGAAGGATCCGATGTAAGAGTAGATGGTGCGAATGGTTTCACCGGCTGGCATGGTGGCGGTGACACCAGCCCAGGTCAGGACAGGTAGGCCAGCATTGTCAACCACTGTGAACTTGTGGATCTGGCTGGTCGTACCGCTGTCGCCTGCTGCGTAGATGGCGTTAGGTCCATCGGTGATGGAGCGCCAAGTCCAGTTGGTATCCTGGTGTGTGTACGATGCGGCGGGCAGCGCAACCGCTGCCGCCGTCAGGGATCCCTGATAGATGGAGTTGTTCAGCCCGATGATGAGTCGGTCCTTCACGAACTCAATCGCCCACCTAGTGCCAGCGTTGGTGTAGCGCTGCGTTGGAGCAGCGGTATCCACGCCAGACCAGACGCCGTCAGCGCGGGCGATGATGTAGGTAGCTCCGGTATTAGTAAGACCGTAGATAGTCTGACCGGATCCTACTGTCACGTTCGTCTGGACACCAGTCATGCGGATGAGGTCATCTCCACCAGTCATCCACATGGCGTCAGCCCCGCCAGGGGTGACGTATCCACGCACAAAGTTCGGAGTCTTGCTGGTGGTGTAGACCCGCTCAGTATCACGCAGCAGCTTGAGGTTTCCTGATTCCCATGGGTTGACCCCTAGAGAGTCAGAGAACCTGAAGTTGAACTGATTGTCATTGTCGGGGTCCTGATACAGGACACCCGCACCACCCGTGAAGCTTGACTGAGAGCGCAGCCACCAGCCTTCCAGCGACTGCTCTCCCGGCTCGGCGAAGTTGTCGAACTGCGCCTTCTTGATCTCCGCCATGCGCTGCATGTACGGCCTGTCATCCTTGATCCCAGACAGGAAGGGGATGCCAGCGATGGCGAAGTCGTAGACATTGTCACTCAGCCGGTACTGGCCCGTACCAGAGGTAGGGCTACCACTGAGCTGATACGGGATCTTGTGTACGATCTGTGCCATACTGGTTCCTTACACGAATTCGAGCGGGAACGTCATCGTGACGCGGAGGTTGATACCGCTCAGGACTTCGTTGTTGGTGGACCAGGTCTGTAGGTTCACATCACCTGTGGTTGCATTGAGGAACCAAGAGCCAGTGCCGAGTCCGTTGCTTGCAGCTCCAGTCAGCACAGACGGAGCGAATGCAGAGTGTGGCCGGAAGGCCGCAGCCAGTGTGCCTAGTGCTGGGTCACCGAAGAGGTCACCGCCTGGGTCGGCAGGGATCGTTGCACCCGTTCGCAGTAGAGCAAGGTTGATCGTAGCCACGCCACCCTTAACCACTGCAACCTGAGAGGTCACAGACCAGCCAGACGCAGCGGTGAAGACACCAGTCGTAGTGACTACCGGCGTGAAGTCGCCGGAGCCGTTGGCTCGGATCCTTGCGATAGCCGTACCGGTGCTGTTCTGCCACTGCTGTAGGTCTGCGGTCTGACCAACGACTCCACGGATCTGAGCAACAACACTGGCTAGTGCGTTGTTGTTGACGAAGAGGCGACGGTTGGCGTTCGTCACACCGTTCAGGTCGACGTTGAACAGGTTGTTTGCAGCGTTGTCCTGAACGAGGATGGAGCTGACCGTAGGTGCAGCCGCCTGCTGAATGAACAGGCTGATGCTGTTGGGATCACGAGTGTGCATCGACTGAGTACCGCCAGAGTCGATGGTGAATCGCTCGATGGTGTCAGTCGGATCCTTGACCATGATGAGTCGACGGTTCAGCGAATCCTCTGGGTCGATGACCTTGAATCCGGCATTGCTGTCAGCCGTACTTGCGCGAGGCAGGGAGACGTACGTGCCTGCCACGGTGACGTACGCACGCTCCGTGGTACCGTCAGACATCGTGAACTGTAGTCGCCGTGCAGTCGACTGACCATCTAGGGTGGCGTTGTTCCGGATGTTTAGGTTGCCGTTACCCTTCCACTCCACATGCTGATCACTTCCATTGATCATGCGGAACACCGTGACAGTGCCACCAGCCGCCGGGCTGGTGGTCTGAGTTACGGCGTGAGCTGGAACGTTGGTCCAGTCGGGATCGATGAACGTTCCACGAAGCCCAACCACAGTCTTGTTGGTGAGCGTCTGCACCTTCTGGGTGCCGACGATCTCCTCGCCACCGGTCAGTCCGTGGATGTTCGTGCTAGAGTTCTCGTGACTACGAGAGTCGGCGAAGTCACGAGCCGAACTGGTGTGACGTACACGCGCGTTGTCGGCATGCGATGCAGCCGACGTGCCGTCGATACCACGGACGATCGTGAGTACCGGACCAGCCGCAGAAGTGACCTCGACTAGCTCTTCAGTCGGGCCTTCATAGTCAACAGCCAGCGTGTAGGGGAACGAGGTCGGCAGACCGACGGTGTTGTTCACCTGAAGAGTAGTCTGGCCACTGGTGATAGAGCCTACGAGCGCCTTCTCGGTAGCTGTAGACGAGTAGAACCTTACGGTCATGACTCCTCCTAGGAGTTGAAGCTCTGGTAGTTCTCGAAGAGACGGAACATGCGGTCTCGCTCCTCATTGAGTCGCTTGGTGTAGAGGCCAAGGTAGTACTGGCTGGAGCCAGTAGCCGCACCAACGGGGACGAGCGGTGCACGCTCGTTCGTCTCGACGCTGGTCTGCTGAAGTCGAGCTGCCTCGTAAGCGGGCAGCATGCGCCAGCAGGCGCCGTACACGATCATGTCGATGTAACGCTCGGGGTATCCGGTTACGGTTTCGAAGTCATCCGAAGCGTTAACCAGCGTGCCAGGGCGGGCAGTGTATGACACACGGATGTTCCGGCCAGGTGTGACCTGATCGAACACCTGAATGCTTTTGCCAGTTGGCGTTGGCGTGGGCTTGACTTGGCCCGGCGTGAGCGAGGCCATAGTGTTGAAACGCCACTTGGTGATGGGCTTCCAAATTCCGGAAGGTCCAACGGTGTTAGCGACCACCTTGTAGACATTGTCCGCCTCCTCCGGCAGTGGGTACTCGTATCGAGCTGCGAGGTAGGGGAACTCGTACTGTCCGAACACCCAGAGGTCTGGGTACAGTGCAGCGATCGTGTCAAGGATCGCCTCCTTGATCCTCTGTCGAGGGAAGGAGGGATCCGAGACAACGAGGGCACCGGCCGCATGTGCAGTTGCAGTGGTGCCCTCGATCCCCCGACAGTAAGCTGCGTCGGACATGAGAGTCACTACACCAGTGGCGCGGTCGAAGCTGCGGACGAGAAGCATCTCGTCCTCAATCTCGATGATGCCCTGTGAGATCTGCTTGACCGTGCCTGTATCCGCCATGAACGTGGTGTCAGTGTTGGTCATGGGCTGAGCTAGGAAGCTCAGCGCCTGCTGATCCCTGGTGTAGCCCTGAAGCTGCTGCCTCACTCGCTGCACTAGGTTGTCGAATGTGACAGCCATCTTCTCTCCTTATGGGGTGGTGTATCCGTTGGCCACTACGGTGGAAGTTCCACTTGCACCAGCGGTGAACTCAAGCGTCACCGAGTTACCTTCGGGGGCGCGGACGACGACGTCGATGGTTGCTGAGTCGACAACGGTAGTGAGAGCTAGGCCGGTGACGCTCAGTCGATGAACAACAGAGCCGGAGGCGGGAGCAACGTCAGTGCCCGCCGTGGTTACGGTTGGAGCGGAAGTACCAGCAACAGCAACGCTGGCAGTCAGGAGGATCTGACCATTCCACTGTAGCCCAGCCGGTACAGTCAGGATCGTACCAGTAGTGGTGCGAGATCCGTTAAGGATCTGACTCGCATCAACAGATGTTTCTAGCATTACGCCTCCGCCCAAACGATGGAAAGATTCCAGCGGATATCGACATCCCCGATCTCCTGCCTCATGACGATACCCTCACCCTCAGCGAGAATGAATGGTCCGGTGCCTCCGGGCACCGGTACAGCGTGAACGGCAGTACCGCCCTGAGTTGCACTCAGAGGCGGAGGAGAGTTGAACAGCGCGCCATCAAGGGTGGCCGCTGGGTTGCCGACGCGAATCTCCGCAACCGGATCGGGGTTGCTCGTAATGAACTTAGCTGACATGGAGTCAGCCTGAAGCGTCCCACCAGACACGAGCGTGGCTCGATAGCCACGCATCGGAGAGGTGGTAGTCGTGCTGCCAGCGGTGGTGGCAGAGATGAAGGCACCAGCGAAGATGACGGTCTTACCGGATCCAACTGGATTGAAGATGCTCAGGTAGTTGTTCGCCGCAGCGACGCCAGTGATTGAGTCGGCGCTGAAGACGTAGACCCCATCGATGCTGGGATCCTTTACCTGGGTAACGGTGAGTGGCTGTCCGGTGACAGACACGTTCTGCGTGCCAGACGGGGTGAACGAGCCAGTGACATTAAGAGAGTCGGTTGGTTCATTGACTACACGAACGGTCTGAGAGTACGAGACCACTAAAACTCCTTACGGTTTGCTCTCCTCCGCAAGGTTACGATGCCGAGCCGTCAACTGCCTTGAAGGCTGCATCGATCTGCGCAGTCTGAGTCCCTGCTGGACTCAGCCCCTGGTCAACGGCTGACCGGTAACGGTCAAGCCTGTTGTCCCACGCCTTCTGCGCGTTGGCGTTCTGTAGGTTCGGTCGGATCTGAAGAGACTTCGCACGCATGCACTCACCGAAGGACTTATGGTCCTTGGTGAGGCACGCAGCTGAGCAGTTCTTACCGGATGCCGACGAGACCGAGCGCCTCGATCTGGCCATACGGAATTAGCACCACCTCGGTCTGAGGGCTGACCGTAAGGTCGGCACGGAATTTGATGAAGTTGGCATCCCAACCGAGGATCTCGTAGTTGAACAGGGTTCGACCACCTGCGGTGAGATTGACTAGCTGCCCCACCTGGAGGTAGCTCTGAGGTAGGCTGGACTCTTCGGTTGCTCGCTTAGCGGGTGGCATTAGTCGTTGTCTCCAGCGGAGTTGGTGGTGTAGATTCCCTGCCTGAAGGAATCATGGTTGGATCGCAGGTCTGCCTGCTTGTGTCCCTGCATGGACATCGCGAGGTGAGACTCTAGGATGCCCTTCTCGTTGTTCTCGATCCGGTTGGTCGTACCGCCAGGGCCGCAGATCTCACACGGGTGAGGATGATTGTAGAGTGGCGAGCAAGGAGTCTTCGCCGGATCATAGTCGTAAGCCATTACCTGTCCTTCTGATAGAGAGCCGCATACGCGGCGTGCCACTTGTGCGCCAGGTACTGGTGACCTGCGTTGTTGGGGTGAACACCATCTACGCCCACGTATGTAGCGGAGTTGGCGGTCGTGATCCATGGACCACCGTTGTCGTAGACAACATTCTCATACTGGTCGTAGACCTTGCCGGTGATCATGTCGACAAATGGGATGTCCTTGGCGAAGGCGACGCCCCGAAGGACGTCGTTCGTAAGGATGGGTGACTGAGTGGGCGAGCCGGTAGGCTGCCACACACCGCCCATGATGATGTCAACGTTGGGAACCTGAGACCGGATGATGTCGATAGTCAGGGATGCTGCCGCCTTGATGGCGGACAGCGAGTCTGGGTCAATCGTCTGGTCGTTGTAGCCAGCCCACATGATGACCACATCTGGCGCATAGGTGACGACGTCACGCTGTGCGCGGTTGGGCAGAGTGGTGAAGGACCCTGGCGTGATGTAGCCAGTACCACCACGACTCTGATCCCAAGTGTCTCGCGCCCCGATCAGTCGACCGAATCGCTTGAGCCAAGTTCCCTGCCCAGCTCCAGTATTCTGAGCTGATCCGTCAGTGATAGAGTCGCCGAATCCCATGACGCGGGGTCCACGCAGTAGCGTGGGCCAAATGGTATCGCCGGGAGATGTGAACACTCCACCGAAGGGCATGGTAGTAACTTCAAAACGGATCCGCCAAACATCAACAGAGCCAAGATCCACCTTCAGCACGTTGGAGGAACCAACAGCGGGCGGGCCGGGAACGGCCTGCGTAGTGTCGGTCACCTTCTGGTCATTGATGTAGAGACGATACTGCGTGGCAGTGCTGATGTACTTGTACTTCAGCTCGAAGATCTGCCCATGGAAGTAGAACTCGTAAGCGTGGTGCGCCTGCCCCGATGCGTACGTGTTGGGATATCTGCTCAGTGGCAGGTTGAAGTTGACGTCGGGAACACCGACGCCATTGATGTAGTCACCCGCACCGAGGTAGGTGAAGTAACCTCGCCGATCAGAACCTGCTAGAGGTACTGGATCTGGTCGCCATGCGACACCCGAAGGGATCGTAGTGTTGGCTGACTGCGTGTTGGTGATGACTGGTGCGGTGCCTGCGTACAGGCCCTCGCTGGTCCCAAGCCTGAGATCAGGCGTTGGGTCGAAGATGTTGCCGGTTTCGAAATTGATGGCGGTAGACATCGCTCTCCTACACTGGTACGAAGTTAGCAGCAGTGGCCACACCGGAGCTGATGAGATCAGCTCGTACGGTGTCGTCTACGATGTGCTCGTATCCGCCACGGAAGTAGTGAAGGCCAGCGTCGAGCGTGTCACGCTCGTCGGTGTATGAGTCATACCGAGTCTCTTCGTACTGGCCTGGTGAGATCTCTACAGTGGAAATCCCCCGAGTGAGGCGATAGCGCTCCATCAGGGGATTCCATGCAAAGGGGGCCTCATCGACCGTGTTCGTGGTGTACGTCCAGTTGGCCATGAGGCCCCCTTCATTTTAGTACAGCGCCACGGCCCACCAGTTGTTGCCATCATTCACCAGCATGGCCGCGTGGAACGCGCCCGAAGCCAGGACCAGAGTGGTGGCACCATTGATGGTATCGCCTGCATCCGCACCGGCAATCGTGATGGCGTTCGCCGCAGCGTTGTCCTTCACGATGTAGTAGGGCCGACCAGGAACGGTCGACTCAGAGTCCGGCAGGGTGATGGTGTAGGCCGAGGTGGCAGTGGCGGTAACAACATAGTCAGTCGCGCCAAGAGTTGCGGCCGCAGAGACGGCTCGCATGGTAAAAGCCTGTGGGTCAGTACCCGACATGGTTTCTCCTTACAGAGGAAGAAGGGGGGCCCGAAGGCCCCCCAACCAACTTACGCAGCCACTCGCGCGGACGCGGCAGACTGAGCGACGATCAGAGACTCCGGACGGTAGAGCGTCCAACCAGCCACGCCGTACCAACCGAATGGCTGGTGACGGGTGAGCTTGTCGACAACCGGACCCTGAACGGTGTGGAACTCTTCAGCGACAGCCTCGGCAAGAGCCTGCTGACCGGTGAAGTAGGTGTTGAAGACGCGGGTCTGAGTAGCACCCGCACCAGCACCAGACTGAACGTTCTGGCAGCGCTGAGACTCGATGTAAGCCGCACCGTGGTACGCACCGATCTCACCCGCCCAGATGTTGCCCGCCGCACTGTAGTTGTGCGGAGCGCGCCAGCCAGCCTCGCCAGTCTCTCGCTGAAGATCCTCGGAGACCTGAGGGTGGATGTACGCGGTGTAGTAGCTGCCCTTGTTGGGGTGCACCTTGTTGGTGCGAAGCTGCGTCACTGCACGCCGAGCCATGTCGGAGTTGAAGACCGAGTTGGCAAGAGCCGCGCCGGTCTGAGAGTCGATTGCGGTCAGGCCAACAGGGTTGGTAGGCGTGGAGCCGAAACCGTAACCGAGAGCACCAGTCGCACCGTTACGACGGAGCGTCTGAGTACCAGCAGCCAGAACATCCTGAACAACACCGTCGATGGTGTCGATCATGTTCCAGGCCACGATGTTGACGAGACCAGCGGTCACGTCGGTGAAGCTGAACAGGTCCAGCTTGTTGGACACGAGGATCGCGTTACCGTACTCGTTGAGAGTAACGGAGACGGTCGTCGGGTTACCAGCAGAAACCGCGTCTGGGTCAACCAGCTCGTTAAGCGGAGTCTTCTGCACCGCAAGGTCGCGGTACAGCTCGAAGGTAACCGAGCTGCCCGGCATGGCCTGCTGCACCGGACGCTTATCAGCGATCTGGCGGAACAGGGTGGCGGAACGTAGCTCGAATTCCAGCGCACGGTCGAACGTGGGCTGGACAAGGTTCGCCATTGCGGCGGTACCAGTGTAGGCGTTAGCCATCACATCTCCCTAGGAGACATGGATCTTAGTGCGTGGTCTTCCATGCACTAATGAGATCCTGAATAGAGTTAGCATCAGAGATCTTGTGAGCAAGTGCGTCAGCGTTGCCAACACCCTGACCGGAAGCTCCCGCTTCCGACATGCGCTGGAACTGCTGAGCCATGGAATCCGGCAGCGTAGGCGCCGGAGCCATCGGAGTCACAGGACCGCTTGTAGTTACTGGGGCCGCCTGCTGCGGCTGCGCCCCACCAAAGATGGACTGCATCGTGGTTGCCCACTCACGAACCTTGTCAGGGTCCGTCTCTCCCCGGTACTGCGATGCAGCCTCGGCGGGGATACCGAGCTGACTCAGAGTCGACTCAACCTTCTGTCGCGAAAGCTCATTCTGGATCGCGGCCAGCTGATCCTTCAGCGCCTTGTTCTCGGACTGAACGGTTTCTGCGAACTGTCGTAGACCTCCGCCACCAGGCTGTTCGTTGTTGCTGGTCGGGTTACCGTCGTTCACGTCGTCAAAACCCCAGTTGCTCATACTGTTCTCCTATTAGATGGTTGTACGCCAAGAAGCGTGCGGCTAGGGAACCGCACGCTTAGCTCGTACCGTCAGGGCTTGCGGATACGAGCACACCTTGCCTGACATAGGTGTGCTGGTCGGGATAGCAGGGTTCGAACCTGCGATCTCCTGCTCCCAAAGCAGGCGCGTTACCTCTTCGCTATATCCCGTTGTGTAGTCACCGTTTGGCTGGCAGGAAACTAACCTTGCCACGTAGGACTACCTCGCGCTCTTCCCCCAGGATTCGAACCTAGACCGAAGCGTCCAGAGCGCTTCGTGCTACCGTTACACCAAGGAAGATTGGCAAAGGCGGAGGGATTCGAACCCTCGCAGTACGGTTTTGGAGACCGACTGGCACAGCCTGCGCTCGCCAATGTGTTTACCTCTGGCCGCCTCGCTGAGAGAGGCCACCTCGGGCGGTACCTGCGGATCCACTGAAGGATCCTCGTTCAGTTGCTGTGAGTCGCCTCTTCTGTTCAGAAGCTGCACCCCCACCACGGAAGACGTCTTCCTCAGCCTGTCGCTGAGTCCAGCCTCCGCCATAGATCTGGCCGAGTGTGGACATGGTTGAGAACTCATCGCCAATTCTAGCATACGCCTGAGCTGCTTGCTCGCGCGAGATGCCAGAAGTTGCAAGTTCTTCTGCATATTTCTGATCGAACTGAAGCCCACGCTGTAGAGCCTCGGCACCGATGGCAGCCTGGGCGGCTGCCTTCTGGATGAAGGGCATCGCCTTGCCCTGATCAAGGAAGTAGGCTGCGATCTCTCCCTGCCCGATTCCCATCTGCTGTAGAGCCTGCTTGTAGCTGGAGTTAGCGAGGACGCTGGCCTGCGTGGCCAGCTCCACTCGACTCTGTAGCTCAGTCGGGGACATGTCTCCAGTCAGGAAGCCAGTGAAGTCATCGTTGCTGTCATAGAAGCCCTTCGGTAGGCCCGACTGCTTCATGATCTGACGATAGCTGTTCTCCGTTGCGATGTACTCAGCTGGGGACAGGACTGAAAGTCCTGCCTTCCTGCGCGCCTCGTTGGCGGCGAACCGCTTCTTGTACTCATCCGTATCCTGTAGCAGGATGGAGATAGTATCGGCGCTGTAACCATTCTTGACGTAGTCGTAGATCTTGCCAGCCAGGGACTCAAGGCCGAAGTCCTTGAAGACTGTCTTCAGCGCGAGGAAGGCGTCTCGCCCCTCACCCTTGAGCAGCTCCTCATACTTGCCAGTCTTCTCCCAGACCTTGTTCTGGTACTCAGACTGCTTGGTCGTGTATTCCTTGAGCTTCGCCTGAGTGTCAGCGATCTGCTTCTCGATCTCAGCAACCCGCTTAGGGTTGTTGCCTGCCCAGTTCTTCTCCCGGTTCAGGTTGTCGAGGTCCTTGGTGGCCTGTTCAGCCAGTACCTGGAACGCCTTGAGCTGCTGCTCATCGTTCAGCGGAGCGGGACTGGAGAAGACAGGCTGATCGACGCCCTTCCAGATGTCGAAGTCCCGGACTGGCGTTCCGCGTGGCGTTGGTGTAGGCATTCGGTCTCCTAGTAAGCCAGGCCGAAGTCGGCCAGCACCTTGTGACCAACCTGCATCAGGGAGTCCTGAGCATTCTTGGTCTGCTTCCATCGGGGATCCGACCGAAGCTCATTCTCAAACTGCCAGAGTGGCTTGGCGCCCTTCTCTAGCGTCTTGCTGTTCGTGTAGGTCAGGGCCTGCTTGATCGTATTGTCGAAGAGGTTCACGCTTCCGGCGGGAAGCTCTAGGATCTGAGCCATGGACTGCATGTACGGCTGGGCGAGATCGCCCACCGTCTGCCCTCCATCGATCTGTGCCGCCCACTGAGGGAACTGAGCCTTGGCCAGCGTGGCGATCTCGCTCTTGTAATCCTGCACCGTGGAGATTCCTCGCACAATGTTCTGGATCTTGCCACGGTACCAGTCAGGGGAAAGCTCCACGCCCATGGCGTAGGAGTACTGCTTCAGCTGATCCCAGACTTCACCGGCCTCACCTTCGGTGAAGGTGGTGTGGGCACCGACGAACTGGCCCATGAAGTAGCGGACCTGAGCTTCGTCCCATCCGTGATAGATCATGCCACGAGTCGCCTCGTGGATCTTCTCCCAGACGAAGTCCGTCTCGATGACGCCCAGCTTGTTGGCCAGCTGTCGCACCTTGGCATTGGTCAGATCCCAGCGCTGTTGAGCGCTGGCAGGATCTGCCTTGATCTCCAGCAGGTACTTGCGCTCTTCAGCCGTGGTGCTCTTGAACCAGTTGGTGTCTCGAAGCTTGGCCTGGAACCTGTCCTTGGACCAACCCTCGGAGACTGCCGACTCGAACAGCTTCTTCAGTTCGGGGATGGAGTTAAGGAAGTTGGAGGCAAAGCCATACTGCTCGGCTAGCTCTTCTGAGCTGAGGGATGGCACTGTATATCCTCCGGACTGGCCTTGGAAATTCCCACCTGAAGTGTAGCCTCCTTCGCTCGACATGCCAGCGGCCTTGTTGAGGACGGAGTCTACGTAAGCCTTGATCGATGGACCACCGCTCTGAGAGCGGGTGGACTCTGACAGTTTAGGGTCACCGGAATACCAAGCAGCGGCAGCACCACGCGCGCCGTACTTGTCCCAGTAACCCTTCAGCACCCCTCGTGCTACAGCTTCCTGAGCTGCGTGGTTGCTGAGGAACTGCTGAGGGGTGAGGCTCTTGCCGTAGTGTTGCTTGGTCCAGGACGGGATGTTGAAGTCCATGACCTGGTATTTGCCGTACGCTCGGTTGCCTCGGACCATAGGTCCGATGGCTCCGTAGTTGTTAGAGGACTCCTGCTCGGCAATGGCCCTGAAGAACTGCTCAAAGTTGACGGCCATTGGCGCCACACTCCTAACGACTGGATAGGGTTCTGGCACATGAGCAGGTGTGGCAAGGAAGATACTCGCAGCCAGAAAGGCTGCGATCACCGCAGCCCCATGTTACTCAGAACCTGAAGGCCGACCTTCATGACATTGTCTCCAGCCTTCTTGGTCTGCTTCCATCGGGGATCCGACCGAAGCATCTTGCGGAAGGAGACCTGGTCCATGCCGACTGGCCTGCCCTCCTTGTCAGTCCCATTGAGAGCCTGTCGGATCATCTGATCCTTGAGGTTGATCTTGTTGAGTGGAAGCTCAAGATCTTCCGCCATCATCTGGATGTACGGGTTGGCAATCTGCATCATCGTCTGCCCAGCCTGTAGCTGCTGAGCATAGCCGGGGAAGGTGGAGACTGCTTGGTTGACGATCTGGTTCTTGAAGTCCTGCTCGGTACCCAGTCCTCGCGCAACCAGCTGAGCCTGGTTGACCATCGCCTGACGGTCGATGTCCACACCCTGCTGATAAGCGAACTCTCGCATGCTCTTCTCGAACATGCCAGCCTGACCAGTGAGGGTGCCCTTGTCCGTCAGCATGACGTAACCGCCAAGAACGTTCTTGAGTCCAGCCTCATCGAGGCCAGTCATGATGGCCTGCTCTGCGATCTTGTTGAGCTGGTTCGGCGGGATGACGGCGCCCATCTGGGCGGCGAGCATCTCGATCTGAGTCCTGGCTGCCAGCACCTTGCCGTTCCATGTAGCAGGGTCGGTGCTCTTCTCAAGAGCAGCCTTCCGCATGGTGGCCGAGTTCTCCTGGAACCACTTGGTCTCTCGCATCTTGGCCTGGAACTTGTCTGCCGACCAAGTCTCAGCGACTGCATTCTCGAAGACTGACTTGATCTCCGGGATGGAGTTGAGGAATCCGTAGGCCCAACCATACTGGGCTGCCAGCTCTTCAGGAGACAGGCGGGGCGTGACGCTTGAGGCGTCACTGTCACCGGGAGTGGCGAAGCCACCACCCTGAATGCCGGACACTCGACGTCCACCCATGAACAGTCGCTGGTAGTAGCCGGAACTCATGTCAGCGATCTCTACACTCTTGCCGGGGCGAGGAGCGTGGATGAACTTACCGTT
>Ga0310903_10000011_pt1 | contig 22156 bp, 15 predicted proteins | sample C24D4metaG_FD_203914 | JGI IMG/M metagenome (GOLD analysis project Ga0310903, IMG submission 203914) | Lab incubated soil microbial communities from West Virginia University Organic Research Farm, Morgantown, WV, United States - C0D3 | ecosystem: Environmental > Terrestrial > Soil >...
CCTTATCCGCCGCTACCTTAGCGGTATCCTCAGGGAAAGTAAACAATGCGATCTCCGCTGGACCAAGACTGCGGTTGAATACATAGAAATCATCGATTTTGCTGTCCATGTAAGGGTCGGCGCTAAACATCGAGCGGCCGATGTAGTTCAAGGTCGTGTTGCCGAGATCCTTCGGCTTAATGGTCATATTGTTGCTCCGCGCAACCTCCGTACCGTTTATGTACAGGATCGCCGTACTGCCTGACAGCGTTACCGCATAATGCATCCACTCGCCCGCAGCTTGCTGAGCCGGGCTTTTTGCCACATACTGCTCGCTGCCGCCGTTTTTGAATACAAATCTTGTATCGCCGGAGCCGGTGGCAGCCGACAGGAAAATATAGTTGTTCGTTCCTAGACCGATATCGAAAATACGCCCCCAGGTTTTAAGCGTGTCCTGCTTAACCCAAGTGGCGACCGTCATATCATTCGAGCCGTTAAGTATGCCGCTTGGCAGAACAACATGATCGTTTGTGCCGTCAAGGTCAACGGCGCCGCCCGTTCTGCCTGTCGTCCAAGCCGCCCCGTTAACTAACGTCGCCTTCGCCTGATTGCGGCTTGCCGCGCTCGGAGAAGCCGTCGTTCCGGACGTTTCATCGAATGTGTATGCCGCCACAATACCCGGCAGCATTGCCGGAGACGACGGCAATACCAATACAGTCGTTACGCTGATCGCAGCCGCCACCGCTTCATACTTATCCGTCTCAGAGGAAACCCGGTAGTAGTAGGTCACGCCCGAGGCAAGACCTGTATCCGCAAAGGATGTTGCCGTTCCGCTGTATACCTGTACGAAATTCGTATCCGGCTGTGTCGAGCGGTAAACGCGATAGACCGGTGTTCCTGCCGCAGCCTCCCATGTGATCGTTGCGGAGGTTGACGTAACGTCAGCTGCCTGAACATGACTTGGAGCGGCAGGCACAGGATTCGCAATGCTGCGAATTTGAACGTCATCGAGGCCTGACTTCGCCCATCTGGAACGGAAGCCTGCCTTCCCTGTGCTTAAGGAAGTATCCGTTACGTTAAAGATCAGCTTGTTGTCCACATAGCCTTTAATGACGCTGCCTTCAACCACTAAGCGCATCGTATACCACTGGCCTGCGATAACAGGGAAGGTATACTCGCCAAGCGCCCCGCCTATGCCGCTTACCTTCTTGGACAGCGCGAATTTCCCGTCGCCCAATTGAAACAAGTAGTAGTTATTCGCATCTGTGTAACGGGCAATAATGCCTGGAAAAGCACCGCTGTCTACCTTCTTCACCTTAGCCTCGTAGACATAATTGCTGCCGGCGCTCGTATCAACTGCAGCAATGGCCTCATCACCGCTGCTCACATTAAGCATTTTGTTACCCGAAACGGACGCATCGTCGGCAACCGTCAAGATTGCCGGGTTATTTAGCGTCCAACCCGTCGTATTGCCATCCTGGAAATCATCCTCGAACAAAACGGTCGAAGGCACAGCTTCCGGTACAGCAGGAGCCCCCTCCTCTGCTGCGGCGTATGCTGGTAAGACACTTGAGAAAATAATTAAAAAGGCCAGCAGCAATTTAGATAATGCAGGAACTGCTCTCATCGCACTATTTTCCTCCATTCAGTTGATTTGAATTGCTTACGTAAGGAGTCTGCCTCCTTTGACATGTAATGAATCCAAACATCCGGAATACATGTAAGCGCTATCTCAAAGCTTCATAATGAAGGCTGCCTCATCAGTAGTTGAATTACCTTTGAGACAGCCTTCCTAAAACCGATTATTTAATGCCTTGCTCCGTTACGTAATCATTCCATTGTTTCGTGTATTCCGCTTGAATTTTCTCAAGACCGGCTTGTTTTGCTTTTTCCATAAATGTGTTCAAGCCTTCATCCACGTTTTTCACAAGTCCTGCATTAAGCGGGAACAGGTATTGCTTCTCCACTTGCTCAAGCGCCGCTCTCTCCGCTTGGTAAGGTGTGTAATCTTCAGCGAAGCCTGTGAATTTATCCGGCACTTGAATTTTATCAAGCTTCTCGAAGATCGCTTTTACGCCGTCATAGTTTTTGTCGAACAGCATGTACTCAGGGTTTCTCCAAGCCCAACCGTTCATGCCCTCGCGAGGGAAACCGTTGGAGTTCGAATCGCCGATCATGGAGTAGTAGCCGTCTTTCACTTCATAGTTTTTGCCTTCTACACCGTATTGCGTAAGCATGTTGTAACGTTTGTCTGTAACAAGCTTCTCGTAGAACGCAAGCGCGCGCTCAGCGTTTTTGCTGCTGGCCGGAATAGCGAAACCGTTGTGGATCGGGTGAACCGGCGTTGCAATTCCGTTTGTTTCCGGGTACGGCGTGTAGCCAAGCTTCCAGTCCGGGTGAGTCGATTGAATTTTGATAACCATATCATTGTAACGGGTAGGGTTGTCGCCAAGAATGGCAGCAGCTTTACCGCTTGTAATTTGGTCTTGCAAAGTATCTTTAACAGCTAGAACGTTTTTCACCATGTAGCCGTTATCCTGCCAACGCTTCAATACGTTCAAATCTTCTTTTTGCTCGTCTGAACCCCAGTAAGAATATACTTCGCCTGGTGTTTTGTAGTTGATGCCGATACCGTAAGGAAGCGCGCCGATAGGAGCGTGTGCGATACCTTTAAAACGGTCCATAAGGTTTGTTTTTACGTCAGAGTTCATTGAAAGCGGCGTAATTGTAGGCTCGTTTTTCTTAATGCCTTCCAGATATTGCTCGAATGTTGCGATATCAACCGGTGTAGGCAGATTGTACTTCGCGCGAAGATCTTCACGCCATACAAAGCCGTCTGTTACATACTCTTTGTAAGTTGCAGGAACCGTGTAGATTTTATCATCGATTTTTACAGCATCCCACATCTCTTTGGGCACAAAAGAGTTAAGCGTAGGCGCTGCTGCCGGAAGAAGCTCATCAAGCGCTTGGAAAGCGCCTTTCTTCGCATACGATTGGTATTGTGTCCACTCAGCCGTGAAGATCAAGTCAACCTGTTGGCCCGATCCGAGCAGCAGCTTATACTTCTGATCCCAATCCGTCCAAGATGTATAGTTGAATTTAACGGTAGCATTCAAATCTTCCAATGCCATTTTGTTAACTTGCTCTTGAATCGAAGCGATGTCTTTAGGCGCATCACCCAGCATATAAAATTGCAATTCCACTTTTTTCGAAGTATCGATTCCCGCTTTTTCTCCGCCTGCGTTCGTTGTTCCTTCTGTCTCTTTCGGAGCATTGGTAGCATTGCCGCCGTTTCCATTGTTGTTCGATCCGCAAGCTGATAGCACTGCGATTAGTATGATGATCGATAGTAACATGGAGACTGCTTTTGCCGCTTTGTTAGTCATGTGAATCCTCCCTTTAATAAGTTCTTATCTATGTTAGCTAAACCTGGAACCGTGAATCCCTCGTCTAGTTCTAACCTTTAACGGCACCAATCGTCAATCCTTTTACAAAATAACGCTGTACGAACGGATACAGGAACAGGATCGGCCCTGTAACGATAATGGACATCGCCATCTTCGTCGATTCAGTCGGCATATCGGAGCCTAACGAGACGCCGGTTCCCGAACCCATTTGCGCGATAAAGCTCATTGCATTAATGACATTGTACAAATAATACTGCAGCTGGTACTTGGTCGTGTCGTTGATAAACAACGAGGAAGTGAACCAGTCATTCCAATAATGAAGCGCCAAAAACAATCCTACGGTTGCGATGCCCGGCATCGACAGCTGAAGCACAATCCGGCTATAGATCGTAAAGTCGTTCGCTCCGTCGATTTTAGCGGATTCAATAACCTCGTCCGGCACTGCGGAGCGGATGAAGTTTTTCATCAATATAATAAGGAATGGAGTCATGAGGCCTGGCAAAATCAATACTTCAAGTTTGTCCGTGAGCTTGAGATACTTGGTAATTAAGATGTACCATGGCACGAGTCCTCCGCCAAACAGCGTTGTGAAATAAATCATGAAGGAGAAGAAGTTCCGGTATTTGAAATCTTTGCGCTGCAAAACGTAACCGGCCATCGTCATCAGGAACAGCCCTAGCGTCGTTCCGATTACAGTCGTGAGAGTCGTAACGCCGTATGCCGTCAATACTTGCTTAGGAAAACGGAACACCGTCGCATAACCCTCGAAGGAAAATACAGTCGGTATGAGATGGTAGCCATCTTTAATGATCGCTTCATTCTGCGTGAAGGAAGCGGAGATGATAAGCAGGAACGGAAACAGGCATGCCACGGTTGCCAGCAGTATGACCACAAATGCAATCAGTCTAAACCACTTCATATAATTGTCTTCTTTGATCTTCATAGGTACCTCCTACTGTGAGCTGATCGCTTAGAACAATGCGTACTCGTCATTGATTTTTTTGATGATGTAGTTAACGGTCATGATCAGTACAAAGCCGAACAAGGATTGGTAAAGGCCTGCTGCCGTCGACATTCCGATATCAAACGTTACTTTCAGTGAACGGTACACATACGTATCGAGAATATCTGTCGTATTGTACAGGACGCCGTTGTTGCCGATCAGCTGGTAGAACAAGTCGAACTGGCCTTTCATGATGCTGCCTAATGCGAACAGCAGGAGCATAACGAAAGTCGTCTTCAGCATAGGAACCGTGATGTACCAAATACGCTGAAAAATGTTCGCTCCGTCGATTTTGGCCGCCTCATAATATTCATCGCTGATCCCTGTAATCGATGCCAGGTAGATGACCATGCTGTACCCGATATTTTTCCACAGGTAGAAAATAATAATGAGAAATATCCACACCCAAGGTGTATTGTATACGTCGAGCGGTTCGTAGCCGAATGACTTCAGCGTCGAGTTCAAGAATCCGCTTTCGTAGTTGAACACGTTGTATACGATAACGCTAAGAATAACGAAGGATACGAAGTATGGAAGAAACATGATCGATTGCGTCAGCTTCTTAAACCATTGCGTGCGCAGCTCGCTTAGCAGAATCGCCAGCGCAATCGCGAGTACGTTTCCAAATAGAATGAACACAACGTTGTAGCCGACCGTATTTAAAGTTAGTTTGGCAAGAACCCCCGATTGCCATAAAAACTTGAAATTGTCTAGTCCAACAAATTTGCTATTGAATAAGCTTGTGTTGAAGTCGAACTGGGTAAAGGCGTAGTATACACCGACCATGGGTACATACGAGTTAATTAGGAAGAAGATAAGTGCCGGCAATAGCATAAGGAAAAGGATGCGGTTCGTCACAAGTTCCTTAAGCACTCCATTTTTTTTCAACATGCAGATGATGTCTCCTCTCACAGCGTTCTTTTCTTTTTAGTGTTGTCTGCTCTGTTCTCACTGTACGACCCACGCGTTTCGGGTGAAAGAGTAAAGAAGCAAAATCAGTGAACGAAATAGCGAAATGAAGAGTGAACGATTTAAACTTTTATGTATTAACAAGCCATTTCACGCAGGCTAAGCACAAAAAAACCACGGGATCGTTAGCTCGAATAGGTATTCGAGACTAGCGATTTCGTGGTTTTTAAGATAAAAATGCTATGCTTTTTGCAATATCAAGGGATTATTTCCATACCTTGTCGAGCGAATAAATGTGCAGGGAGTTCAACGTCACATTGCCGCCTGCCGTATAAAGCTCTAGCCCGGTAGCCGAAGCATCGGGGAAGATTTGGTCGGTGATGACTCTCTCTCCTTCATTGCCGAAAACTTCTACGGAAGACCTGTCGACAAAAATATGCATCGTTACCTTATTATTCTGCACCGTGAGCGGGGCTTCATGCCGTTTGGCAAAATCACCGTGGAAATCGGATATTCCCGAGCGGGTGCGGTCGACAAATAATGTTCCGTTTTGTCTGCCGAATCCGACTGTCGTTTCGTTTCTTTCACCTTTACGAACTTTAAAACCGAATTCGTCGGCAGTCGTATTCTCATCCACCTGAAATTCAGCAACGATTTCAAGAGTTTCCCCGTTTATATTAGAAAGCTGGTTGATGCCCGGCTGCACCTCTTGATCGGAAATGCTTTTGATCGAATGACGGAGCTGCTTTAATTGAGGTACGGGCGTTTGAACCATCCGGATTCCTTCCGGCAGCGTTTTTAATTCTATTTTCCTCACCAGTGAAAAAGCGCTTCTCCATGTTGAGGTAGGAGTATCGTTGGCGTACTGCCAGTTGCTCATCCAGGCCAGCCATAGTCTGCTGTTTTTGTGATCCGGATCGTCACTCCATGTGACGCCTGCATAAAAATCGGCGCCGTAATCGGCCCATAACGTCGTGTTGGCGGGATTGTCATTGGTAAACGTCTTTCCGTCAAAATTGCCCACGAAATACTGCATGCCTGATCCGCCGGCAATGGAGCCATTGTTAATGCTGACGGCCAGCACCCATTTCTTCTCGTTCGAATCTCCGTCTACCGGCAGAGAAAATAAATCGGGACATTCCCAGACGCCGTCAGGTGCACCGTTTGGCTTGCCGAATTCACTGACGTACGTCCAATCTTTCAAATTGGATGAGGTATAGAGCATTGCTTTCTCTCCGGCTGCCAGAATCATTACCCATTGACGGGTCTCTTCATGCCAGAACACTTTAGGGTCCCGCCAGTCGACATTCGGCGGATTCGGCATAATCGGATTTCCTGCATATTTTTCCCACGTTCTTCCTTTATCGTTGCTGTAGGCAATGCTTTGTACTTGTTTGTCTTTCGCTTGCGTGAAAATGGCGACGAGAGGAGGATGCTTAGGATCCGTTCCAAGGCCGCTTGTATTGTTCCAATCCACAACCGCGCTGCCGGAAAAGATATAGCCGTGCTCATCAGGCTGCAAAGCGACAGGAAGATGTTCCCAATGAACCAGATCCTTGCTGACCGCATGTCCCCAGTGCATTGGGCCCCAGCGGGTACCGTAAGGATGATATTGGTAAAATAGATGGTATTCTCCCTCGTAATAAACCATTCCGTTGGGATCGTTCATCCAGTTCGCTTCCGGAGTAAAATGATATTGCGGACGAAAAGGCTCGTTATAATAAGGATTCTGCTCTTGTTCAACAGACTTATTAAGACCTGGAAAAATCAAGGCAAAAAGTGCAACGATAATGATGGACATTACAGCTAAAATGAACCATAATGCGCGTAATTTGATATTTTTGAACATACTGCTTACTCCCTTCATTTCGAATTTGACACCACACCAGAATCTGCAATGCGAATTAATTTCCGCTAACAGGCAACAAAAAAAGACCTTCAATTGGTTAAGGCTAAAAACAGCGAACGCTGTTCATTAGCATTAACACATTTGAGGTCTTGCCTGCATAACAGTAACAATCCTGTGTGTTTCCACTCATTTTAATGGTTTTTGGCAAAAATCACAATGGTCAAATATTGTTGAATTGTCAATCTTATTCATTATAGTCTCCCTCATACCAAATCTGTTTCAGCTTCGAACTAATCATTGCTTCACAGTCTCTTCCTCTATTATCATGGAATTCCGTGACATTCTAACGGATAGATCGGCGGTTTGTCACTTTACTTCGGGCATTTCGCCAATAAATTCACTCGTGTATGGAATGTTCACCTTGTAATATCAGGTTCATTCACCTGTATTTATTTGGTTCATTGCACCCAGCGCAGAGTGAAGATTATAATGATGAAGGTATCAGCCTCCAGCCCTAGTGAAATATTCTTACTAATTCCTTGTAGCTTGGACGGAAGGCACCCCATTATAGAAACCGGTTACATTTTGAAATTCAACAAGCTATCCCAGAGACGCTTCAAATACATAGAGGGGGAGCATTTATGTCAGCAGTTCATCTCAAAAACAACGGGAAATTGTACAGTAAGCTGCTGTTCACGATCACCTTGTGCATTGTGCTTACGCTATTAGTATCCTCCTTGTTCTATTTCTTCACTTATATGCAGATCGATTTGAAGAAGGCCTATCAGTCCGATGTCAGCAATCTAACCCAAACAAGCAAAGAAGTCATCAGCATGACCGAGAGCGCGCAGTCTCTCTCCTTCCAAATGTATAGAACCTTCACCGTTTCGAAGCTCATGTTCTATACTGAGCCCAGCATTTACGACGAGACGGCTGCGATGAACGAGCTGAACAACTATTTAAGCTCTATGCCTTTCATTGAATCCATCTATGTGTACAATTCGGCGAACGGCCAGTTCTATACAGCGAGCCGGCAAGGCGAGAGCGGCACGTTCAGCAAAGAGGAGCTTGCGGATAAGGGAATACTCGATATTCTCGCGAGCTTCCAGCAGTATCGTCCGTTCACTCCTATTCCAAGAACGTACACGACGGTTAGCTTAGCAGGAGAACAGCTAACGAAGGCTTACACGTATTTGGGTTATGATGCTGTCGGCAAAACGCAAAAGCTTAATTCTGCCGTTATTATTAATATTTCATCTGCTTGGATCAACAAAGACATCGGCGTGAATAAGAGCGAAGGCGAGGGTAAATCGTTTATTCTGGACAATCAGGACCGTCTGCTGTCAGGCGATTCCCTCATGCCCAAAAAACTAAGCGATAAGGATAGCGCCCTGCTTAACGAAAAAATTAAAGATAAGGAATCCGGTTACGTCGTTTCAGACTTCGAGGGCAAAAAATCTCTTATCTCATTTACCTCTCCAGATTCGCTGGACTGGCAGTACGTGCGTGTAACACCATACAAACAAGTAACGAAAGCGATCTATTCCATCCGTAATACAACCATCTTGATCGCTGTCGTTATTTTGGTGATTGGGATATTCATTTCATGGCTGCTATCCCGGATGCTGTATCGCCCTATTCATCAAATTATGGACAAGATGAGCATACTCGAAACCGAGAAACGGAACAGTTCCTATACCATCAGGCAAAATATGCTGCGTAGTCTCATACAGGGCTCGCAATCGCTCCAAACGAGCACGCAGCTTCAGAAGCTGTTGCAAAACGGGATTACATTCGATTTTAATTCGCGTTATCGCGTCATCCTGTTAAAAATAGACCATCTTGCAGCCTTGAAGGAATCGCGCGGCGATGATGTGCATGTCTACAAATTCGCCATCATGAACATCGGTACGGAGATCGGCCTAAAGCATTATCGCGTGGAAACCGTCGATATGGATGCCGATTATGTCATTATGCTTCTGGGCCGTCTCGATGCATCCGATGTGCCCGACGATGAGCTGCTTCGGGAGGTGCTTGCGCAAATCCAGCAATCCTCTCTCGATTATTTGAAAATCGGCCTTTCCGTTACCTACAGCCCGGAGGCTCATCAAGCGCAGCAGCTTTCCAACCATTACAAGCTGGTGAAGGAAGCATCGCAGCACCGCTTATATTATGGGCATGGCTGCTTAATTAACGCTCAGAACATCATGTCCTTGAAGTCGAAGGAGTATATATTCCCGACGGATAAAGAACGGAAATTAACGGATGCGTTAATGACCTCCAAGACGGAGGAAGCGAAGAAGCTGTTCGCGGAAATTGTGCAGGAGACGGCGGAATATCCGATTCATGTCGTACAGCTGGCCATCTCGCATCTAACGATGACGGTCAACCAAATTTTGTTCACGATTCAGAAGAATAACAGTCTGGACGTTGAGGCAAGCCTCAGCATCCATATTCCGCCGCCGGATCATTTCGAAACCATTAACGAGATTAATGAAATATTCTTCTCGCTGTTCGATGATATCCAATCGAAGCTGTCAACGAAGCGCTCGACGAAACAGGGCGATTTGATTCGAAAAATTAACGATCTTATTCATAAAGAATACGCAAATCCGAATCTTAGCCTGAATTGGATCGCCGACGAATTAGACATGTCTTCCATTTATCTCAGCCGGGTTTACAAGCAGCAAACGTTATCCGCAATCGTTGATGTCATTAACAATGTGCGGCTGGAGAGGGCCAAGGAATATTTGGAGAATACCGATTGTTCGATCGTCGATATTGCCGTCAAGAGCGGCTATACGAGCAGCTCCTATTTCCACCGCATGTTCAAAAAAAGCTTTGGCGTCACGCCGGCCGATTACCGTAAATTGAAGCTGGGCTAACAACTCAACCCTGCCAAAATAAAAGGCCCTCCAACACCGATTCGATGGAGGGCCTTTTCCTATGCGGTTTCTCTAGTGTTAATACGTTGGATCTGCATGGAGATGTAAGCGAGCTCAGAATCATGCAGCTCAAAATCGTACTCCTGCAGCACAAAACGGCCAGCCTTCTGGGCGATGGAATACGATTCACCGTATTTCTCTTTTATGATGCGAATCATCTCGGGCTCCAATTCGTGGAAGGGCATCTCGGACTCAGACCTTTGAACAGCAAAGCGCAAATGTGCAATCAACCGCTCATAGGATACGGTGTCTTGCGGCAGCTTGATCGCCAAACCTTCCTCAATAATATCGACGATGCCCCGTATCATGGCGGTAATATCCAACGTTTTCGTCATTTCCCCTGCATTGATTTTTGCAGTATAAATATGCAAAGCGATATAGCCTACCTCATCCTCCGGAATTTCGATTCCGAGCTTTTCGCGTATAAGCTCCTTCGCGTACAGTCCGATTTGAAATTCTTTCGCGTATAATATTTTTATTTCGTTCAGCAGCGTATTTTTGATGACCATCCCTTTGGCAAGACGTTCAAGCGCAAACGATAAGTGGTCGGTGAGCGCGATATGGATATGCTCGTTGATGACTACGCCCAGCTGATTTTCGGCATAGGAGATAATTTCCTCCGAAACCTGAATATGCTCTTCCGGCAATGTCGATAATATTTCTTCAAACTGTTGATGCTTCGTATGGTCCTTCATGACGAAGATTTTCTCAATACGGCTTTGATCGACAGGATCGTTTTTACCTTTCTGAAAGGCAATGCCTGACCCGAGAACAATTTTCTCCCCCTCCCAATCTTTGACGACGATTGCATTGTTGTTCAATATTTTGTTAATCTTCATCGCAAGCTCCTTCCGGGAGTCTCTGGCCCTAAGATTTTACTTTAACCTTCATTAGTGGGGTTAATCCTCTTTCAGCTCGTTCCGGCAGCTCGATATCAATCTGTTCAATTTGATCCGTATGAATAAGGAACATCGGAGTAACCGGACTCGTCGCTTTCTCCCGAACGAGATCAAGCGAGAAATTCATAAGCGGCTGGCCCATTTTAACCCGGTCCCCCATCTTGACGTAATGGTGAAAACCCTCCCCATTCAGGCAGACCGTATCCACGCCGATGTGAATCAGCAGATCCAAGCCGCTGTCGGCGCGAATCCAAAGCGCATGCTTCGTTTGAAATAGGTGAATAATCTCTCCGTCTACGGGTGATCCTACCTTTCCGTCTTCCGGATCTATCGCAACGCCCATTCCAGCCATGCTTTTGGAGAAAATAGGGTCGGGTACCTCCTCCATCGGCAGCACTCTGCCGCTTATAGGCGAGAAAATCGTTTCTTCCGTTTTCCGCTGTTGCATGCCAATCCAACGTTTAATCATCTTGTACTCCTTTATCTTCATCGAATCCAATAAGCCACGTCGCAATAAAAGCACATCCGACGGAAATGACAAAGCCAATAAGGTAATGAATTAAGTTCGCCAAACCTAAGGGAGCCGCAAGGACCAGCATCGGCAGACCCGTTAAACCGTATGAATTAGCCGCTACATGAGCGAAGAGCACATAAGCGCCGCCGGCCGCTCCGCCGATGCAGCCGCCGATAAACGGTTTTCTTAACCGTAAATTCATGCCGAAAATGACGGGCTCCGTGATGCCGAAAAAGGCTGAAAGCGACGCGGGAATTGCACTCTCCTTCAGCTTTTTGTTTCTTGTTTTAAAATAAATCGCCAAGCCGGCGCCGCCCTGCGCAATATTGGCCATCGACCACACAGGCAGCAAAAAATTTACACCGACTTTAGGATCGGCGATCAAACTGAACTCAACCGCATGCAGCGTGTGATGAAGACCGGTAACGACGATAAGCGGATATAATCCGCCGAATAGAAAGCCGCCGATAAATCCGGCACCATGCGTATATACTGCCTCGAGGTTCTGAGTAAGCAAATGGCCGATAAGTGCACCGATCGGTCCGATCGCAAGCAGGGAGACAACCCCGGTAAACAGGACGGTAATCAGCGGAATAACGAATAAAGCCATAGACGGGGGCACGACTTTTTTCAACCCCATTTCAACCTTGCTCATCAGATATACGGACATCAGGATCGGTATGACCGTTCCCTGGTAGCCGGTCGAAGCGGCCGGCACACCGAATACATCCAGCCATTCCGGTGAATGAATTTCAACCACCTCGGGCTTCAAAACTTCGGAATGCACCAACAGGCCGCCTATAAAAGCGCCCAGAACAGGACTTCCTCCGAATTTCTTCGCAGCGCTGAACCCGATGATGACCGGTAAAATAAGCAATGCGGACGTTGAGAACAGCTCCAGCATATTCATCCAAGCGCTACCCGGCGCAGCCCAGTGAGAGGACTCGATCATTCCGGTCAATCCCCTCAGCAAGCCGGTGGCTACAATAAAGGGGAGGATCGGGACAAAAATGTCGGACAATATTTTCGTAATGACAAAGAACGGATTGCTTTTTTTCGGCACACTTGCGGCAGGCTTCTCCGCTTCGGCGGGCACTTCTGCTATCGCTTCTTCAAGACCTTTATAAATCTTGTTCACGATGCCGATTCCGAAAATAATCTGGTATTGTCCCGCTCTGGAAAATACCCCCTGCACCTGATCCAGCTTCTCTATTGCCGCGGTGTCCGCTTTTCCTTCGTCATGTAAAACCAGACGCAGCCTTGTCGTGCAGTGGACTGCGCTTGCGATATTCTGTTTGCCGCCGAGCAGCGGCAGCAGTTCTTCGACGATTTTATTCGCTTCGGCTCGAATGGCAGGTTCCTCCTTAACGTAGAGTTTACGCTATTATAACATTCGAATCGCCTGCTTGTTATCTGTCGCGGTGCGGCCCAAACACTGCCAAAATGCGCTCAGCATAAGCTGAGCGCAGATTCTGGCATTATTCAATTCGTTTCTTAATTGATCGAGCCTGGAGGAAGTTCTCCTGTAATTTTGGTCGTGTCGCCATTGAGTGCGATTTGGACCGTCGGAGGCAGCGTGCCGCCCCAGTGTGCGAATTGGAATTCAGGAGACTGATTGCCAACATCTCCAATGGACATTGTGCCCAAATCGCCGAAGTGCGCAAAGCCAACGACGTTCAGGTTCGGCAGAACCAGCCAGGAGTAAGCTTGGTACGGGTTGTTCTTAGGGTTGGCAAGAACCAGACCGCTGCCATTCAGTGGTTTGAATTCTTCGCCCAGTTTGTTGGATACGAAACCGTACAGGCCTTCAGGACCTTGCAGACCTTCCGCATATTTGTTGATGTGGCTGTCTGTGAACAGATAGTATTTACCGTCCTTCACCACGATGTGCGGACGCTCCAGTTCTTCGTTTACATAGTTCGCTTCAAGAAGCGGAGGAAGAAGCTTCAGATTATTGAAATCGCCTTTAACGACTTCGATAATACCGATGTTAGCGTTGGCACTAGCTGCTCCTGCAGGAACAGTATGAGTTTTCTGGAACGCTTCGCTGCCGATGTATTCCGGCTTCAATTCGCGGTCGCCAACAGCGCCTGCGGATTGGCCTTCGAATACAATGTACTCTTTTTTCGTTTTAGGATCTTTAAACCACATTGGATCACGGAAAGCGTAACCGCCGCCTTCACCTTGCTTCGCTTGCTCCAGCGTTTGGTAGTGTTCGCCGTCCGGCTCCATAATGATGCGGTGCGGAGCCCAGTTCGTGAATTTTACGCCGTTTTTGTCTGCTTTGATTTCACCGACGGCCATAGCCAAGCGTTGCTCATAAGTCAGGTTTTGCTCGCCTTCACGGCCGGTAGCGGTGTAGAAGGCATGGATTTTATCGCCATCCAGCATCGCGGAACCTGCCCATTGACGGGAACCGAGCTTAGTGCCTGCAGGGAACAGGTCGCCTACAAATTTCCATTCCTTGCCGTCTTTCGAGATGAAGTAACGAATCGTTGCGATATCATGAACTTTACCCGGCAGTACGTTGCTCGGTGCAGAAAGCGCGAAGAGCACTTTATAGCCTTTGTACGTAGCGACATTTCCGTCGCGGTCCATCAGCGGCCATGTATCCCAGATGTGATAGTCCGGCGTCATTTTTTCAAGCTTTTTGAAATCCGTGTATGGCAGGGTGTTGTTTGCGTTTTGCTGGATCATGGACGCTTGCTCACGTGTCCAGTTAGTCGTTGTTATTTCGGTTTGCGGATTTTTTTTTTCCATTTTTTCAACGTCTTTAGCGCTGAGATAAGGTCCGAAATCGCGGATTTCGCCGTGCTGCAATTCACCTACGATTTTAGTTTTGTCGCCCTCGAAGGACAGCTGCAGCGTCGGAGCAAAAGTACCGCCGTGTTTCACATTTCCGTTCTCGTCAAGCGGTTCGTTGATGAAGCTGATTGCCGTTTCATCAGGAAGAACCATCCAGGAGTAAGCCTGGTACGGACTTGAACTAGGGTTGGCTACAACAAGACCGGAACCGTTAAGCGGTTTGTAAGCGCCGCGGATGCCGCCTTCGTTGTGGAAGCCGTATACGCCGTCCGGACCGGTCAGGCCTGGTGCGTACGTGAAGGTATGGCTGATCGTCATCAGGTAATAATCGTTGCCTTTGATGTACATGTGCGGACGTTCCACTTGATGGTTCGCACCGATGGATTCGAGCAAAGGAGGAAGCAATTTCAGTTTGGTTACATCATTGTCGAGTACTTCCGCAATACCGATGTTACCGTCATACAGCTCAGCTCTATCCGGAACGGTATGCGTGTTGCGGTATTCTTCGTCACCGATGTTCTCAGGCTTCAGTTTTTGTTCGCTCGATTTGCCGCCTACTTGGCCTTCGAATATGATGTACTCTTTGCCTGAATTCGGATCCTGGAAGAAGAACGGATCGCGGAAAGCCGTAATGTTGTGGCCTCCATCATAGAACTGCTCAATCGTTTCGTAATACTTGCCGTCCGGCTCGGCGATGATTTGGTGCTTGCCTTCATTAATCAGCTTAACGCCGCTGTTATCCGCTTTAATATCGAAAGTCGTTGTGGCCAGACGTTGTTCAGCGCGCTGTACCCAGCCGTTCTGATCCCACTCTTTACCGCCGTTGGCGTTCATATCGGTAGTAGCCGTGTAGAACAAGTGAATTTTGCCTTTCTTGTCCAGCATTGCGGAACCGGCCCATTGCATGTGGCCGTAAGCTTTATCATAGTCATAAGGAATGCCTGCGTAAGTCCAGTCGACTCCGTCTTTGGAGTAGAACATACCGATTCTTGCTTCGGTGTGACGGTCGTTCCATCCGAACGTACGAGGAGCTACCAATGCGAATGCGATTCTGTATCCGTTGACGACAGCAAGGGAGCCATCGCGGTTTTGGAGCGGCCAAGTATCCCAGATCCATACATCAGGAGCGGCCAGTTTAAAGTTAGTGTCAATCTTAGGTGCCGTGTTCGTAGACGTAAGCTTGACTTGCTCCGCTGCTTGACGGGACCAGGCGGCCGTGTAATCGTTAGGCACAGATGTAGTTGGCGCTTTTGCCGAAACGGACGTGGCCGCCAGACTGCTTGCGAGAATCGATGCGGTCAACATCAGTTTCCCGTATTTAGCTATTTTATTCATATTTTTTTTCCTCCCCAAAATTGACTGCTAATTGTTTTTTTGCTGCTGCAGTTAACCGTTTATTCCGGATCCTCCCTCCGTTTTCGCGGAACAAAAAAAGACCTAAAACGTCCAAAGAATAACGCACCTGCCGGTACGGTCATCCTCAAACATTTTAGGTCTTGCCTGCTGTGCAGTAACAATCCCGCTGTATGTAATTCGTATTGCATCCTCATTCTAGCAAGGCAGAAATTTTATATCAATAGTAAGATATCCCTAAAATTTCAAATTAAAAAAAGGACAATCGACCCGTACTAAAAAATAAGTCTTTGAAATATGGGTCCTTTGCCGCAATAAAAAGCCGAGCGGATCCAGGTGTGCTGCCTGGACCCCGCTCGGCGCTATGTTAAAGAAATCATTCCCACCTGGTCAAAATTATCGGGCCTTCCTTTGTAATCGCCACCGTATGTTCAAATTGCGCCGCCCAAGCCCCGTCTATCGTACGTGCCGTCCAGCCGTCTTCCGCAATGTATACGTCTGCCCTGCCTGCCGTAATGATAGGCTCTATCGTAATGACCATGCCTTCTTCAAGCTCTATCCCTTGACCGGGTATGCCGCGGTGCATGACCTCAGGATATTCATGCATTTCTCTGCCTATGCCGTGACCGGCGAAAGCGGTTACGACCTTAAATCCGGCTCTCTCCGCTCTCGATTGAACCGCATAGCCTATATCGCCCAGCCGGTTGCCAGGCACAGCCTGCTTAATGCCATCGAGCAGCGATTGCTCCGCTGCAAGAAGCAGCTTCTCGGTAGCCGCATTCGTCCTGCCGATTGAATATGTCCAAGCGGAGTCAGCTTTCCAGCCATCAAGATCGGCCACCATATCAATCGTAACAATATCGCCGGCTTCAAGCGGCTCTGAACCGGGAAAGCCGTGGCAGACGACCTCATTAACGGAGGCACATGTGGCAAACGGATATCCCTTATAGCCCTTCTGAGCTGGAGTCGCTCCCCGGTCAAGCATGAACCGTTCAACAAACCGATCAATTTCCTGTGTCGTAACTCCCGGCGCTATTCGTTTCGAGAGCGCTTTGTGACAGGCAGCGACAATACGCCCAGCCTTACGGATTCCTCGAATATGTTCCTTCGTTTTCAAATCCACTGCCATGTGTGCTCTGACCTCCTTAAGGTTTTGCGGAAGCAAAATCCACTTCATAAGCATAATCCTAGGCTCTGCTATGTATAACTTATTCGGGAAAAAGGAGACAAATGACGATCATGTATGACGAAATTATGATTGCATGCTGATTTTCAGAAATTTTATAAATATGAGGCTGACAAAGGAGAACAAAAACAAAAAGACTTTGCATTCTGCCGATCGACAGTTTACAAAGCCGTATATTACATTGTGAGTTTAGCTGACCGAGGAGTTGATTCTGCCTAATTCATTTTCCACCAATGTCGTCAATTCATCTTCGTAGCCTCCGGTAATCCGGTACTTGCGAATATACTCTTTAACAAATTTACGCGGGTCCTTGGGTTGAAAAATTCTCGTTAGTTCCTTCAGGCTTTCCTTGACTTCATTCTGGCTATGTTTCGCCATGAAATCTCCTCCCCTTTACGTTGGATGGTCGTCCTAAACAGCATAATACGAGACCTCGTGCGGCAGTTTCACCGCAAGACCCCCCATCGGTGCAGATATCTCCATGGCCAATGAGTCGCAATGTTTGCATTTTTCTTACTATTATAACATTTTGATTTCGATTATGAAAGTTAACATTTGTTAATCTCTTGGAGCGGGTTGTTCGGGTTTCGCTTCCATATTGTGCCCGCTTTCCATTGATTTCGCTGCAATGATGATATTTGGAGGCGAGACATCGGCTGCCTGGTCAGACGTTGAAGAGAGCCTGTCTTTACGAAACATTCTTAAATACGCAATTACTCCAATTATGGCAACCAGCATTCCAAACGCTAAAACCAATGTCGTTACCCAGCCCTGAACCATGTCCTCGCCTCCTTTCCCCTACTACATTTATCGGTATATCGCCGTCAATTATTAGTCCTTTTCAACACCTTAATACCTTCCATTTATTAGGTATCATTATAACGAATCAGAAGCAGGCAAGCAAATTCCCTCTACCTATATGACCCGATAAGCGCCGATTCCGATACTTAGCAGCTTGCCCCCTTCATCCTTGACCTGCGCTTGCAGCGTGAGCGTGCGATCCGTTCGATGTATCAGCTCTGCCTCGCATAGGAGCACGCCGCCCTTGCTGCTGGCGAGAAATTGCGTGTCTAAATTCGCCGTTACAGCCCGCTCATCCGGTACCGCAAGCATGACAACAAGTCCCATCGCGTTATCGAGCAGCGACATTAGTACGCCGCCGTGAACGATGCCGATCAGGTTTAAATGCCGATCCGAGGCATCCAGGCAAATAGTCGCTTTTCTGGCATTTGCCTGCACAACCTCGCAGCCGAGAGAACCCCAGAACGTCGCTTGCGCACGCTCCGCGAGTCTTGTCAGGTGTCCGGCCTGATCTGCCTGCTGAACAAACCGTTCCTCATCCATCCCGTTCACTCTCCCTTATCCTCAGCGGCCTGCTTCGTCTCCGCTTCCTCCTCCTGCAGCTTGCGGCGAAGCACCTTGCCTATCATTGTTTTTGGAAGCGTTTCCCTGAAGGAATAGTGATGCGGTACCTTGTAGGCCGCCAGCCGTTCTCTGCACCAGCGGTCCATCTGACTGGGCGATACCTCCCAGCCCTCCTTAAATACGATATATGCTTTCACCGATTCGCCCCGATATTCATCCTTCACACCGACAACCGCCGCTTCCCGCACGGCCGGATGCTCGAACAGCACCTCCTCCACCTCGCGCGGATAAATGTTAAACCCGCCGGCGATGATAACATCCTTAATCCGATCCATAATCGTAAAATAGCCGTCCTCGTCCATTGTCGCGAGATCGCCCGTGTACAGCCACCCGCCCCGTAATACTTGTTCGGTTTCCGCAGGCTTGTTCCAGTATCCCTGCATGACCTGCGGCCCGCGTACGACCAGCTCTCCAAGCTCGCCTACACCCAGCCGCTCACCTGTTTCCGGATCAATGACAACAGCATCGGTATCGGGGAAGGGTACGCCGATCGTGCCGATTTTTCGCCGCCCCCATATCGGATTGGCATGCGTTACGGGTGAAGCCTCCGATAAGCCGTAGCCTTCAATGAGCCTGCCGCCGGTTAAAGCTTCGAACTGTTCCTGCACCTCAAGCGGCAAGGCAGCCGATCCGCTTACACATACATTAATAGATGAAAGATCCGTTTTCGCAGCGTCCTTATGATGAATGATCGCGACATACATCGTAGGCGCCCCCGGAAAAATGGTGGGCTTCTGCTGATTGATCGTCTGCAGAACCTTATCCACCTCGAACCGCGGCAGAAGAATAAGCGTACCTGCCCGCAGCACCGACATATTCATTAACACCGTTAATCCAAACACATGAAACAAAGGCATCGCCGCAAGAAAGCGTTCCTTGGCATCCTCCGCCTTATAGCACCATGCCGCGATTTGCATCGTATTCGAAACGAGATTCCGATGCGTCAGCATCACGCCCTTGGGCGTCCCGGTTGTCCCTCCCGTATATTGCAGCGCCGCAAGCTCAGCGCCCTTGGCGAGCTCGGGCAGCTCCGTAAATGGATGCTGCGCAGCCAGCAGCTTCTTATAGGCAATGACGCCAAAGCTGCCGTAAGGTATATTTGCTCGAAAACCTTCTTTTCGCTGCTTAAGGGGATAGAGCAGGCTCTTCGGAAACGGCAGTCCGTCCTTAATCGATGTGATAATCGCATGCCGAAGCTTCGGCAGCGGGCCTGCTTCCGGCAGCTCGCCCCGCACCCGGGACAAGCGCGCATACAGCAGATCAACCGTAATTATGGCGACGGCCCCGCTATCCGCAAGCTGATGCTCCAGCTCGCGTTCCACGTACAGCGGGTTCGTCTGCACGACAACGCCCCCTGCGAGCAGCACGCCGTAAAACGCTGCGACAGCCTGCGGGCAATTCGGGAGCATAATCGCCACGCGGTCTCCCTTGGCAATGCCCAGGGAAAGAAGGCCGGTGGCAAGGCGGACAGCTTCTCCATGCAGCTCGCGGTAGGTCAAATTTTTGCCAAGAAAATGGACAGCTGTATGGTTCGGATGGTTATTAACCGCATTTAACAAAAATTGGACGATGCTCTGGTCGGGATAGCTCTGCGAAGGAGAAACCTCCTTCGGGTAATGACGAAGCCATGGACGTGCGAGCTTTGCGGCTTCGGCAGGCGGTTGCTCGGGCACAAGCGGGTCTTGCGGACTGAGCGGATCCATTCATGCTCTCCCCCTTCACACGACATAATGCATACTCCGAATGACACGGGCGGCAATCGTCCGCTTCAAAGCTACCGTGTCGGATAGCGGTGCGCGCATTAGCTTTTTCAAAATCGAAAGCTGCATTTGCAGCCCGTCTCCCTGCTCCAGCGCAGTAAGCGCACGTTTGGCTAGCGACTCGACCCGCTCCATCGCCTCCTGCACGAAAACCGTCGTCATCGCGATGGCATTCTCCGTCTTTTCCGAAGTGACCCCGCCGCTGGCTTTGCATATTTTTTGCGAACGCAGCAGTACGCTTTCCATTGCAAATATTTCGATCATCAGATCGGCAAGCGAACATAACACCTCCTGCTCCTGCTCGAGCCGCAGCCCCAGCTTCTGAACGGCAAGCCCTCCGACGGCGAGAAACGTTTTTTTCGCTTGCGCGACACGGTACGCCTCCTTGCTAAGCGGCTTTTCGAGCGGCGGAATCGGCATCGGCTGAACCAGCTCAGTTTGAAGCGAGCGCACCTTGCGCAGCAGCGGCAGCTCCCCCTTTAAAGCTTTTTTCATCAGCGTACCGGGAATGAGCATCCGGTTAATTTCATTTGTCCCTTCAAAAATCCGGTTTATCCGCGAATCCCGATAAATTCTCTCCACCTTATACTCGCGGATGTAGCCATAGCCGCCGTGAATCTGTACCCCTTCATCCGCTACAAAATCGAGCGTTTCGGATGCAAATACTTTTACGATCGAGCATTCTATCGCATACTCCCCGATCGCCTTCGCCACCTTCATGCCGTCTTCCGCCGTTCCGCTCCCCGCTTCCGTTGTCCGCAGCATTGCATCGATAAAGCCGGCGGTCCGATAGACCATACTCTCCAGCACGTACGTGCGAATGTTCATGTCAGCCAGCTTGGCGCCTATGAGCGGATACGAGGAGATCGCCCGCCCGAACTGCTTCCGTGCATTGGCATAGGCCGACGCCAGCTCGATCGTCTCCTTGGATGAGCCGAGACAAGCTGCCCCAAGCTTGAACCTCCCGATATTCAAAATGTTAAAGGCGATGTGATGTCCCTTTCCAACTTCTCCAAGCACGTTTTGGGCCGGTACCGCCACATCTTCAAAAAATAGAGGGCGTGTTGAGGAACCCTTGATGCCCATCTTATGCTCCTCCGGACCGATGCTGAACCCCGGCATTCCCTTCTCAACGATAAAAGCGGTAAAATACTCGCCGTCGACCTTCGCGTAAACGATAAACAGGTCGGCAAAACCTGCATTCGTAATAAACAGCTTAGAGCCGTTCAGCACATAATGCTTGCCGTCAGGCGAAAGCCTGGCTGTCGTCTTGGCCCCTAAGGCATCCGAGCCGGAGGCCGGTTCAGTCAAGCAATAAGCGGCTATACGCTCTCCTGATGCAAGCGCGGGAAGGTAGGCTTTCTTTTGGGCGGGCGTACCAAAAAACACGATGGGAAGCGTACCGATGCCCGTATGAGCGCCTACCGAAAGCGCGAACGACGAAGCGCGCGCTAATGTTTCCGCGAGCAGCGTCGTGCTCACCTTATCAAGCCCGAGCCCGCCGTAAGCCTCAGGCACATCGGCTCCCAGCAAACCCAGCTCGCCAGCCTTGCGCATCAGCTCTACCGTCAGATCATAGTTCAGCGCCTCCAGCTCGGCATCGCGCGGCGTAATTTCCGCCTCTAAGAACTGCAGCGCCGCTTCCCCCATCATCCGCTGCTCTTCCGTAAAATCCTCAGGCGTCACGACCGATTCCGGCACACTGTCCTCCACGACAAATCGACCGCCAAAACGTATCGTTTCCGTCATGCCGCAGGTCTCCCTTCAGTCAAATCGATTATTAGGTGCCATACACTTCGATTACTCCGGCTGCTCCCATACCGCCCCCTACGCACATCGTAACGACGCCGATACCTCCGCCTCTCCGGCCAAGCTCATGAATAAGCGATACGGTAAGCTTCGTTCCCGTACAGCCAAGCGGATGCCCGAGCGCAATCGCCCCGCCGTTCACATTCACCCGCTCGGGGTCGATGCCCAGCTCGTTGATAATCGGTACGCATTGCGCCGCAAAGGCTTCGTTAAGCTCGAAGAGATCGACCTGCGCAAGCGTAATGCCCGCTTTCCGCAGCGCCCCCGGCACCGCTTCGATCGGTCCGATGCCCATCACCTCGGGTGCGACGCC
>Ga0310903_10000013_pt1 | contig 21403 bp, 21 predicted proteins | sample C24D4metaG_FD_203914 | JGI IMG/M metagenome (GOLD analysis project Ga0310903, IMG submission 203914) | Lab incubated soil microbial communities from West Virginia University Organic Research Farm, Morgantown, WV, United States - C0D3 | ecosystem: Environmental > Terrestrial > Soil >...
CGCCTCGCTGCGGCATTTCATCTTCGGTGCTCGTGGTTCGGGGGTCGAACGGCGCGCCATTGTCCTCAAACACCAGGCCGAGACCGGAAGCATGCCGGAACAGTTCCAGGACAATTTCGCGCTCCGCTTCGCAAACCCCATGTTCGCAGAGGTTGGTGATCAATTCCTCGACGACGATGCAGAGCCGCGCCAGATCCCGCTCCGCAAGGCCAAGATCCAGCCCAAATAGGCGCGTCGAAGCGATCGCTTCGCCGAGAGCGGTGGGCCCCCCGACATGGATGCGCTTACGGACTTCCCCTGATTCGCATGACGCCATCGAAACGGTTATGACACGGCCACAGTTATCAGGGGAGGGTGGCATGGTTCGCCGGATTTTGGCTGCTGTTGCATTGGCATCCTTGGCCGCTTCGCCGGTCCTGGCAGAAATTGCCCGGATCAAGAGCAGCACAGGGGCCGCCACGGTCGAGCGGGGTGCCAACCACATCCCGGCCAAACCAGGCGTGCAGATCAACCCGGGCGACCGGCTAGTAACCGGCAAGGATGGCCGGATGAGCCTCAGCTTCATTGACAATACGCGCTTCGCAGTCGGCCCGAACAGCAACGTTGCAATCAACCAGTTCCAATATGACCGCACGCGACAGAAGGGCAGTTTCGTAACCCAGGTCGATCGCGGTTCGCTCGCCGTAGTTTCCGGCAAGATCGCCAAGTCCGACCGCGACGCGATGAAGGTCCGAACACCAAACACACTGCTGGGCGTGCGTGGCACCAAGTTCATCGTCGAGGTCCCCGAATGAGCGTGCCGCGCCTGGCGGCGGCATGCCTGCTCCTAAGCGGATGCGCGACCTCGTCGCTAGTGCTGCTGCCCGACGACGAAGGACACCAGGGCCAGGTCGCCGTGCTGGAGGCAGGCGGCAAGCCAACCGCGGCTGTGATCGCCCAGGGAAACAGCCGAACCAAGCTCGGGGACCCAACGCCAACGACCCAGCCGCTTGGGCAAAAGGGGCTGAAGGCCCAGGAAGCCGCGCTGCTGACCAGCCTTCCGCCGCCCGCGAAGAGCTTCGTTCTCTATTTCGACTTGGGTACGGCTACGCCAACTCCTGCGTCGCAGGCCGTGCTGACTGCGCTGCGAGCCGAGATCGCTTCCCGGTCCGGGCCGCAGGTCGAAGTGACCGGCCATACCGATACGGTTGGCAGCGAAGCGGATAACGACCGGCTTTCGCAGCAGCGGGCCGAGGAAGTGCTTAACTGGCTTGCCGGCCAGGGCTTCGACCGGTCGCTGATGTCGGCAGTGGGCCGCGGCGAGCGGGAGCTTAAAGAGCCAACCATGGACAACATCAGCAACGCCGCCAACCGTCGGGTGGAAGTAATCGTCCGCTAGGCTCGGCCGAGGAAGCGGATTGCCATCACCGTCAGATCGTCGGTCGCCTCCGTCCCGTCCTCGAATGCCCGGACCCGATCGCGGATGCCCTCGATGATTGCGGTCGCATTGCCTGAGCTTGGATCGCCATCGACGAGGACGCGGTCGCGTCCGAAGAATTCGCCGCGGCTGTTTTCGGCTTCGGTCACGCCGTCGGTTACCAGCACGAGGGTCTGTCCCGGCTGCAACTTCAGGGTTTCGAGGGGATAGGTTGATTCATTGACGCAGAGGGGGAGGCCGCCCTCCAGCCGGATCCGCTCGACCTTGCCCTCCGACAGCAGCAGCGGGTCCTCGTGTCCTGCGCAAGCCAGCCGGACCTCGCCCGTAACGAGGTCGAGGATGCCAAGCATCATGGTGACGCTCATCGTGTCGCCGCTGTCTTTCAGCAGCTCATGATTGATGGCGGTTGCCATGGTCGCGGGATCGGCTTGCATTCTAGACAGGGCGGCACTGGTAAGTGCCTTCGACATGGCCATGAACAGAGCTGCCGGTACGCCTTTGCCGGTGACATCCGCGACCGCAAATCCGATCTGGTTGTCGCCAATTCTGGCAACGTCGTAATAGTCGCCGCCAATCGACTTTGCAGGCTCCAGCAAGGCATCGAGGTCGACGCGCGTATCGAGAAGCCGCAGGCGTTCGCGCGGCGGGACCATGCCCAATTGGATCGCCCGCGCGGCCTGCAGTTCGCCCTCCGTCTCGGCCGCTACGACCCGCTCCTGCACCAGGGCATCGCGGAACCGTTCCCTCTCTATCCGTGCGAGGGCGAACAGGCCCATTGCGACGCCGGCGACCGCGCCGCCGCCGACCAGCATCGGCCGGACGGGATCGAGCAGCATGTCAGCGCGCGCGAAGGCCAGCCAGCTGACAAGCGGCATTGCCGCGAACAAGATCGCCAGTGCGATCCGATAGCGGCGGCCGAATATCGCATTGCCGAGTGCGAGCAGGGCGAGCAGCGCCGCGGCCGCCCATTCCGCCAGCTCGGCCCATGCTGGCCGTACCAGCCAGCCGCCGCGCAATATTGTGTCGACCGCTTGAGCCTGGATCAGGGGCCCGAATTCCTGGGCGGCAAGCGGCGTGGCGGCGATGTCGGAAGTGCCTTCGGCTGTGACCCCGATCAAGACCGTTTTTCCGGCAAATTCGTCGGGTTTGAGCCGGCTTTCTTTGTCCAGGAGCGCAGCCGCGGAAAAGATTTTGTCTGTTGGAAAGGAACCGAAGTGGAGAATCATCTTGCCGTTTCGATCGACCGGAACCAGCCGATTGCCGAGGCGGATGCCGGAAGGGCTGGTGGCAATCGTTTCCGCGCCTATCGAGTAGCGAGAGATTTCCGCAGCGAAGCCTGGCCTGATCGTTTTGCCGACGCGCATCACCAGCGGTACGCTGCGAATGACTCCATCGCGGTCTGGCGGCACATTGATCAGGCCATGGCCGAGCGCGACATCGTCGAGCTCTGGAATTGCGGCGAGTTCAGCCGGCCAAGTCTCAACTTTGGGCGGTAGCTCGCCCGAGATTGAAGGGTCGGGCAAAGGAACCTGGCCGCTAGGTGCCTTTGCCACGCCGGCGTGCGCAAGGACGACCGGAGAAAGGCCGATCACTTCTCCAAAATCCTGGTCGGAAGGCTTCAGCGCCTTGACCTCGGAAGCCGAGGCGGAACTTAGCTCTGGATAAAGCAAGGCGAAACTTTCGGGGCCGACCCGGTCGTGCTCGGCAAACACAATGTCGAAGGCGATGACCTTGGCGCCTCGCTTGGCCAGTTCCTCGGTGAGCCGCGCAAGATAGTATCGCGGCCATTGCCAAGTGCCGACGATCCCAATGCTGAAGTCGTCGATCTGGACGACGCGGACATCGGTTGCCGCGAGGTCGCGCGGTTTGAAACCCTGCCAGCTGTCGAAGATTCCGCGCCGCATGCGGTCGCCGGCGGTCAGCGTTACAAGCAGGGCGACCAAGGTCATGACCAGCCACGGCAGCAATACGCGCCCTGCCCGCAACGTCGGGCTAGACCCGAACTTCGAGACCGTCATAGGCACATAGAACTTCGAGCTTGCTGCCGTCTCTTGTCAGTTCCTCATAACGGATGCTTTCCTCGTGCATCCGCTGGATATCTTCATCGCCATAGGTCGGTTCGTGGTGGAAAAGCGCGAGACGTTTGGCGCCGGCTTCATGGCAGAGGTCGATCGCCACGACGTTGCTCGAGTGGCCCCAATCCTCTTTCATCGATACGCTGTCTGCCAGCGAATACATGGTGTCGCAGATGACCAGGTCGGCATCGCGAAAGAAGTCGATGAAGGCCGCCTCGTCCTTCATATTGTCGGCCTTGTGCTCGCTGTCGGTGCTGAACACCACGTTACGCCCGGTCGAGTCCCTAAAACGATAGCCATAGCTGTCGTGCGAGTGCTGCTGCTTCTCGGCGACAACCGTCAGCCCATCGACTTCGATCGGCTCGCCCGGCGTCATGGCCACAAACTCGATCGACGCGCGGAGCCAGTCAAAGGGTACGGGGAAGCTGATTTCTTCCTGCTGGCGGCGAAGCGCATCTTCCGCGTCGGGATGGGCCGAATGGATGCGGATCTTGGCGCTTGGATCAAATGCCGGCGCGAAGAAGGGAAAGCCCATGATATGGTCCCAGTGCAGGTGCGACTGGAAGAAGTTGTAGATCCGGACGTGGCCATCGGCGCAGCGCTTCAGCGCATTCAGCCCGAATTCCCTGAGACCGCTGCCCATGTCGCAGATGAAGTAGCTATCCCCGCTTTCGATCTCGACGCAGGCGGTGGCGCCGCCATAGGTCGCGCTGGCGGCGAAATCGAGTTCCCGGTCGATGAACGCCTCAGCCTCGTCGATGCTGGCGATTGACTGACCGTTGGCGGCGACCAGGGCACGCGCGATCTTGGCGCGGATGGCACCGGCCTTGGCCGCCACTGGCAGTGATCCGCGGGTTCCCCAGAATCGAACGAGCATGTTGGTCAGGCCCCCCGCTTGGCTATCGGCCGGTGTCGATGGAATCGCTGATATGGAACAGCTTGTCGTAGCGGCTGATGGCAAGAATCTCGCGCATGACGTCGTTTGGCGCTGCGAGGGTGATGGTTAGGTTGGCGGCTTCGGCCTGCCGCTTGGCCACGGTCAGCACCCTGAGGCCGCGCGACGACATATAGTCGAGGTCGGTGAGGTCGAGCATCACTTCAGACAAATTTTCGGCAGCAGCCTGGTCGATTGCCGACGCCATCCGGTCGGCAAATGCCTCCCAAGTCGATTCATCGACCCTGCCGTGAACGGCGGCGACCAGGATTCCGTCGGCTGACCGGCAACTGAAATCCATGCCTGCCCCCTTGCAAACCGGCGATCGGCTGCAACCTGTTTTACGCGGATTAAACAAGAGCGCAATTGAGGCTAGTCGGTATAGCCGAACGATGGATCCAGATGCTGGCTGACATAGGCGCGCACTCGGTCGGCTCCTGCTTCATCGAGCTTGGCCCGGAACCCGCCCGACCGTCCCGAACGGACCTTGAAGCTGCTTTCATCGCCCGAACGTCCAGCGCCCATTCGACCTGACGAAAAATAGCCTTCCCGCTCCCTCGCCTTGAGGTTGTCGAAACGCGCGAATTCGATCGCATCCCTGACGTCCTCTTCGCTACTGTCGAGGCCAATGAATTCGGCCAGGGCGCTCAGAGTCGGTTCCGGCCGGTCGATGAAGTCCTCATAGCGGAGGATCAATATATCGCCGCGCTCGCGGGACCGCTCAGCCCACAGATTGAGATAGCGCACAATCGAAGGGATTCCGCCGCGCTCGATCCAGACGAATTGATCGAGGGGCTGATCGGCGAGTTTCCGGCGGCTGGGGCTTTCGCTGCGATGCTTGAGGTGAAAATATCTGGAAACGGCAGTATCGCCAGGGTGCCGAGCCAGGACCACGATCTTGCGGCCGTCGAAAACCTGCCGGTCGAACCGGATCTCGTCCGGCCGACGCATCGCATCGCCGCCATGAGTGAACGCAATTCGGGGCACTTCGGCCGGCGCTTTTTGCAGCCTTCCGAAACTTAGCAAATGACGCTCATCGATCCCGAAACGTAGCTGGTAAAGCCGCGCGAGCTGGGTGCGGACAAAGGTCCGGCCCGATTTTGGAAATGAAATCACGACCACGTCGGCGTTGGCGATCATATCGACGTCGCGCCAGTAGCGGGCGATGCCGAGCGCTTTGGTACCGGGAAGGCTGCGGAGCAGCCGCACGGCGAATTTGCGCAACTTCGCCATGGCGAGCCCCGACCTAACCCTTCTTCAGCACGTCCAGCGCGGCGATGGTCATAGCCTCGGTCGCGGTGGTGATCAGTGTTTCGGCGTCGGGCGCCCAGTATGGGGAATGCAGCGAGGGCAGCTTCGTCGTGTCTCCGCCAGCCGCGTCCCATTTCGCCTGGGGCACGCCGCCAACCCAGAACAATGTGCCTTCGACCGACGGATCGCCAAGCCAGAAACGGCCAACATCTTCGCCGACCATCAGCGGTGGCAGGATAGACGTTCGCTCCGCTCCGAAATGATCGCGGAAGAGGCTCAGCGCCCGATTGGCGAGCTTCTCGGAATTGAAAGTCGCGGGGGTTGCCTGATCTTCGCGAATTGTAACGATCGGCATCCGATCGTCGGGCACGCCGGCGGCGATGGCTTCGCCCCGGGCGATCCGCTGGATTCCATCGAGCAGCAGCTTGCGCACTTCAGGTTTGTAGCTGCGGACCGTGAGCTGGAGCCTGGCCTCATCGGGGATAACATTATTCTTGGTACCGCCCTGGAAACTGCCGACCGTGACCACGGCGGGATCGAGCGGATTCTTCTCGCGACTGATGAGTGTCTGCAGCGTGAGTACGATACGCGAGGCGAGAACAATCGGATCCTTGGTTGCCTGCGGAACCGCACCGTGGCCGCCGACTCCTCTAACCCTGATGTCGACCGTATCGACATTCGCCGTGGTGTAACCGGGCGTCAATGCGATTGCACCTGCCGGAAGGGCGGCGGAATCGTGAAAGGCGAACACATAATTCGGCTTCGGAAATCGGGTGTAGAGACCATCGGCGAGCATCGCCCGCGCGCCTTCGCCGGTTTCCTCGCCGGACTGCAGGATCATCACCAATGTTCCCGACCACTGGCCCTTCATCGCGATCAGCCGCCGAGCTGTGGCGAGGAAGCTGGTTATATGCGCATCGTGGCCGCAGGCATGCATCACCGGCGTTTCAGTTCCATCCGGAAGCTTGCCGATGGCCTTCGACGCAAATGGCAACCCGGTCTGTTCCTTGATCGGAAGTGCATCCATGTCGGCTCGGATCATCAACACTGGGCCGGGGCCATTTTTGAGCACGGAGACCACGCCGGTTTTGCCGACATGCTCTGTCACCGCGAATCCGAGCTTGCGCATTTCCGGAGCAAGCTTGGCAGGCGTACGCACCTCTTGCATGCTGAGCTCGGGATTAGCGTGGAGGTCGCGATAGAGCGGCATCAGCTGCGGCAAGTCCGCGCGGATTTCCTCGTTCAGCGTTGCCGCCGAGCCAGGTGCGGCAAGAATGGACGCTGCGAGAAGGGCCAGCGCGCTACGGTTCATGTCATTGCTCCGGGACCAGCTCGATCACGTCGAGCGTCGACTCAAAATGTGGGTAAGGGAAGATCATGCGCCAGCGATTGTCATCGATGCGCTCTACCCAGGCCGCGAGGTCGCGATCGTGGTCGTGGCCATATTGATAGCCTCGCGTTTCGTCGCCGAGAACGACCGTGCCGAGGAACACCTGCCGAACTGCGTCTGCTGGGTAGATCAGGCCAACCGGCCGCTGGGATCCCGTCAGCTTGATGAAGCGCTGAGCCTTTCCCTGTTCGATGCTGCAGCGAAACGGGGGATAGGCGACGAAATTGAGCAAGCCCACGCTCTTGGCCCCCACCTTGACTGTCCGGCAGCGATAGTCGCCGTTGGGGATTGGTACTCCACCGATCGCGGCATCGGGATCGAGCAGCTTGCCTTCGTTCGCAATATCTGTGGCATGGCCTCCAGCCTTGGCCTGATCGAGCGCCTTGGCGAATGCCGTCCGCCAATCCCTTAGCCGTTGCCGGTCTCCATCGGTCGCCACCGACTGCCAGCTTTGAACCGGAGGGGTCGCCTGGGTGGTGGCGCAGGCGGTGAGCGACACGAGTATGGCGGCCAAGATCGCACGGGTCATGTCATCACCCTAGTGAAGAGAAGGCCGCGGTCCAGCACGCAAATTCATCCGGCCGGCCAGAACGGCATCAGCATTGGAACTCGGCGCATATAATCGGCATAGTCCGCTTCGCCGAGCTCGGTCGCCAGGAATCGCTCCTCGAGCCGTGCTTTGACGGTGAATCCGATGCTGGTCAGGACCAATCCCGCGAGCGCGAACGGGGTCGCCTTGACCAGAGCCAGCGAGAGCGCGGCCGCGAGCAAGCCAGCGTAAATCGGGTGGCGAACGATCGCATAGGGGCCCTCTTCCACCAGCCGATGGTCGGCTTTGCGCTCGACCCCGGCGGACCAGAGCTTGCCAAGCGCAAGCCGCGCCCAGCAGGCAAGCAGGAAGCCCGCAGCCATCAAGACGACCAGGGCCCAGCCCAAAGCGTCTCCCACTTGCCATAAGGGCGTAGTCAGCGGGCTAGTCGGCCGGGTAACGATCAACAGCGCCAGCATGCCGGCGGCGCTGACCAGCTGATAGGTGACATTCTGGCGCCCGCCGGCCCGGCGCACGCCGCGCGCCGACCACCACGAAGCGACAATCCACAGCGCCGCCCAGGCCGTCCAGCCGATATAGAGAGCCAGCAGCGGGCCACTCATGCTGCGGTCCAGCCGCCATCCATGCTAAGGTTGGCACCAGTGATCGAGGCCGCCCCGTCGGTCGTGAGATAAAGCGCCAGGCTGGCCACCTCGTCGACGGTGACGAAACGCTTGGTTGGCTGCGCGGCCAGCAGCACATCGTTCATGACCTGCTCGCGAGTAAGGTTGCGGGCCTTCATTGTGTCCGGGATCTGGTTCTCGACCAACGGAGTCCAGACATAGCCGGGAGAGATGCAATTGACGGTAACACCGTCTTTTGCCGCCTCCAAAGCGACCGTCTTGGTGAGGCCGGCGACGCCATGCTTGGCCGCGACATAGGCCGACTTGTTGGGGCTTGCGACCAGGCTATGCGCGCTGGCGGTGTTGATGATCCGGCCCCAGCCTTTCTGGCGCATCGCGGGGAGGCTCAGGCGCGTCGTGTGGAACACGGCGGTCAGGTTGATTCGGAGGATCCCCTCCCATTTCTCGGGGGGGAAGCTTTCAACAGGCGACACGAATTGGATGCCGGCATTGTTGACCAATATGTCGGGCGCCGTGAGCTCATGGCCGCAGCGGCGGATCATCGCTTCGATCGCGTCGGCGTCACCGAGATCGGCGCCGTCATGGAGCGCCTGTGCGCCCGACGATGCTTCCAGCTCCTGGCGGATTTCCTCAATTTCTTCCTCATCACCAAAACCATTGATCATCACGCTGGCGCCTTCGAATGCCAGCGCGCGGGCGATGGCGAGCCCGATGCCGCTGGTCGATCCTGTGACCAACGCTGTCTTCCCCTGAAGCTTCATCCTCACGAATCTCCTTCGGCGCGAAGCTGTCGCGGGACATTGCGCCGATTGCAACCGTTACGCCGGTGGCGCATTGGAACTGCAATGCACAGGAGGGCTTAAATGCGCTTTGGCGATTCACCCGAAAGCGACAACTTCGAGGATCGAACCGGCCAGTCGGGCGGCGGGGGAATGAACCTTGGCGGCGGATTGGGCCTGATTCTTTCCCTGGTCGCATCGCGGTTCGGGATCGTCGGCATAGTGATCCTCTTGCTGGGCTATTGCGTCCTGACCCAATTCACGGGCGGTGGCGGTATGCTCGGAGGAGGCGGATCGACGGAGTCTGGGCCATCGAAGCTCGACCCGGCGACCGGCAAGTTCATTCGCCAGGTGCTGGGCTCGACCGAGCAGGTGTGGGGCCAGGTGTTCCAGCAGGCGGGGGCGAAATATACGCCGACGCGGCTGGTCGCCTACACCGATTACAACCAGTCGGGCTGCGGCGCGGCTCAGGCGGCGATGGGACCTTTCTATTGTCCGACCGACAAGCAGATTTACATCGACCCGGCCTTTTTCAACGAGCTGTCGCGGCGGTTCGGCGCGCCGGGCGATTTCGCCCAGGCCTATGTTATCGCCCATGAGGTCGGCCACCATATCCAGGACCTGGAAGGGACGCTCGACAAGGCGCAGGCAGCGCAGGCCCGGACCAGTGCGACCGGTGGCAATGCAATCCAGGTCGGGGTCGAGCTCCAGGCCGACTGCTATGCGGGTGTGTGGGCGGCGCGATCCGGCGCGCTGGAGCAGGGCGATATCGAGGAAGGAATGCGTGCCGCGGAGGCGATCGGTGACGATATGCTGACCAAGGGCCAGGTGTCGCCGGACAATTTCACTCACGGCACGTCGGCACAGCGGATGGAAGCGCTTCGGCGCGGTCTATCGAGCGGCAATCCGTCGAGTTGCAACTACTCTCGCTGAGCTGCAGCAGATGAGCGTCGATCAGCGGCCGGTGGTCCATATCGGCCATTCGAAGACGGGCACGACCTGGTTCCAGAAATCCTTCTATCCCGCGGTTACCAGCCACCGCTTCATTGATTCAAAGACTGTCCGCGAGGCATTGCTTGCCCCGAATGGCCTCAGTTTCGAGGCAGATCGGGCACGTGGCCTCATTGCCGAAGCATCCGCCGGGCTGCCGGCGCTGATCTGCGATGAACGACTTTCCGGGAGCAACCTGGCCGGCGGGTTGCATGGCATGGTGCCGCCCGAGCTCGCCCGGCGGATCAAGGCCATCCTTCCCGACGCCCGGATTGTCATTGGGATTCGTGCGCAGCCCAGCATGCTCGCCGCCAGCTACAGCCAATATGTAAAAGGCGGTGGCACCTTCAGCCTGCTGCGCTTTCTTTTTCCCGACAGCTATTTCTATGCCGGATCCCCCTACCGCACCCAGGCTCCGCGCTTCGATCTTGCCCATTTCGACTATCAGCGGCTGATACGGCTCTATTGCGACTTGTTCGGGAAAGAGAATGTCCATGTCATGCTGTTCGAACAGTTTCGCGAAGGCCCGCTCGATTGCGCACGACGCCTCGCGGAAAAGCTGGGACTGGCGTTCGATCAGACGGGAATTCGGCAAGGGGTGCGCAATCCCGGGTTGAACCGCAACGCTCTGCGAGTGATGCGATTCTACAATCTTTTCACGGCACGCAAGACACGGGACAAATGGTACCTGGTCCACATCCCCGGCCTGTTCGAGGTGCGCAAACGTGTGCACCGCGGCCTCAATCGGCTGTTCCGGCGCAAGTCGAGCGGCGAGCAGCTGCTCGGACCCGCCCTCATCCGCTGGATCGATGCGCGATATGCCGATTCCAACCGCGAGCTTGGCGATATGCTGGGAATCGATCTCGGCGAGTTTGGCTATCCGACCGCGACGCCAGAAACGCCGCCGCCGTCGCCCCTTCCGCGTGGGCGAAGCCTGCGCGCGACCTAAATCTTGACCAGCATCTTCCCCGTGTTCGCGCCGGAGAACAGGCCGAGGAAGGCGTCGAGCGTCTTGTCGAGCCCTTCGACCACCGTATCGCGCGACTTGACCTGGCCGCCGGCGAGCCATCCGCCCATGTCGCGGTAGAAGTCACCGAGCTGGCCCAGATAGTCGGTGTAGATGAAGCCCTTTAGGCGGATACGCATGGCGATAACGCGCGCGATATATTTCAGGCATGTGGGGTGAGCGTCGTTATAGACCTCGATCATCCCGCAGATCGCGAAACGCGCGTCCTTGCGGGCGACGGCAAGCGCTGCATCGAGATGGTCGCCGCCGACATTGTCGAAGTAGACGTCGATGCCCTTCGGGGCGGCCTCGGCCAGTTGCTTCACTACCGGTCCCGCCTTGTAATCGACGACCGCATCAGCTCCGAGTGAGCGCACGAAATCGCATTTGTCGGAGCCACCGGCCGAGCCGATCACCGTCATGCCCTTGGCCTTCGCGATCTGCACCACCGCCGATCCGACCGCGCCGGCCGCGGCGGAGACGAACACCGTGTCGCCTTCCTTGGCCGAAGCCGCATCGAGGAGGCCGAAATAGGCGGTGCCGCCGGTCAGTCCGAGATTGCCGAGAAAGGCCTGCGGCTCGACGCCCGGGATTGGCGGCAATTTATTCAGCGCCTGTGCCGGGGCGACCGTCTCGTCGCGCCAGCCGCTCATGTGAAGCACCATGTCACCGGGTGAGAAGGCGGGATCGTTGCTCTCGACCACTTCACCAACCGCGCCACCCTCCATCGGCGCATCGAGCGCGAACGGCGGGACATAGCTTTTCACATCGTTCATCCGCCCCCGCATGTAGGGGTCGACCGACAGCCAGCGGTTTTGGACGCGGACCATGCCTTCGCCAAGCTCAGGTAGATCGTAATCCTTGAGGGCGAAGTCTTGCTCGACCGGAATGCCATTGGGGCGGCGCATCAAATGCCAGGCTCGGGCCATTTCGCTTCTCCTCGGGTCGCGTTTCGAAACCGATTAGGCCGCCAGGCGTGCAAACAAAAGACCCGGGCGCGCACGGCGCCCGGGTCTTGGTTTCGAGCTGCAGGAAATTACTAACGCTCGTAGGTGCCCGAAAAGGCGCGATTCAACATGTGTGGACCGGCGTCGCGATCGTCATCGTCGCGGAACAGGCCGCGGTCGCGCTCGAGGTGGTCGAGCCGCTGCCTGGCCTCGGCGGCGGGCTTGTCGAGAATGACCCGATCGCCTTCGATCCGGTCGATCATCGAGCAGCTGAGCAGATGGTGGCGTCCATCGTCGCTGTCGCTCTTGGCGAGGATGATGCGGTCGCCTCGAAAATGGTCGACGGTGCCGACCTGTTCCTCGTCCGATCCAACCACGCTCATATGTTCACGGACCTGGCCGAGCAGCTGCCGCTTTCCCTGACGTTGGCTGCGCCAGTTGCTGAAGTCGCTTTCGAAGCGGTTCTGGTTCTCGCGGCGATAGTCGTCATAGTCGCGATCGAGCTCGTCGAGCTGGCGCTGCCGCCATTCGCTATAGTGCGGGTCGTGGATCCCGCCGACTGCCGTGGCCGTGCCGCGCGGGCGCTCCGGCGTCCAGCGGTCCTCCGACCAGCGGTCAGGCGAACGGCCCCGATCGAACCGGTCGTCGCTGCCGAAGCCGCCTCGGCCGAAGAAACGGCCGGTGTAGGGGCGGCGATAGCCTTCGTCGCGGAACCGTGCCTGGCGGTCATACCGAGAGGGTTCGTCATCGCTGGAGAAGCTGCGCTGGCGCCGTCCGCCTTCTTCGTCAAAGCGGCGCGCATCTTCGTTCCGGCGGCGTTCGGCCTCATCGTCGCCAAACCAACTGGCTACTTCGTCTCCGGCCCGTTCAAAGAAACCGCGTTCGTCTTCGCGATGGCGGAAATCGTCGCTAAACCTGCCACCCGGCTCGCGCCAGCCTCGGCGGCCTTCATACCGGTCATAAGCCATGGAAATTCCTCCTTATTTAAACAAGTCCGCCCGCTTTTTGTCGTTCGGAAATTCAACGATTGGAGGAGGGCGCCGTTCCGGTCCGGAGCGGCCGTTGACGCCGAACCGAAGGGGGCGAGCGCCGGAGTGAAAAAGGAGCTAGGGAAGGCGTTGCCAGAGGGGGAAAGCGCCGCTATTGGGGCGCCCACCGTGAGGCGCGGGGCTGTAGCTCAGATGGGAGAGCGCTGCAATCGCACTGCAGAGGTCAGGGGTTCGATTCCCCTCAGCTCCACCAGCCGCCTTTCCAACTCGGCATTTTCGGCGAGAAGGCGATATCATCCCGCCAGGGCATGTGCGCGCCTGACATGGCATCTGCCCCGGGCTGAAGTCCGCTTGCCACCCATTCCGGTCATTAAGCCAACCGAACGGATTCGGTCATGATTAGGCTGCGTCGCGGCCGGCGCTCCGTTGCTCGCCGCCGATCAGCGAACCTGCCTGGACGGCCGTCAGCGGTTTCGAGAACAGGAACCCCTGAACCGAAGTGCAGCCCTGCGAGCGCAACTCGGATAGTTGCTCATTCTCCTCGACGCCCTCAGCGGTAGTCTCCATACCGAGCGCCTGGGCAAGCTGGGTGATCGCCCGCACTACAGCAGCCGCGCCGGCGCGCTTGAGCAGGTTTTCGATAAAGCTGCGGTCTATCTTCAGCTTGTCGAACGGGAAACTTTGCAGATAGCTCAGCGACGAGTAGCCGGTGCCGAAATCGTCCAGCGCCACTCGCACTCCGACCGAACGGAGATTGTGAAGCAGCCGCAATGTCTCTTCGCCACCCTTCAGGAAAACGGACTCGGTAATCTCAATCTCCAGTCGAGCCGGCGCAACGCCGGTGGCGGCAAGCGCCTGAATGACGGTTTCCTGCAGACCCGGCCGATGGAACTGCACCGGCGAGACATTGACCGCCACGCGAATGTCGTCCGGCCATTCGGCTGCCTGGCGGCATGCTTCGCGGATCACCCAGCAACCGATCGGAACGATGAGTCCTGTCTCTTCGGCGATCGGGATGAACTCCGCCGGCGCGACGAGGCCGCGCGTCGGATGATTCCAGCGAATTAGCGCTTCGAAGGAGCCCACCTTGTTCTTCTCAAGGTCGAACAATGGCTGATAGTAGAGCTCGAATTGCCCTTCCTCGAGCGCAATGCGGAGATCCTGCTCCACCCGCCGCCGCTCCTGCGCGCGCTTGTTCAGGCTCTCCTCGAAGAAGGCAAATGTTCCCCTGCCTGCCTCCTTGGCCCGATAAAGCGCAAGGTCGGCGCTCTTGTGCAGATCCTCGGCGCCATTGCCGCCGCTTGGGGCAACCGCGATGCCGATGCTTGTCGTCGCCACCAGCTGCTGCCCCTCGATTTCCTGGGGCTGGCTGACTGCCTCGAGCAACGCCGTTGCCAATCGGTCGATCTCCTCGCGTGCCTGGTCAACCAGTTGAACAACGACAAACTCGTCGCCGCCCAACCGCGCCACGAAATGCCCGCGAGCTGCCTGGCTCAGCCGCTTTGCCGTGGACACCAGAAGTTCGTCGCCTGCCGGGTGTCCCATCGTGTCGTTGACCGCTTTGAAATGGTCGAGGTCGAGGCAGTGCAATGCGATCACCGAGCCATCATCCAAGTTCTTCAGCTGGTGGTCGAGATGATGCTGGAACATGGTCCGATTGGGCAGGGCGGTCAGCACATCATTGAAGGCGAGATGGGCGATCCTCTTTTCACGCTCTTCAATCTGCACGACCATCTCGTTGAAGCTCGACCCGAGCCGCGCCAACTCGTCATGCCCTTCGACTTCGACCAAGACATGCTCGCCCGTCGCCAATTTCCCCGCCGCATCGTCGAGCCTTTCGAGCGGACGCGTGATCTTGGCCGAGGCTCGCCAGGTCCCGAAGGCGACAAGCGCCAAGCCGAGCACAGTCATGACGGCTAGTGCCGCTTGCAGGCGCCTGGCCGTCGCCAGCGCCTCGCTTCGAGGATAGGCAAGCAGCAGCACCGCGTCGCGATCACCAACGAGCGTCGGCAAGGGCTTCGCCAACGCAATCGCGCTCTCGCCATCCACTTCAATGTCGAACACGGCACTGCTGCGCGAATGCTGCTCGATGGCGAGGAATGCGCCGTCGATTGGGCGGCCTCCGGTTGCGTCGCGCCATTGCCCGGCCACGCCCACCAATACGCTGGCGTCGAGCGGGATCGCCGAAAGCTTTTTGAGAGACTGCATTTCCGGCTGCCCAAGGTCGGCTGCGAACACGATCCAGCCTAGTAACGCGGGCGCCATTACCGGCGCTGCGACGAGCTGCCGGGTCTTGCCGCCGACCATGCCGATGCCGGTCGTTCTGCCCTCGTCCAGCGCGTCCCACAATTGCTCGGCGTCTCGCGCCTCCTGGCCGGCAAGTCCGTGGGCCCTGCCGTCAATCGTCACGATGAATGCAGTGGGCACGTGGAGCCGCGCTTTGGCATTATTGAGCGCGGAAGCCATGGTCGGCTCATCACCGCTCGCAACCGCCGCGCGAAAGCCGAAATCGCGCGCAAGCAGCTGTGCCGTCCCTTGCAACTCGCCGCTGCGCTGCTGCCAAAGCCGATCATAGACCGCGCCGCTCGACACAAGCTGGCTTTCCACCTGGTGGGAAGCAATCCCCGAGATGGCGGTCGACAGCGACAAAGACACCGCTACCATTGCCACCGCGAACAATAGCACGAACTGGGCCGTCAGGCGGGCGCTCAGCGAGCTGAAACGCGGCACGTCAATAAGCGTCCATCGCGTGCATCGGCGGTGCCCTCAGCTTGACGGCGACATTGGCGGTGCGTTCGCCAGGCCCAAGTCGCCGCGACATCGTGCCGCCGGGGGCCCTGAGATAGGGGTGCCACACCGACATCGTGCTTCCCGCTGGCGCGTCGGTAAATCGGGCGATGCCGCGCGCATCCGTTCTTGCGGTCCATGCGCTATCGGTGACGATGATATAGGCGCTCATCTGGTCGTGGATGTTGCAACCCAGCGCCACCACGCCCGCCCTGTCGAACGTCACGCTCCGCGACTGGTCTTTGGCGAATAGCTTCAGTTCGAACTTCTTGGCAGGCGAGAAGCTGTAGACATGATGCCTGGTCGGATCGAGGTTCGGAAAAGATACCCTTGCGCCGACCGGGACGATCGCCACGAACGGGTGAAACTGAAGATCTTTCTGCGAGACGCTGTAGTTGGCTGCCATCGGCATTGCTCTTCGGCCGATGTCGGGATGCAGCGTGACCACCGCATCGGATACCGGCCTGCCGCCGCTGTCCGTTACTCGAACATTTAGAGGCGCCGCGGCAAGCGGCGCCGCGCACGACATGAGAAAAACACTATATGACAGGCTCTTGATCATGGGCTGAGGTTAACTCCATGCCGGTAAACAGGGCCTAGCGGGACATGGTTACCAGTCGAGCCGCAACGCGGCCTGGAACTGCGTCTGCCGCTGCCTCGGCGCCAGGCCGTGCTCGTCACGCTCTTCGAGCTCGCTCGAGACGTGCAGGATCTCCACCAGACCGGTGAACAGCGGGCCGAACTGCCGCTTTGCCGCCAGCATCATCGCCCAGCCCCTGTCGTCGGATTCTTCTGCAATCAGGCTGCCGTGCTGCTTGACTTCGAAGGCGTCTGTGCGGGCGGCCAGTTGCACCGTTCCCACCGGCACCGTCAGCAGCGCGAAGGCAGACCGGTAACGCGCGTCCACCCAGATGCCCGCGCCCTCATCGTAGCCCATTTCGCTGCGGCCCTTGAGAGCCTGCAATCTCAGCTCCGCGCGGCCCAGCTCGGCATAGGCTCCGACATGCGTGAACCGCGTGTGCCAGCCCCATTCATTGTCCGCGTTGAACGCTTCAGGGTCGCCGCGATTGTTGTAGCGGAACAGCTCCACGCGCACCGGCATCGAAGGCTGCCATGCCAGCTTCGCATAATAGCCGACCCGATCTGCAAACCCATCGCGAATGTCGAGGAGCGGGTGCGTATATTGCGGTTGGTAATATTCGAACGCTTCAGGCAGCGGCGGCAGCGGCTGGCGATTGAATGCCAGCGTCCGGCGGTCGTGGAGTGCCCAACCGCGGAAGGTTAGCATTGTACCCGCGGTGTCATTGGCCGCGAACAGCGCGGCGGTCATCTCAAGCTTTTGCTCCCCGAGGCTGATCTTGACGGTCGCTTCCAAAGCGGCAGGCCGAACTTCCTCGCCGATCCAGCTGTTGATTGCGGACGGCGTAATCGAGTTGGCGACATGCCAATCGGCACCCTCATGTTCCAGGCTGACCGGCGGCCACATCAGGCCGGCACGAGCGCTGAAGCGAACTTTGTCACTTCCCATCGGCTTGTAGCTCAAAAAGGCCTGGCTGATGCCCACCTCGGTTCGCTCGCCACCCTGGATCGAAACGGCCGCGGTGGCAGACAATGCCCAGCCAAAGCGCGGCTGCCAGACGAGATCGACGTTGCCGAGTTGCGGGGACAGCCGCCAGTCGCCGTCCGAGCCGCTGCGCAGGCGGCCGAAGCCCTCGTCGACCCAGCTTTCTTCGCCATTGATGGCAACCAGCCGCACATCGCCATGCATTGACAGCGTCTCAGCGGATATAAGATCGGCATCAGCCCTGGCAGCGGATGCGCCGAAAAGGGCCGCTGCCGGCAACAGCAGGCGCCATGCGAAGCGGACGGGATTGGCAACGCGCACAACCATGCGCTCACGCTTACGTGAACATGGTTAATTACTGTTCAACAGACGTCCGACATTGCGGCTGTTGAGGTTGTCTGCAAACTGGGCGTAACGGTCTACGTGTCGTCAGACGCCGCGAGCAGGTCCATCAGATTTCGTGCTGCTTCACGGTCGGCTTCCTCCTTAAAAGCCACGTCGAGGTCGGGGGCCTGTCCGAGCATATATAGAAGCGACCAGAGCGCGAACCGCCGCGATCGATCGGTTTCGAGGCCGAAATCAACCCGAAGCCGATCTACACCTGCGGCTTGGACAGCTGGCGAGGCTTCAGCCAGGTCTGACGTGCCGAAATAATGGTGCAACAGGTGGTCCAGATCCATTCGCTGCTGCTAGCGCGGCTAAGACGGTGACCGCAATGGGTGGAAAGCGGACGCTGAACAAGGGACCTAACGTCGACCCTTGCTGGGAGGAGTCTTATCCTAAGGGCATGATGCCGATGCCTGCGGCTGGAGGCCCAGTTTGCCAACGACCTAATAAGCGCTCGGCAGCTCATTTTCGCCAGAGACGGCGGCAAATTCGTTCAGCTTGGCCCGCGCGAAATAATGGCCTGCCGCTATTACGGCCGCGGGCCGCTCAAGAGTCCGCAGGTCCTTGAGCGGATTTGCCCGAAGCAGCAGGATGTCGGCGCGCTTGCCGGGCTCGATCGTGCCCGCATCGGCTTCATGTCCCGCCACTCTAGCGCCCTGCAAGGTCGCCATTCGCAATATGGCCGGGGCGGGAATGCCAATTTCGGAATATATCTTCATCTCCTGATGAAAGGAGGAACCCGGAGTAACGAAGGGTGCGCCGGCGTCGGTCCCAATCGCGAGCTTTGCGCCCGCATCGTACAACGCCTTCACGATCAAACGCCGCACGTCAGTGGCCCCGGCAATGGCGGCTCGATCCGCATCCGTCTGCTTGTCGAGGGGGGTAACGTACCATGGGTTTGGCGAAGTCCACTGCCTCAGCATTTCCTCGCCAATCATGCCCTGAACCGCATGATCCGATGAGAGCCGCCGCATTTCGGCCGGCCTCGCCCAGACATCGTAGCTGTATAGCGTCGGTATCTGCCAAGACCCGGAGTGGGCGACTTGACTGGCAAGCACCGGTATCCGGCTGCGTGCTGCGGCTGCGAACCGCCGCAACGAAAGCATGGCCGACCCTTTCCCGTCGACGTGGCGGGCCGGGTCCTCAAGGGCATCGTCAAAGCCGGTAAGATGCTCAACCGACCACATGCGTTTCAAAGCAACGTCCAGGGTCACCGAACGCGGGACATGGCCAACCAAAGGCATTTTCAATCTGGCTGACGTGAGTGCCAGAGCCTCAAACTGCGCAGGCGTCAGCTGGTAATATGCCTTTGCATATTCTTCACCTGACTCCTTGGCTTTCGACAGGATCGCGCCTGCTGCCGCGAACGCGTCCCGATCCTGCCACTCGGGCTCGGAACCGTTAATGATGGGGCTCGCCAAATAGACCCACGGGCCGGACGCCTTGCCCGATCTGACCTGGCTAATCGCTTCCAATGATGCGGCGTCCCCGGACATATTCCTGACGGTCGTAATCCCATAGGCCAGATAGGCTTTCCGAAATGACTCGGTTGAAGTGTTGTGGGCATGGGCATCGACCAGCCCAGGTGCGGCAAATAACCCTTTGCCGTCCATGGTCGGCACATTTGCAGGGACCTTGATCCGGTGCGCCGATCCAACCGCGGTGATGCGGCCGCACTTCAAGACAATCGACTGATGAGCCCTCGCTCGACCGAGCGCTACGTCGATAATCGTCGTGTCGGTAATCGCGTATGAAAGGGATGGGTCGCAGCTACCTTGAGCGGCAGCTGCGCTGCTCTGAGGAATTGCCAAAAGCAGGACACAGAACGGTCCCAGGCGAAAAAACGGGCTCTTCGCGGGCAGCCGGTTGAACACGCATTGAGCTCCGAACCCATTTCCGATCGGTGCACATTAGGGCCGGTCTGGCTGCGTTAAGATGCTTCATTTGTCGAAACGGGTATTTAGCCCGGTCAATCTGCCGTTGATCGTTGAGGTTGGGGTTTGGCCGCCCAACTGGCGTTGCCGCGGTGGCTCACTCCAGCTTCAGCCTGATAAAGCCCATCGCACCGACCGGATTTCTGCTGCCATAAAGCGGCTCGAGCCCGTCCGGTACGAAATTGATTGCGAGCAAGCCTCCCAGGCCGAGCGCCACCTGATCCGCTAGCTTGAAGTCGTGAATGGCGCCGAGCGAGATCTTGCCGACCGTAAAGGCGGGACCGTGTTCTTCGATGTCTAGAAGTTCGCGGTTTTCGGCAATTTCGCCGCGACCGAGAATGGTCCACGGCCCATGCTTCAGAGAAGCTTCGGCGGCAAAGGCGTCGTCCTTATGTTCCTCGGCAGTCTTGCGGCCCCAGGCGATCGTTCCGGCCAGCTTCCAACCCGCCGCGATTTCACGGGCGTAAAGCGCGCTTGCCGACCAGCGCTTCTGGTCGACGCCGGGCTCCAGCTGCTCGGGATCCTCGAAATGGCCCCAGCTGCCCTGGAGCGCCAGGTTGGCGGTCGGGTTCCACGAGAGGCGTGCCGCGGTCGAATCCAGCGGCGCGCTCTCGATGTTCCAACGACGCTGGTCGGGCTCGCGGCCGTTGAACCGACTGATCTCTAGCTTGACCCCGTCCATAACGATTCCCGCGGTCAGCACGCCAAAGCTGATGTGGGTCGAATCCAGCCAGTGATGGCTGATTGGAGCCTCGGGCGAATCCAGGATCGCCTCGCGGTGCATGAAGGCCGGCGGGCCAAACGCCGGTTCGCCCGGCAGGCCGCCGTAGAGGAAGATGCTGCCGTTCGCGCCGATATTCTGGGACAGCGAGGCCGATAGCTCCATGAACAGGTCATGCGGGTGCTGGCGATCGATCAGGCGGTCGGTGCCGTTGGCGGTCTCGCCGCTAGCTAGCAGCAGCGGATAACCCTTCTTGCCCATCAGCGGGTCGGGGCTGAGCATCGCTTTGAACTGCAGGGTACCGTTGCCGAGATCGCGGCGTGCCATGCCCATCAGCATGCCCGAGGCAAACAGCTTATCGTCGCCGCGGCGGCCAGATTGATGGTCGTAGGTCAGGTTGAGCAGCGCATGGCCCATCAGCATCCAGTCGCCGCTCATGATGTGGAGACCGCCATGTGAGGAGGAATCGGGCTGCCACGCGGTCCCAGAGGCCTCCCTGGGCATCGCATAAGGGCCCAGAGCGCCAGTCATTCCGTGTCCAGCAGGCATTTGCTGGTCGGCGATGACCACCTCCTCGCCATGGTTCATTTGACCATGTTCCATTTTGCTATGGTCCGTCGGCTCGACAGGCTTTTTGGGCTCGGTCGGTGGAGCAGGTTGGTCAGGCATCGTCATGGGCATCTGATGCCCCATGGCCTGCGCCAGGGCCGGCACGGGAACCGAGGCAAGCGCAACTGCGCTCGCGGCTAACAGCTTAGTTCTCACAAATGATCTCCCGGGACGCTGGAAACCGGCGGCGCCCGGTCAGAGCGCCGCCGATCCAGTCACAGCCTAGCGCTGACGGCCCTCGTGGCCGCCCGAATGCGAACCATGCTCGCCGTGCCCGGCACGGTCCTTATCGGCCATGTCGTCACAGCAACATTTCTTGCCCTCTGCCCTCATCTTCTCGCAGCAATCCTGCTTGGGCTGAGGAGCGGGATCCGCGGCATGCGCGACGGCGGGCAGGGTAATCGTCAGCGCAATCGCGGTCATCAACTTCATCATAATTAGTCTCCGTGA
>Ga0310903_10000017_pt1 | contig 19844 bp, 18 predicted proteins | sample C24D4metaG_FD_203914 | JGI IMG/M metagenome (GOLD analysis project Ga0310903, IMG submission 203914) | Lab incubated soil microbial communities from West Virginia University Organic Research Farm, Morgantown, WV, United States - C0D3 | ecosystem: Environmental > Terrestrial > Soil >...
AGGAGGAGGTAAGCGATGGCGGAACAGACGTCGAAAGCGCTGACAACGGCCTATTTTCCAAAAATAAAAGCTAGGAAGACATCACATTTACTCATATTCCGCAAATATTGGATGTTCTATGTGATGATGCTCCCAGCCATCGTACTGCTTGTGTTTAACAACTATATTCCTATGTTCGGCATCATTATCGCGTTTAAAAGCATTAATTACGCGGACGGAATACTAGGAAGCGCATGGAACGGATTAACCAACTTCGAGTATTTGTTCAAAACTTCGGATGCATGGATTATTACGCGAAACACATTATTGTACAACTCGGGGTTCATTATATTGAATTTAATCTTTCCGCTGGCTTTTGCGATCATGCTAAATGAGATTCGCAGCAGATTCGTAGCTAAGCTTCACCAGACGATTATGTTTCTTCCGTACTTCCTTTCCATGGTCGTAATCAGCTATCTCGTCTTCGGTTTCATGAGCGATGAGCACGGTTACTTGAACAGCTCACTGCTTCCGGCATTAGGACTTGAAAAGGTGAATTGGTATTTTACGCAGGAGGTATGGCCTTACGTCCTGCCGATCGTGAACACGTGGAAGAGCATGGGTTACTTTACCGTCATTTATATGGCTGCCATCATAGGCATCGACGATGAGTATTACGAGGCCGCTACCATCGATGGAGCAAGCAAGTGGAAGCAAATGACCAGCATTACGATTCCGCTCATTATGCCGGTGATCACGATTATGACACTGCTGCAGATCGGGAAAATATTCAATGCGGATTTCGGCTTATTCTTCCAGGTGCCAAGAGAATCGGGCGTATTGTTCCCTGTTACGAACGTTATCGACACTTATGTGTACCGGACGTTTCTTACAGTAGGAGATATCGGCTTATCGTCCGCAGCGGGGCTGCTTCAGTCTGTCGTCGGCTTTACGCTGGTGTTTCTATCGAACTGGGTGGTGCGCCGCATAAACAAGGATAATGCTTTGTTTTAGCCGATGCATAACAATCCGTATTTTTTATGAAAAACTTATGGAGGTGAACTATGGAAGCAGTCGAGAAAATATCGTCCGGGTCCAATCCAAAAAATCAATTGTCGATTCCGGCTTCTCTAGGCATCAATGTATTCTTTATTATTTATTCCTTGCTCTGCATTATACCGCTTGTGCTCATTGTGATGGTATCGATTTCCGACGAGGGTACGGTTGTGAGAGAGGGCTATCAATTCATTCCGTCCAAGCTGGATTTGGCAGCCTATCAGTTTTTGTTCAAGGATGCGACTCAAATTATTCGTTCCTACAGCATCTCCATACTCGTCACCATCGTGGGCACGACGCTTAGTCTCATCATTATGGCGCTTTATGCTTATCCGATCTCAAGGGCGGATTTCCCGCATGCCAAGTTCTTCACCTTCTTCGTCTTCTTCACGATGCTGTTCTCGGGCGGATTGGTTCCATGGTACTTGGTATACGTACAAGTTCTGGATTTGAAGGACACGCTGCTTGCCCTTATTATGCCCCTTCTCGTGGCCGCTTTCTTCGTGCTTATTATCCGGACGTTCTTTCAGACGACGATTCCTGCAGCTGTGCTGGAGTCGGCCAAAATCGATGGCGCGGGTGAGCTGACTATTTTCGCCAAAATCGTCCTTCCGCTATCGCTTCCGGTACTGGCGACGGTCGCCCTCTTCCAGACGCTGACCTATTGGAATGACTGGTTTCTAAGCTTGGTGTTCATTACGAAGGATGGGAATATCACCGTTCAGTATTTGATGTATAAGACGATGCTGAACATTCAATTCCTTGCGAATAACAGCACCGCGGCAGCGGCTATTACGGCAGCAGGCGGCACCTTTAAATTTCCGAGCGAGACGGTTCGCATGGCGATGGTAGTCGTCGGCATCGGCCCCATTATTTTCGCTTACCCGTTCTTTCAAAAGTATTTTGTTAAAGGCTTGACTGTCGGCGCCGTTAAAGGCTGATATCTCAGTAGCTGCTGCTGTTGGCTGTAGCCGGCAATGCCGGTTTAGCATAAAAACTTAATTCTTAAGGGAGGTCCACCCGCTATGAAGCAAGTTAAACAAAAGACATTCATGCTTCTGTTATTGATGCTGACCATCGTGCTCGTTGTGTCGGCATGCTCAGGAAACAACTCTAAAACCAATAACAATCCAGAGCCTACAAAGGACTCCGCCGCAACGGAAGAGGAGCCGCCTGCATCAGATTTGAAGCCGTATAAAATATCGCTCGTGTATCCGGGTACGCCTCAGACGGATGAGAAAAAAGTGGAAGAGGCGCTTAATAAGCTGCTTACCGAAAAGATCAACGCAACGATCGACCTGATGCCAATAGATTGGGGAGCGTGGGATGATAAAATCAATCTCATGATCGCTTCCCATGAAGAGGTTGACATTATATTTACCGCTCAATGGAACGGCCATGCGAATAATGTATCCAAAGGCGCTTTCCTCGAGCTTGGCGATCTGATTGATCAATATGGCAAGGGTATCGTGGATTCACTTGACCCTGCCTTTCTTGAAGGCGCAAAGATCAATGGCAAAAACTATGGTATACCGACAAATAAGGAGCTCGCTGCCGCAGGAGGTATCGTATACCGCAAAGACGTTACCGACGAGCTCGGCATCGATATGAGCAATGTGAAGACCCCTCAGGATTTGGACGCAGTCTATGCGGTAGTAAAAGCAAAAAGACCGGATTTAACTCCGCTTTATACGACAGCAGGCGTTTTTAACTCGCATTTCTTCGCCAATTATGACTTCCTGGGCGATTCGACGATTCCTGGCGCAATTCTGAAGGACGAAGCCGGAACGACGGTAACGTCGATAGAGAAAATTGAACGCTACAAACAATATTTGAACCTCACACGCGATTATTTCAAAAAAGGTTATATTAACGCGGATGCTGCGACAACGCAGGTCTCTTCCGGAGATGCATGGAAGGCAGGCACCGTATTCTCCACAGTCGAGCCAATGAAGCCAGGCAAGGATGCTGAAATCGCAAGCGCTTCGGGTCTGACAGGCAAGCTGGCACAAATTATAATGACGGAAAAAACGGTTGCGACTTCTGAAACGGCTGGCTCGATGCTAGGCATTTCTTCTACTTCCAAGGATCCGGCCCGCGCTATGATGCTGATTAACCTGCTCCATACGGACAAAGAAATCAACAACCTGCTAAACTTCGGGATCGAAGGCGAGCACTATACTCGTAACGGTGAAATCATTACCGCCACAGACAGCACGGCGAATTATAACCCGGGATCCGCTTGGATGTTCGGCAATCAATTCCTCAACTATGTATGGGATACCGAGGATCCGGATAAATGGGCCAAATTCAAAGAGTTCAACCAAAACGCGAAGGTATCTCCCGCGCTTGGCTTCGTATTTAACAGCGAGCCGGTAAAAGCTGAAGTTGGGGCACTCGCGAACGTTATCCGTCAATACCAAAGAGCGCTTGAAACGGGCTCGGTCGACGTTGATAAAATCCTTGCCGAGTACGAAGCGAAATTAAAGGATGCAGGTGTTGACAAGGTTATCGCCGAAAAGCAAAAACAATTTGATGAATTTCTGGCGAGCAAGTAAGCAAGGATGTCCGTGAAAATAACGAAAGCCCGCGTCTTGCATAAGGCGCGGGTTTTTCTTGCTTGCATTTTTTGATGAATTCTTTACAATTAGACTATTATTTAAAATTCAACATCCCATTAGGGGGCAAATCGAATATGACCCGAAAGGTGAGCCATTTGATTCGTGCAAGGATGCTCCTGCTCTCCTGCTTATTTCTAATAAGCGCTTGCTCTAATCAGACATGCACGAATCGCCCGCTAAAAAACAGTGAAAGCAGCATGACATTCGGCAATAAAATTGAAAGCGCTTCAATAGGTTTGGGTGACAGCGGCGGCGGGGTAAATGATGATACACCAACAGCCTATACGTTAAAATTTGTATATACGGGATCGCCGCAAAAGGATGAGGAAGAAATAGAAGCGGCAATGAATGCGTATTTATTAAACAAAATCAACGCGAAAATTGATCTCATACCGATTGATTGGGGACCGTGGGATGACAAAATCAACCTCATGGTCGCATCGCGTGAGAAGGTTGATATCCTATTTACAGCGCAATGGAATAAGCATGCGGTCAATGTGTCGAAGGGCGCATTCTTAGAGATTGACGAGCTGATGGAGCAGTATGGCCAAGGGATTCTGCAATCGCTAGATCCCGTGTTTCTAGCGGGTGCTAAGATCAACGGGAAAAATTATGCCGTTCCTACGAACAAGGAATTGGCCGGGCAAGGCGGCATTGTCTACCGGTCGGATATAGCAGATGAGCTTGGTATTGATATGTCCAAGGTCAAAACGATCGAAGATTTGGATGCTGTGTATCAAATCATCCTTACGAAAAAACCGGGCATGATACCTCTCTATATGAAGCAAGGCGAGACGTTTAATGCGCATTACTTCGGAAATTTCGATGCGCTGGGGGATACCTCAATTCCCGGCATCATTCTCAAGGACGAAGAAAGTACGAAGGTTATGCCGGCCTACGAGGTTGACCGTTATGTGAATACGCTTCGCATGACGCGTCAGTTTTTTCAAAAAGGATATATAAATAAGGATGCGGCTACCAATCAGACGATGAACAACGACGCTTTAAGATCCGGAGATGTATTCTCCATTACAGCTGCATTGAAGCCAGGCAAGGATGAGGAGCTGGCTATTCAAACTGGCCTTACCGGCAAGCTGGCACAGCTAGCATTAAATGTGAAGACGATTGCGACGTCTGAGACGGCGGGCTCCATGCTGGCTATTTCCACTACTTCGCAGGATCCTGCTCGCGCGATGATGTTTATCAATCTGCTCCATACGGACCCTTACTTGAACAATTTGCTGAACTACGGCATAGAAGGCAAGCATTATTTGAAGGTTAACGAAAATGTAATCAAGCCGACCGAGCTTACGAAAGACTATCATCCAGGATCTAATTGGATGTTCGGCAATCAGTTTTTGAACTATGTCTGGGACACCGAGGACCCTGACAAATGGGATAACTTTAGAGAATTTAATCAAAATGCAAAGCTGTCTCCCGGACTTGGTTTCGTATTTGACGGTTCAGCGGTCAGAGCCGAAATAGCGGCCGTCGTCAATGTCGACAGACAGTATCAAACCGCGCTGGAAACCGGGTCAGTCGATATCGATAAAGTGTTGCCGGAGTATACCGAGAAGTTGAAAGCGGCCGGTATCGAAAAAATTGTTGCAGAGAAGCAGGCTCAATTCGATCAATTTCTTGCAAGCAAATAAAACAGCGCATAAGGTGCCGGCCAAGCGACAATCGCTATGCCGGCACTTTTTGTTCGTTGCGACCTGCTAGAGAGCGCTGGTACCAATGCAATAGACGTAAGTTAGCGGTTTATAAGGGGGAAGCCCGCTTTTTCCCCTGGAGGCGGGCTGCTGACTCGACCTAAGTCCAGTGCGGAAACCGCCGAAGGTCCGTTTTAGAAAGGGGGAAATTGCTCTAAACTAAGTACATAAGCAAGAGCAGCACACGCTAGGCAATAAACGTAAATGAAAAATATTAATCGCTGAAAGGAGTTGAAATGAGAGATGAATGGAAAAAGCGCGTTAGGCGTACTGCTCGTAATTGTTGGCGGTATCGCGGTACTTAATTTTATCGGTATCCATTTCGGTGCTATATTCGGATTTTTGCTCCCGTTCATACTAATCGGTCTAGGTATTGTCGGTTGGATGAACAGCAAGAGATGGATTGGCGGCATACTTATCGTAATCGGTGGGATGATGGTTCTAAGCAAGCTCGGCGGCGTCATCTTGCTGCTTCTGGCAATCGGCTTGATTGCAGCCGGAGTGAGCCTCTTCAAGAAGGATAAACGCAGAGTTTATTAATAGCTGCGAGTGAACATATAAAGCATGGATTTAAGAAGCCGGTTTTGCATCGCAAAACGTTAAGGAGGACATGGAATGAGTATTATGAAGCGAGTGCGCGACATTACGGTCGCCACATTAAATGAACGGCTCGAGAAGACAGAGGATCCGGTTCGGATGATCGATCAATTCCTCTGGTCGACAAGAGAAGATATTATACAGGCCGAGAAGCTTTACCAGCAATACGCCGGCCATAGCAATCACCTAAAGGCACAATGGCTGTTAGCCGAAGAGCAGAAGGAACGGCGGGAGAATCAAGCGCTGACAGCTCTGAAAGCAGGCGAAGAGCAGCTGGCAAGAATCGCCTTGCATGAGAAGGCAAGCTGTGAAGAACGCTCGCTCCAATATCGTGAGCTGTTCGAACAAAGCAGGCAAAATACGCTGGATCTTGAAGAGCAGCTGCGCGAGATGCGCAGCGAATACCAATCCGTATATGACAAACGTGAATATTATGCGGCCCGTATGGAATCGTTAAGGCTTCAGCAGCGGATGAACAGCCGCTACAGCAGCGGGTTCGGTGAGCAAGGCATACAGTCGGGCTCTGTATTCAGAAGGCTGGAGGATCGTATTAGCGGCATGGAGCATGAAGCGAAGAGCTTGCGCGACATTCGCAGAATGGGGCAAGAATTCGTAACGGAAGCGGGCAATACCGTACAATCCGTTATAGAACGAGAGCTTGAGCAGTTGAAGCGAAAGCTTGAGAAAGAAGGATGGTCGTCTTGAAAAAACTGTATCGATCCACACGTGACAAGAAACTATTCGGTCTATGCGGCGGATTAGCGGAGATGTTAAACGTTGATGCGACACTGCTGCGGATTTTACTTATAGTTGTAACTATTTTTACAAGCGGTGCTGTTATTCTGATCTATATTATTGCAGGCTTGGTTGTGCCTAAGGAACCGCCGCTCTACTCTAACTTTGGCCCAAACGGCTACGGTAACGGTTATGGCGGAGGCTATAATCCCGGGTTTGGCCAACAAACGCATTCACAATTCGGCGCCCCCTACAAAAACCCGCCGCAAGCGCCAGGCTCTTGGAGTGCTCCAGGACCGGCAGCGCAGCCTACAACGTCAACACAATTCGACAGCATGATGGATGATTTGGAGAAGAAAGCACTGCGTCGTGAAATTGAAGAATTGAAAGCTAAAATTGCTAAATACGAGAAGGGAGATTTTTAATATGGGAATTTTCAAACGTATGAAGGATATGACGAAGGCATCGGTAAATGAGGCATTGGATAAACTTGAAGATCCGATCATTATGTTGAATCAATATTTGCGGGATATGGAGTCCGAAATTCATCAAGCAGAGGTTACGGTTGCTAAGCAAATGGCTAATGAGCGCCGCATGAAGCAGCGCCTTGAGGAGACTATACGCAGCGCGGCTGATCGTGAATCCAAAGCAGAAGCGGCTCTAAGAGCCGGACAAGAAGAGCTTGCACGCAAGCTGCTGGAAGAGAAGCTGTATTTTGATCAGAAGGTAAGTGAATATGTTGACCTGCATGCACAGTCGAAGGCGCAAGCAGAGGAATTGATGCAGCAGCTGCATACGATGAAGGAGGAGTTCTACCAACTTCGCAACAAGCGAAATGAGCTGGCTTCCCGTGCTCAAGTAGCTAAAGCGCAAAAACAAATGGCGCAATTGACAGCGAACCATACGATCGACAGCGGCTCAGCTTCACGCGGTTTCTACCGTATGGAAGAGAAAATTATGCAGCTGGAAGCAGAAGCAGACGTTCTCCGCACGCCTTACACTTACAGCGGCGCAGCAAACAGCTTTAATGCAGCCGATGCCGAGAAGCAAATTAAGATTGATGAGCAGCTGCAAGCGCTGAAGAACAAGCTGAATCCGACAACTTCACTAACGAAGTCTTCAACGGAAGAATAGGATAAGGACAATGGATGAAGCGGACCGGATAACGGTCTGCTCTTTCATGTGTGTTGTTAGAATGATAAGAAAGTAGAACCGCTACGGACGGCGACAGCTTTTTTATTTTTATAATTACATATGATGTAAATAAAGGTTAATATAGTACTTAGAAGGAAGTGAGCCGTATGGAACAGGGACATAGGGGAAACCAACCGAATCATGCGGCCCGCAGACGCAATGCGACGGAAACGGTATTGTGGCTGCTTATCATCATCAGCTTGGTTGTCATCGTGCTGCAAGGGATCGGTTACGTTGAGCTGTTCACGCTTCAGGGGAAATGGGCGGTTATCGGGCTGACCATTGTTGGAGCGGGCCTTGCAGCTGCAGCGCTGAACGGCTATTTGCAAAACTCGAGGCTGAAGGAATCGCTTAAACGGCTGACCGAGCAGCAAAGAAAAAGCCGCTTTACCGTTACGCTCAGCAATAGCGAGACGACTGAAAATGAAATATCGGAGCAGGAGCAGGTCGACCCAATCTGGACAGAGAAGGTCAAATTTACGGCTGTAATTGAAGAGCGCCAGCGGCTTGCGCGCGAGCTGCACGATGCGGTAAGCCAACAGCTATTCGCAATCTCGATGACGGCGACTGCCGTTAGCAGGACGATCGAGCGGGATTGGGAGCGGGCTAAGCGTCAGGTACAGCTTATCGAAGAAATGGCTGCTGTCGCGCAATCGGAAATGCGCGCTCTGCTGCTTCATCTTCGGCCCGTTCACTTGGACGGTAAAAATTTGGGGCAGGCGCTCACTGTCCTAGTGGATGAGCTGAAGCAGAAGGTGCCGATGAAGATCACGCTCGAGGTGGATGACACCATTGTGCTTCCGCCGAATGCCGAGGATCATTTGTTCCGGATAGCGCAGGAGGCATTATCGAATACGCTTAGGCATTCCAAAGCAGAAAGTATGGATATTAAGCTGATTCGCGTGGGCAGCCAAGTGCATATGGGTATTCAGGACAGCGGCATTGGGTTTGACCTTGAGGCTAAGAAGCAGACGTCTTACGGGCTGCTTACGATGGAAGAACGTATAAACGAGTTGGGCGGTTCGCTTCAGATGATTTCGAAGCCTGGTGAAGGTACGGTTATTCATATTTGGGTTCCTGCGGATGGACTGCGGGACGCGAAAGCTTAAGCGATGCAACTGATTAATTTTACGATTAAATAAGGGCGGTGTAAGGTGTGGAGGCAATTGAGCAATTGAGTCAGCCGATAAAGGTACTGCTGGTCGATGATCATGAAATGGTGCGAATCGGACTTGCAGCGGTGCTGGACACTGAGGATGGTATCGAGGTTGTCGGTGAAGCAAGCAACGGCATGGACGGCATTCGATTAGCACAGGCATACAGACCAGACGTTGTTCTAATGGATTTAGTGATGGACGGCATGGATGGCGTCGAGACGACTGCTAAGCTGCTTGAGCTTTACCCTGAATGCAAGGTTATCGTATTAACGAGCTATTTGGATGACAGCAAGCTTTACCCGGTCATTGAAGCGGGCGCTTTCAGCTATTTGCTGAAAACGTCGCGTGCTACGGAAATCGCCGATGCGATTCGTGCCGCAGCGCGCGGACAATCGGTGCTGGAATCGCAGGTCGCGGCAAAAATGATGAATCGCTTCCGCCAGCCGAAGCAGAAGGAGCAAGCGCCGCTGCATGAAGAGCTGACGGACCGCGAGATGGATGTGCTCAAGCGGGTAGCGCAGGGACGATCCAATCAGGAAATCGCCGACGAGCTGTTTATAGGCATAAAAACGGTGAAATTCCATATTACGAATATTTTTAACAAGCTTGAAGTCGATGACCGTACGCAGGCGGCCATTTATGCCCATAAGCAAGGAATTGCGGATTAATGGAAAATATACTTATGAATTTACATTAATTAGTGATAATGCTGTATGGAACAGCCGGTCAATTTGATTAATATCGATTACAGGTACAGCTGAGCTTGCTGCAGCTGCGGAGGCTGCTTCCGTCCAAACGGCGGCGGCGAGCGGATTTTTTAGCTGCTGTAACAGCTCGCAGTCTGGGGCGGAGCGAATCGTGATAATTTTTGGATAAGCTGCATCCTTGAATCCTTCGACCAGAATAACATCCGCTTCGGACATTTGCGCAATGAGCTGCTCGAGCGATTCGGAACTTGCTTTCATGATCGCTGTGCGCGTCGAGGAGGTAATAGCTGTTATATCCGCTCCGGCGGCTTGATGCTTCCACGTATCGGTACCGGGATGATCGATCTGAAAATCATGCGCATCGCGCTTAATCGTACCAACCTTATATCCCGCTTGTTTAAAGCGCTCCGTTAACCGGCAAACCAATGTGGTTTTGCCGGTGTTTTTGTATCCGACGATTTGGACAATAAGCTGTATGTGTGATGCTGATGGCTGCATGGCGTTCTCCTTCTTCGTTTAGACGACCGTAATTGCCAATAGTTTAACATACATTGTAAAATAGATGCTGAATAAGCTGCGGGATCGGATAAGCCGGCGGCTATAGGAGCGGTGATGAAGATGGATAAGGCAAATGGTGGCGGAACGGAAAAGGCAGTAGGGAACGGATGGAATACCGGCCGCGGAGCCGGCGGAGCGCTAGGCCGGGAGCAGGCTGGCCGGTTTAACCGGAAAGCGGTGAAGGTTGAAGAAGCACAGAAGCGGGTGCTTGCAGCTGCGGATGGGCAGCGTCTCGGCAGCGAGCTTGTGCCGCTGCGGGCTAGCGGCGGCCGAAGGCTGGCGCAGACGATAGAGGCGTCAAGCGATTGGCCGCCCTTCGCGCGCTCGGGCCTCGACGGCTACGCTGTGCGCGCGGCGGATATAGCGGGAGCGTCGCCGGAGCAGCCGGCGGAGCTGCGCGTCGTTGATTCGGTGGCGGCGGGCGGAATCGCCCTTGCGGCCGTGCAGAAGGGCACTGCCGTGCGCATCATGACAGGCGCGGCTGTGCCGGAAGGGGCTGACGCGGTCGTGATGCTGGAGCAGACCGCGGATGCCATGCTGGCCGATGGCTCGCCGGCGGTGCTGATCAAGCGCGCCGGCACGGCCGGCCAGAACATTGCGCCCCGAGGCGAGGAGTTTCGCCGTGGGAGCGCTTTGGCTGTGCCCGGCACGCTTGTGCGGCCGGGCCATGTTGCGCTGCTCGGCACCTTCGGCTATGCCGAGGTGGCGGTGCATAAGCGCCCGCGCGTAGCGGTATTCGCGACCGGCAGCGAATTGCTGCCGGTTGAGGCGCCGCTCGCGCCGGGCCAGATCCGCGACAGCAACAGCTGTATGGTCGCGGCCATGATAGAGCAAAGCGGCGCTGAGCCGGTCCTCTGCGGCTCGCTGCCGGACGAGCCTGCTGCGGTGGCAGCTGCGCTCGCCAGCGCGTGGGCGGATGCCGATCTGATCGTCACGACCGGCGGTGTCTCCGTAGGAGACTTCGATGTGATGTCGGACATTTTCCGCTCGATAAAGAACGGCAGTGAGACTAATGGACAGAATAGTCTATTCCGTGACAGCAGCTTCCCGTCAGACGGCCATATTAGCAATCCGATGAGAGCTGCAGCTGAAGGCAATGAGGCTCGTACAGCCAGCAACGAGGCTGAAAACCGCGTCTTATTCGATCGGGTAGCGATGAGACCCGGCAGTCCGACGTCGGCAGCGGTCATTGGAGGGAAGCTTCTGTTTGCTTTATCGGGGAATCCGGGAGCTTGCTTCGTTGGGTTTGAGTTATTTGTTCGGCCAGCACTGCTGCGGATACAAGGCGTGGAGGAAGCACTTCCGCGAACTGTAAGGGCGCAGCTGCATACTGCGGTGGACAAGCCAAGCCCGCATGACCGCTTTGTACGCACACGCCTGATCAGCCGGTCGGACGGATGTTTGCTAGCCGATCCGCTTGCTTTCACCAAATCAAGCATGATGGCTTCAATCGCGGATGCCGAAGGGCTAGCCGTCATTCCTTCAGGCTCAAAGGGAGCTGAAGCGGGAGAGATCATTGAGGTCGTCTTGATTCCATAGACATGAAGCGGGAGAGATCATTGAGGTCATCTTGATTCCATAGATAGTCACTTCGAATGTGAATTGGGGAAAATGATTTTATATGGCAGGATATAACGGCAAGGTAGCCGAATATAAAACATACGAAGCATCCGCTCGAGTACAGCCGAAATTAACTGCTGCTGCGCATAATATTTTAATCTGCAAGAACTACAAGTAACGATTGAGAATCAATCCAACATAGGGAAGCGGCCAGTAGGATTGCGTAGAGCTGTAATAAGCAGCATACGGCAGGGTGGCCGCTAATTTTGGTTGGAGCAGATCAACAGCCCTCTGCTGCTCGGCGTACGCGAGGGCATGCTTAAGCCCGTTCAGCAAACCGTCTGCTCCCAGCAAGAGCCTCTGCACACGCTGAGTCTCATTTGCGAGTAAGGGCATTGGCCAAGCTGTGAAAGCATCATCCCCCTTCTGTGAGTCTTTCGTGATTAACGACCGGCGAGAACGTACGCGTTCACCGTCCTTACTGGAATCTGCTGGAACCTTATCAGAAGGCAGCATGGCAATTGAGTCAATAGTCCATTTACCGCCTTGCGTACTGCGGCTCAGCCCTAGCTCCTGAGCAGCTGGATGCCGCAGAGCCAGCTCGATGCTGCTCCAGAGCTCAGGCTTTAAATCGTCAGCATGCTGCTTGTAATGCGATTCCCAATGATTGAGCATATTAGTAAGGTCATTTAGACTATCAGCTAGGGGCTTGCCGGTATTCAACTGGCTGCTGATTCTCCAGGTTAGCTGATCAATCTCGTATTGAGCCCGCTTTGCAGTCTGTACCCAGGCTGCTGCACTGTTCGCAGCTTGTACATAAATGCGTTTCCAATCCTTGCCGTTCCCTTGAGCCTGCTGAGGCTCGCCATCGCGATAAGGGTAATAAGCGTACGGACTTACAGCTTGTACCGGCACGTAAGCATCTGTCCGTTCAATGCCCCGAATGGAGCTTATGTATGAGGCCATAAGAAACTCCTCTCCGCATGCAAGGTGGGTGGATTGTCAGCATACTATATCGGGATCAAAAAGGCTGGCGAAACCTGTCACTGCATTTATAAAAATTAGAAAGCGGCGATTTTTCGCCAAATTCGCCGCATTGGCTTTTACAGCAAGAGAAACAGAAAGGCGACGAGGGCAAAATCAAGTGCCAGCGCTGCACCCCATGGATAATAAGGATCCGGTCCATAGAAGTAGGGATCATAAGGGTAGGATTGCGTTTGTGCATGCGGCTGCCCTGACTTATGAGCACCCTCAGTTTTACCTTTACCGCCCTTTTTCTTTTTTGAAACCTTGGGCTGTACCTGTGTCACATTTGCCTCTACGCTGCCTGCTTCTGCATTAAGCAGCAATTTACCGCTTCCGCAGGAGCTAAGTATGCCAACATGCCTACTGCCGTCATTCATTACCACGCATACCGGATAACCGCAATACCGGTTAACGACTTCCTCATGTAAAGGAAAAATAGGTTCCATTTGCTAAAGACACCTCCTGAAAATTAATCTTCCTGCAACTAGCGTATTCACCTACAGGCTAATATGTATGGATGTTTACCCATTCTGCGAGGACAGGAGCGAAAAATCATGTACATTCCGAAAAAGATGCCGCCCGTAAGTCATCGATTATCGGCGAAGCAGCGTGCCAAGCAAACGAAGGCCGGCGTCATTGCTGCGCTGATCGTTATTTTGCTAAGCGCAGCATGGGCGATGTGGCAGGCGGACAGGGCGCCGCGGGATGCTGCGCCGGCAGAACAGATGCTTCAGCACGATTTGCAGGAGCTGTGGCTGTGGAGCGATAAATTGATGAAAAGCGGCTCGAAGGGAGCGGAGTGGACGATCAGATGGAATGTGACAGGCAAGGCCGGAGCGATGAAGGAGCTTGTACAAAAGCTCTTTACGGATGAGCAGGGGAAGGCCATCAATAATCTTGAGCAAAATGAGGGGAAAACGGTCAGCGGAGCCATTCCAGCTTACAGCGGCCGTATTTCAATTAACCTCGTCCAGACGGATGGACAACGCGAGCAGCTTATGGTTTTACTTGAGGCAAGCGGTTTGCAGCTGCTTAACAAAAACGTGCTGTTTAAGGCGACTGCTGACATCTCGGAGCAGATTGCTTTTATTTCCCCGGCGTTTACCAGCAGTTTGAAAGTACAAGGCTATACGGGACATGATCAGACGATCAACCGAATGGTGAAGCTGACAAATGCAAGATCGGTTGACCGCTATGAGGACGGCGGAACGATCAGCGAAACGTTTTTTACGCGCATGCTGCATTCTGCAATTTTTGTCGAAAACGGGAAATCTGCGAATTTTCAAATTGCGCTGCATAAAGAGACAAATTCCAATAATACCGAATTAACGATCGGAATACCTGTAATTAGTGGAGAATACAGCGTTTTCAAGGCGGAAAACCCTTAAATTGCATGATCTGATTAGAATAAGTAACGGATCTTATCAGTATTTTTTATGGCCTGTTGAATAGCGAATTAAAGTCGAATATGCTAAACTACATATCATGTAAAGCTGTATAAAATACATAAGGAAAGAATGAGGCAAATGACCTATACAAATAATCTTGATTCCGTCTCCGCAGAAGGAGCAGTTTATTACCTGTTCGGAGCAACGGGCGATTTGGCTCGGCGTAAGCTATTTCCAGCCCTTTTCAGTTTATATAAAGAAGGCAAACTTTCGGAAAACTTTGCTGTCGTTGGTCTAGCTAGACGTCCGCGGTCAAATGAACAATTCCGTTCGGATCTGTATGAATCCATTGTAGAATTTTGTCGTTACAAAGCGGACGATACCGAACTTTGGAATCGTTTTGCAGAGCATTTCGTTTACATGTCGCTTGATATTAACGATGTTGAAGGCTTCCGCGAGCTTAGCAAATTGTCGGCGCAATTGGATGCGAAGTTTGAGATCCCGGGCAACCGTCTGTTTTATCTGGCTCTTGCGCCTTCGCTCTTCGGACCGGTATCGTTCAACCTGCGCGACGGCGGCTTGCTGGAGTCAAACGGTTGGCACCGCGTCGTAATCGAGAAGCCTTTCGGCTACGATCTGCCATCGGCTCAGAAGCTGAACGAGCAAATCAACCAAGTTTTCAAGGAAGAAGAAATTTACCGTATTGACCACTACCTCGGTAAAGAAATGGTCCAAAACATTCAAGTGATTCGATTTGCTAATGCATTTTTTGAGCCATTGTGGAATAATAACCATATTGCGAACGTGCAGATCACGTTGTCCGAAACGGTTGGCGTAGAGGATCGCGGAGGTTATTATGACAAATCGGGCGCATTGCGCGACATGGGCCAAAACCATATGCTGCAAATGCTGACAATGATCGCTATGGAGCCGCCTAGCCGCTTGCACGGAGAAGATATTCGTGATGAGAAGGTTAAGGTGCTTCGCTCGCTGCGCAACTACACTTCCAGCGATGAAGTACGCTCCAATGTTGTCCGCGGTCAATACAGCGAAGGCAATCATCATGGCAAAGAGCTTACCGGCTATCGTCAAGAGGATTCGGTTAATGAGGAATCCACGACGGAAACTTATTTTGCCGCAAAAGTCTTCGTTGATAATTTCCGCTGGGCAGGCGTTCCTTTCTACATTAGAACGGGCAAACGTCTACCTGTAAAAACGACGGAAGTCGTCATTGAATTCAAATCGATGCCGCAAAACGTTCTGTTCGCACAGCGTCATGATTTGGCTCCAAACCTGCTCGTTATTCGCGTAAATCCGCTTGAGGGCATATATATTAAAGTAAATGCAAAAACGCCGGGCGAGAACAATTCCGTTCAGCCGGTAGCGATGGAATTTTGTCAAAGCTGCCAAATCGGCTTGAATACGCCGGAAGCTTACGAGCGTCTCATTCATGATGCAGCACGCGGCGATTCCACGTACTTCACGCGTTGGGACGAGGTTTCCCAAGCATGGGCATTCGTTGACCGAATCGCGCAGGCTTGGCGTGAAGAGAAAAGCGATTTGCAGCTGTATCCAGCTGGATCATGGGGTCCGGATGCAGCGAATCAGCTGCTTGAAGAGGATGGCTTCCATTGGTGGCCGGTTAACGGCCAAGAGGAAGATAACGTCATTTGGGTGTCGAACAGCGGAAAATAAGCGCTGCCGTATACCTTACGTAATGAAGGGAAGGCAAGCATGAGCCAATCGTTAAGCGAAGAAATTAAACAGGAAGTAGATAAGCGCCGTACGTTTGCGATCATATCTCACCCTGATGCAGGGAAAACAACCCTAACTGAGAAGCTCCTCCTATTCGGAGGAGCCATTCGGCTTGCAGGGTCAGTCAAGGCGCGCAAAGCGAGCCGTCACGCAACATCCGACTGGATGGAAATTGAGAAGCAGCGGGGGATCTCGGTAACGTCCAGCGTTATGCAGTTCGATTATTTGGGACACCGCGTCAACATTCTCGATACGCCTGGTCACCAAGATTTCAGTGAGGACACTTATCGTACGCTAACCGCGGCCGACAGCGCCGTCATGCTTATCGACGTTGCCAAAGGCGTGGAGGCACAGACGATCAAGTTGTTCCAGGTTTGCCGTAAGCGCGGCATTCCCATTTTTACATTTATCAATAAGCTGGACCGTGAAGGGCAAAGTCCATTCGAACTGATGGAAGAGCTGGAGCAGGTACTCGGAATACGCGCTGTGCCGATGAACTGGCCGATTGGCATGGGACGCGAGCTATGCGGCGTTTATGACCGCATGAAGACGCAGGTTGAGCTGTTCCAAGGCAATGACCATTCCACGATCGAGGTTCGTCCTGTCAGCGACTATAATGATCCGGTAATCCGTGAGATGGCGGGGGATTATTTGACCGATCAGCTCATTGGAGATCTTGAACTGCTTGATGTAGCAGGCGATCCATTTGATTTCGAAAAGGTGCAGGCCGGCGAGCTTACGCCGCTGTTCTTCGGAAGCGCGGTCAATAACTTCGGGGTGCAGACGTTTCTTGAAAACTTCCTGCAGCTTGCGCCAAAGCCAACATCGCGGATTAGCACAACAGGTGAGATTGACCCGACGAATGAGAAGTTCACGGGTTATGTGTTCAAGATTCAAGCGAATATGAATCCGGCGCATCGCGACCGGATCGCATTCCTCCGAATTTGCTCCGGTAAATTCGAAAGAGGCATGAGTGTCCGTCATGTGCGTAACGGCAAAGATATCAAGCTGGCGCAGCCGCAGCAATTTCTAGCGCAGGACCGCGATATTGTAGATACCGCTTATCCGGGAGATATTATCGGATTGTTTGATCCGGGTATTTTCCGAATCGGCGATTCCTTATCGCAAGGCGGCGAAGTCGTATTCGATGAACTGCCGACGTTCTCACCGGAAATTTTCTCTAAGGTAACGGTTAAAAACGCGCTGAAGCATAAGCAATACCAGAAGGGCCTCGACCAGCTTACGGAGGAGGGCACCATTCAGGTATTTCATTCTACGGGCAACTTCGACGAGACGATTCTCGGCGTAGTCGGCCATTTGCAATTTGAAGTATTCGAGCATCGGATGAGGGCGGAGTACGGCGTAGAAATCCAGCTGCACCGGATGCAGTTCCAATTCGCCCGCTGGATCGTCGACGACAATATCGACCCTAGCAAATTCCGTATTAATACGACGCTTGTGAAGGACAAGAAGGGCAACTATGTCGTCTTGTTCGAGAATGAATATGCGATGCGTACGGCAATAGACAAAAATCCGACGTCTAAGTTTCTGGAAACCGCGCCTTAAGGGTAGGGATATAGGCAAGCTGAAAGCATCCTCAGCCAATCGCGCAGAAGCGCATGCGGCTGAGGATGCTTTTGCTTCCGGCAGGGTGAATTTCTGTGCTTAAAATAAATCTTTACCCGTATAATAAATGGATAAAAAATGATAGGTGGCTAGTCATTCATGAAAACAATCATGTTCACCGGGGGAGGCTCAGCCGGACACGTTACTGTTAACATGGCCTTGATCCCGCGATTTTTGGAAGAGGGCTGGTCAGTCCAATATATCGGGTCGGAGAGCGGTATTGAGAGACAGCTTATCGCGACGATTCCGCAGGTCAAGTATTTTCCGATATCGACGGGCAAGCTGAGAAGGTACATGGACATTCAGAACATCAAGGACCCGTTCAAGGTGGTAAAAGGGCTTTATCAGGCATATCGGCTCATTAAGACGAATAAGCCCAATGTTATTTTTTCCAAAGGCGGCTTCGTTTCCGTACCGGTCGTCATTGGCGCATGGTTAAACAAAGTGCCGCTGCTCATTCATGAATCGGATTTAACGCCGGGTCTGGCCAACCGGATATCGATTCCGTTCGCTTCTGGCGTGTGCACGACCTTTCCCGAAACGGGAAGCATGCTGAAGGCAGATAAAAGCCGGCATGTCGGGGCGGTCATACGCGAGGAAGTGAAGCAGGGCAACGCCGACCGCGGCAGAGAATTTTGCGGGTTTACGAAGAGCAAGCCGGTTATTCTGATTATGGGCGGAAGCTTGGGCGCGCGTAAAATCAATCAGACCGTAAGGCAAGCCCTAACAAGCCTCGTGAAGCAATTTCAAATCGTTCATTTATGCGGTAAAAACCAAGTCGATCCTTCGATCGTTGTACCTGGCTACAAGCAATTTGAATATGTGAATGAGCAGCTGCCTGATGTTTTGGCGATGACGGATCTCGTCATTTCCCGTGCAGGCTCGAATTCCATCTTTGAGTTTCTTTCCTTGAAAAAGCCGATGCTGCTCATACCGCTCACCAAGGAGCAGAGCCGGGGCGACCAAATTTTGAATGCGCAATCCTTTGAAAAATCAGGCTATGCCGACGTTCTGTACGAAGAGCAGCTGACTGCGGGTACGTTGACGGAGAGCGTTCTACGATTGTACGAAAACCGCAAAGGTTATATCGACAGGATGAATATGAGCGAGGATGCGAATGCGTTGACCGCCGTTTTCGATTGGATTAACGAAATTGCCAAGCGGTAATTTAACTTAAAAGCTTAAGGAATAAATGTAAGATAACATAAGCGATCCAGAGCGTGGCAAAACGTTCCGGATCGTTTTTTTTATTTGGCGGTTTGCCTTCAGAAAAATTCGCACTGATAAGCATGTTGACGGTGAACCGTTTTCATGCCATAATGTACGCGTGTACATTAAATGATTTATTGACATTGCATATTAGCTTTTCAGGAGGCAATCAACTATTAGCAGGAAAGAAGTAGCAAAGCTGGCCGGTGTCTCAGAGGCGACCGTGTCCAGAGTATTGAACAACGTTGGCCCAATGAAAGAGGATACGCGTGAGCGCGTATTGCAGGCTGCTGCCGAGCTCGGTTACGTTCCGAATGCGCTCGCGCAGCAGTTTGCCAGGAGAAAGAGCGGAAATATCGGCGTCATCCTGCCGTTTGTACCGAAGGTTCACTTGTTCTCCACCTATTATTTTTCGGAAATATTAAGCGGGATCGGTGAAACGGTGAAGCGCTGCGGCTATGATCTGCTGCTTATTTTCAGAGAGCCGGACGGAGCGAGAGATTACGCGAAGCTCTTTCGAACACAGAAGATTGATGCATGCATCGTGCTCGGCTCTGAAAATGTGCCGGAAGAAAGGGCTGCTCTGGCGGAGCTGAAGGCGGGAGGCTTTCCCTTCTGTCTCGTGAATCAGCGCTATGACGAGGAGTCGTACCGGACTGTCGATGCCGATCATGTCGCCGGCAGTATGGCAGCCGTTCGGCATTTGATTGGGCAGGGCAGCCGCAGCATTGCTTTCGTAAACGGCCCGCAGCAGTATTCCAACAGTGCTGACAGGCTGGAAGGTTACATGGCAGCGCTGAAGGAAGCTGGCATTGCGTATGAGCCAAAGCTTGTCTATGCGGGCAATTACAGCCGCAAGAGCGGCTATGTGCTGGCGGGGCAGCTGGCAAAGCAAATACAAGCCGGCAGCATTGATGCGGTATTCGCAGCGAATGACCGAATGGCGATTGGACTTATGCAGGGA
>Ga0310903_10000022_pt1 | contig 19018 bp, 33 predicted proteins | sample C24D4metaG_FD_203914 | JGI IMG/M metagenome (GOLD analysis project Ga0310903, IMG submission 203914) | Lab incubated soil microbial communities from West Virginia University Organic Research Farm, Morgantown, WV, United States - C0D3 | ecosystem: Environmental > Terrestrial > Soil >...
ATAGAGAGCAATATGCAGGAGGTTGTCACATACCTCAACAGCATCCAGTACCCAATAGCGGCAATCACGACGGTAACGGATCGCACACAGACATATGTAGACACACTGACGAGCATTAACCGCATTGAAAGTAATCTTGAATCCATTCGGGTGGCGTTCCTTACGCCTCCCGGCTATGGAGCTGCGGAAACTTGGACGAGTGGCAAAGGTTTTGATAATACGGATGCAATACGGCTTGAGAACAATATCAAGCTTTTGATGGATTACGGTTTACTTGTGTATCAAAGCTTCCGCTATTGCGGTGCGGCGGTATGCGGTGACATGGGAGTGATAATCTAATGGCTTATACGCCTACATCATGGAAAGATCGCGCGGTTCAATACGCAAAGCGCTATTTCCTTCGGGACAACGGCGGGAGTGACAAAAACCTTCTGCCGCCATTCAACGAGGGTTGGACACTTCATGAAAATACGAGGATGAAACAGGCGAACTATGTCGGCAAGGTTTCCGGCAGCACTACGGTCAACGCGAACATATCCAAGAATGCGGCAGCTAGTTCTTTAACGGCTCCCGGTGGCACATGGAACGCGGAAGAAACAGACGGCCAATATGCAACCATGACCACACTTAACGGAACTGTAACGCCGCATTCCAACAGCACGAACACTAATATGATTCAACAGTTATTCTCATTCGACCTCATAGAGCACGTCTTGCGCAACTACGGCTCTAGCGTCTTCGGTGCAGCTGTTACAACGCCTGACCGCGTTACGTGGCTTAAAGCGAACGTTGCAAAACTTATTCCGAACTGGCATGGCTACGGTTCAAGCCCTTCGGGAAATAAGGCGTATCTAGGTTTATGGAACACGGGCTCCTCACTATGGGACGGAACACAGAACCACACTTCCGGCAGCGTGACGAAACTGACACAAACATCAACAAGCATGAGCGTCCGAATTGACACGAACGGTTTTTTTCACATCATTGCTTACGCCGACGCTTCAAACGGAACAACCGCGTCAACAATCAACACGGACTTTATAGAGCTTGAGGTGTACATGGCAGCGGGGAGCATTCCGCAGGCCGACTACACGTTGGTTCTAAATTCAACGGCAGCAGACCAATATTCCACGTACACTTTAAATGCCACGCCTTCAACTAGTTACGCGTTTTCCATGGGTACTAACAAAGTGGCGAACACTTATGTACTTGCGCGGGAATTGGATTCTGTCGGGGCTACTATAGTGGACAGAACTATGTCAACGGGTTCTGATAATGTCGTATTTACCACGAACACAAACACGACGCAAATTAAAATATTTTTCGGCAACACGACAGCGGGCGTATACACTTGGATTAATCAGCAACTAGAATACGGTTCTGCTAAAACGTCATTCGCACCCATGAAGACCTACGACGTTACGCAAGCGCCGGGAATTGTGACGCAAGCGGGCACACCGTTAAATGCGGCTAATCTTAACGCGCTCGAAACAGGATTGCAGACAGCGGCGGCAACGATGGATACACATATAGCCCTACAAAATGCGCCAGTTCACGGCTCAACTTCGGCGGCTACGGCGAATAAGTTAATGCACCGTGACGCAAGCGGGCGGGCGAAGGTTGCGGCTCCTTCGGCTTCGGATGATATAGCTACAAAAGGTTATGTTGATGGGTTTGCGAGTATTGCGGGCACATACACGGGTGACGGAACAACAAACAGGGACATAACGCTCCCGTTCACGCCCACTCGTGTGCACATAATAAATAGTGCGACATCAACATACGCTGCATCCTTTCAGCAGAATTATGCAACAACTACAAAAAACGGCGTTGACTCAAGCAGTAATAACACTCTTGTTGTTGGCACGAATAAATTCACCGTCACCTATACAGGGGTAAGTAATAACGTCAATGCAAGTTCGTCACTTTACGAATACGTAGCATTCAGATAAGGAGGGCTTAAATGGTTGTATTTGAAGATGGAAATTACGAAACGGGCTATTGGTTAACGGCTGAATCATATCCCGAACGCGTTTGCTATGAAGTCGAGGAAGGTTCTGAACTGGCGTTGAAAATAGTGGCACTCTATCCCTTCTACACAATGGACATTGTCGACGGTGTTTTGGTTGATGTGACTGAGCGTGAGAAGACACAAGAAGAAATTGACGCCGAGAACGCGCCGCCGCCTAAGACAGAGGAACAGCTACGCATTGAGCAATTGGAATCAGACAACGCTTCTTTATTGCTTGCGGTTGCTGATTTGTATGAGCAAGTCATTCTACTTCAAGGAGGTGGCGCATAATGGTTGCTATTTACGTTCGTCTTATTGAACTTGGCCTTAAAACATTAGAACAAGTTCCGGCAATTATTCGCGACGCGGTTGCAATAGCTCTAGGCTCTTAATAACCAAGGTTTTCAATTATAGGGAGGTTGAAACCGTGGTTACTACGGAACAGCAATTAAATGAGATATCGCTAAAGGTCGGGCGAGTGGAGGTTCTACAGGAGATGAACGCGAAGAATATAAACGACCTTACAAACAGCGTTCAAAGATTAGTCGAGAAGCTTGAAAACTCTAGCGACATCGCGAGGGAAGCACTCGATAAATCGAAATCCGCACATCACAGACTAGACAGCATAGAAGAGGGCCAAAAGTGGCTATGGAGAACGATAGTAGGCGCAATCATAGTTGGACTACTAGGGATGTTCTGGAAGGGGTATGGAGGATGATGGAGAACGAGGTTTTGCAGATCGCGGCGCTTGTTGCTGCTTACGTTGGTGTTATTAAGGGGTTAGGCTTGCCGGATCGATTCGCGCCGCTTGCAGCGCTGCTTGTGTCTTCTGTTTTCGTGTTCGCGCCGGATGCTGTACAAGATAAAATTGCACTTGTTTCTATTATCGGTTTGACCGCATCGGGCGCGTATCAGTATGTTAAAAAGCAAAGCGGCGGCAAAGATGCCTAACTACGTTTACAGGGTGTTCGATCCTAAAGTCGATGTTATCTATGCGGCGGCGGTTACTGGCCTTACAGTCAAGGATATAGCGGTTAGGGAACATGCTGACGTGGCTATTAACTTTAGCTATGCGGACACGGTCAAAGGCGTTCCTATTGGGCGCCTTGTTATCGACGGCAAAACGGTTATATACGACATTGACAAGACCACTAACCGCGATGAATTGTATATGTTGCCGGACAAAACGTTGCACATTGGCAAGCATCCTAATCCTGTTTGGGCTATTCAAGGAACGCCGCGGCTACTTGAGAACGGCAAAAAAGTTATTGAAGCGAGTGTTAAGCGGGATAGAACATTGCCAGACGTCGCTAACCGTCCGGCTATAAGATCGGCAACGGGCATCACAGCAACGGGCAAGCTTGTTATAGTACGCACAAAGGACGCTGTGATGCTTGATGATCTCGCTGACATAATGCTTGACCTCGGATGTATGGAAGCCTTAAACGGCGACGGCGGCGGCAGTAGTTACATGTATCCGCATGATAACGGTTGGGGCCGGAAGCTAGGCGCGGCTTTGATCGTTAAGAAAGGAGTTGCACCAGTGGCAAAGAAAAAATATGTAGTTGATGCCGGACACGGCCCGGACACAGCGGGCAAGCGAACGCCGGACGATTCAATGCGCGAGTTTCATTTCAATTCCGTTGTAGCGCGGTATGTTCGTGACGGCCTTTTGCAATATCAAGATGTCGAAGTTAAATTCAGCCATGCAGACGACGGTTCGCGGGATGTGCCATTAAGTGAACGCGTAAAGATTGCGAATGATTGGGGCGCTGATGCTTTTATCAGCATTCACGCTAACGCGGCTAGTTCCGTTTGGGGGCCTGCACACGGCATTGAAACATTTACGTGCGACGAACCGTCTGCAACGTCGCTTAAAATGGCTCATGCTGTACAAGAAAAGCTGATTGAAAAGACGGGCTTAACGGATCGCGGTGTGAAGCAAGAGGATTTTACTGTTATCGCAAAAACGACAATGCCCGCCATTCTGACAGAGAGCGGCTTTATGAGCAACAAGGAAGAAGCGGCCTTGTTGAAAACGGACGAGTACCGCAGGAAGTGCGCCGGGGCTATCGTGGAAGGTATCGCGGAAGTGTTCGGCCTGAAAAAGAAAGAGGTGAAGCCGTTGGACACGAAAATCATCCCGGTTAACGTGGTTGTTTTCGGAAAGAAAATCGAAGACGGTCACATAATTAATGGTGTGACCTATGCGCCAGTACGAGCCATTGCGGAAGAACTTGGCGTTCAAATAGCTTGGGATCAAGCGACGAAAACAGTTACAGTGACGAAGTAAACTTATGCCCTAACCTTAATTGGTTGGGGCTTTTTTTGATTTATAAAACAAATAAAATAATGGTTGACACAACAAACCAATTAGATTATATTAGGTTTATCAAATAAACCAAAACAAGTGAGGGAGTGGTTGAAATGGAATTTTTGAACGTTGAGGAAATGAAAAATATTGAGCGTGGCGCGGTTGTTTTAATAAAACAGTTCGATTCTGAATTTATAGCGCGTGTTTGCGGTTGGGATCATCGAACTGGCGGACTTGATTATAATGCTTTAACTGGCGGCGGCAGCATTGCCCGCGAGGGGCATGTCATTAAAGTGATCGACACAAAGCTGTTTTACGAATCAGAAATATATGCAAAAGCTTATGCGGAGTATTGGGGTGTTCCATTCAAACCACAACGACCACTAAAAAAATAACGATTCGGCTCATGTTGGTTTACGGCATGAGCCTTAGGCAGTAAAACCTAAAGGAGACGATTCCATGAATAAAGTTATGGGGCTATCAGAAGTGGCGTTGCGTCTAGGCTGGAAATCGCAGCAAGTTACTAATTATTTGAATCGAGCAGAAGCGAAGGGCTTCCCGGCTGGTATGTTGCCGAAGCCGTTCCAAAGGATTGCGGCGGGTTGGTTGTGGCTTGCATCCGACATTGAAGAATACGCAAAATCGAAGAAGGACGTGTTAATCCTTAAAGGTAAACCATTAACACCGGAGTTATGCGAAATTCAATATCAAGCAAAGAAAGAAACGGAAAGGAAGGAACGCCCATGAAATACTCCGAACTAAAATCAATCATCCAAAAGATGCGCCATTTCGGGTACGTCCGCACGCAGAACGGCTTCTATAAGCGTTGGTTCTTCGGCGGGAATAGCTATCTGGGAATCGAAATCACAACGGCGCAAATCATTCGTTACGCGGGTTATCTGGATTTGTTCCTGAGACAGAAGGAGCAACGGTTGAATGAGGTTAGGCGTTCAAGCTACCGCAGCCGGGAGGTTTTTACATGATTCACATGGCTTCTATATTGTTCGGGCTGGCGTTGTTCTTATCGGTGCACAAGGATCAAAAGGAGCGTGGGAGGGAATGAACGACGAAAATAATGAAGAGGTAACATTCGGGGAGATTCTATTCGCTCTTACATTAGCGTTCCCCGGTACGTTTTTAGGTCTTTTGTTCTTCGGATTTATGTGGTTCGTTCTTGATTTGATAGGGGTGGCGAAATGAAACAACCTTCATGGGTTAAGCAGTTGCATGAGTGTAAGGAGATGACGGAAGGAACCGTAGTCCGGCTTTGCGTTGTCGCTGATTTGAAATCGTGGGAAGTTGTCGAGAATGCGGAATTTGGCGGGCAGGAATCGGTAATAGATATAAACTTTTGCCCCTTCTGCGGCACGAAGTTAGAAGCCGTAACGAAAGACCTAACATTTTTCGGCTGATTCCGTATATGAATATAAAAACCAAAATGAAAAGAGGATGATTAGTATGAGTAAAGTTAAAAAGCCATTTTATAAACGGGTTTGGTTCTGGTTGTTGGCAGTAATTACAGTGTTTGTGTTCATGGCAAATGCAGCCCCGGACGTTGAACCTACCGCGTCGGAACCTGTAACGCCAGTTAAGCAAGAAGCACCGAAGCCCGCTCCTGTAAAGAAAAACGATCCTGATATATCTAAAGCTGAGTTTGACGCAATTGAAAACGGCATGACTTACGCGGAAGTTGTTAAGATCATCGGCGGCGAAGGAGAGGTAATGTCCGAGATTGGCGTTAAAGGCGAGGAATTTTATACAATCATGTACATGTACGATGGAGAAAAAGGTTTAGGCTCAAATGCAAACTTTACTTTTCAAGATGGTAAGTTGTCGATGAAAGCACAATACGGATTGAAATAGGGGGTTGTGTATAGTGACCGAAGCGGAGCAGCTAAAAGGATTGCGGGCTTTTTATCGGGACATAATGAGTCTTTACGGGCAAGGGTTAGGAGTTGCGAACTGGCACCAAAACGGAGACATTGAACCTCTGGACAATTTCCTTGACGATGCTGACGCGCTTGTGCCCTTCATAGTGGAGGAATAAAGAAAAGCCCTTGACCTTTAACGGTTGAGGGCTTTTTTCTTTGCCTAAAAATAATTGGAAACATGGGCAAGCGCCCACGCATATACTGCATTATGTACAGCGGTACACGGTTTACACTAATATACAGGGAGCTGAGATGTATGGAGGTTATTGGGCCAGCGTTGAAAATTTTAGGAATTGCCATTGCGGCAGATTTGACAGGTAAAGCGTTAGAGGAGCGTGGGCAGGGTGGCAAAGTGGTTTTCGTCAAAGTCATATCGCATGTGGCGTGCGCTTATATTGTTTTGGATTTGTTGCGTGATGCTTTTTCTTATATGGTTCATGTATTGGGGGTAATCGGGTGAAACATTTATCTAATGTGGCGGGGCTGGCATTGGTAGCAATTTCTTTTTTCGGCGGCATGTATATTTGCTGGATTTTTGGGCACACTGTCGTTTCGCCCCTCGCCCGTTCTCTTCTTCTGCTCCTTCCCTCCTAACCTTTGCTGTCTAAACATTTTCGAAAAAACGAGTGATATCAAATGATTATGCTTGTATTAGTGCGGTTATGATAATGCGGTATATATTTTGTCCATAACTGCACTATGTACGGCTTGACCACAAAGGAGATGACCTGTACATGTTAATCAGTTCTACCGCACTAATTACTGCTAAAGTTGCGGGTATGCTGGCAAGCTCTTATGTAGCTTGGACCGCATACGCCACGATGCCGGAAACGGAAATGAGACGCAACATAAACAAGGCGTTCCGCGCCGGGAAGCTTGGGTTAAAGGTGAAGCGCGGCGCGGGCAAGGAGGTTATCCTATACCCAAAAATACAGCGGCTATCGGTTCGATTGGATAGCAAGCAGATCGTGTTCACGGTTCCGCTCGGCATGAATCCAAAAGAGGTATTCGAACATGATTGGCTATTCAGACAGGTGTTTGGGGAAAACATCGAACTTGACGGCGGCGTTAAGACATTTGCACTTAATGTATACAGGGACGGCATAGCAATGTTTGATTATGACGCGCAGGAGGTCGCCAAAACCATTGAAGGAATGCGTCTTCCTATATACGTCGGGAAGGGTCGGAGCGGGCACGTGGCGTATGACATGACAGAACACCCGCACCTTTTGGAAGCTGGCGAAACGGGTTCCGGCAAATCCGTTTTACTTCGGGCCATCCTGACAACATTAGTCCTATTTGCTCGGGATCGCATCGAATTGTATTGTGCTGACTTAAAACGGTCTGAGTTCCATCTATTTCGCCATGTAGCCGACGATGTGGTTTACGACGCATTAAGTCTAGGTCAAATCCTAGGACGCGTTAAAAAGGCAATGCGGAAGCGTGGCGACCTACTCAACAAATCGGGCGTTGCTCATATTGACGATTTGCCGGATGATAAGCGGCCTAAGTACATCGTGATTGCAATCGACGAGGTTTCGCTGCTCAAAAAAGACCCTTGCATGGATATCGTGGAGGAAATCAGCGCAATAGGTCGGGCGCTTGGCGTATACATCATTTTGTCGATGCAACGGCCTGACGCTGACGTGCTGGACGGTAAGCTTAAAAACAATCTAACCGTTCGGATCGCGTTTCGACACGCTGACGAAATAAACAGCCGTATCACAATTGGAAGTGGGGAAGCTGCTCATATTTCGCAAAGTCAAAAAGGGTTGATGATTCACAAGTTAGATGGCATTAAATACGTTCAAGCGCCATTTTTAAAGCTGGAAGCGGCCCGCGCATTGTTGGAACCATTCATTCCACCAACAGAACCGCCGCAGACGCCGCCTGATGACGATCCAAACGACGATGACGACAACATGGAATTAGGGGGGCTTCCATTTTGAACGCGCGAGATAAGGCCATTATAAGCGACCTAGAACGGTTTCGTTGTTTGAGCCGGGATGATATTGCAGAACTTCATTTTCCAAACGTGAAGAACGCAATCAATGAGACGAACAAAGTTCTGCTACGGCTTCGGCGGGAGGGAATCATAGGCGTGTCAAAAGAGCGCCGCAAGTATCTGTATTTTCCTGACAAAAGCATTAAAAAGGATTCGCAGAAGATCGGGCACTTTCTAGCCATTGCGGAATTTTACCGGGAGCTGCGGAAGCACGAAGCCCCGACGCGGTTTGACGTAGAACCGAAGCTAGGCGGCAAGCCATTCCCGGAGCCGGATATCTTCATGGCGTGGAAGCGTACGGCGTTCTATATCGAGATTCAGAACAGCACATTCACCCATACAGTCATGCAAGCCAAACTGAAACGATATGAAGCCTATTACAATTCCGGCGAATGGCAGCGGGAAGCGTGGCAAGGCGAAAAGAAGCTATTCCCGTTCGTCTGGATCGTAGGCAAAGGCAATTACAAAACGGACGGCTTCCCATACCGCATCTTACAGGGTGACGTAGATCAAATTTTGAGCCTGTACAAAAAGCCGTAATCGTGTACACTATAAGAGACAGGAAAATAACACATTTAGCCCTTGCCGTCCCCATAACGGCAGGGGCTTTTTGTTTGTCCACAAACCCTTATTGTATGCGTATTTCAGACAAATATACCTGTCCGGAATTATTTTGTCTAAAAAATCTAGGAAAAACTATTGACTCTAGTATTTGCTTATAGTATATTTTGGTAGCAGAAAGAAATTGATAGAAACGAGGTGAACAAGTGGGAGCGGTAAATTTAAAATTTATTAAGCATCGTCGGCAGGAATTGAAGATTTCGCAGGAAGAAATGTCCGACTATTTAGGATTTGGCGGGCGTAGCAGTTACGGCCCATACGAATTGGGTAACGCCAGCTTCAAAGCGGAACACCTTCCGAAGTTGTGCCAAATACTTAAATGTAGCATCAAGGAATTATACAAAGAAGGAACGCCGTTAAAGAGTTACACGTTTGACGAAATGCTTGAAGCTGTTAAACAAATTATCAAGGAGGACGTTACAGAATGAAAATTCTAAGAAGATGGACGCCGGAAGATGACGCGGAATTACTGGCATTCGTCGAAAGTGAATTAAGAATAGGTACATGGCTAAAAGATGCCTTAGAATTGCATTCAATTGTTTGCGGAAGAACACTTTCGGCGGTTAGAAATCGTTACTTTAAAATTTCTAAAACGAATGAAGAAGTTGAACCATACAGCCCGCCATTCAAGGGAGAGCCGTTTGAAGAACAAACCATTCATCATTCATTGCTTAGCGCTTCCGAATACATCATGGGTTTGGAACTGCAAAACGAAGCGTTAAGAAAGACGATTGACGACCTTTGGGAACAAAACAAAATGTTGAGTGAACGGATCGAGAAGCTTGAAACGTGCGAAGCTGAACTAAACCACTTACTTACGATCATCAACCGCAGCCGGAAAGAAGCTTTTGCCGGGGAGCCTGCACCGAAGAAATACAAGGTTGTTGATAACGTACCAGTATTTGAATAAAACCATTTGAAGCGGAGGAACAAGAGTTGAACATCACATTTAACGAACTTGTGTTGAGGAACTTTAAAAGCCATAAAGCAATCACTATTGTATTTAATCCAATCACGCGCATTTACGGAACGAACGGCGCGGGCAAATCATCAATCGGTGAAGCTATCACGTGGTGTCTGTACGGCGTTGATACGCTCGGCAATACACTTATCAAGGCATTAAGCCCCGAGCCTACAAACTATGATTATGACCGCGTAGAAGCTCATGTACTTATGACGGTTGACGGCAAGGAAATTCGTATTGGTCGGATGATTGAAAACGGAAGGCTTCTATACCGCATAAACGACGTGCCTAAATCAGCAACGGCATTTAAAGAGATTGTCGAATCGCTTTTCGATAAAACTCTTTTCTTGTCCTTATTCAATCCGCTGTACTTTTTTACGCAAAAGTGGGAGGAACAAAGATCGCAACTCCTGCAATATGTGCCGCAACCAACTAATAAGGAGGTGTTTGCAGGACTCGAAAAATTGCATGTAGACAAGCTAGAACCGCTTTTAAAGAAAAAGTCACTCGCTGACCTTGAAGCACAGCACAAGGACAACAAGAACCGCAAAGACAAAGACGTTCTTTTCTTGAGCGGACAAGTCAAAGCGATTCGGGACGATTACAACCAAGCGCCGGAATATGACGAGAACGCAGCTAAATTATTAACGGAAGAAGTCGCGGGTTTTGACAAACAGCTTCGAGTGTTGGAGCTTTCGTATGCAGAATCGAAAACCGCTCAAGACGAATACAACTCGCTCAATTCAAAGTTGAATGTCATTAAAACTAAGGCTGACAACATCAAAGAATCGTTCGGACGCGTTAAGGGGCAGGAAATCGCGGACACATGCGACAAATGCCAACAGCCGCTAAATGATGAAGCAAAGGAGAAAACACAACAACACATAGATGATAACCTTGCCAGCATGAAGACCGCTTATGACGCGTTGGTTGCTGACCACAAAGAAACTAAAAAGCGGCTTGGAGAAATTGCCCTTAAAGAATTTGACTATGCAGACATTCAAATTATCCAAGACAAGCGCCGCGCCATTGAAAATAAGATTTTGAAAATGGTTGATCGTTCCGCGCTTGCCGCAAAGCTTGCTAACGCCGAAGCCAAAGAGCAAGAAGCCCGCGACAGTCACAACGAATCTGTTTTAATCCTTGAAGCAATCAAAGCTTTCAAGGCCGTGGAAGCTTCGCTAATGGCTGAGAAGATCGCCGGACTATTCCCGACGCTGACTCTTGAGCTAAAGCAATACAACGCCGACGGAACGGACAAACCTTATTTCGAGGTTTACCAAGACGGCAAGCCATTCCGCAAATTGTCAAAGGCTGAGAGCGTCAAAGCTGGCCTTGAATTGGTTGACGTGCTTGTTAAGCAAAGCGGGATTGTAGCGCCTATGTTTCTGGACAATGCCGAAAGCATCTTGAGATATAAGGCTCCTGCGGGGCAACTTATCGAATGCCGTGTTGCAGATCAATCGCTAACTATTACGGAGGTGTGAGTATGGGACAGCAAAAAGAACAATGGACGCTATGGGCTTGCGGTTGCGGCTCGACAATGAAGTTTAACCACGTTGCAACGGAAGAGGAATACAACCGCTTCAAAGCTTGTGTATGCGGCGGCGAATTGGAATACAAAAACGATCTTACGGAGGATGAAATTTAATGACAAAACAAATTCAAGTAGCAGAAGAACTTAATCAAATCGTACAAATTGGCGAGTTCGGTGTTAATGAGCTTATGACCATGAAAGAAACAATAGGCAAGGATTTGAGCATCCCGCAGTTTAACCTATTCATGTATCAATGCAACCGCATGGGGCTTGATCCGGCATTGAAACACGCGTTCCCGATTCTATACGGCGGGAAGCTTGACAGCCGCGTTTCATACGAAGGTTTGCTATCTCTGGCTAAGAAATCGCAAGGGTATCAAGGCGTTTTTAACCAAGTTGTATGTGATAACGAAATTGATTCATTCGAAGCTGAGACGGACGACGAGGGCGTTTTCGTTAAGATAAGTCACAAAGTAAGGTTCCCGCGCGGCAAAGTTGTGGCGGCTTATTCCGTGGCAAAGCGTGAGGGGTATAAGCCTGTAATTATCCTTATGGACGTAGCGGAAGTTTCGAAGATGCTCAAGGGGCAGAATCAAAAGTTTTGGAAGATGGACGATGGTTCCCCTGACCCGGACATGTTTAAAAAACACGTTGGATTCCGTTCTATCAAAGCGCAATACGATATTGCTTCTGTTGTTGAAGAAAACATGGAATCACTTAATACGCCGGACAATTACGAACCGACCGAGCCGACACGACGCGACATTACAGCCGAAGTGACGGAAACGCCGAAGCAGGAAGAGTCGAAGAAAGCGCCGGAAACGATTCCAACAGACGAGGAAGTTGTGCGCGAAAGCATAAACGCCGCATTCAAACAGCTGGGCATATCCGGCAAGGAAGCGAAAGGCGCGTACATGGCTGAGAACTGCAAAGTCAAAGGCGATAAGCCGACGCTCGCGGAATTGAAAGGCTTGCTGAAAATCATGGAGATGGCAATCGAGGACAAGAACGACGGATTAGGAGAACTTGAATAGGAGGGGAAGTAGATGCAAATCAACCAAAGACATTTAGATTTTTTGCAAGAATCGCGCGAACACTTTTCCAAAGAAATTACTTGTCACACATACAACAACGGGGAATTTATTGCACTACGTCGCGGCCTTGACCGTGATTGTGTTCAAATATTCATACTTGGAGAAGAGATTGGTTTCTTTGCTCAAATGATGGACAAGTCAAAATTGCCGGGTGAATCAGCCTATGAACGTTAAAGTTTTAGCGTCGGGGAGCGATGCAAACTGCGTCTATGTAGGGAACGGCGAAACTGCCGTTCTCATAGACCTTGGCCTAGCAAAGACGAAAGCGGAGAAAATCCTAGTTGCAAACGGAATTGACCCGACGAAGATAACCGCCGTGTTGATAAGCCATGAACATCAGGATCATTGCCGGGGTCTTGCATTTGCAGATAAGTATAAGATTCCTGTGTTTGCCAGTGAAGGCACACTAAAGGCATTGAAGCGGGGTGACGGCATTGACGGCAATGTTATAAATTGCCCTACAGGCTTCAATGTCTTCGAAGATGACTTTATATTCGTTCACCCCTTCAAAGTCCACCATGACGCCGCCGAGCCGCTTGGATACGCCATTACAAACAAAGTCTTCAAGGTTTCGGTTTTGATGGATACAGGCAAGGTGACGGACGATATGATTCAAGCAATGTCATTTAGTGACGTTTATGTTTTCGAATGCAACCATGACGAGGAAATGGTTAAAGAAGGCGACTATCCAGACGTAACGAAAAGCCGCATCTTGTGTGACGTAGGCCACTTATCAAACGATGCCGCAGCCGCAGCGCTTGCTAAACTGATCCGGGGCAAGGGTGAACAGGTTTACTTAACGCACATGTCGAGCAACAACAACATGCCCGCTTTAGCACTCGCTACCGTTAAGCGGGCTTTGAAGGCAAAAGGATTTATTGCAGGACAACATTATCATATAGGAGTGGTTTAAATGCCAAGACAAAAGCCGGAGTTTATCAATTTCGTTAGAACAGAGTACCAATATGCAAATGGAACTTTTATTAAAGGGTTGCTCGAACACATTGACGCAATCGAGCACGAACTGAAAATATCCAAAGAGGACGAACAAGAAGCGGTTCGGAAGTATGGGGAAGCGGAGCAAAAAAACGATCGGTTAGCGGGCAACGTCGTGAAACTCACCTCGGAAGTTAGGCAATACCGCGCTGAAATCGAACGGTTACGCGCTCTAGTTGATGAAAAAGCGAAGGACGAACGGCGCATGTTTGAAGAATGCGAAAAGTTGCGCGCCGCTTGGCTGGAACTTGAAAAGCAAGTGCCTAAAAAGGTTGTGTTGCCTAAAGAGGTTGCGGAACGGATGGAGCATTGGCTTTCTCAAGGTTGTGATAAGTCGGGGTTGCTGTTTGACTTCTACCATTCCCCGACTGAAAAACGCCTTGTTGACAGGTATGGTATCGAGCCTGAAACAATAGCGGAAGCCCTGTATTACGGCTACACAGTCGAGCAAACGAAGGAGGAACGGCTGCGGGAGGGTGTTGTAGAACTATATCAAAAGTGGATGGAAGAACCTGTCGAGGAAGGTATGACTTATGATGAATCCTTGCTCAAGGCTTTGCACGGCATAGCTGACTATACGATAAAGTTCAACGCTGAAAACTAACTTTAAGCCCTCCATAGCGGGGGCTTTTTTCTTTGACTTAGTAGTATATCCAAGTGACGAGAAAAATATACCAAAAATACTTGACGCAGATAGACAGTTCTGGTAGATTAATAGACAGGAGGTGACACAAATTGATTAAGATAGATCAACTCGCTGAATTGCTACAGGTTTCGGATCGTACTATACGACGTTGGTTGTCGGAAGGCTTGCCGCATTACAGAGTGGGTAACGTGTTGCGGTTTGATTTAGAAGCGGTCAAAGAATGGATGGAGAACAAGGGGTGAGTTAATTGTCAGATACCCCGAAGGAAAACTTTACGCAAGTTCCTAACAGTGTTTTGGAACGTGCGGCGGCTCTTAAACTAAACGGAACGCAATTTCGCATCTTGTTAGTTGTTTGGCGGTATACTTTCGGCTTTCATCGAGACGGACACAGTTTATCATTAAGCTTCATATCCGAATCTATCAGCACTCATAAAAACATTGTACAACGTGAAGTGCAAGCCATGATCGAAAGAAAGGTTTTAACGTCTATTCCGGGTTCCGGTCGGAGAAGTCGAGTGATATTTTTCAACTCAAATTATGATGAATGGGATGGTGCTAGTGACAACCAATTAGTTGTCATTAAAGAAAATGACGATTTAGGCTTGAGACAACTAATTGGTTGTCAAAAGGATACCGTAGAGACAACTAATCAGTTGACCAAGAAAGAAAGAAGTTCTTTAAATAAAAAAGAACTTAATTATTTAAAAGATATGTCCGAAATGGAGGGACAAGAACCAATGGAGAAAAAAGAAAAAATCAAGTTCCTTGACACCGTGTTTTTAACTCAATCAGAGTATGACCGATTGTGTGAAGAGTTCAGCAAAGAAACGGTTGACCTGTTTATTGAGAAGCTGGACGAATGGCAAACCAATTTCCCGAAGAAAGCGAAGAAGGATCATAACAAAACACTTCGCGTTTGGATACGGACGGAAGCAACTAAAAGAAAGCAGTATCCGGCATTTCAAACCAAGCAAGAAAAGAACGCCGCGCAAATGGACGTTCTGAACATTTTGTACAAGGAGGGCGAAGATGAACAAGGACAAGGAGTATATACTGCACTTGATCGCGGAAAATGACCGACTGCAAAGAGCGTTTAATATTGTATCGAAAAGGAATTCAACTATTTTTTCGGTTCTTGACATTCTTAATGCTTGTACCGAACCCAGCGACAAAGCAAGGAAGAAGCTTATCCAATCTATTTTTTGGGAATTTGAAAGGAGGATCAGTGAATGAACAAGCAGGAAACAGCCAAGTTATTAGCGGTTATCAAGACGGCGTTTCCGAACTTTGAAATAACTGAGCTTGTCGCAAGGTTGTGGGTCGAGTTCATGGAGGATGTGCCATTTGAACGGGCTCAAATGAACTTGAAGTATCACATTAAGTCGAATAAGTTCCCGCCTACTATCTCTGACATAGTGCAATTAGAGCTTGGAAGCACAACCCATGGTGAAGCGCTCCTGCTAGAAGCGGCTGAACGTCTGGATCAATTCGAACAATGGAAAAGGGATGCAGTAGACCCGCCGGAAAGTTTGCTGAGACGAAAGCGGGTGACGCCGATTGAGTAACATGCTGTTAGAGGTTGAGACGTCCCTTCTAGGGACGTTGATACAATCACCTGATTGGATGGCTGATCTTTATATCCAACCGCAGGAGTTAGCTTGTGACGAGCGCCACAAGCTAATCCTCGCAACGATAGTTGATTGCTACGAACAGTACGACACGTTTAACCTTTTGTTTCTGGCTGAACGTTCCGGCGCTAACATTAACAAAATTGGCGGCATCACCTACTTGTCACAACTTGAACGGTCGGTTATCCCGAACGTTACCCACTTGGCCTATTATCAATCCATCATTAGAAAAGCTTACATACAGCGAGAATCCGCAGAAGTTATAAAAAACATGTACGAAGCAACAAAAGACGGTCAAGAACCTGACCCGGAATTTATGGCGCAGGCAAACGAACGGCTTGAGGAACTAAGCGACCTAGGCAGCAAGAATAAAGGTTCCGGCGTTGTGGATATGAAAGAACTGCTAGACGGACACGTCGAGGAACTGAACGAACGCCGGATGAATAACGGCATGATGGGAAGCCGAACGTTGAGCCGCGAAGTAGACAAGCTTACAGGCGGTCACAGGCCGGAAGATTTCGAAGTAGTGGCAGCGCGTCCGTCAATGGGCAAGACAGCCTACATTGTAAATGACGCTATCGAAAGCAAGAAAGATGGAAAAGTTCCGTTGATCCTTTCGGCAGAAATGACGAAAAAACAAATCATGGAACGGTTGATATGTTCACTCGCTAATCTCGACAACAACAAAATGAAAACAGGCATGATGGATTCAAAGGATTGGGAGCGTTACAACTACGCCGCAAACATTATCGAGCAAGGTGGGTTCCTTATCGATGATACGGCGGGTATGGACGTTCCATATATTCGCGGATTGGTCAAGAAGCTGATAAAGCAGTTCCCGAACCTCATTGTATACGTCGATTACTTGCAACTTATCAAGGGCGGGCGTTCATTCCCAAGCCGACGCGAAGAAGTGGACTACGTTTCCCGGTCATTTAAGCTATTGGCACGTAAGTACAAAATAACCGTCGTTGCACTGGCGCAGCTAAATAGGGGTGTTGAGGATCGGCAGGACAAACGGCCTATGATGTCCGACATCAAAGAGTCAGGCGGAATCGAGCAGGACGCTGACATTATAACATTCCTGTACCGGGATGATTATTATCACAAGGATTCCGAAGAAAAAGGAATCGCAGAAATCATTATAGCCAAAGGCCGGAATGTTGGAATAGGTACAGTCAAGATGCTATTCAAAAAAGAAATTGGAAAATTCATTGATATTGACCGGGGGCATCATGGCAAAAAAGCTTCCTGACCGCATCGAGACGTATGAAGAGTACGAAATACAGCTTGCGCGTTTAGTGGCGGCGGCAAAGGTGATTAGTGACCCGCTTCTGAGTGATGAAGATCGGGCGCGGTACATGGCGGCGTACAACCGCATTGACAAGTTGCTAGGAGACTATAGCGAGAGGATGATTGGGAAATGGGGATTTTTGCAGGAATAGGAAAAGGGAGATTTTTTGTTGATGGCGTGGAGGTTGGCGAAACGCAGACCGTTACAATTGACACTGATAGACCGGAATACACAACAATCAAGCTTCCGAACCTGATGGACATTTCATTGAGCGGAACTTTCGTTATAGGACGCCGGAACGGGAAATCTGGTCTTGTTTGGGAACTGATTGCAGAAGGATACAAAAGGTTCTTGCGAGCCGAACGAATCAGCAAGCAAATCCGAAAATCGAGCTACCGGAAAACAAAGTCGCAACGGCGCCGGGGTTAACCATGAAAAAGCCCGCAGCCAAGAAAGAAAAGTTCGATCCATTCTTTCAAACAGTGCCGTGGGAAATACATCAAGAAGGACACAAGATCATAGCCGAGGTTTTTCTTTTACCCTCACACGTTCGCGACGAGGGAGTTTACAAAGGGGTGAGTAAACATGAGCGTAATGCGAAGATTTGTCGGGGTTGATCCGGCATCGACAACGGGATTTGTAGCCATGTACGAAAATGGCGACGTAGTAAGGCAAAAGGATTTGACGGGCGTTGGTGGCATTGACCCTATGAGAATAACGACGCTGATAGACGAGATAGTAGATCATATAAAGCCCGGAGACGTGGTTTGCATCGAATCTCCTGCAATGAATGCAAAGGGGCAAGGCGTAGGCTTTATGTTCGGTCTAGCTTACGGCATACGCAGCGCACTATTCCGCAAAGGCATCAAGTATTACGACGTTGCGCCGACAGCCTTGAAGAAATTTTGTGACGCTTCCCGGCATCGATATGATGCAGACGGCAACAAGCTAGACAGCAAAGCGGCGGTTGCTGACGGTGTGTATGAGCATTGGGGCTATACGCATCCGAGTAACAACGTAACAGACGCGTACGTTTTGGCGCAAATCGCTTATGCTCTAACGTTAAGTGATTACGATATGATGGCGGGCAATTATAGAGCGTATCAGTGGGAGGTAGTTAAAACAGTTCTAAAGCCCGCTTCCGACAAGAAAGCGGATAAGAAAGAAGCCGCCAAAAAGAAGAAAGAACGGGCAGAAGCTAAAGCGGCGGGTGTGCCGACAGTCAAAAAGACGCGTAAGAAGCCCACAAAGCCCGAATTACGCGTTCAAACGTGGTTGGGGTATGATTGCTAGCCTTTAAAATTACAACGCCTTAAACGGGCGTATAGAGAGCGAGAAGGAGTACAAAGGTTATGAACTGGAACAAGGCAACGCGAACGCAATTATACGAAATACTTTATAGCAGCCAAGAAGCTACGCTATTTGATAGGATCGCAGCGAATGCCGAGCTAATGCGCCGGGGTAAAAAGCGCAGCGGCAAACCAACAATGCAAGGAAAGGAGTTGTTCAAGAGATGACGTTTCCGGCTGAAAAGGAACAAATGGTTTTGGATAACATGGGGTTAGTGAAGAGTCTAGCCAACCGCATGACAGGTGGAAGGAAAAACATGTTGGTTGATTTCGATGATCTTGTACAGGTTGGAAGCATGGGACTGATGCATGCGGCTAAACACTTTGATGAATCGCGGGGATGCGAGTTTTCGACATACGCTTATCGAACCATCAAGGGCTACATGATGCGGGAATACAGCCATAGAAACCATGTACGCGTCCCTATACACGTTGTCGATTTGGCGAAGGTTCTCAAAAAGCGGGAACAAACGGAAATGGACACAAGGAAAATTGCTGAATTGTACGGCGTTCCGCATACACGCGTTTTAAAGGCGTTGTACTATTTATCGCTTAACACCATTTCTGCGGACAGGTCGGACGGAGATTACGACGAGGGTTTCTATAACCTTCATGGGTTGGGTGAT
>Ga0310903_10000034_pt1 | contig 17420 bp, 16 predicted proteins | sample C24D4metaG_FD_203914 | JGI IMG/M metagenome (GOLD analysis project Ga0310903, IMG submission 203914) | Lab incubated soil microbial communities from West Virginia University Organic Research Farm, Morgantown, WV, United States - C0D3 | ecosystem: Environmental > Terrestrial > Soil >...
GTTAATTCGCCGATTTGTGCCTGGCCCTCAGCGAATGCCCGAACCATGCCCGGATATTCGTTCTCCTCAGGATCGCCTAGAGCGGAGAAGTCCTCGCTATCCACATCCTGCGGCGCACCGTCGACGACATAATAATAGACAGCTTTGCCGTCTTTCTCTGATTTCGCGAGCGTGTACAAATATTTCAGTCCGTTCATTTCCCGAAGAGCATTAAGCTGGCCGCGCAGCTTCGTGTAATATTCGGTCTCCCCTGCATCAATGCTGAGCTTAGCGTAAGCCTCTAAATCAACCAGCTTCGCCGCATTCTCCGCGACAAGCTGAGCTTGTGCTCCCAATGAGCTTTCAATTAATTTCGTCGACGACCGGTAAATCGTAAAGCCGAGCACTGCCCCCGCAAGCAAAATTAGACTAGAGAAAAATAATACCATCCGCGTTAGTAAGCGATTCAACCGAAATTCCCCTTCCCCGTGTGCGAAACTGACTTTGACACTATTTTGCTAGATGCGACTCTCAAGATAATGAATGAGAAGCATAAAGCTGCTCAAAGCATAAAAAAAGAGGCCCTCTAACCTTTATCGGCTCGAAAGTCCCCTGCATTTATAGCTCTATACTTCTATTGACCGGTTTAGGGGCTAACAGATGCGTTATTGCAGTTGGAAGGCTATCTAAGCGGCATTGGAACAATATTGCCTTTCCTTATCTAATAAAGCTGCTCCTGCCCCCATTCGCCTGCCAGCAAGCTGTCATCAGGCAAAGGTAAATTGAGCGACTTAATCGCTTGGTTCAAATATTCCGAACTGTATTTAATTTCTCCATTATTAACGAACAGCCCTCCCTCTACTCGGGCATTCTCCTGCTTCAGCACCTTAAGCGTGCCGATATCCTTCCTGTACAAGGCCGCATCCCACCTTATTTTCCCTAAGACGCGGGTTACTACTTCTCCTGGGATTCCTTTTATCCGCGCTATGATTTTGGCTGCTTTGGCTGGCTCCTTCCGCATAAGCTCATGCACTCTGATGTGCGCCTTTAGGTAAGCGACGATAATCGGGCGATTTTGGCCAGCCCAGCTCTCTTCAGCGACGATTCCGGTCAAATAATCCTCTCCAAGCCCCTCTTGAAAAAATACCTGTCCCGTACCGTGATACTGGACCAGGCTTAAGTATGGCTCCGTCATGACGCTGCCTTCGATTTGCCTTTGTGCGATACCCGACATGCTTGCATCCATTGCCTGGTGCATGATCTGGTTATGGCTGCCGCCAACTGCGTTCATCAGCTTCGATAACCGGTAACCCGAGCTTGACTGCGCAACCGTGCTCAGCTTCAAGCCTGAAATATCAGATGCGTCGCGAATTTGAATGCCCTTGCGCACGACTAGAGAAATGCCGTGTCCATGGGGCGATTTACCGTCAAACGCTAGCAGAACAGATTGAAACGCCGGCAGCAGCTGCGCAAGCGAGCTGCTTAGGGCAATGGGATAGTCGCCTAAGGAAGCGATTTGCACATGGCCGCCGATCATGCCTTTAACGAGCTCAGGACCATTCGCAGCGTCCACCCATTTTACTTGCCCTATTCGCTCTGACGAAATAACAGAGAGCTCCTCTTCGAACCAGCCAAGCTCCTTCATGATGAGCGCTGTCCATACATGCGCATAACCGCTCTGGTAACCAACTGTAATCGTCCGGGGCTCTTGAAGATTTACTGCCGGGTTCATCCCGGATACGAATGCAGGCTGAGCTATTCCCGAAGAGTGATGCTTAATCCATCGTTCCAGTTCCGCTTTATCTATCAAAATTTCTTTCCCTAATTTAGTGAAGGGAAGCTGTTTTTGCTTGCGCCATCTATCGAATGTAGAGCGGCTGACACCAAGCATATCAATCGCTTCATGTATAGAGAGTAGGTTTAATCGATGATGAGACATTAACATCCCGCCTTCTTTGACAAATTCAAAGCCCTCATTGTCATTCCTCGTCATTCATGGTCATTCGTCATCATTTCATTGACAATTCACGGGACTGATCATATAGTCAATTATAGAAATTAATTCATAGTAAGTCTATAGGATTTTCAGGTTTTCGAATAATAGGAGGGTTATCCAATGAAAACAACATCGCAAAAAAAAATCAGCTCCGTCTTACTCCTGCTTTTAGCAGCGGCTATCCTGTTATCGGCTTGCGGTAACAAGGAGGCTGCAAAAGCGAGTGCGGGAAATGACGGATTGCCGGAAGTATCCGAGCTGCGTTATCAAGGCTGGACCGGCTCCGTCTCTTTTCCTGAATTAGCGGAGGACTTGGGGTATTTGGCACCGCTCAAGCTGAAATATATCGGCAATACGATCAGCGGTCCTCAGGATATCCAATCCGTCGTTACAGGAGATACCGACTTTGGCGGCGCCTTTAACGGGGCGATCGTCAAGCTGATTGCGGCTAAAGCGGAGATCACCTCCGTCCTCGCTTATTACGGCTCTGACGAGAATACCTGGACGGGTTATTATGCGCTGGACGGCAGCCCTATCAAATCCGCTAAGGATCTCATTGGCAAAAAGGTCGGCATGAATACGCTCGGCGGTCACCATGAAGCGGTTATTAAAGAATATTTGCGCAGAGCAGGATTATCCCTGGACGAAATTAAACAGGTAACGCTGGTCGTCGTACCGCCAGTCTCAACCGAGCAGGCACTGCGTGACAAGCAAATCGACATCGCCTCGTTGGGCGGGGTTTTAAGAGATAAAGCATTGGAGCGCGGCGGCATTCATCCTTTATTCAAAGATACAGATTTGTTCGGAATCTTTAGCGCAGGAAGCTATGTTCTCTCCAACAAATTCATTAAAGACAATCCGAATGCGACACGGTTATTCGTTGAAGCGACTGCCAAAGCCATCGAATGGGCTCGCGAAACGCCTAGAGAAGAGGTCATTGCCCGTTACGAAGCGATCATTAACAAACGCGGCAGAAAGGAAGATGCTTCATCTGTTAAGTATTGGCGGAGCACAGGCGTTGCAGGGAAAGGCGGTTTGATCTCCGATAAAGAATTTGATACGTGGATCAATTGGTTTGAGGCGGAAGGCACACTGAAGAAAGACCAAATCAAGGCGTCGGATTTGTATACGAACGAGTTCAGTCCTTATCTGAATGAAACCAAGTAATCCATCCATAGGGAGAGGTGCCGTATGACAGCGAAAATAAGCATTCAGCATGTTCAGAAATCATTTCGAATCCAAAGAAACTTAGGACATATAAAGGAAAACTCACAGCCCGTATCCGCGCTAAGAGATATTAATCTGGATGTAAAGCAAGGAGAATTCATGGTCATCGTCGGTCCCAGCGGCTGCGGCAAATCAACGCTGCTTGATTTGCTTGCCGGACTAACAAAGCCGAATAGCGGCCAAATATTACTCGACGGCAAAGCGATTACCGGACCTAATCTGGATCGTGGCATCGTCTTCCAGCAATATGCCTTGTTTCCATGGAAAACAACGCTCGCTAATGTCGAGTTCGGCTTGGAGGCGAAGGGCATCGGCCGCAAGGAACGAAGGGAAATCGCACAGCAATATATTGCTTTGGTCGGTCTTGCCGGATTCGAGAATCGTTATCCGCACGAGCTCTCCGGCGGGATGAAGCAGCGGGTAGCCATTGCTAGAAGCCTCGCTTATGATCCCGAGGTGCTGCTTATGGATGAACCGTTTGCCGCGCTTGACGCGCAAACGCGCGAAACGCTGCAAAGCGAGTTGCTCCGCATCTGGGAAGCGACCAAGAAAACGATTATTTTCATTACACATGGCATTGAAGAAGCCGTATACCTGGGGCAGCGCGTCGCTGTCATGACCTCTCGTCCCGGACGAATCAAGCAAGTTATCGATATCCCCTTCGAATCCCGCAGAAACGAGGAGGATCTGAGGGCAAATCCTGATTTCGTCAAGCTGCGCCATGAAATATGGGATTTGCTTAAAGACGAGGTAAGCCGGGCTCAGGAGCAAGAAAAGACGAAAACATTAAGCAGCTTTCCAAGCGGTAATTCATCTTTGAAAGAGGTGGCTAACGATGGCTAACGGCAGCGCGGGTGAAACAGTTATCCTTCGTGACAACAAAGGCTTTTTAGCAGTGGAATGGTCTTTGACTAAGCTGCGCAAGGCGTTCAAAGTATCGGTCGTCATCGCCTCCCTGCTTATCTTCTGGGAGCTTGCACCGAGAATCGGACTAGTTAATATTACGTTTTTCCCTCCCTTAACCGAAGTGCTCAGCGCTTGGTGGCAATTGCTAATTTCCGGTGATTTGGCAGAGCATACGTCCGCCAGCTTATTACGTTCAGCCGGCGGATTTCTGCTCGCTATCGTCATCAGCATCCCGCTCGGGCTAGCTATCGGCTGGTGGAAGTCCGTGTCCGAGTATCTTAATCCTTTGCTGGAATTGATGAGGAATACGGCGGCTTTGGCCATCCTTCCGGTCTTCATCCTGCTGCTTGGCCTTGGCGAGACCTCGAAGATTGCCATTGTTCTCTATGCGTGCTTTTTCCCGCTCTTGCTTAATACCATCAGCGGCGTTCAAAACGTAGATCCGCTTTTGATTAAATCCGCCCGCTCCATGGGCCTGTCTTCCGTTCGATTGTTTTACAAGGTCATCATCCCCGCCGCGCTTCCAACGATGTTCGTTGGCATTCGGCAGGCTGGCGCCAGTTCGATACTCGTTCTCGTGGCCGCCGAGATGGTTGGCGCCCAATCCGGACTCGGTTACTTGATTCAATATGCGCAATTCAACTTCCAAATCCCGAACATGTATGCCGGCATTATTTCGATCTCGGTTATCGGCTTGATTATTAATTATTTATTGGTCGGATTAGAGAAACGTTTGACTAGATGGAAACAAACCCACAGCGAATAGAAAGGTGAGATGAGGATGAGCCAATTAACGAGGCAGCTGCATTTGAACTTATTTATTATGAACGCAGGACACCATGAGGCAGCCTGGAGACATTCAAGCACGGAGCCGCAAAATATTACCGATATTCGTTATTTCCAGCGGCTGGCGAAGACGGCTGAGGCTGCTAAATTCGATTCGCTATTTTTGGCAGACGGCTTAGCGATTAACAATAATATCAAGCATGGCGCTTTCGTCGGACTTGAACCGTTTACGCTGCTTTCCGCGCTCGCATCCGTAACCGATCATATCGGCCTAATCGGAACCGTCTCGACCACCTACAACGAGCCGTTTCATGTTGCGCGCAAGTTTGCCTCGCTCGATCATATCAGCAAAGGACGCGCGGGCTGGAATATCGTTACCTCCGGAAGCGCGGTGGAAGCAAATAATTTCAGCAAGGACACCCATTTGGAGCATAGCAAACGTTATGAACGGGCGAATGAGTTTCTGAAAGTGACGACGGGACTTTGGGACAGCTGGGAGGACGATGCTCTGATTATCGACCGCGATTCGGGCACCTTTGCCGATCATCAGAAGGTCCGGAGCATCAATCATGCCGGAGATGTCTTTAAAGTACGCGGTCCGCTCAACATTCCCCGCTCGCCGCAGGGCTATCCGGTGCTTGTTCAAGCCGGCTCCTCCGAGGACGGCAAGGAATTTGCCGCTCAGTACGCCGAGGCGATATTTACAGCTCAGCAAACCTTAACGGAAGCACAGCATTTTTATTCCGACGTAAAGTCCAGATTGGTCAAATACGGCCGCACTCCCGAGCAATTGCTGATCCTGCCCGGCATATGCCCGATCATCGGAAGCAGCGAATCGGAAGCAAAGGAAAAAGAACAGGAATTAAATGAGCTAACCATCATTGATTATGGCTTAAACCAGCTCTCGAATATGTTGAACGTCGATCTGTTCACCTATCCGCTCGACGGAAAGCTGCCTGAGCTTCCCCGTCTGGAGGAGATCAACGGCAATAAGAGCCGCTTCCAATTAGTCGTCGACTTAGCGGCGCGCGAGGACCTTACAATTCGTCAATTGCTTCACCGCCTGGCGGGAGGACGCGGACACCGCACCTTCGCAGGCACTGCCGTCCAAATAGCCGACCAGCTTGAGGAATGGTTTGTGAAGGGCGGCAGCGATGGCTTTAATGTGATGCCTCCTTACCTGCCTGCTGGTCTTGAAGAGTTTGCGGAGCAGGTTATACCTGAGCTGCAACGCCGGGGACTATTCCGTACCAGCTATACCGGCAGCACGCTTCGCGAGCATTTTGGACTAGAAAGGCCTGTTAACCAATATTCATCACTAGCTGTTTCTAACTAGCGGAATCTGGCAAGTACAAATGGTTTAATTTTCAGTGGAATGCTGTAGCAGGCTGCTCAATGACCTTGCGTACAGATGCAGCGGCGGCAACCCGCCGCTGTATCCGGTCGACAGCCAAAGCCGGGTTTCATGATCCAGCATTATTGTTCTCCCATCCGCCCATGTCTCTCCAAAACTTTTTACACTACGATAACCTTCTGCCGCTTCGCTCGTTGCGGGCTCCGGCAGTATATATCCGTATTGATCGGATAAACGATGCGGCCTAACCCCGATTAGCGCCAATTACGATTGGGATTCCGATAACGCAGGCTCCAGCAGCTTAAGCATTTGCACGAAAGCATCCTCCACGTAAAGATCGGCAGGCAAGACGATAATCGCTTCCTCGGAGCCAAGCAGCTGCTTCGACCGCAAACAGGCAGCCGCATAGACGACTGCCGGATAAGTCCCTTTTCCATCAGGCTCAATCAAATAAGGAACGGAGGGGCCCAGTTGTTCAAGCAGCAGGGGCAGCCCGCTTGACTGGATTACGATGTAGGTAAACGAAGAAAGCCCGTTCTTCTCAAGCTGCTCCCATATACGCTGAATAGACGATCGTTTACCACCTGCCCCTTCGAACAACGGAATAAAGGGCTTCGTTCTTCCCGGGCGAGACAGCGGCCATAGCCGCCTGCCCTCTCCGCCGCAAAGCAAAATGATTCTCATGACGGCCCTCCAAGCTGAACCTTAATTAACTTGCAGCGCTCTTGACATCCCGGCAATCTGCGCGGCTAATTGTCTGATCCTCTCCAGCACGCCGCTGTCGGCAATTTCGTTGTTTTCATCAAAATGGTCCCGATGTGCATACACGTAATCCGGCGCCGTATATGCTCTAAAATAGCCCGCGATCGGCTTCAATTGATTTTCGATAACGAGGAAATGCTGATACGTACCCCCCGTACCGACAAAGCCGATTACTTTGTTGCGAAACGCATCGACGGGCAGCAGATCAAACAAGTTTTTTAAAGCGCCCGTCAGCGATGCCTGGAACACCGGCGTGCCGATAACGAAGCAGTCGGCAGCCAGGATCGCCTCTACCACTCGCCGGGTATCCTCGTTATATTGCAAGAAAGGACGGCCATCGCAAAATTCGATCGCATAGTTTTTCAGATCCAGCACCTCTGCTGATAGCTTAGGATCAAGCGCTGCGGCATGATCGACGACATTTTGCACGAGCGACAAGGTCTTTGTTCCAATGAGCGTGCCCGATATTCCCAATAGCTTCAATTTATAATCCTCCTTCTGCCGAAATGACCAACCGGTCATACATATGTGTTTTCAGACGTCTCATAAATGGACGCTTTCGAGCTTGCTCTGTCATAGCCGTGTCAAAGGTTTGGATGAGGGGACCCGCCAGCATATCCCCTTCGATATGCGTCTGGCGATGCAGAAACAGCAGACTCTCGCCGCTGCCGCCAGGTGCCGCTGCGGCCACGATCAAATCGTTCTCAAATGCCCAAATCCGCTTCATCCAAGCCGTATTCCGCTCTTTGGCGGAGGAGCTGATTGCAACGATATCCGCTCCCTGCTTAGCCAATACACGGTAAGATTCCGGATGGGAGCCGTCCGCATCCATTAGGATGCCGACTCTCGCAAACGGAAGCTCATAGGTTCGGTACGATTGACTGTCAGCCTTCCGCAGCCTGTCTTCATCCCCATGTATGGCGGATGAGATTCCCGCTATGCCTTCAGGACCGACGAGCACAGCTGTGCTTTTCGGATTTCCAGGCTCCCTCTCTGCAATCCCAATGGCGATATAGCTCCGATAATCGCTTGCCATCGCTTGCAGACGAGCTAAGACGCGCTCTCGCGAAATAAGCGCCGGGTCAATTTCCACCTCAGGCAGTACGAATAGCCGCGGCAGCGACTGATCGGTCAATGGCTCCGCAGTCAGGAAAGCCTGGGTTAGACGCTCCAGCAAGAAATGCCCTTCCTCTTCCGGAACCGGAACGGTAATCAGCTGAAAAGGCTTTTGCATGGAATGGCTTCTCGTTTCGCCTTCTTGCCAAAGATAAGGATGCAGCAATAGCTCGCCGTAAGCGCCGGGACGTCTGGCGGCCGTCATTTGCTCCCGTTTATCCGAATTCCGCTTGACTGCTCCATAAACTATACCTTGACCCGACAGCAGCATCGATTGAATATCGCCAGCCTGGTCGATGACGGCGCTGCCGCCCGTAAATTGCGCTCCCCTTTCGTGATCCGAACGGTTCGCCGCTACCCAGTACAGGCCATTTTCCTTGGCCCGCAGGCACCATGTCCTGCTGGGGGGATTGTTGCCGCCGCCAACCCAGTTGGTCGGGAAGGCGATGATATCCGCCCGCTTCAGCGCAGCGATTCGCGCAGGCTCAAAGTACATAGCATCCATGCAAATCAGCATCGCGATTCGTCCGATTGACGTTTCAAACACCGGAATTTCTTCCGTCCCCTCGCGCGCCCATCTTGGATCGGCGGCAAACAAATGTGTTTTGCGGTACGTGCCGACAACGCCCTCCGGTCCGATTAATACGGCGCTATTATAATAGGCACCCGTTTTGGCATCCCGCTCGGGCAGCCCGACTACTGCGTAGCAGCCATACCGCTTTGCTGCAGCATGGAAGACATCCGTAGTCGGACCGGGAACCGGTTCCGCAAACGGCGCAATTTCTTCTCTGCTGTCCCATACATAGCCGCTGGAGGCCATTTCAGGAAAAACGATCAGCCTGGCGCCTTGCTCTGCCGCTTCGGCAAGCAGCTCCAGCATGCGGGCGCGATTGCCTTCAATGTTTCCATGCCCGGCATTAAATTGAACGGCCGCCACCTTTATTTCACTATCAAGCATATCCCCACTCTTATTCATCTCGAACCATCACCAACGCTTCCTCGTGCCAATCGATAAGCACGGCTTTGTCTTCATCCTTCTGAATGAGAATACGCGAATCGTCGTTTAGCTGGCCGACGACAGATGCCGTAATTCCCTCAGAGGCAAACAGCGCGATTACACGATCGCAGCATTCGGAGCTTGTTGCAACAATGAAGCCGTATCCGGGAAACACGCGCAGCCACTCTTCCCAGTCCATTGCTTCAGGCTTCGGAATACGCTCCAGCTCCACTACTGCTCCGCAGCCGGCATTTTCCGCAAGCATCGCGATCGTGCCTAGAATGCCTGCATTGCTAATATCTCTAGCCGATGCCGCAAGCCCTTCTTCCGCGAGCTTAGGCAGTAGCTCGAACTTGGCCATCAGCGTCTCCGGACTGTGAAAGCTGGTGCTATCCCACTGGGGGTAGTCCTTGAATAGCTTTCCAGCCAGATCTACCGCTACGATGAGCGACTGACCTGGAGCCGCTTGCGAGGCGCGGAGCAGCTTGCTTGCTTTTCCAAGAATGGAGGTTCCCACCCCTTCCGCCTCCCCAGGCAGATAATGGCCTCCAACCATCGGGATTTGAAACTTCCGGCAGCCCTCAGCCATTCCTTCGGCAATCAAAGAAGCCGTCCGCTCATCAGGCGCGCTTAGCAAATTGGTGATTGCTGTCGGCCTGCCGCCCATTGCATAAATATCGCTGGTGCTGACCAGCACCGCGCAATAGCCCGCCCAATAAGGCTCCTTCTTGACAAGCTCAGGCAAAATGCCGTCGCAGGACATTAATAAATAGCCGTCAGAAGACGGGAGCACGGCTGCGTCGTCTCCGATCGGGTCCAGCATTTTCTCAGGGTCCCAAGAAAATGCCCGCAGCGGCGCCTGAATATCCTTCTTCCGCAGGAAGCCGGATGATTTCGCTAATCCTTCAATTAATGCTGCCAGTTCGAACATCAAGCGCCAACCTCCTATAAAGAGCCGCATGCTTCTCCGCCGCCAACTCCCAGCGAAAGATATACGCCGTTTTCTTGCCTTCATCTATTAAGCGGTCCCGAAGCTGCGCATCCGACGCTACCTGAATCATACACTCGGCGATCTCATACTCATCCTCCGGATTCGGAAGCAAAGCGTTATGCTCATGGATTAAAAATTCGCGAAATACTTCGATATTAGACGCGATAACAGGTGCGTCTCCCGCCATCGCCTCCATAACGGCAAGTCCCCAGCCTTCTTTCACGGAAGGCTGCACGTAGCAATCTGCCAGCTGGTAATAATCTTGTATCGCTTCATCGCCCGGCGAGCCTACGATACGAACATCTTGACGGACCTCATTGTCCATCGCATCCAATTCCTTATTAAAATCATGCAAATAATAGCGATAGTCGAACAGCGTCGCTCCGCCGGCTATGACGAGAACGGCATCCGGAATGGAACGCTTCACGATCTGGAAGGCGCGCAGCGTGCGGATCGTATTTTTACGCGGCTCAATGCCTCCCAAGCTGAAGAAGACGGTGCGGTTCGCGAAGCCATACGCCTCCTTCAGCTGCTGCTGGCTGCTCCTTCGCTCGAAGAACCGGTTCTCCACCCCATTGTGGATAACGGTCGATTCTCTGTTGTAAGACAAGCTGAGCCGGCTGCGCCAATAATCGCTAACCGTGATGAGCTCTGCCGGCCTTACAACCGACTTATGCTGACAGCTAACGAGAGTCTGCGTCGTAAAATCATCCAAGTGATGCACCGTCCGAATGAAAAAGGGGACGCGCCCCTTTTCCATCTGACGGCTGAGACAATTGGCGCTGATGCAATCCTGCGCGTGATGAATGTCATACTGCTCCAGCTGCTCGCCAGCCAGCCCTTCCGTATAGGCATCAATATAGCTGGCAATACGGGCATCAAAGGTTTCTATCCCGCCAGAATGGTATGGAATAACCCGGACATCCGCCTGCACATGACGATAAAATTTCTCCTTGCCGCCGAGTCCAAGCGCAAATACCGTAACGGAGCAGCCGCTTCTCACCAGTGCTTCCGCCAAGGCAAGCGTATGAACGACGCCGCCCCGCGGCTTCGTATTGTACGTATAAAGAGCAACTTTCATGAACAGGCTCCTTCCTCCATGGCGCAGTGGTGTAATGGCGTAACTCTAAATGCCGACTTCTACTGGATTCGCCGGCTGCAAACCCGCCAGCTTAACCACCTTGACCACGCTGTCCTCTGCCCCGCCGATCGGACGGATATGAATGCCCTTAATACCCGAAATTTCTTTCAGCTTGCCGATTAGCTCTGCTGCAATCATCAAGCCTTCCTCCTTCGATTCCGCTGCGGTAAGGCGGGCTTTGAAGCTGTCGGGAATGACGATGCCAGGAATCTTCAGCGCCGTATCGACATGCTCGGCGTTGCGGAGCGGCAATATGCTGGCCATAATCGTAATGCGCTCATGCAGGCCGCGGCTTCTTACTTCCTCCATCCATTCCCCGATCAAATCCATATCGAACACGAGCTGCGTGCGGACAAAGTTCGTTCCACCCTCCACCTTCGCCTCCAAACGGTCGATCAGCTCCTTAATAGGCTTGCCCGCAATATTCTCGACCGTTCCGATCGTGAACGTCGGCTTCTCTTCGAGCAGCGTTCCGTCAAACAGCTTGCCTTCATCCACGAACTTGCGCACGTAGCTTACGAGCTCCATCGTCTGCAGATCATAGACTTCCTTCGCATTCGGCTCCGTGCCGACCCTCGCCGGGTATCCGCCCAGAATCGCAATATTTTTTACGCCGAGCGCCGCAAGTCCGAGCAAATCGCTCTGAATCGCCATTCGATTGCGGTCCCGCAAATTGATTTGAACGATCGGTTCAACGCCGACCTGCTTGACAAAGTGAGCACCGACCACAGGCGACAACCTGGCGATAGCAAGCAGATTATCGCTCAAATCCACCGCGTCCACATAACCCCGGTACCTTTCCGCCTGCTCAATCAGCGACTGCGGATTCCAGCTGCGGGGCGGAATTAATTCCGCCGTGACAATAAAATGATCCTCCGCAAGCTTTCCATTTTCCAATATTAGCGTCATACGATCACCTTCTCTTTCATGAATGCTGTATCTAAAGCGTTAGATTTGGAATGTGCTCAAAATGAACGCGCCGGCGCGGGAATATTCGATCAGGCAATCCTGAAGATCCAGCGGATGGCACGGAATGGAGCCTTCGATCAGATCCTCTTCCCGGTGTCCGTGCAGACCCAGACCGAAACGGCATACGTATACTTTCCCGCCTTCCTTGATAAATGTCGCCAGCCCTTCGTTATGATTCATTTGACCTCCGAAAGCGGCGTTGCCGACCGACGGGAAGCCGCGTGTCGCAATCGCGTTCATCGCCCCCGTGCCGTAAAAGTAAATCGCAGTTTCAAAGCCCTTCCGCTGCGCGCGGATCGCTTGGAGAATCGCAACGTAGGAGAGGGAGGATTCATGCGCGATGCCGTGGATAAGCGACAAAAATTTATCGCCTTTATTCGCTTGGTAATCAGGAAAAACCTTCGTCGAGCCATAAAGCTTTGTACCTACAGGTACAGTCGGATGCGAAATCTCATTCATCGATTTCAATTCGTTTTCAGTAAAGTTTGCCATTTGTTCATCAGCCTCCGTAAATTTGGTTTTTTATTAAGCTTGTATGGTAAAGAGCAAATTGCTCGAATCCCTATTTTTTGAAATACACTTCTTCGGCATTGCCCCAGAAGATGCGTTCCTTGATTTCATCCGAAACGCCTTTTACGCCTTGTACCTTCCAAAACTCGCTTTCAAAATCGCTCCAAGGCTCGTCGCAGCCAAACATCACCCGGTCGACGCCAATTCCTGTACGATCCAGCTCCTGCAGCAGCTTGCGGACCGCGAAGCCTATCGCCCAGCTCGTATCGAGATAAACGCGATAGCCTCCTTCCACCATATCCTTCCACTGTGAGAGCAGACGGATATGCCCGCTGGTGCCGCCTCCCATATGGACCAGGTGAACCTTCAACTCTTTGCCAAAACGCTTGATCATTTCGAAGAAGCCCGTAATATCCGATCCGCCGCCGGGACTAGTGTGGAATTGAATGGGAATATCGTACGCAACCGCCGCCCGGAAAATCATTTCATGCTGCCGCAGCGTTTGCTCGTCCCATTTGTTCGGATCAGCCGTTCCGCCGAGGATATAGCTCATTTTGAGCGCTCTAATATTCGGCTTACCGAGCAGCTGCAGGGCGGATTCCGTCAGTTCGCGATTTTGCGGCAGCCCCGATACCCACAATGCACCCGCTACCTTGTCCCCGCCCTCCCCGCAAAGCTTGACGACCAGCTCATTATGCGAAAAGGGCTGCGCCTGCACCGGAATGCCGTAATTGGGGATGATCAGCGTCTTCTCAATGCCGCGGACCTGCATGGACGAGCGAAGCTCCTCCGTCGTTGAAGGGCCCGGATCAGCAGGAGAAAACGCCTCTTCCGATTCGTAGTACGGCCACGGAGCCAAATCGCCGACATGGTTGTGAATGCTGAACACTCTTCTGCCAATGCCCATCGGAGACGGCTTTTGCATGTGGTAAACACGCGAATCGGGTAAAGCTGCTTCAAATTCTGACGGGGAGCCTGCGCTTTCGCGCTTGTTCATCGTTGACATGTAGATCAGCCTCCATAAGTTGATGCGGATGCTCCTCAATCAGGAATGCGTCTCCGCTCGCCTGCCAGCCCAGCTTCTCGAACAGCTTCACGTTCTGCTCCTGGACCTTGGCGAAAAATCGTTTCGCTCCGCGGCGCTTCATCTCCTCGACCGCAGCTTCGATCAAATACACGCCTACCCCTCTGAGCCGGTATTTCTCAGCAACCGCCAGTCTTCCGCCCCACCATATCCCCTGTTCATGAGGATCGGAGTAGCACCTGACGGTGCCCATTAGAATCGTTCCGCTCCGCCAGGCGTTCAGAAAAAGCGATGAAGAATCATGGTCGTCGGCATCGGATTGCTCGAACATTCCCTGCTCCGCAACGAATACTTCCCTTCTAAGCCGGAGTGCCATTTGAATCTCCCCGGCGGACAGCGCTAGTCTTATTTCGCAATTTCTCATCTTCATCGCTCCTTTCTAGACAATCGCTTTCTCAAAGGATGACAGCGCCGAGCAAGCCCCGCATTTGGCGCAGCCTGCCGCGCTGCCTGCCGCAGATAAGCCCGCTTCGGATAAAAAACCTGCCACTTTGCCATACATTTGCTCCATGTAGGCTGTGGATGGCGGCTGCGCATGCTCGAGCATCGTTCCCCGCAAAGGTCTGAGCGGAACGACGAACGGATAAACGCCCATGCCGGCAGCACGTCTGCATCCCTCGAGTGTAAGGTCCGGGTCCTCACCCATGCCGAGTATCACGTAGGTCGATACTTGGTTTCGGCCGAAGACGCTTACTGCCTTGCGGAAAGCGTCAAAATAAGTATCGAGAGGGACCGACGACTTGGACGGCATCATCTCGCGCCTGACGCGCTCGTCGAATGATTCCACATGAAGACCGATCGTGTTCGCTCCAGCGTCCTTCAGCAGTTGATAAAGCCTCTCGTCGCTTGGCGGCTCGCACTGCACTTGAATGGGAAGCCGGCTCACCTTGCGAATGGCCTCGACACAAGCCGCCAGATGAAGCGCGCCCCGATCTGTTTCATTCGGCGTCCCTGTCGTCAGCGTGATTTGCTTGATGCCATCAAGCTCCTCGGCGGCCTGCACGACCTCGGCAAGCTGCTGCGGCGACTTTTTGGCGACAGTGCTTCCCGCATCGAGCGAGTGGCCGATTGCGCAAAACTTGCAGCGATCCTTCGGACTCCAGCGGATACAGCTTTGAATAACCGTGCTTGCCAATACATCCGAGCCGTGAAGCACTGCTATTTTTTGATAAGGAATACCCTCGCTCGTTGTACGGTCGTAAAATTTCGGGCGGGCGACAGGATCGATATACATCAGCGTTTTCCCTTCATATTGAAGAGAATAGCCTTCCTCCTGCTTCACGATCTCGTAAGGGGAATGCTCGGCCGGGTCATTGAAGGCCGGCAGCATAAAGGTGTCTTCCCCGAAGCGGAAAGCCGCATCATCCGAAGGTCCGGCTCCGCCTTTGCGCCCATTGTTCGCGAGTCCGGCTGTGCGTACTCCTTTGTTTTGAAGATCGACCAGCCATCTTGCATCCTCCGGAAGCAGTCCAGCTTTGTATTCGTCTTCTCGATTGATGAATTCTTTCATGGTTGAACCACCTTCCCGTTCGTACTTGGCTAACAGTTCTTCGTGTTAACTTATATGACATATATTAAACGGACCAGCCTGTCTTGCGACCATCCAACTCGTTTCTTTTTTGACCATCCACTGGAATAGTTCACATCCAGACTATGTAATTGACTATTTCGTTTTTTCATGTAATGTTAGTTAACATAAATAAAAATAGCTTTCACCGTCCTTAGACGGCAAAAGCTATTTGCAAGGCTGGCAGCATTTGAATAGCGGAAGTATCTGCTGCTATTCGTTCTCTTGTCAGATAAAGCGAGAGTTGAATGGAACAATATTCCTTTACTGATCCGAATAGTCAGAAACTTCTTCATCGTTCACAAAAGCGGGGTGCAGATCATGGAGTGGAAGCCAACGAAAGCAGCCGGGATCGCGGTGTATAAGCAAATTGCCAACTATATAGAGGGCCGAATTATGAATGGGGAATTTCCGTCCGGCAGCTGGCTGCCTTCCGAACGGCTACTTGCCGAGGAGCTGAATGTGAATCGGAGCACGATTATTTCTGCTTACGACGAGCTTCATGCTGCGGGACTCGTCAAACGAGTGAAGGGCATCGGCACAATCGTCAATACCGACATTTGGGCAGATGTGGCAAAGCGGCTTCCCAATTGGGAGCAATATGTAAAAAGCGGATTTTTTCAGCTCAACAATCCGATTAACCGGCAAATTTACAGCGTAACACAATCCGAAACCGACATTATTAATCTGGCTGTAGGTGAGCTAAGCCGCGACTTGCTTCCGGTCCAGCTATTGCAGGACGTTCATCGTTCGATGGAAATCAGCAGCTATTTGGGCTACGAGCATATACAAGGCAATGTGAAGCTCCGCGAAACATTAGCCGCACACCTGCAATCCCATCGCAATATTGACTCTACAGCCTCCTCGATCCTCATCACTTCGGGGGCCCAGCAAGCGCTTCACCTTATTATTCAAAGCTTGCTGAGTCCGGGGGACGCCGTTGTCATCGAAGATCCGTCGTATGCCTATTCTTTGCCTATATTTCAGTCGGCAGGATTGCGGACGTTTCTGCTGCCAGTATCGGAGGATGGTATAGATCCCGAAGAGATCATTTCGCTTTACAAAAAGCACCGCATCAAAATGATTTTTCTCAATCCCAATTTTCAGAACCCGACCGGAACGTCCTTAAGTGAAGAAAAACGGTTGAAAATCATAGACATTTCTACGAAATACGGCATACCGATCGTGGAAGACGATCCCTATAGCTTAACGGACTTCAGTGACCGCAAAGTACAAACGTTGAAATCGATGGACCGGGACGGCACGGTGATCTATATCAGCTCTTTATCCAAAATCATCGCCTCCGGTCTGCGCATCGGCTGGATTCTTGCTCCTCAGTCGGTCATAAACCGTTTGGCGGACGCCAAGCAGCAAATTGATTTCGGCCATCCGAACTATCCGCAATGGATTGCGGAAAATTTACTTTCCTCTGCCGCGTTCGATAACCATATTCGCAAATTACGCAAGGGGCTGCGGGTAAAGCGCGATATGATGATTCAGGCGATTAAGCTGCATTTTGGAGAAACGATCGAGTACATCATTCCGGAAGGCGGCATACATCTATGGTGCAAACTGAAAGACCACTTTGATGAGCAGCAGTTGTTCAAAGAAGCTATACGGCAGGGAATGGTTTATGCGCCCGGCAGCACGTTAGGCTCTTCGGCTAACCGGATCAGGCTCACCTTCAGCCGTGCGGACGACGACCGCATTGCGTCCGGCATCGGCAGGCTGGCGGAGGCGGCTCAAAAATGTGCAAAATCCAAATAGGTCTACACTGTACTGATCATATAAGAACGAAATAAAGCTAAAAAACAGATCTATTTCATGCCTTTTTCATCTATTCGAGGAAATAGATCTAAAATTTAGATCTATTTCCTTGATTCTCTGCTGAAATACTCGCTAAAGTACCTATATCCTGCATATAGATCTAAAAACTAGACCTAATTACCCCGAGAAAATTGAAATGTAACCAAATAGATATAATAATTAGATTTAATCTCCCCTGTAACCGCAAGCTCGGATCTTTCACTTTTAA
>Ga0310903_10000035_pt1 | contig 17268 bp, 20 predicted proteins | sample C24D4metaG_FD_203914 | JGI IMG/M metagenome (GOLD analysis project Ga0310903, IMG submission 203914) | Lab incubated soil microbial communities from West Virginia University Organic Research Farm, Morgantown, WV, United States - C0D3 | ecosystem: Environmental > Terrestrial > Soil >...
ATTGGCGATCCGGTACAAACAGAGTACGGTTACCATGTTATTCTTGTCGAGAAGCGCGATTCGCCAACCTTCGATAAATTGAGCGAAACGGCTAAGGATGCGGTAAAAAGCACCGTCTCTTACACTCATATGAACAAGTTCATGTCGGACGAGCTTCCAAAGCTAGAGATCGAAATTAAACTTCCGAAAACGGAAGAGGAGACTCCTGCAGGCGATACGCCTGCAAGTGATGCTCCAGCCGGCGAAAAAACGCCGGCAACAGAAGCGCCGGCTACTGAGGCGCCTGCAGCAAAATAAGCGTAAGGATAAACCTCTCAGACCCTTTAACCATTCGCTGGTTAAGGGGTCTTTTTCTAAGTATTAACCGGTAAATAGAATTAGAGAAGAACCCACCTGGAGGCACAGGGCTTTAAGGTGGGTTTTTTGTAGTTTTTTGCAGGTAAATGACGTCAAATTATATAACATTAAAGAACGATAGAAAGCATAGTTTAAAGATAGTGTGTTAGATAAATGTTATTATATATAACACGAATAAGTTGATACTCCTCTTAAAAAGACTGTTTATGCATGAAAACCTATCCGAACACTAATTTAATGTAAAGTATATTGACACCATAACGAAAGCCAATCTATAATGAAACCACGAACGTTGGAAGTTCATTCCAAATGAATATTCGGAAATTAGAGACTCATACAAACAATTGGGGAGTGGGAAGATGAGAAAGAGCATGTTTTATCAGTTTAGCTTGTTGCTTGTGGCATTAACACTTGTATTAGCAGGCTGTGGTGCTAATAACAAACCGGCTTCTACAAATGGGGAAACAGCAAAGGCGACAAATACAGCTAATTCGGGAGTGAGCGCGGAGGGGGAGATTAAAGTAGGGATTCTTCACTCGCAGAGCGGCACAATGGCGATTAGCGAGGTGTCGGTTATCGATGCGGAGATGATGGCTATTGATGAAATTAATGCGGCTGGCGGTGTGCTGGGCAAGAAAATCGTGCCTGTGCTTGAGGATGGCGCTTCGGATTGGCCGACCTTTGCGGAGAAGGCCCGCAAGCTGATTTCCGAAGATAAAGTCGCAACGGTATTCGGCGGATGGACGTCCGCAAGCCGGAAAGCGATGAAGCCGGTATTCGAGGAGCTGAACGGCTTGCTTTGGTACCCGGTGCAGTATGAAGGTCTGGAGTCCTCCCCGAATATTTTCTATACAGGCGCAACGACCAACCAACAAATTGTTCCTTCGGTTTCGTGGCTGCTTGAAAACCGCGGCAAGAAATTTTACTTGCTCGGATCAGACTACGTATTCCCACGTACCGCAAACCTCATCATTAAAGAGCAGTTGAAGGCAGAAGGCGGCCAATTGGTTGGCGAGGAATATACACCGCTTGGCCATACCGATTACAGCACGTTAATTAGCAAAATTAAAGAAGCTAAGCCGGATGTCGTTTTCAATACATTGAACGGTGACAGCAACGTTGCTTTCTTTAAGCAATTGAAGGATGCGGGCATTACAGCGAAGGACTTGACGACCTTGTCTGTATCGGTCGCGGAGGAAGAAATTCGCGGTATCGGCGTCGATGTGCTGGAAGGCCATTTGGCAGCATGGAACTACTACCAAACGACGGATACGCCTGCGAACAAAACGTTCGTCGAAAACTACAAAAAGAAATACGGCGACGAACGCGTAACCGCGGATCCAATCGAGGCAGGTTACACGGCGGTGTACTTATGGGCAGCCGCTGTTGAGAAGGCCGGCTCTACGGAAGTGGATAAAGTAAAGGAGGCGGCTAAAGAGCTGGAGTGGGATGCTCCAGAGGGCAAGGTGAAAGTTGACGGCGTTACGCAGCACATTTACAAAACGGTTCGTATTGGAGAAGTGCAGGCCAACGGCCAGTTCAAGGAATTGTGGAATTCAGGCGAAGCGGTTAAGCCGGATCCATACCTGAAGGGCTATGATTGGGCGGCAAGCATTCAGCCGACGGAATAATTCTTAAGCTAGTAACGGTCTAATACGCAGCATTATAGGGGGAAGTATTCGTTCGCTTCGAATGCTTCCCTTCTGTTTTATCGATATAAGCATGGACGGCGGCAACCGTTTGCGCTTAAAAGGAGCGTTCATATGGAAGTGTTTTTGCTGCAGCTCTTTAACGGTTTAAGTATTAGCTCCATTTTGCTGCTGGTTGCTTTGGGGCTTGCGATTACGTTCGGTCTGATGAAGGTCATTAATATGGCGCATGGCGAGCTTATTATGATTGGGGCTTACTCCACTTATTTGACGCAAAATCTATTTCACGATTATTTGCCGGAATCGATGTTCGATTGGTACTACGTGCTGGCGATTCCGGTTAGCTTTGCTATTGCATTCGTATTTGGTCTCATTCTTGAAATGTCTCTCATTCGTTTTTTGTATGGCCGTCCGCTCGACAGCTTGCTTGCCACATGGGGTGTGGGTCTCGTGCTGCAGCAGCTTGCGAGGTCAATCTTCGGCGCGCCGAACGTTGCGGTTACGAGCCCGGCATGGTTAAACGGCGGCTTAAAGATTATGGATGGAACCTTGCTTCCGTATAAACGGCTTTTTATTATCGCGCTTGTCGCTGCTTGCCTGATTGCGATGTACTTCTACATTTACCGCAGCCATGAGGGAAGAAGAATGCGCGCGGTTATGCAAAATCGTGACATGGCAGCCTGTCTTGGCGTATCGACGCGGCGTGTTGACGCAATGACCTTTGCCATTGGCTCCGGCATTGCCGGTATAGCGGGCTGTGCTCTGACGCTGCTCGGTCCAATCGGTCCTTCGCTCGGCACCTACTATATCGTCGATGCGTTTATGGTCGTCGTGCTTGGCGGCGTTGGCAAGCTCGTCGGAACGGTGCTCGGGGCGACGGGAATAGGCATGTTCAATACTTTGTTTGAGTATTGGACGAATGCATCGCTAGGCAAGGTGCTTGTGTTTGTATGTATTGTCGCATTTCTGCAATGGAAGCCTATGGGGCTCGTTGCGATGCGGTCGCGGTCATTGGATTAGGATATGAGAGGCGGAACGCTCATGCGGTTGCAAAAATTTACTCCTCAGCGAATATGGATACTGATCGGATACGCCGCTGCGGCAGCCGCTCTATTCTCGGCGCCGCTATTTGTAAGTGATTTTCGGCTTAATTTGCTGGCGAAATTTCTAGCCTTTGCTATAGTGGCGCTCGGGCTTGATCTTATATGGGGCTTCACGGGAATTTTGAGCTTAGGGCACGGCATTTTTTTCGGGCTCGGCGCCTATGCGATGGCGATGTATTTGAAGCTGGAAGCCAGCGGCGGGAGGCCGCCGGATTTCATGGGCTGGAGCGGCCTTAAGGAGCTTCCGCTATTCTGGCAGCCGTTTCAAAACTTCTGGTTTGCGGTTGCGATGGGCATTGCGATACCGGCGCTGCTCGCGCTCGTGCTCGGATATTTTACGTTCCGCAACCGGATCCGAGGTGTGTATTTTACGATTTTGACGCAGGCGCTTGTCATCATTACGACAACGCTCCTCATTGGTCAGCAAGCTTTTACGGGCGGGACAAATGGAATTACGGGCTACCAGACGGTGCTTGGCTACTCGATTGGCTCTCCCGATACGAAGCGCGTGCTGTATTATATTACGGTCGCCGCGCTCATTGGCATATTCGTGTTTTGCCGCTTCGTTATCGGCAGCCGCTTCGGAAAAGTGCTGCGCGCCATTCGCGACGGCGAGAACCGCGTTCGCTTCATCGGCTACAATCCGGCTGTGTATCAAATGGTCGTATTCACCATATCGGCGGCCATTGCCGGTATAGCCGGCATGCTGTTCGTTCTTCATGTGGGCATTATTTCACCATCCATGCTGGGTATTGTGCCGTCGATTGAGATGGTGCTCTGGGTAGCGATTGGCGGGCGGGGAACGCTTATCGGCGCGGCGCTTGGCGCGATACTCATGAACTGGGCGAAGAGCGAGTTCAGTACGGCGTATCCGGAGGGCTGGTTGTTTTTCATGGGCTTGCTGTTCGTGGTGGTCGTCGTATTTATGCCTAAGGGCGTCGCTGGTTTGGTTAGCCAACTGAAATTCCGCAAAAAGAGGAGGGAGCAGAAGCATGAAGGAGTCCGCAATCCTGCTGTGTGATGATGTGACGGTTGATTTCGACGGGTTTAAGGCGGTTCAGGGGATGAATCTAAAGCTGGAAAAAGGCGAGCTGCGCTTTCTGATTGGACCTAATGGAGCCGGTAAAACGACGATGCTCGATGTTATTTGCGGTAAAGTTAGGCCCACGTCCGGGCGAGTCACGTTCGGCGGCACGGTGGATATTACAAAAAAGAAGGAGCATCAAATTGCAGAGCTCGGCATTGGCCGCAAGTTTCAGGCTCCTTCCATATTCCCGTCTATGACCGTTGCTGAAAATTTGGAAATCGCCATGCGCCAGAAGCGTACCGTATTCGCTACGCTGTTCGCCAAATTGGCGGAGGAGGATCGGGCGAAAATTGATGGGCAGCTCACGATGATTGGTCTGGAGAATAAAGCCGGGTGGCGGGCCGGCGGCTTATCGCATGGCGAGAAGCAGTGGCTGGAGATTGGCATGATGCTGCTCCAGGAGCCGGAGATTTTGCTGCTTGATGAGCCGGTGGCAGGGATGACGGACAAGGAAACGGATAAGACGGGCGAGCTGCTGCATCAAATTGCCCGGATGAGATCGATTGTCGTCGTGGAGCATGATATGGAATTCGTTCGTAATTTTGCAAGTAAGGTCACGGTCATGCACGAAGGCAGACTGCTGAAGGAAGGCACGATGGATGAAGTTCAACGGGATGACCGCGTAGCTGAAGTGTACTTGGGGAAAAGGCGGGATGCCGATGTTAGCCGTTCAACAGCTTGAAGCCGGTTATGGTGAAAGTATTATTTTGCGGGACGTATCGCTGAAGGTGCGGCAGGGGCAGGTCGTATGCCTTCTGGGACGTAACGGCGTTGGCAAGACAACGCTTATGAAAAGTATTATGGGACTGCTGAAAGCCCGCGGAGGCTCTGTTTCCTATAACGGATCGGATCTGACCAAGAAGGCGCCGGGGCTGCGGGCAAAAAGCGGAATCGGCTATGTGCCGCAGGGGCGTGAAATATTTGCCCAGCTGTCGGTTTACGAAAATTTGCTGCTTGGACTTGAAGCCTCGCGGGTGAAGGTGACGGCCGTACCGGAAGAGGCGATCGCAAAGTTCCCTGTGCTGCGGGCGATGTACACGCGCCGCGGCGGCGACCTGAGCGGCGGACAGCAGCAGCAGCTTGCGTTCGCAAGGGCGCTTGCCTCAAAGCCGGAGGTGCTGCTGCTCGATGAGCCTTGCGAAGGAATTCAACCCTCCATCGTAGACGATATAAGGGATGTTATTCGTTCGATTAAAGCGGAGGGCAAGACGGCGGTATTGCTGGTGGAACAAAGCTTGGAGTTTGTGAAGAGCGTCGGAGATTATTTCTACGTGCTGGAGAAGGGTTCGGTCGTTTGGGAAGGCGGCTTGGAGTCGCTGGATGACGAGGTTATTCGCAAATATTTGACGGTATAGCGTAATAACAGACAAAAAAGGCAGCAAAAGCGCCCCTCGCGAGGAGGAGCTCTTTTTGCTGCGTCATTTTATAAATATTTTTCTACCACAGCCCGGTAAAGTGATTTGGGACGCAGTCCGACAAGCTTATCCATGGGCAGCCCGTTTTTATAGACGATAACCGTCGGCGTACCTAACACACCTGCTTCTGAAGCGGATGCCGGCAAATCCTCGCAGTTCACTTTGACGATACCGACCTTTCCGTTCATTTCCTGATCCAGCTCATCCAAAATGCCGAGCAATGTCTTACAGGGCGGGCAATAAGGCGCTCCGTAGTCGACAAGAACGACTCCCTCGCTAACGATTGCTTTCAGCATGCTGTCCGATTCTGCGTTCATAATGGCCATTCCGATTCATCCTCCTATTTGTTATTTTCTTGCACCCCCTGTTGAAAGGAAGCGATCCGATCGATCAGATTCGCTTTGATCTGATTCAGCTCAATAATCTGCCGTTCGATTTCAGCGAGCTTTTTGCGGTAAACCGGCATAACCTCGGTACAAAACGCTTCTTTATTTTGCAGCACGCAGGTAAGAAAACCGGCAATTTGCTCCGTGGTTAAGCCGAGGTTTAAATAAAGCTTGACCGTCTCCACCGTCTCTTTCGTGAGCGCGGAATATTCACGGTAACCATTAGGTAAACGGACGGTTGTGATTAAGCCTTGTTTCTCGTAATAGCGCAGAGACCGGATGCTGACACCCGTCAATTGTGATAATTCACCGATTTTCATAACTGGCCCCCGGGTTTATGAGAATGGTTTAGATTTAGTATAAACAGTGACATTAGTGTCAGGGTCAATAGTTTTTTTATAAAAGAGGTTATTAAGAATGACCGATCAGCATCGATTTGAGCGGTACCATCGAATCTTCAGGAACATAATACTTAAATTTATTATCGCTAATTTGTCCAAGCAATTGACGGCGGATCGGATCGGCATCCTTCAAGAGATTCTCATCTGCCTGATGGTAATCGATAGGACGCATCCAGATCGGACTATAGCCGAGAAACAGCTGTCTTCTTGTGAACTCGGATTGATTCGCCGAGCCGGCATGCCAAAGATTTTGCGCAAAAATAAACACATCCCCCGGCTTTCCGCACACCTGAACCTCTCCGTCCAATTGCAGGCGCACATCCTTATGGTTCGGATTGTACGGCTTCTTATGGCTGCCTGGAATGACCTTTGTATTGCCGCGGTTCGGCTGGGACATATCGCTCAAAATATAACACACTTTAATATAGTAGGTAGCCGTTAAGCCTGCAATTACCGGAAACTGCGGATGGGGACCGTCTTGATGCCAATCGATGAAGCTGTGCGTAGCTGTTATCACATCGTTTGGATTAGGCTTTCTTACCGTTAGATGGGAGATATGCAGCTGAATATTATGCCCGAGCAAATTAACGATTAAGGGAAGAATCGCTTCATGATCAATCAACGAAGCAATCTCAGGGTGCCTGGAAACGCTATTATAAATATTATAAGCAAGCGTTTCCTGCTCCTCAGCGATAACTTCATCGATTGCCGCATTCAAGCGGTTTACCTTATCCTGCGATAAAACATCAGGTAAAATCAAATATCCTTGTTCATTAAACCGGTTCATTAATTCTGCGATTTCCAGTGGCGCAGTTTTCATTAGCCTCGCCTCCTTCTTGTAATTAATTTAATTATATCGCGCAATTTCATATGATATAATGGATGAAAACTTCAAATAACTTGTATATATTTTCACTGAAGGAGTGGCGGTGGTGGACCAGACTCACTTTCTTGAGCCCGAGCTGATTTACCATGTGTACGTGAAGGGAGCAGCGCAATTCCAAAAGAAGGAGGACACCTATGATCACTGGGCCTTGTTCATTGTTGAAGACGGAAGCTTTGACTTTGAGATGGGGCACTTAAAAGAAAAAGCAATAAAAGGAGATATGGTGCTTTGTCCGCCGAATCTGGCCTTTTACCGCAAAACAGAAGGGTTGTCCTTTCATCTAATCGGCTTCCAATGGCGGAATGACGGCAGTGTATATGGCGGAAATCATCCCGCCGCTCCTCCTATAGGAAAATTTCAATTGCTGAATAACAAAAGAATGAATTCTACGCTTTCCTTATTTCGCGAAGCCGGCTATGTGAATGCCAGCCTGGCGCTGGACTACAAGAACCATTTGCTGCGGGATTTGTTGTACGTTTATCAAATCGAAAGCTTCAACCGGAAGCTCGATCTCTTATATAGCGAGAATCCGATTTTGCAGCGTGCGGTACACATGATTCAGCGGCAGGCAGAAGCTGGCGTTGCTTTGAAATCAATAGCGATGGAGCTCGGCATAAGCCAGGTTCAATTGACCAGACTGTTTAAGCTAGAGTTTCAAACGACGCCGAGCGCTTACGCCGCCAATCTCCGTATGGACAAGGTGAAGCTGCTGCTTGTCAATTCTTCGTCAACGCTTGCTCATATTGCAGAGCAGTGCGGGTTCACCGATGAGCATCATTTAAGCAAAAGCTTCAAGAGGATGTACGGCATCAACCCATCCTCCTACCGGAAAGCTTATACGGTGTAATAAAACCTTACATATCAATTGACAGATTCGTACAAACGGCACTATACTACAAATTAACGTTAGGTTTTATCACAATTGAATATCGGTTCTCGCCAACGATTGATCGCGGGAACAACAAGCTGTCTAGGGTTCCGATCGAACGGTTTGCAGCACTCAGCAAGCAGGGGTGGGCAAACGGTTGGAGTTCTGGTCCGAGAGACGGCGTATAGCAAGCGGATGCCCTAAGCGGCTCCCAGGCTGTATAACACGGAAGGATAAAAGCCTGGGAGATTTTCTCCCGGGCTTTTCATTATTTTCAATAAAAATGGGGGAGTGCTCTTATGCTGGCTGCGAAATCGACAAGCGGAACAATTGAGATTCAAGGATTGCAAAAGGTGTACGATTCGAAAAAAAGTCGATTTGAGGCGCTTCGAGATATCGATCTGACTATTGGAGAAAATGAATTTCTTACGATTGTAGGACCATCCGGCTGCGGCAAATCGACGCTGCTTCGGATGGTGGCAGGTCTTGATGAGCCAAGCGGCGGATCGCTTAAGGTAGATGGAGATAGCATTATCGGACCGGGCGCCGACCGCGGTATGGTGTTTCAGGGCTATACGCTGTTCCCGTGGCTGACCGTTCGCGAAAATATTGAGTACGGTTTGAAGCTCAAAGGAGTACCGATTTTGGATCGCCGAAAAATATCGAACTACTTTCTTAAGGTTATTCGGCTGGAATCGTTCGATAAGGCTTATCCGAAGCAGCTGTCGGGCGGTATGAAGCAGCGGGTTGCGATTGCGCGCGCGCTTGCGAATCGTCCGAAGGTGCTCTTGATGGATGAGCCGTTCGGCGCGCTCGATGCGCAAACGAAGCTTGAGATGCAGGAGATGCTGCTGGAGGTTTGGGAGAAGGAGAAGACGACGGTTCTCTTCATTACCCACGATATCGATGAAGCGATTTTTTTGTCGCAGCGCATTGTCGTAATGGGAGCGGGTCCCGGCCGGATATTAAAGGAGTATCGTGTAGAGCTTCCGGAAGGCCGGACACCCGAGGTACGCGAGCATCCGGATTTTCTGTCGTTGAAGCGGGAGCTGGCACAGCTGCTTAAACATTAGGTGCATAAGAACATGCGAAAAAGCGAAAATGGCATATGCCGTCCTACTGGTGAAAAAGCGCTTTACGGTTTCAAATTGACGGAGGAGGAAAATGGATGACTGCATCTGACATGGAGAAGGAACCATTCATACATGAGGAACAAGAGGATGGGGTATCTTCGCTGCCGAAAACTAGGCGGCGGTTCCTTTTGGTGCTCGGCATCATCGTTACTGTTATGTTTTTTCGACATCCTGCAGCTCTTTCCGGGCGGCAGGATGTTTTCTGTTTAAAGAGCCGAAGCGCTGAATGAAGTGTGGACTTACTAAAAACCTCTAAACGCGTGCAAGCAAAAAGAGGAAACGGGGAATGCTGAAAAGGATGATTAATGAAGCGGGGACGCTTAGGCAAGGGCGATTTACCGGCAGCCTGGGCACCAAAGAGATGGAACATTTGGCTGGAACTGTAGTCCGTGTATAAGAATTTGGGAGCGGATGAATACTATGGTCAGATTCAAAATCTTTGAAGGATGTTTCTTCTTCGTTATAAACAAACTGCAAGAATCCAGTCGATTCAAAATCCTCTAGGAAAGCGGGGCAACAAGAAATGAAAGCAACTGGAATTGTACGTCGCATCGATGATCTCGGGCGTGTGGTGATTCCGAAGGAGATCCGCCGTACACTGCGTATTCGCGAGGGCGACCCTCTAGAAATATTTGTAGATCGTGATGGCGAAGTTATTTTGAAAAAATATTCTCCTATCGGCGAGCTTGGCGACTTTGCCAAAGAATATGCGGAGTCGTTATTTGAGGGCACGAACCATATTACATTGATTACGGATCGGGATAACGTCATAGCTGTGGCCGGTGCCTCTAAGAAAGAGCTGCTTGATAAGCAGGTAGGCGCTGTTCTGGAAAGCTGTATGGAAAACCGGAAGACGATGGCTGAAACGGGCGGCGGCGCATTCGAGATTGTTAAGGATACGCAGGAAACGTACAGTTCCTTCGTAGTCGCGCCTATCATTGCGGGAGGCGATCCGATCGGTACCGTTGTACTGCTCAGCAAGGACGATTCGGTGAAAATGGCAAATATGGAAACGAAGATGGCTGAGACGGCAGCGGGCTTTTTGGCGAAACAAATGGAGCAATAACACGGCTCGTGAGCAGCCCGGCGTGAAAACGGCAGGTGCAAGTGCAAGGGCATGAGGACAGTAACAATAAGAGAAATAAATGAAAGCTTCTTTGATCGGGAGAAATCTTGATCAGGGAAGCTTTTTCAAGGTTTCCGATTATGAGGTATAATAGATACCAAAAGTAATCGAGGGATAGGCAGGAGTGTGGGAGGATGAACCGCAAGCCGGGGGAAAAAAGGCATGCAGCGGAGACGCCCCAGCTGGCGGGCGGACAAAAGGCTGCAGCGGCTGCGAACGGAGAAGTGTCCGCCGGTATTGAAACGCCGACTGCGCTTCAGCAAATAGAAGCTAAGCAACAGACTGTAGCAGCGGGGGAGCTGGCGGTAAAAGGCCGTGTACAAGCTTCGAGAGACTCTAAGCGGCTTCTGATGAATGGCGTTGTACTTATGGCCGGCGCTGCTCTGTTGTCCAAGCTAATTGGTGTTTTTCAAAAAATTCCGCTGCAAAATTTGGCTGGGGACCGGGTATTTGGGATATATAATGCGGTATATCCGTTCTATCAGCTGGCGGCCGTTCTGGCGACCGCAGGCTTGCCGACGGCCGTATCCCTCCTAATCGCGGAAAGACTGCGCAATGGATCTGACAAGGAGGGAATCAGGCGAATATTATACGCGGCTTTGCTGCTGCTTGGATTTTCAGGCATCGTTACTTTTAGCCTGATGTGGGCTGGGGCAGGTCAGGTGGCGGGCTGGATTGGCGATGCAGAGACGGCTGCCGCCATACGCTCGGTCTCGGTTGCGCTGCTGCTGACCCCGTTCGTAGCCGCATTGCGGGGCTATGTGCAGGGGCTGGGCCGGATGGGGCTGTCGGCTGTTTCACAAATCGTGGAGCAGATGATACGCGTTGGCGTCATGCTGCTCGTTCTAGCCCTGAGCTGGTCAGCCGGGTGGGCGGATGCTTCCGTAGCGTCCGGCGTAATGAGCGGCTCGGCATTTGGAGCAGTCGCTTCCCTGCTCGTCCTTGCCGTAAGTTTATGGCGGAAGCGCAGCCGGAAGCGGTTTGGCCGCGCAGCCGGCGCTATTAGGGCGGAGATGAGAAAGCTTGCAGCCATTGCGCTGCCGGTCGCGCTTGGTGCGGTTGTCGTCCCCGCTCTCGGGGTCGTGGATGCTTTTTCGGTTCCGCGATTGCTGCAGGCCGGGGGACAGTCCGAGGCAGACGCGATGGCGCTGTTCGGGATATACAGCCGGGCGCAGCCGCTTGTTCAACTGGTCGTTATGGTTGCAGGCGCAGCTGCGGCTGCGCTCGTTCCCGGTCTCGCGCTCGCCCGCATGCGGGGCGCTTACGGACAGCTCCGGGTACAGCTCTCGCTTGCCGAACGGGCGGCGTGGGCAATCGGTGCGGCTGCGGCTATCGGCTTAGCGCTTCTGGCAGAGCCGCTTAATGTGATGCTGTATGCCGATTCAAATGGGACGTTCACCTTTGCTTTGGTCGGCTGCACCGCACTTGCGGGCTGTGTTAATGCGGTGACCGCGCCGGTACTGCAAGGACTCGGCGCGGTCCGGATTCCGGCTGTTTTGCTGCTTATCGCGGCGCTGCTCAAGGGCGTAATTAACGCTTTGCTCGTGCCCGCTTACGGCATTGAGGGGGCGGCGTTTGCCGGCGTCATAGCATTAAGCGCGGCCGCATTGCTTGGTGCGGTTTCGGTGCGCTATAAAGCTGCCGGAGCGGGAGCTTCGCTAGCCGGCAGCTGGGGAGCAGGGCAGAGCGGGGCTGCGGCGAGCGGGCAGGCCATGAAGCGAGATTCCGAGATTGTGAGCGGGCATCCGCATGCGGAGACGCGGATGGAAGTACCGGCCAGAGAGCAAGAGCCCGGAAGCGCGGGCGAGTACTCGCCTGCGGATAGACGGAGGCCGGCGCTTGGCCGCGCGGCCGCGGGCACGGGCTTTGCGCTCGCGGTCATGGCCGCGGCGCTTGTTGTCGCCGAGCGAGCGCTGAGCGCCGCGCTTGGCGGGCTGCCGCCCCGGGCGGCAGCAGCTGCGCTTGCGCTGACGTGCGTAGCCGTCGGCGCTTGCGCCTTTGGCGCCGCGGCATTGCGCGGCGGCGCTGTAAGCGCGCGCGAATTGCGCGCGCTGCCGGGCGGCGGCGTATTGGCCGCCCGGTTGCGGCGATGGCGGCTTATACCGCCTGTGAAGGACTAACTATTCAATTTGTTTGCATTGAATTAAAGAAAACATTATTATTTATTTTCGCAAATTTACCAGCTGGACTTGAATAGAGCAACATTTTTTCGCTATTGTTTATATGCAGCATAACCGGTCAACCTACATAATGATTTTGTCATAGAAGGCAAGCTTAATACTGTCTCAACAAGTTTCTTGGCTAGAAACGAATTCACTATTTAAGGAGGCTTACCCCATTTGGCAACTCCACATCTTACAGTCGTCGGGCTTGGCTCGGGCGACCCGGATCAATTGACGCTTGGCGTATGGCGCAGGCTGCAGGCGGCGGAGCGCATATATGTCCGCACTGCCCAGCATCCTGCGATGTCGATGCTGCAGGAAAATAACATCGCATTTACCTCATTTGATACGCTATATGAGCAGCATGAGTCATTTCCCGACGTGTACAAAGCGATCGCAGAAGCGCTGATTGCCGAAGCGAAAAGCACAAGTTCCGAAACGCTCATCTACGCCGTTCCGGGTCACCCGATGGTAGCCGAGCGCACCGTTCAGCTTCTGCGCGAGCAATGCCCGGAAGCGGGCATTGCTCTGCAAATCATCGGCGGCGAGAGCTTCCTTGATCAGGCGTTCGTCTGTCTCGGCATCGATCCCATCGAAGGTTTTGCGCTGCTTGATGCCGCAGAGCTGCAGCCGTCCTTATTGCAGCCCCAGTTGCATACGCTGATTGGCCAGGTGTATGATTCTTTTACGGCATCCGACGTTAAGCTTGCCCTTATGGAGCGTTATCCCGATGATTATGAGGTTGTCGTTGGACATGCCCTTGGCGTCGCTTCCGAGCAGCAGATCATTCGCGTTCCGCTGTACGAGCTTGATCGCACGCCGGGCTATGGCAATCTATCGCTAATCTGGGTGCCGCGCTCTGATGATGCGTCGCTGCGCAACCGCTCCTTCGAGCGGCTGCATGAAATTGTTTCTATCCTGCGCAGTCCCGAGGGCTGTCCGTGGGACCAGGAGCAGACGCATCAGTCGATTCGCAAAAACTTCATCGAAGAGCTGTATGAGGCGCTGGAAGCAATCGATAACGATGATCCGGACGGCATGCAGGAGGAATTCGGCGACGTTATCCTGCAAGTTATGCTTCATAGCCAAATGGAAGAAGAGACTGGCGCTTTTTCCGTCTATGATGTGATACAATCACTAAACGAGAAGCTTATATTCCGTCATCCGCATGTATTTGGTGATCTGGATGCCAGCAATTCGCAAGAGGCGCTAGGGAACTGGGAGCAAATGAAGGCTGAGGAGAAACGGATGAAAGGGACCGATGCGGCCCGCAAATCGGTGCTGGACGGGATTCCGCCGGATCTGCCAGCTCTTATGAAAGCTTATAAGCTTCAGAAGGAAGCGGCTAAAGTAGGCTTTGACTGGGACGAGCTTGGTCCGGTTCTGGACAAGATCGAAGAGGAGCTCGCAGAGCTGCGCGAAGCGATAGCATCACAATCTGAAGAGGAGCAAGCTTCGGAACTTGGCGATTTGTTATTTGCGGTCGTCAATGCCTCACGCTTCATCCAGGCCGATCCGGAAGAGGCGCTTTCCCGCACGAACAAAAAATTCCGCAATAGATTCGAATATATTGAGGAACAGCTTCGTATAAGAGGGAAACAATTTGACCAGACTGATTTAACAGAAATGGATCGTTGGTGGGAAGAGGCTAAGCATCATTTTTAGATTTCATTTCGTCATGAATCGCCTTTATTCCCCATCAGCCGCAAAAAAATTTCAAAAAGCGGCAGGATTTATTTGCTGCAAGGCAGAATAAGTATTCTTCGTGAGAGTAAACTTGAAGGCAAAGGCGGCGCCCAAGCGTCGACCACAAATATCGGCAACGAATTAGGAGGATTTTATAATGAACAAAACAGACCTGATCAACAACATTGCAGAAAAAAGCGGTTTGACTAAACGTGACGTAGAAGCAGTTCTTAACGGCTTCCTGGGTGAAGTAACGGATGCTCTTGCAGGTGGCGATAAAGTACAATTGATCGGCTTCGGTACTTTTGAAACTCGTAAACGTGCTGGCCGCACAGGACGCAACCCGCAAACTGGCGCTCCAATCGAAATTTCGGAAGCGAAAGTTCCTGCATTCAAAGCAGGCAACAAGCTGAAAGAAGCTATCCAGTAATCTATGCGATTAGATAAATTTCTTAAGGTATCGAGACTGATCAAGCGCCGTACCGTTGCGAAGGATGTATCCGAGCAGGGGCGGGTTTGGATTAACGGGCGCGAAGCGAAAGCAAGCAGCAACGTTAAGGTCGGAGATGAGCTCCAAATCCAATACGGTCAAAAAATCGTAACCGTACGCGTTGAGCGAATTGCGGAGACGACCCGTAAGGATGAAGCCGGAGAGCTGTATACCTTGGTGAAAGAAGAGCAACGCCAGCGCGAGAACACGCTCGACTGGGAACAACAGCAATAACATCGAAGCTGCTTGCAAGCACAACACTTGCAGGCAGCTTTTTTCATTTCTGTTTCATAAGCGTCATGATTGTTTATTTATTCGGAGGACGATCAAATGAATCATCTGCAGCTCCCCGTTCCAGAGTTCCGGCGGAAGGGTTTTTCATTGCTAGGCCATGCTTTTGCCCTTTTTTTAAAAAATGCGTTTCCCATTTTGATTTTCGTCGCCATTATGGCTGTACCGATTGAAACGATAAAAAATTACTATTATTTTGAATACGGGAATGACAGCAGTTTCTTTTCGCCAATGGACCGGATGGATAATATTATTGGGCTGTTCTTCCTAAGTGCGGTTACACCGATGGTCGTCCACTACATACTTGGCCAAATGACAGCGGCTCACGCCGGAATTAAGCCGTCCCTTCTGTGGGGGCTGCGCAAATGGCTGCATATGATGATGTACGGATTTTTGCAAAATGTAATCATCATCGCGGGAATCGTAATGCTCGTTGTCCCGGGCTTGATATTCGCGGTATGGCTTATGTTGATGCCTGTCTTCGTTTCTATAGAGGATACCTCGCAGAGCAATCCTCTGCAGGCTTGCCGGGAGATGGCACGCGGACGCTTTTTTAAATTCGCAGGTTATGCGCTAGGTGTTTACTCCGCTATAAGTGTTCTCAGCCTGCTCGCTATCTTTATATCGGAGTCCGTTCCGGGCCAATCCTGGATCACCGCCACTATAATGGATGTATGGCTTGATTGGTTAAGCCAACTGCTTACAATCGTTCTGCTGCTGGTCTATTTGCAGGTGAAGACAGAAACTAATGTAATGCCGCCAGACTCGGCTGATGAAGTAGAATAAGTTCTAATTCTCGTCCGTTCCCCATAAGCTAGTCTTAAAATATGAAGCAGGATAAGCTGCACGCTTATACTCTGCTTATATTTGACAGCGAAACGTATGCCGCGCCGCCATTGGACGGCGGTAGCCGTTTACGCATAGACATGTTAACGAAGCGGAGGACGAGTCTATGGTTGACCAAGGCAAGGGGCAGAAGCGTCAGGAAGTCAAAATGCTAAATCGCAAGCTGTTGGAGCTTACCGGAGTCTTGAATGTGGAAAGCTTCGACAGTGAAGAGTTTTTACTCGAGACAGAGCTTGGCTTCTTGGCGGTTAAGGGCCAAAATTTGCATATGAAGCATCTTAGCCTCGAGCAGGGTTTGGTAGCTATTGAGGGAATCGTCCATTCGCTCGCCTATTTGGACGGAAATAATACTTCGTCGAAATCAAAAGGGCTTTTCGGGAAGCTATTTAAGTGACGCTAAGTATGCAATGGTTGACGATGGCAGTCATGCTGTTATCCGGCCTTGGCATGGGAACGGTGTTTGACGGCTACCGGGTCCTGTCGAATGAGCTGAGGTTTCCGCGCTGGTGGCTGCCGGTGCTTGACGTCATCTATTGGATGGCGGCGGCGCTAGTCGTCTTTCGGGTGCTGTACGCTAGCAACAATGGCGAGGTGCGGGCGTACGTTTTTATCGGACTGGCTGCCGGTATCGTGATCTATTATTTGCTTTTGAGCAGGCTCGTTATAGTAATCGTCAAATGGCTCATTGGAGCAGTGCGGAAGCTGATTACGTTTGTGCTCAAATGCTTGGATATCCTAATTGTGAAGCCGATCTTATTGTTCTATAAATTGGTAATGGTTATTTTCGCATTTGGGTCTGCGCTCACTATTTTCATATTGAAAATTGTGATACAATTGGTTCGTCCATTTTGGAAATTGCTTGTTTGGATGGTTCGTCCTGCCATTCGTCCGATTGGACGCTGGCTGGCACCCTATGTATCCAAGTGGCAAGTAGCCGGTAGGCTGCGAAGATTTGGACTACTAATTGCCCGATTGTGGAGCAAATGGTTTAGGAGGTAACACCGCTCATGGCAGCAGCTGTAAACAAAACGCAAGGGAATGCTGGCACAAAACGCCGGTTCAAACTGTGGATGTTGTTCATCGTGCTATTTATGGGCTGGGCGTGTTATACGATTTTTGGCCAAATGCAGCAGAAGAACGCCACAGGTGTTAAGCTAACTACCATTCAAGGGCAGCTTGATGCGTCTAATAAAGAAACCGAAGCGCTCAAACGTCAAATTGAACGGTTAAATGATCCAGAATATATCGAGCAGTTAGCAACGAAAGAGCAAGGTATGGTAAAGAAGGGCGAGCAGCAAATATTCAGTGATTAAATAGGGCTTTAAATCGGGTGAACGTCTGTTGACCTTACTTGAACGGTTCGGTTATAATCACGTTAATAG
>Ga0310903_10000043_pt1 | contig 16290 bp, 9 predicted proteins | sample C24D4metaG_FD_203914 | JGI IMG/M metagenome (GOLD analysis project Ga0310903, IMG submission 203914) | Lab incubated soil microbial communities from West Virginia University Organic Research Farm, Morgantown, WV, United States - C0D3 | ecosystem: Environmental > Terrestrial > Soil > Agricultural...
GCAGAGTCAGGCGGGATCCGGCACGTTGACAGAGGCGCCGATTGCCTGTATCAACCCGCATGGCCGCGATCCGAAGACGTGAGTTTCTTGCGACGGCTGTGGCATTCCCGGCCATCGCCGCCGGCGCACAGCGTTCCGAAAAGGCCGGTCCAGGGCATCCGATCCGATTGGGTGGGCCGATCTTCCTCAAGTCCGCGGACCCGGTGGAACTGGCGCGAGAGCATCGACGTCTCGGCTACAGCGCGGCGTACATCCCGGCCGCGACATTGGACGATGGGGACCGCATCCGCGCGATACGTTCCGCTTTTGCGGCCGAGCGAGTGGTGATAGCCGAGGTTGGTGCGTGGCGCAACATGCTCGATCCCGATCCGCAGAAGCGGGCCGACAATCTGAAGTACGTCACCGATCGAATGGCTCTTGCCGAAGCGGTCGAGGCACGATGTTGTGTGGACATCGCCGGGTCCTACAACCCGACGGTCTGGTACGGCGCGGACCCGAGAAACCTCTCACAGGAATTCTTCGACGCGACCGTGGAGAACTGCCGCAAAGTGATCGATGCGGTCAGGCCACGGGCAACAAAGTTTTCAATCGAGATGATGGGATGGAGCCTGCCCGACGGTCCTGATTCATATCTGAAGCTCATTCGCGCGGTGGATCGGCCCGCGTTTGCCGTTCACATGGACGTCTGCAACGGCATCAATTCCCCGGCGCGGTTCTACCGGAACGCGGAATTCATTGCCGACTGCTTTGCCAAGCTTGGCAAGTGGATCGTGTCGTGCCACGCGAAGGATTTGGCCTGGATACCTGAGTACAACGTGCATTTCCGTGAGGTCGTGCCCGGGAAAGGACAGATTGACTATGCGGAGTATCTGCAGCAGCTGTCTCGCCTCCCCGTCGATGCGCCATTGATGCTCGAGCACCTGCAGACGCCCGAGGAGTACACCGAGGGGCGTGACTACATCCGGTCGGTGGGTGAACGGATCGGGATTCAGTTCGCCTAGGAGGGAGAAATGAGTGGACCGTCGTTACGTGCAGCAGCGGTGTTGTCGCTGAGCGCTGCGGTCGGAGCATCGTCGTTCACGACGCGTGACGCCATCGCGCGGCAACAACCAGTGTCGCCACCGCAGGTGCGCCCGGCGACCGGGGTCTACCCGGAGACGCAGCCAGACGACAACACGGGCTTCGTTTCAATCTTCGACGGCAAGACGCTCAACGGCTGGGACGGCGACACGCAGTTCTGGCGCGTCGAGAACGGCGAGATCATCGGCGAGACCACTCCCGAGAACGTGATGAAGCAGAACAGCTTCCTGATCTGGCGCGGCGGCACGATCAAGGATTTCGAGCTCAAAGTCGAGTTCCGGATGAACGGCACCAACAGCGGGATTCAGTATCGAAGCTCGGAGCTGCCCAATGTTGGAAAGTGGGTGCTGAAGGGATATCAGGCGGATATCGATTTTACGGAAGGGTATCTCGGCAACGTGCATGACGAGCGTGGCCGCGCGCCAAGCGGCGAGGGACACGCCGTCCTCTCGCGGCGCGGTGAGATCACGCGGGCGGTCGACGGCCCGAAGTACAAGGTGATTGGCACGATCGGCGATCCGACATACCTCCGGGGCGTCATGAACGTCAACGGCTGGAACCAGTACCACATCATTGCCCGCGGTCGTGTCCTGATTCAGTTGATCAATGGTCAGCTGATGGCGGTTGCGATCGACGAAGACGCGAAGCATTTCGCGCCTGAAGGGCTCCTCGGTTTCCAGATGCACACCGGGCCGCCGTTCAAGATCGAATACCGGAATGTGATGTTGAAGAAAATCCAGTAATGCTGTTTGCGGCATGCGTCGCACTATCGTTCGCGCTCACTCAAGGGTCTTCGTCGGGCGCGAAGCAGACCTATACGCGCGCGATTGAGCTCGAGGCCAAAGGGGACCATCCGGCGGCGCTGGCACTCCTCTGGGAAGCCGCGGGTCGTGCGCCGGCCGATCCCCAGATCCAGAACGCCCTCGGTGAAGCGCTGGAGCGCATCGGCGCGCTCGACGCGGCGATTGCGGCCTACCGTTCCGCGCTCCAGCAGGATGCGCAGTTCCGCAAGGCGTCGAACAATCTGATCCTCGCGCTCGTGAAAGCCGGAAAAGGGGAGGAGGCTGTTCAGCGCGCGCGTGCCCTCGTCGGTCAGGCACCCAACGATCCCGATCGACATTTTACCCTCGGACTCGCGCAGTCGGAGCAGAACCTCGACGAGGCGATGAAGAGCTTCCGTCGTGCACTCGAGATCGATCCCCGGCACGCGCTGGCGCGGTACAACCTCGCGCTCGCGTTGAACCGCGCAGATCGTACGGCCGAAGCCATCGAGGAAATGAAGACGACGGTGGCCAACGATCCGCGGCCCGAGACGCGCTACCAGCTCGGCGTCATGTACTCGCGTCAGGGAGCGTTCGATGACGCCATGCGCGAATTGAAAGCCGCGATCGCGGCGGATCCGCGCTCCGCCGACGCCCACGCCGCGCTTGCCGCGGTCTTTCGCGCTCGACGGGAGTGGGAGAACGCGGAACGCGAGCTGCGGCGGGCCATCGCGATCAAGCCTGATCCGGCCACCCACTACATCCTCGCACAGGTCCTGCAACAACGTGGCGACGTCGCGGGCGCAACCGCGGCCCTCGCCGAAGCCGAGCGATTACGCCACCGGCGCGAACAGGATCAGCAGGCGAGCGTCCTCACATCAGTCGGCACCGCCAAGTACGATGCGAGCGACTTCGTCGGGGCATTGGAACTGTTCCGACGCGCGGTGGCGGCAAGCGGCCAATACGCGCCGGCGTACTACCAAATGGGCCGCACGCTCCAACGCCTCGGGCGGGAGCAGGAAGCGAAGGCGGCATTCGCACGCGCTGCGACGCTGAATCCAAGCCTGGCTGCGCCGAAATAGGTTCTGTAGGGCGAAACAGGCGTGCCACACACTTGTCACAAGCCATCGGCGGCGGTATAACTTAACCGCTACAGTGCGGCGGAAATGGCGGAGACATGCCACCGCGCCTGTTCATGCCGGCGACCCTCCGGTCGAGTCCGGCATTATTGGTTGTTTTGCTGCTCCGTGTTGGAGGACACCGAATGATGAGGATGAGGTGGTATCAAGGCCTGCTGGGTGTGGCCATTCTGCTGGTGCTGACCGGCAGTGTGACCGCCCAGGAATTTCGGGCCACCGTGAAAGGACAGGTGGTTGATACGAGCCAGGCGTCGCTGCCGGGCGCAACCGTCACTGTCCGCAACCAGGAAACAAACGAAGTTGCCACTGCCACCACGAATAACGACGGCAACTACACGATTCCGTTCCTCCGTCCCGGCATCTACACGGTGACGGTTGAAATGAGCGGATTCCAAAAGTACAACCGTACCGACATGCGGCTCGAAGTGAGCCAGGTGGCCGTGATCAATGCTCAGCTCGCCGTTGGCGGCTTGACCGAGAGCGTGAACGTGTCGGCAGAGTCCCCGCTGCTCGAAACCAGCAACGCCGTCCGCGGTACAGTCATCGACCAGGCTCGTATCGCCGAGCTGCCGCTGCAGTCGCGCAGCCCGATGGCGCTGGCCGTGCTCGTCGCCGGCGTCAACTACAACGCACAGGCGATCTATCTCCGTCCGTTCGACAACGGCGCGCTCGCCGACTGGTCGATGAACGGCGGCCAGAACCGCAACAACGAGTTCACGCTCGACGGCGCGCCGAACAACGCCAACCAGGGCGGCAACAACATCGCCTACGTGCCCCCGGCGGCAGCAGTCCAGGAGTTCAAGGTCGCCATCAATACCTACGACGCACAGTACGGCCGCACCGCCGGTGGTGTCGTCAACATGTCGCTGAAGACGGGCACCAACGCCTTCCACGGCGAGGTCTACGACTTCATGCGCCGCAAGGGTCTGGCCGCCAATTCGTTCCTCCTCAACTCGCGCAACTCAGCCAAGACCGATCAGTACATCGATCAGTACGGATTCAGCGTCGATGGCCCGATCTGGAAGAACAAGACCTTCTTCCTGTTCAACGGCGAGAAGTACCGCGAAGGCACGCCGGCGCCGCTGAATTCAACGACGCCGACGGCGGCGATGAGAAACGGCGACTTCTCCGGTCTGGTGGATGCGCAGGGCCGCCCGATCATCATCTACGACCCGAAGACCGGCCGGGATGTCAACGGCGTGTGGACGCGCGATCCGTTCCCCAACAACATCATTCCCGCCGATCGAATCGACCCGACCGCGAAAAAGATCATGGCGTACTACCCGCTGCCCAACTATGTCACGGCCGGCGCGGCGCCCTGGCAGAACAACCTGGATTACCCCGAGCACTTCAACAAAGACCTGTTCTGGAACTGGGTCGGAAAGGTCGACCACAACTTCAGCGCGAACGACCGTGCGTTCTTCCGCTGGGGTGAAAACGAACGTAACGAGGTCCGCAATACCACCCCGATCCGCAGCGGTCCGGCGCAGAATGGCCAGCTGCCGCTCTGGCGCGCCAACCGCGCGCTGGTCGGCGACTGGGTGCACATCCTGGGCGCCGGCAGCGTGTTCAACCTGCGCGCCAGCTACACCTACTTCCTCGAGTGGAGCTATTCGCAGGACGGGATTGGCTTCGACTCGACCGAGTTCTGGCCCCAGGGTCTCGTCGGCCAGATGCCGAGCAAAGACATCGGCGGCATCTTCCCGGTGATCAACATGGACGACTACGTCGGCCTCTCGCGCGGCTCGTCGCCCAACAGGAACCGGAACTACACGGTCCAGCCGAACATCACGCTGACCCGCGGGAACCACAACATCCGCAGCGGTCTGGACATGCGTTGGACCAACGTCTTCAACGAGAACTACAACAACTCCGGCGGCAACATCTCGTTCACCCGCCAGTTCACACGCCAGACGATCAATAGCAACGACGTGCTCCAGGGCAACTCCTTCGCTTCGTTCCTGCTCGGCGCACCGAGCAGCGGCAGCGTGGACGTGAACCCCAAGCCCCACTATGAGTGGTTCTACGTGGCGCCGTGGATCCAGGACGATTGGCGGGTCAGCCCGAAGCTGACCCTGAACCTGGGCTTCCGGTGGGACATCAATCCCGCAGTGAAGGAAGCGGACAACCTGCTCGATTATGTGTTCGATCCGACGATCGTTAATCCGGTGTCCTCGCGCGTCGGTCAGCAGGTGATGGGCGGCTACACCTTCGCGGGCGTGAACGGCGCCCCCGAGAAGCCGTGGAAAACCGATAAGAACAACTACCAGCTCCGCGTCGGCACCGCCTACTCGATCAACGAGAAGACGGTGTTTCGCGCCGGATGGGGTAAGTACTACCTCAACCCGACCGGTCAGGGGTTCAACAACGGGTTCAGCAATACCACCTCGCTGATCGCGTCGACCGACGGCAACCGCACGCCGACCTACCTGCTCGGGAACCCGTTCCCGACCGGCATTCAGACGCCACCCGGTAACTCGCTGGGCCCGCTCACATTCCTCGGGCGCGGTCCGAGTTTCTCGAACCCGAACTTCATCGTCCCGAACGTGCACCAGTTCTCCGTGGGCATCCAGCGCGAGCTGCCGTGGCGGGTCTCGCTCGACATGACCTATGCCGGCAGCCGCAGCTACGACATCGAAGGCAACTTCGGCGGCTACAATGAGCCGTCCGCAGCGTTTCAAGCGCAGTGCGACGTGACCCTCAACGGCAGCCGTTCGCTGTGCGATCAGCTGGTGCCGAACCCGTTCTTCAACGTGGCAGGCTTCGAGGGCACGACGCGGTTCACGAACCAGACGCTCTCCCGTTTCGAGCTGGCCCGTCCGTACCCGGCGTTCGGCGGGTTCAGCATGAACCAGCAGAACCTGGGCAAGATGACCTACGACTCGCTGCAGCTCGTGGCGAACAAGCGCTGGGCGAAGGGAGTCACCATCAACACCAGCTACACGTGGGTTCCGCGCTGGACCGAGGATGGCGCGAACACCACGACCGGCATCGGCGCCGCGTATGTGGACGAGGTGTCACTGCTCAAGAACCACGGGCCGTACTTCTCGCAGCGCAAGCACCGCCTGACCGCGTCGGGCGTCTGGGAGCTGCCGTGGTACCGAAATCAGAAAAGCCTGGCGGGCTACCTGCTCGGCGGCTGGTCGATTGCGCCGATGCTCGTGTTCCAGTCCGGACAGCCGTGGGACATGCCCGGCAACCTCGACCTGGCGCCGGGTGTCGATCCGAAGACGATTGCCCTTTCCGGTAAGAAGGAAGGGCAGTTCATCTACGGCGTGAAGCCGTGCATCGGCCAGCGGAATGCGACAACGGGCAAGTACGACCTGATACCGCTGTCGACAGCGTATGGCTGCACAGAGCCGTACTTCCTGACCCGGGAGGCGTTCCAGCGCCGTACCGCGATGTTCCGGTACGACGAGTTCCGGCGGCCGTCGTTCTGGCAGGTAGACGTGAACTTCGCGAAAGCAACCAGAATTACAGAGCACACGCGGTTCCAGGTGCGTCTCGAGGCGTTCAACATCTTCAACAGCCCGATGTACGACGAGCGGAACTACAACCAGTCGAACACGTCCGCTGACTTCGGACGGATCAACCGCAACATCACCGGTCAGTCGAACTTCCAGCGGTTCGTCCAGCTGGGTTTCCGGTTCATCTTCTAAACATAGCGGCGGGGTCTCAGGACCCTGCCCTACCTTTGTTCCCAGGCGGATGTAGGCCGGGGTCTTTTGACCCCGGCTTTTTTATTAAACCCTACAATAACGTGGTGTATCTGCGGGTTGCATTCTGCGCGGTCGCAGCAGTCCTTACGCTGCAGCCTTCTTCGCAGACGACACGAATCACGTGGGGAGACCTCACGCCTTTCCACAGGCAACTTGAACAACGAGGCATCACCGCCGCGACGTTCGCGTCGTACGTCGATCACGTCCGACAGGACAACGCGCGGCGCGTGCGCCAAGGTGATCTGGATCACCTGATCTTCTACGCGCTGCAGTCCACACACTTCACCACGCTTCGGCCGATCGAGCCGGCTCTCAGTGCGAAGGCACTGTTTGACAATGGCCGCATCCCCTCGGACGTGCCGCCGCGAATCAAAGCGTTCTTGAAAGCGATCGATTCGCCGTCCGCTGATCCGCGCGTCGCGTACTTCCGTGCGCTCGTGACGTCGGCGTTTCCACCGACTGATCGCGAAAAAGCACTCGATGCTGAGTACCGCCGCGTGATGAAGTTTGTGTACGACAAGGAATTCGTCGCACGACAGGCAGGACCCGAAGCGGTCAACGATCTCTACCGCGCGCGTGGTCTCAGCACCGACACGGCCGTGGAAGCAGGCTACGTCGTCTATAGCGGGCTTGGGGTTCTGAAGGCCCTCGATCCGGCGCGGCAAATCCGTCGTGTGTTGATTGTCGGACCCGGACTCGATCTCGCGCCGCGCACGGCACTGGTCGAAAGCGGCCCGCCAGAAAGCTACCAGCCGTGGGCGGTGATCGACGCGCTCCTTTCAGTCGGGCTCTCGCGTCTGGGTGATCTCGTTGTCGTCGGCGCCGACATCAACCCACGAGTCATCGATCATCTCGTGCGCGCGAGAACAGCTCCTCCGAGCCTGACGCTCGTGAGCGGAATCGCGGAATCGTCGACGGTGCACGTGGCCGAGGATTATCGTGAGTACTTTGCCCGGCTTGGTCGCGCCGTCGGAGATGGGTCGGACCAGCCCACACCAAAGGCGACGGGACATTTGTCGAAGATAGTCCGTATCCGCTCTGAGGTCGGGCAGTCGCTGGTGGCTGAGAATCTCGACATCGTCACCGCACGACTTTCAGCGGCGCCGTTCGATCTGATTATCGCGACGAACATCCTTCCGTATTTCGACGACACCCAGCTGCTGCTTGCCGTAAGTAACATCGCCTCGATGCTCGTGCCAGGCGGCGTGTTCCTGCACAACGAGCCGCGGCCTGTGCTGGGCGACATTACCGAGGCCTCCGGGCTGCGCTTCGAGCAGTTGCGTCGCGTGACGATCGCATCGGTGTCGGGCGGTGCGGCGCCGCTCACAGATGTTGTGATGCTGCATCGGAAGAAAGTGCAATGAGACGCTGCTGGCTGCTGGCTGCTGCCGTGTCGATGGCATTCGCGTCGTTGGAACGCGCTCCGCATGTAATAGCCAGCGCCGATCTCGGCTTCTCGTTCACCAACATCGCCGGCAAAGCCGGACTCTCGGCGCGCACCGTGTACGGCAAGGAAGGCACGAACACCTACCTGCTTGAAACCACGGGCACGGGTGTGGCCGCCTTCGATTACGACGGTGACGGCTGGCTCGACATCTTCCAGGTAAACGGCACAACGCTCGACGGCTTCCCGAAAGGGCAGGAGCCAACCAATCATCTGTACCGCAACAGGCGCGATGGCACGTTCGAGGACGTGACCGTGCGCGCCGGGCTCGCCGCTGGCGGCTGGGGACAGGGCGTATGTACCGGCGATTACGACAATGATGGCGATGCGGATCTCTTGGTCACCTACTGGGGGCAGAACAAGCTGTATCGGAATCGTCATGACGGTGCGTTCGACGAGGTCACGGCAGCCGCGAGGCTGACGCATCCGGCCGCGCGCTGGAGTACCAGCTGCGCATTCCTCGACTACGACCGCGACGGTCGTCTCGACCTGCTCGTCGCCAACTACATCGATCTGGATCTGTCCGTGACGCCGCTGCCTTCATCCGGGTTGTGCCGGTACAAGGGAGTGGCGGTTGCGTGCGGACCGCCAGGCTTGCCCGGCGCAAAGAACTTCCTCTATCACAACAATGGAGACGGAACGTTCGAGGATGTTTCACAGAAGTCGGGCGTGGCGCGCACGAAGAGCACCTACGCGCTCGGAGTGGCGACACTCGATTTCGATGGCGATGGCTGGATCGATATGTATGTGGCGAACGATTCGAATCCGAGCACGCTTTACCGAAACAATCACGATGGCACGTTTACCGATATCGGCATCACCGCCGGATGCGCTCTGAGCCAGGACGGCCGATCGCAGTCCGGCATGGGCATCGCCATCGGCGATTACGATCGCAACGGGACCATGGATATCTTCAAGACGAATTTCGCGGGGGACACCTCCACGCTGTATGCGAATAGCGGCCGCGGATGGTGCGAAGACCTGACGTTCGCGAGCGGCATCGGCGTGAATACCAGGTGGCTCGGGTGGGGCACTGGATTCCTCGATCTCGACAACGATGGCTGGCTCGATTTGTTCCTCGTCAACGGCCATGTGTATCCGGAAGTTGATTCGCTGAAGTCGGAAGCCGGATACAGGGAACCGAAGGTGGTCTACCGCAATCTTCACAACGGCCGCTTCGCCGACGTGAGCGCGCAGCTTGGTCCACCGATTACGACTGAAAAGGCTTCGCGCGGCGCCGCCTTCGCCGATTTCGACAACGACGGCGACATCGACATCGTCGTCAACAACGTTCACGACACGCCGGACCTCTTTCGTCTCGATCAAACGGTCAAGCACCATTGGATCACGCTGCAACTGGTCGGTACGAAATCGAACCGCAGCGCGATCGGCGCGCGCGTCCGGGTCGTGACCGCCGATGGCGAACAGCGTCAGGAGGTCCGGGGTGGCGGGAGTTACTACTCACAGAGCGATCTGCGGCTTCAGTTCGGACTTGGAGATGCGACAACCGTTGAGCGCGTCATCGTCCGCTGGCCGAATGGGACGGAGGAGACGTGGACGGGACTCCGAATCGACCAAATCCATGCGTTGACTGAAGGCGAACGATAGGTCCAGCTCCCGGGAAATGCCGGGCTTGAGTCGGTGCCGACCTGCCGTAGCCGTTTTTCGAGTGTGCTGGATCTGAAGATTGCGCGTAATATCAGCAACGCTGAATGCGTATCCGCACTGTTTTAGCCATCGCGATGCTTGCCGTGCCGGCTGCGATGATCGCGCAAACGCAGCCAGCCCCTCCACAAGGAGCTCCGCAGGCTGACCCGCAGGGCCGACGCGGCGGCGCGGCGCAAGGGCGAGGCGGCGGTCAGGGCCAGGGCCGCGGGCCGAACTTCCCACAGCAGCAGCGCGCGCTTGCCGATGCCGGGGTTCTCGCGCGAGGGAAAGGACTCTACGAGGCGAACTGCTCGGCGTGCCACGGCATCGATTTGCGTGGCGGACAACAAGGAGGACCGAACCTCCTGCGATCGCAAACGCTATTGAGCGACAAAGCAGGAGAACTGGTCATCCCAATTGTCCGTGGCGGCCGTCCTACTCCGCCTGCAGGCATGCCCCCGATGCCGCCATTTCCATTTCCTGACGACGACATCAAGGCGATCGCCGAGTATCTGCACAGTGTTCTCAAGGAAGCGGGACGGCAGGGGCGTCCTCCGGTTGACGAAACCGTGCCGCCGGAAAAGATCCTCGTCGGCAACGCGACAGCTGGGCAGACATTCTTCAATACAAAGTGCGGCAGCTGTCATTCGATCACGGGCGACTTGCAGCACATTGCCTCTCGCGTCGCGGATCCACGTGAGTTGCAAAACCTCTGGCTTTCCGGTGGCGGCGGCGGACGAGGAGGACGCGGACGCGGTGGAACCGAAGGACGTCCGGCGACCGCGGTCGTGACTGCCGTATCAGGCACGCGGGTCGAAGGGCGGCTCGCGCGCATAGACGACTTCACCGTTTCGATCGTGCAGGACGATGGAACGAGGCGCACGTTTGTGCGCAACGGCAGCGATCCGAAGATCGAAATTCGGGATCCGTCGGCAGCGCATCGGACGCTCGTGCCGACGCTTGCCGACACCGACATGCACAACGTGACCGCATATTTGTGGACGCTTAAGTAGCTTCCAGCTACCAGCTTCCAGCTACCAGCTTCCAGCTACCAGCTTCCAGCTACTCATGACAGCGATGATTAAGCGCATCGTCCCTCTCGCCCTTCTTCTCGCGCCGGTCGTATTGGTTGCGCAGGCGCCGCAGACGCAGTCGAACTCTTCGTCGGGCGGACTCGACCCTGCAACGATTCTCAAACCACTCGCCGAATCCTGGCCGACATATTCAGGTGATTACTCAGGCCGCCGCTACAGCTCACTCAACCAAATCAACCAGACGACGCTGAAGAGTCTTGGACTGGCGTGGGTGTCGAGAGGCTTCGTGCAAGGGGCTGGTCCGACGGGACGTGGACCAGGAAACCTTGGTGCCGGCGGCGGTGGCGGCGGACGTGGAGGCGGACCGGATGTTCCACTGATAGTCGCTGGCGAAGGGAGCGGCGATTACAACGCCGGCGGTGCCGCGCAGATTCGCGGATCGATCCTCGCGGTCGACGGCATTCTCTACGCGACGTCTCCCGACAATCTCTGGGCGATCGATGCGCGCGACGGAACGATCCTGTGGCAGTTCTACTGGAAGACACGCGGCGGCACGCACACCGGCCATCGCGGCGTCGGGATGTGGCGCCACTATCTCTTCATGGAGACGCACGACGACTACTTGATCAAGATCGATGCGCGCACAGGGAAGGAAGTCTGGCACGTCGAAATTGCGCCGTTCGATCAGCAGTACTTCTCGTCGATGGCGCCAATCATCATCGGTGATCACGTGATCGTTGGCACCGGGAATGACCTCGACGCACCGGGATACTTGCAGTCATACGATCCGGAGACCGGCAAGCGCCAGTGGATCTTCTATACCGTGCCGATGAATCCGGGCGACCCGGGCGTCGAGACCTGGCCGAGTCTCGACGCCGCCCGGCATGGCGGTGGCCAGCCGTGGGTGCCTGGCGCCTACGATCCGGAGACACATCTTTATATCTTCGGCACCGGCAATCCCACGCCGGCCTACACACCCGCAGGCCGCGGCGTCGGAAGCGGGCTGTTCACATGTTCACTCATCGCGGTGAACGTCGACACAGGCAAGATGGCGTGGTACTACCAGACGTCGCCTCGCGACATGCACGACTGGGACTCGACGCAGACGCCCGTGCTCTTCGAGATGCGGATCAACGGACGTATGCGAAAGCTCGTGTCCACCGGCGCGCGCAACGGCTACTTCTTTACGCTCGATCGCACGAATGGCGAGTACATCGCCAGCGGCAAGTTCAGCCCGGCGGCAAACTGGGCAACCGGCCTCGACGAGCACGGCAGGCCGATGCTCAATCCCGAGAAGGTTGCGACGATTGGCGGGGCAATCGTCAGCAGTAGTGCAACGAATTGGCCGCCGCCGGCGTACTCACCTGACACGGGGCTGTTTTATCTGCCCGAGAACAACAGCCTGTCGGTGCGCTACCTGATCGATTCGGATCCGCGAGGATCGATGGGGCTTGGCGGAACGATGGGCGGAGGAGGCGTCTCGACCGGCGGATCGATCACGGCCATGGATCCCGCAACAGCCAAGATCGCCTGGCGGCACGAGTTGCCTGGCGGCGGTGGGGCGAGTGGAATGCTGACAACGGCGGGGCGACTCCTGTTCGCAGGCGATGGAGCTGGTAACATCGTCGCGTTCGATCCGGCCAACGGAAAGGCACTCTGGCACTCGCGCATCGGCGCTGTGTCGAATGCGCCGCAGACTTATATGCTCGATGGAAAGCAGTACCTGCTCGTCGCGGCTGGCGACATGCTCGCCGCGTTCGCCATCAACGGACCGCAGTAGAGGAGTGAATCATGTCTTATACCAGACGGGAGTTCGGGAAGCTGGCGCTGGCGGGGTTGCCGGCCGCAGCGGTACTGGGAAACAGCGAGTCGCTCTTCGGCGCGTTCGCACAAGCGAAGCCGAACTCGGTGTTCAATGGCGTGCAGATCGGAACCATCACGTATAGCTATCGAAGCATGCCGGATCAGAGCGCTGAAGCGACGCTCAAGTACATTCTCGACTCGGGCATCAGCGCGATCGAGTTGATGGGTGGACCGGTTGAGAGCTTCGCGGGTGCACCGACATCCGGTCGCGGCGGCGGCGCGGGTCGTGGACCCGGAGGCGCCCCTGATGCGGCTGGTGGGCGTCGAGGACGCGGACCGGTTGATCCGGCGAACCTGCCGCCAGGCGCGAAGATGGGCAGCTGGCACGGAGAGAGCTGTGTGATTCAGCCCGAGGGCGCCCGCGGAGGCGGAGCCGGTGGTGGCGGCGGACGCGGACGCGGCGAAACAACGCCCGAGCAGCAGGCCGCTCAACAAGAAGCCGCGGCGAAGCTCAAGGCGTGGCGCACGTCGGTTTCAATGGACAAGTTCAAGCAGCTTCGCAAGATGTACAACGACGCCGGCGTGACGATCTACGCATGGAAGCAGCTCAGTGCGAATATGTCCGATGAGGAGTTCGAGTACATCTTCAATGTGGCGGAAGCACTCGGTTGCTCGCACACGACGCTGGAGTTGCCAACCGACGAGGCGCAACTGAAGCGGATCGGCGACTTTGCGATGAAGAAGAAGATCTATGCCGCCTATCACACGCACGCGCAGGGCAGCATGACCGCGTTCGACAAGGCGTTTGCGATCTCAAAAGGGAACATGGCGAATGTCGACTTCGGGCACTGGGTCGCTGCCGGCAACGTCGGCGGGACACCGATGCAGTTCCTGCAGAAGTACCACGACCGCATTTCGAGCTTCCATCTAAAGGATCGAACGACGCCGGAGCATTGCTCGCTGAACCTTGCGTGGGGCACCGGTGAGACGCCGATCAAGGACATCCTCCAGATGGTGAGCAAGAACAAGTGGAAGATCCCCGGGTCGATTGAGCTGGAATACCAGATCCCCGAGGGGTCAGATGCGGTGAAGGAGACAAAGAAGTGCGTCGACTTCTGCCGCGCCGCCCTCAACGGCGGATCGTCGACGGCGAGCCGGTAGGGGGTCAGACGGGGGTCAGACCGGGGTCAGACCAGGGTCAGACGTCCGAGTCTGCCTATAACAGACGAGATTCGTTGGATTCGGGGGTCTGACCCCCGTCTGACCCCGGTCTGACCCCAACTTTTCGCGAGGACAGCAATGAAACAGAGCACAACTCACACGTGGTTTCTTGGAGTCGCGGTGTTCATCGTCCTCGCGACGGGTCTGGTGACCATCGCACAAACACCGGCTGCGCAGACGCCGCCGCAGGGCGCCGCGGCTCAGACCCCACCTGCGGCAGCGGGTCAGACCCCGCCAGCCGACGCGCAGGGACGTGGCGGCGGTCGCGGACGCGGCGGGCCGGACTTCCTGGCCGGCGGCCCTCAGGCTGACGATCCGGCGTACGCCAACGTCGACTTCTCCAAAAAGCCGCCGGTGCTCGCGCTGACGCCGGAGCAACAGTTGGAGAAATTCATCCTGCAACCCGGCTACCGGCTCGAACTCGTGCTCTCCGATCCGATCATCCAGGAGCCGACGGCTATCGCCTTCGATGGCAACGGCCGGATGTTCGTTCTCGAGGACCGCGGATACATGCAGGACGCCGACGCAACCGGTGAACACGATCCGAACGGTCGGGTATCGCTGCACGTCGACACCGACAACGACGGCAAGTACGACAAGCACACCGTGTTTGTCGACAATCTCGTCTTCCCCCGTTTTCTCCTGCCGTTTGGTCCGAACGCGCTCCTCACGAAGGAATCACATTCCCAGGAAGTGTGGAAGTACACCGACACCAATGGCGACGGTGTGGCTGATAAGAAGGAGCTCTTCGACACGGGATATGGACGCTACGCGAACGTCGAGCATGAAGAAAGTTTCTTCACCTACGGCCTCGACAACTGGCTGTACAGCACCGTGAACGCGTTCCGCGCGCGCTGGACACCGCACGGCGTGATCAAGGAACCGACAGGCTCGAACGGCGCACAATGGGGCGCATCACAGGACGACGACGGGAAGCTGTGGTTCCAGGGAGGTGCGAGCGGACTGCCGTCGTACTGGCAGTTCCCCATCCTCTACGGCAATTTCGGCGGTGGTCGCGGCAGCGCCGAAATGGATCCGGAGCTCGGGATTCCCTGGGGCGCACCGGTTCGCGTCGCCGACATGCAGGGTGGTCTCAGCGCGACGCGCATGCCGGATGGATCGCTGCGCAGCACGACCGGCGCGGCCGGCGGCGACATCGTTCGCGCGCATCGCATGCCGAAAGACCTGCACGGCGACTACCTCTATGGTGAACAGGTCGGACGGATTGTTCGCCGGGTCCGCGCGGAAAAAAGAGAAGGGCTCACCTACATCCGCAATTTCTACGACGGCAACGAGTTCATCAAGTCGACCGATCCCTACTTCCGTCCCGTCGATCAGACCACGGCTCCGGATGGCACGATCTACATCACCGACATGTATCACGGGATCATTCAGGAAGCGCAGTGGTCCGGGCCCGGAACGTACCTGCGCGCGCGCATCGACCAGTACGGACTCGACAAAGTCATCCACAAGGGACGCATCTGGCGGCTTGTCTATGACGGCGTGAAGTTCGATCGTTCCGATGCGCTGGCCCGCGATACGACGGTCCCGCGGATGAACGACGAGACTCCGGCACAGCTGGTGACCCATCTTGGGCATCCGAACGGATGGTGGCGTGACACCGCGCAGCAGTTGCTCGTCCTCAAGCAGGACAAGTCCGTCGTCCCAACACTGCAGTCGACGCTGAAGACCTCGACGAATCTCCTCGAACGATTCCATGCCCTGTGGACACTCGAGGGACTCGGCGCACTTGATCCGGTGACGGTACGGACGCTGCTCGAGGATCGCGAACCACGCATGCGGATCCAGGCAATCCGTGCCAGTGAGACTCTCTACAAGGCCGGGGAGAAATCGTTCGCCGGCGATTACAAGCGCATGGCGCAGGATCCGAGTGTCGACGTCGCAATCCAGGCGATGCTGACGATGAACAAATGGAAGGTGCCCGACGCGCTGACGACGATCAAAGCCACCGCTGACACGAACAAAGCGAGGGGAGTGCAGGTCGTCGCAAACACGATCATGAACCCGCCAACCGCCGGACGCGGCGGATTCGGTCCCGGTCGTGGCGCCGCCCCGTCTTACACCAACGAACAGCAGGCGATCATCGATCGCGGTGGGCAGATCTACAGGGAGCTGTGTTTCTCGTGTCACGGCGACGACGGACTCGGCGCGCCGCGTCCTGGTGATTCGTCAGGCGTGACCATGGCGCCGCGACTCGCAGGTTCACCGCGGGTCAACGGGCATCGCGACTACATCATCAGCGCGGTCCTTCATGGACTCGCGGGGCCTGTCGACGATCGGAACTACACGGACGTTATGGTGCCCATGGGCACCAACCCTGACGATTGGGTCGCCGCAGTGGCGTCGTACGTTCGCACCAGCTTCGGGAATACCGGTGGTCTGGTGACCGCCGCCGATGTCAAACGTGTTCGCACCGCGACT
>Ga0310903_10000051_pt1 | contig 15842 bp, 11 predicted proteins | sample C24D4metaG_FD_203914 | JGI IMG/M metagenome (GOLD analysis project Ga0310903, IMG submission 203914) | Lab incubated soil microbial communities from West Virginia University Organic Research Farm, Morgantown, WV, United States - C0D3 | ecosystem: Environmental > Terrestrial > Soil >...
GTCCTCAACGGCGACGAGCGTCTCCAGGTCGTCCCGGTGGATCGCGTGGGGGCCGCGAGGGTCACCCTGCTCCGAGTGTCGTGAGGAAGCGATGAGTCAGACCGATAGTGCGTGGCGCGAGTACCGGAGCATCCCCGTGATAGCACGGGCGCGTTTGGCGAGGAGTGTGACCCATGGCTGACGTGCCGACCTTCGTCAACCCCGTCCTGGGCGGAGACCGCCCCGACCCGGCCGTCATCAAGGTCGGCGACGAGTACTGGATGACGTACTCGTCGTTCGAGTCGGCGCCGGGGCTCCTGCTCTATCGTTCGCCCGACCTCGTGAACTGGACCTACGCGGGCTCGGCACTCGCCGAGCCTCTCGGCAGCACGTTCGCGGTCGACATCGCGGAAGTGGACGGGCGCTTCTTCATCTACATCCCGTTCATCCCCGCGCCGTGGTCGGCACTCGATGCGCCGGCGATCTTCGTCATTCACGCCGACTCGATGGAAGGCCCGTGGTCGGACCCGATCGACCTGGGCATCCGGTGGGCGATCGACCCGGGCCATGTCGTCGGCGAGGACGGCAAGCGTTACCTCTTCGTCAACGGCATCCGCCGCATCGCCCTCACGGACGACGGCCTTGCGACGGCCGGCGAACTGGAGCAGGTCTACGACGGGTGGCGCTACCCCGACGAGTGGATCACCGAGGCCTACGCGCTCGAGGGGCCCAAGCTCTTCCGGCATGGCGAGTGGTTCTACCTGGTGAGCGCTGTCGGCGGCACCGGCGGCCCGCCGACAGGGCACATGGTCATCGTGGCCCGATCGCGCTCGGTGCACGGGCCATGGGAGAACAGCCCGCACAATCCGGTCGCGCGCACGGAGGACGCCTCGGAGAAATGGTGGTCGCGCGGACACGCGACGATCCTCTCGACCGGCGAGGGCAGCTGGTGGATGGTCTCGCACGGCTACGAGAACGGCTACCGCACGCTCGGTCGCCAGATCCTGCTCGAGCCCATCGCGTGGACCGAGGACGGCTGGCCGGTCGCCGCGCTGGACGACATCGGGGGCGAGCTGGATGCCCCGGCCGAGGCATCCGTCCCCTCCCCGTCCCGCGGGTTCGACGACGACTTCGCCGATCTGCGGCTCGGTGAGCGGTGGACCTTCCATGCCCCATCGCCCGGCGAGGCCGCGCGTCTCACGCTCGACGACGGCCTGGTGCTCGCGGGCAAGGGGACGGGGCCGGGCGACACGTCACCGCTCGCGCTCGTCGTCGGCGATCACTCGTACGAGGTCGAGGTCGACGTCGAGATCGACGAGGCCGAAGGTGGCCTGCTGCTGTTCTTCAACGACCGGCTGTTCTGCGGCATGGGGATCGACGGGGAACGGATGCGGAGCTACTCGGGCGGCCACGTCACGCACTGGCGGGAGCCGGCGCCCGAGGCGCGTCGCCTGCAGCTGCGGATCCGCAACGACCAGCACATCGTGACGGGCTGGTACCGCGAGCCCGGCGGGGAGTGGGTGCGTCACGCGATCCGCTACGAGACATCGGGGTACCACGCCAACACCATGGGCGACCTGCTGAGCCTGCGCCCGGCGCTCTACGCGGCCGGCGCGGGGACGGTGCGGTTCCGCGACTTCCGGTACCGGCCCCTGCGCTGAGTCAGACGACCCGCAGGTCGACGGCCTGGGTCGAGGCGAGCGTTGCACCGAGGTGCAGGCGGAAGAGGCCGGGCTCCACGACGAACGCCGGGGGCGCAGCATCCACAGCCCAGAAGCCGAGCTGATCGCGGCCGATCTCGAACTCGAACTGCGTGGTGCGGCCGGGCTCGATGGTCCGGCGCTCGAACGCGACGAGCCTGCGGACCGGAGGAGCGACGCTCGCGACGACATCCTCGACGTAGACCTGGACGACCTCGTCGCCGGTGCGCGCCGACGTGTTGGCGACCTCGAGCGACAGTGACAGCGTCGCGCCGCCGTCGAGTTCGGCGCCGCTGATCGAGGAAGCCGACAGTGTCGCCGGAGCGTGCGCGAAGGTCGCATAGCCCGAACCGTGGCCGAAGGGGAACTCCGGCCCGAGCTCGAGGTCGAGGTACTTCGAGGTGTACTTGTCGGCGACGTTGGCCGGGCCGTGCAGGCCGATGTCGGCGGTCTCGGCGCTGAGCGATCCGCCCGTCGTCGCGGGGCGACCGGTGTTCTCGTGCGCGTAGTGGATCGGGATCTGGCCGACGGATCGCGGCCACGACATCGGCAGGCGTCCGGCGGGATCGACGTCGCCCAGGAGCACGTCGACGATCGCCGCCGCGGCCTCGGTACCGCCGTGCCACGCGACGACGACCGTCTCCGCGAGGTCGATCCAGTCCGACACGACGAGCGGGCGACCGGTTTCGAGGACGACGACGAACGGGATGCCGGTGCCGGCGATCTCGCGGATCAGCTGCTCCTGCCGTCCCGGCAGGCGCAGGTCGCTGCGGGAGGCGGCCTCGCCCGACAGCGCGCTGGGCTCGCCGACGAGCACCACCACGACGTCGCTGGCCCGCGCGGCCGCGACGGCGGCCGGGATGCCGGATGCGTCCTCGCCGAGGAAGTCGACGCCGGGCACGACTCGCACCTCGACGTCGGGTCGTCGTGCGACGAACGCACCGGCGATGGTCTCTGCGTCCGCGCCGAAGGACTGTGTCCAGGCGCCGAGGTGATCGGTTGAGTCGGCGTAAGGGCCCGTCAGCAGCACGCGGGCGCGTGCGCCGAGCGGCAGCGTCCCGTCGTTCTTGAGCAGCACCGACGACCGGGCGGCGGCGCGCCGCACGAGCGCCCGCCCCGCGTCGGTCGGGGCAGTGAGCTCGTCCGTCTCGCTCGCGTACGGAGAGTCGAAGAGACCGAGCGACTCCTTCAGTGCGAGCACGCGGGCGACGGCGTCGTCGAGGCGCGCGGGGTCGATCGCCGAGAGCAGGGCGTCGGCGACCTCCGAAGGGGCGCCGCCCATCTCGACGTCGAGCCCGGCGCGGAACGCCTGGGACGCGGCATCCGTCAGATCCTCGGCGATGCCGTGCGGAAGCAGGTTGCGCACGCCCTCGGCATCGCCCACGACGACGCCGGGGAACCCCCACTCGTCCTTGAGCACCCCGGTCATCAGCCGCCGGTTGGCGTGCATCGGCACACCGGCGACGGTGTTGAACGACGCCATGACCGCGGCCGCGCCCTCGTCGACGACCGCGCGGAAGGGCTCGAGATAGATGTTGCGCAGCCGGTGCTCCGACACGTCGACCGCGTTGTAGTCGCGGCCACCCTCGGGTTGCCCGTAGGCGACGAAGTGCTTCGCGGTCGCGGCGATCGCGTGTCGGCCGGCGAGGTCGTCGCCCTGGTAGCCGCGCACCATCGCGCGGCCCATGACAGAGGTGAGGTGGACGTCCTCGCCGAACCCCTCGACCACGCGGCCCCAGCGCGGATCGCGGGAGACGTCGACCATGGGGGAGAAGGTCCACGTGACGCCGCCCGAGCGTGCTTCGGCAGCCGCGAGCGCGGCGAGCTCCTCGACGAGCGAAGGGTCGAAGCTCGCGGCCTGCGCGAGCGGGACGGGCGCGATCGTGCGCTGCCCGTGGATGACGTCGAGCCCGACCAGCACGGGGATGCCGAGGCGCGTCTCTTCCACGGCGACCCGCTGCAGCGCGTTGGTCGCCGCCGCCGACCGGGGCCAGAAGATCGAGCCGAGCCCCTCGCGGATGAGCTCCGCGGCATCGTCGTGCCGCGGACGGAACACGATCTGCAGCTGGCCGAGCTTCTCGGCCGGGGTCATCTCGGCGAGCAGCCGCTGCACGCGGGCGGATCGGTTCATCTGGTGCTCCTTCGGGGGCGACATGCGGGGCCGCGCACGGCTGAGACTCGGTCGGGGATCATGACGATGCCGCCCGGGGCGCATGGCCCCGGGCGGCATCGTTCACTGCGGATTCAGGGAGTCAGTTGCCCCACGCCGCGTCCATGTCGGCGAGCACCTGGTCGACCGTCTTCTGACCGGTCAAGAGGCCCTGCACTCCGACGCCGAGCGCGTCGTAGACGGCGGGGTTCGGCCACGTCGCGTTCGGCAGGCCCGCGTAGTCGCCGTTCGCGAGCAGGTCGCCGATCGGCGCGTACTCCGGAAGGAGCGTTTCGGAGTCGATGCCCGTGATCGGCACCGAACCCGAGAGGTCGGCGTACGCCTGGGCGTTCTCCGGCTGGGCGACCCAGTCGAGGAAGGCCTGCGCGGACGCCTTCACGGCGTCGTCCGACGCGGCGTTGATCCCCCACGCGTAGTTGGCGCCCGTGACGGTGAAGGCCTTCTCGCCGTCGGCGGGCGGGAACGCCTGCACGTTGAGCTCGGCGCCGGTGGCGTCGCCGATCGAGGCGGCGGCGCTGCCGGGGACGGCGGCCGTCAGAGAGGTCCCGCCTCCCATCCCCTGGGTGATCGAGTCGAACGTGCCGCCCGCGGCGCCATCCTGGAAGCAGCCCTTGTCGTTCATCTCGACGATGTCGTCGAGGACGTCCTTCCAGCCGCTGTCGGCGAACGTGACGTCGCCGGCTGCGCGCTGCTCGTTCCAGTCCGGCGTCTGGGCGTACACGCGGGTCGCCGAGATCAGCATCGAGATGAGCCCGGTGTTGAACGAGACGCCGCCGGCGAGAACGGTGAACGACTTGCCCGCGTCCCGCGCGTCAGCGCACGCGGCCAGGAGGTCTTCGTACGTCGAGGGATACTCGGTGACGCCTGCCTCGTCGGCCGCGGTCACGTTGAACACCATCCCGACGGGGGTGAGCGCGGTCGGCTGGGCGTACGTCTTCCCGTCGATCTGGAACTCCGCCTCGCTGCCGGCAGGCAGCAGGCCGGCGGAGGTGTCGTCGAGCGGCTCGAGGAAGCCCGCGTCGGCGAGAGTGATGACCGAGATCGGCTGCCCGGTGCCGGGCGCGAGGACCATCATGTCGGCCGCGTTGCCTGCCTGAAGCTGGGTCGTGACCTGGGTGTTGTAGGCATCCGACGGGTAGGGGATGACTTCGATCGGCACGCCGGTCTCTTCGGTGTACTTCTGTGCGGTCTGGGCGTAGAAGTCGTCGGCGTCGTTCGCCTGGGCGACCATGAGGCTGAATCCGACGGTGTCCGGATCGGCTGAGCTGTCGCCGCCGTCGGTGGAGCCGGAACAGCCGGCGAGGACGAGTGCACCCGCCGCAGGGATCGCGAGGAGCGACCACCGGAGGTGCCGAATGCGTGAGTGCTGTGGCATTTCTACCCTTTCATGACGTCGTTGTCGCCAGCATCGGGACGCTGGCTCGGCCTCGGGGCCGCACCTCAAGCCTCGCATGATATGTAGATTTCTGACATTAGTAATGCTTATGCGCGGCAATTGGCTCGCTGATCCCCTTCTGGGAGCTGTTCGAGCGCACTCGCCGTCGATCACACGCCTCAGGACGAGGACGGGTGCTGCGGCCGCTCGGCGACGATTCGCACCGGTCCCGCCAGCCCGGCCGGCGAGTGGCGCGCGGTGGGCTCGAAGACCCGCGTCATCGGCGTGGAGATCTCACCGCTCGGCGCGGCCGACTCGGCGATGAGCCGGTTGCGCCACGGGTTGGTGACGTGCACCTCGATCTCGTTCGTTCCCGTGCGGATGGCGCCGCTCACGTCGACGCGGAACGGCGGCGTCCAGGCGACGCCGCAGTCCACTCCGTTCACCCTGACGCGAGCCAGGTCGAAGGTGTCGCCGAGGTCCAGGAGCACGCGTGTGGCGTCTGCGGGCAGGTGGAGCTTCGTGGTGACCCGGTACGTGGCGGTGCCCGAGAATCCCGCGGCGACGGAGTCGGCATCCGTCCACAATCGCGGTTCTGGTCCGAGCGTGAGCGGTGCCGTATCGGGGAGCTCGAGCGTCCAGTCGCCCCGCACCGGCACGTCGACGAGATCGACCCTCCGGGGGCCTGCGCCGTGATCCTCCACGAGGAACAGCGATCCGAACGCGGGGAGCCGCACCGCGTATCGCCGCTCGCCTCCGCCCGATGGCACGAGCGGCTCCAGGTGCCCCGTCTGCACGGTCACCGGGTCCCACGCCGAGAGACCGACCTGGCTCGTCGCGACGAACGTCCGCTCGCGGTCGTCCGGATTCGCCACGAACATGATGCGGCGGCCGCCGACGATGCGCGCGATGCGTCGCACCTCCGCGTCCTCCAGTCCGATCGCGGGATGCACGCCGAGCTCCGTCAGCGCGGTGCCGAGGTCGCGGGTCGGCAGCACGCGCCCACGCGCACGGGGCAGAGTCCACACCCGATCGCACAGTCGTGCGAACTCGACCTCGTCATCGGCGAGCGACGGCGATCTGTCCGGGCGGACGCCCACGACCGTCGCCCCCGCGTCCAGCAGCCGCTCGACGTGCCGCAGGGTTGCGATCGTCATGTGATCGCTCGATCCGCCGAGATAGAGGAGTCGATACCGCGCCCCGGCCGAGGCCAGCCGGTCGTTCTCCATGCTGAGCAGCGCGAGGCCGTCCGTGCCCACGTAGTCGAAGTCGACCTTCACGGGAACCGCGTCGTCGAACCGCCCTCCGAACAGCGCGGTGACCGGCGCCTCCTCGCCGACGAAGTACGCGATGTCCACGGCGGGTTCACCCGACGAGAGAACGGCCGAGCAGCGTCCCAGGTAGTCGATCCATGGACCGGCGTCGCCGGCCCATGTCTCGTTGACGGTGAAGGCCTGCCCGAGGAACGGCGCGAGCGCGATGCCAGGCGGGGGCGCGGCGAGCGGCTGGTGCGGCGAAGTGTGGATGCAGAACCGCGTCACGCCCAGCGCGAGCTGAAGATCGGCGACGTGCTTGAGGCTCCGAGGAGTCGACGACCAGGGACGATCGAAGCTCGTGAACGCCTCCGCGCCGGTCCACGCCTTGCCATGGACATGGGCGACGGATGCCGCGCCCTTGAGGTCGGCGACATACGTGGGGCGCGGCCCGTGCTCGGGCAGGAAGGTCCACATCGCGCCCATCGGCACATCGGCGTGCGCGCGCATCGCGAGGTCGTCGCCGAGCTGCGGGCGCTGATCTTCGAGCGCTTCGGCGTAGTACACCATGCCGCGCGCGTGGGCCGCGGCCGCCAGTGTGCCGTAGTACTCGCTCGCGAGCAGTTCGGAGATCGTGCGGCGGTAGTCGTAGAGGAACCGATCGGAGTCCGACGCGGTGCGCACGATGAAGCCGGCGAGAGCCGGAAGCCAGGGGAGCGGGTCGTAGCCCCTCGCATCGGCGAAGCGGGCGAACAATGCGTCCGTCCAGTTCTGCGGACCGGCCTCGATGCTGTCGCTGAGGAGTGCGGCGAAGCCCTCATCCGCGCCGAAGCGCGCGAGGTGCTCGTCCAGATACGCCGAGACCCGCGGCCCGTCGAGCTTGTCGACCTCGAGTCCGGTGGTCTCCGGCGACGCGGGGCCGTTGGTCTGACCCGTGAGCGACGCCCCGAGCCGCAGGATCGTCCAGAGCCCGGGCGGAGCATCCCACCGCAGGACGCCGTCGGTGACCGAAGACGTGACGTCGACGATCGCGTCCGGATCGACGGAGCCTGCGCGGATGCGCGCATCGGTGCCGACGGCGTAGTAGTCGGGCACGACGCCGAACCCCGCCTTGACCTCCGCGTGATGCACGCGGCCGGCTGCGCGCAACGCGAACTCGGACACGACGAACTCCGACATGCGGCGCAGAACGGGGGGAACCTGCACGCCGTCGTCCAGCGCCGGCAGCGCCTCGGCCGCGCTCGCGCCGGTCAACACCAGCCGGAAGCGCCGCGCGGTCGTCGCCGCGAAGCTCACCGTGCGTGCCGGGACGGTCGTGACCGGCAGCGCGGCGACCTCCCGATACGTCACGCCGTCGTCGCTCGCCTCGAGCACGGCGCTCGGGGGCGGGGCGGCGCCGAATCCGCGCGGCCCCGGCAGCCCGACGACTGCCGAGCGCACCGTCACCGGCTCGTCGAAGATCTGCTCGACCCACGCCGACGACGTCGCTTCGGGATCGCGGGGAAGAAGCACCGATCCGTCGAACGAGCCGTCGACGAGGCATCCCCAGTCCTCCACGCGCTCGGGGGCTGCTCCCGGAAGGATTGCGGATGCCACCACCTCCGCGGGTCGGTGCGCCACGTGGACCGGGTCCGCCGGCACGGCGAGGACGATGGAATCGGTCGCCCATCGCGGCGCATCGGCGGCGAGGCCCCAGCGCCGGCAATCCTGAAAGAGGCCCGGGGCGTCCGGCAGAGCCGCGAGTCCGACGATCCGACGACCGCCGCCCTCGAGGGGCGTCTCGGACCACACGAGCTTCTTCATCGCATCCGCGGGCGCGACCCACGGGCCGCCCGAGGCGCTCCATCCCGACGAGGTCGCGACGGCGAGTTCGATCCCCAGCTCATCCGCGGTCTCGACAGCCGACGCGATCGCGCGGCGCCAGGTCGTCGATCCGGGCCGGACCGCCGCCGGCACGATGAGAGGACCGCCCATGGCTCCGTCGAACAGCTGCACCCCTCTCACGCCGACCGCGTGCAGCCAGCGCAGGTCGCGACGCACGCCGGCGGGGTCGACGTTGCCGTCCATCCAGTGCCACCAGGCGCGGGGGCGTGCTTCGTCGGGTGGCTCGAGGAAGTCCTGCCAGAGCGGATCGGTCATGGATTCATCCTCTCCGCGACGCCTGGAGGGTGGCGTCCGCACCACTTATAGCCGATATCGCTGATACTAATGTGTGCTTTCGACACAAGTGTGGGAGGGTCTTTTCAAGCGCCGACGAGGGCGCGTGACGACGAGGTCAGAGAGCAGATGACAGTGACGATCGAGAAGGATGCCACTCGCACACTCACCGTGCCTCCCGGAGCGCGGCGCACTCCGCGTCCTCGCGGCCGCAAGCCGCTGATCAGCTTCGGCCATTGGTGGTGGGCGCTGCCGGCCATCATCATGGTCGTCTTCGTGCACTACGCGGCGACACTGACAGGCGGCTTCTTCGCCTTCACGAACTGGACCGGCCTCGGCGACTGGGAGTTCGTCGGACTCGACAACTTCGTGCGCATCTTCAACGACCCGCTCCTGGTGGGCGCCGTCTGGAACACGCTGTTCCTCGCGTTCGGCTCGGTGATCCTCACGAACATCCTGGGCCTCGGGTTCGCGCTCGCGATCAATCGCACGCTCAAGACCCGCTACATCCTCCGCACGCTCCTCTTCATGCCCGTCGTGCTGAGCCCGCTCGCGGTCGCGTATGTCTGGAAGTTCATCTTCCAGTTCAACGGGCCGCTCAACGGGTTCCTCGCGGCGATCGGACTGCCTGAACTGCAGAAGGTCTGGCTCGCAGACCCCACGTGGTCGATCTGGGCGATCCTGCTCACGGTCGTCTGGCAGCAGACGGGCTTCGTCATGGTCATCTACCTCGCCGGTCTCGCGTCGGTGCCGGTCGAGCTCGAAGAGGCGGCTGCATTGGACGGCGCCGGGATCTTCAAGCGCTTCTGGCACGTGACGGTTCCCGGCATCCGCCCCTCGATCGCGATCGCGTCGACACTCGGCATCATCCAGGGCCTGCGGATCTTCGACCAGATCCTCGCGCTCACCGGCGGAGGGCCGGCGGGGGCGACCGAGACTCTCGCCACGCAGGTCTACAAACAGGCGTTCTCGCTCGGCCAGTTCGGATTCGGCTCGGCGCTCGCCCTCGTGCTGACCGTCATCATCCTCGTCTTCGCCATCCTCCAGCAGTACGCGACACGCGACCGCGACGCCGCGCGAAAGGCCTGACCCATGTTCCGGTACACCAAGCTCACGGCACTCCGCGAAGTCCTCATCTGGATCGTCGCGCTGATCGGCCTGCTGCCCTTCTACTTCCTGATCAACACGGCCCTGAAGTCCGACCAGGAGGCGTTCACGACCAGTGCGGTCGCTCCGACCACATCGCTCGACTTCGGCGCCTTCATCGAGGTGCTGACCACGGGTGGGCGCGACAGCATCCCGATGGCGATTCTGAACAGCGCCATCATCACCGCGGGCGCCATCGCCGGACTCGTGCTCTTCGGCTCGGTCGCCGCGTACGTGATCACCCGTCGCACCCGGGCGTGGACGAACCTCACGTTCTACCTCGTGCTCATCGCGATCATCCTGCCCGCGCAGCTCGGCACCGTTCCGCTGTACATCGGCGCGCGCACCGTCGGGCTCACCGGCAACGCCCTCGGAATGATCCTGCTGTGGATCGGCATCCTGCTTCCGCTCTCCGTCTTCCTCTATGCCAGCTTCTTCCGGGGGCTCACGACCGAGTACGAGGAGGCCGCCGTGATCGACGGGGCCTCACCGACGCAGGCGTTCTTCCGCGTGGTGCTGCCGCTGATGGCCCCGGCGACCGGCACGGTCGCGATCCTCGCGGGCCTGATCGTCTGGAACGACTTCTTCAACTCGCTGATCTTCCTCGGCGGCTCGACCACCCAGACGCTGCCGGTCGCGATGTACACGTACGTCGGCGGGCTCGTCTCGGCCTGGAACAAGATCTTCGCGGTGGTGATCATCTCGATGATCCCCATCCTGATCTTCTACATGGCCGCCCAGAAGAAGTTCATCCAGGGCTTCGCCGGCGGCCTGAAGGGCTAGCCGCCGGGATCCGACTCGATTCGAGAGCGGCCGGATCGTCGAGCGCAGGTGCCCGCGTCAGCGGGTTCCGGTGCATGCCGCCCACGACCACCTTGTTCCGACCTTCCGACGGAGACCACATGTATCAGCTCGCACCCAACATCGAACTCCTCTTCACCGAAGCGGGTGATTACCACGACCGCGTGCGCGCGGCGGCGGCCGCCGGCTTCGACGCCGTCGAGATGTGGGGGCCGACAGGGGTCGACGCGCCGTCGACGCCCAAGGACCTTCCCGCTCTCAAGGCGGCGCTCGAAGAGACCGGCACGCAGCTCACCGCGCAGCTTTCGGAGCCGCGCACGCAGTTCATGATCCCGCCGTGGGATCACTCGGAGTTCTTCCGCAAGCTCGACGAGGGCGTCGAGATCGCGCACTTCCTCGGGACGCCCCGCGTGGTGGTCGGCAGCGGAACCGGCTTCGGCGGCTGGAAGCGCCAGGTGCAGCTCGACAAGCTCATCGAGATCTACCAGAAGGCCATCGCGCAGATCGACGGCTCGGGCATCACGCTCGTGCTCGAGCCCGTCAACGTGCGGGTCGATCACCCCGGATCGCTCCTGGACCGCACGAGCGAGGGCGTCTATGTCGCGCGCGGCGTCGACTCGCCGTTCTTCGGCGTGCTGTACGACATCTACCACTCGGCCGTCGAGGGCGAGGACATGGAAGCGGAGCTCGCCAACGGCGGCGACCTGATCAGGTACGTGCAGCTCGCGGACGCGCCCGGACGAGGTGAGCCCGGTACCGGCGACCTCGACTGGCCCGAGCGCCTTCGCATCCTTCGTGCGAGCGGCTACGCCGGCCCGATCGGGCTCGAGTACTACCCGCAGACGGCGTCGGCGGAGTCGGTGAAGCACATCGCGGCCCTGGCGGCCTCGGCATGAGCACCCGCGTATACCCCGAGCAGGTCGACGTCGCGATCGTCGGCAGCGGCCCGGCCGGCGCGACCTATGCCCGAATCCTGAGCGAGCGGGCGCCATCGGCGACCATCGCGATGTTCGAGGTCGGCCCCACCGTGTCGGACCCGCCCGGGGCGCACGTGAAGAACATCGCGGACGCCGACGAGCGTGCCCACGCTCAGCGCCGGTCGGAGGGGCCGCACGCTCGCGAGGACGACGACCGTGTCGGCGGCATCGTGAAGTCCGCCCAGCGGCGCGCGCGCCCGGGCACCTACCTGCTCGAGTCCGGCTATCAGGCGGACGGCGAGGACGGTCTGCCGGTCGCTGCGTTCTCGAGCAACGTCGGAGGCATGGCCGCACACTGGACGGGGGCCTGCCCCCGGCCGAACGACAGCGAGCGCATCGGCTTCCTCGACGAGTCGGGCGAGCTCGACGAGCTGCTCTCGGAGGGGGAGCGACTGCTCGGGGTCACCACCGACGCGTTCGATTCGTCGCCGTATGCGGGGATCGTGCGCGGGCGGCTCGCCGCGGTGGAGGACGCTCATCGGGATGCGGATGAGCGCGTGCAGCGGATGCCGCTCGCGGTGCATCGCCGCGACGACGGGCCGCTGGTGTGGTCGGGTTCGGATGTCGTTCTCGGAGACATCACCCGCGGCAACCCGAACTTCACGCTGTTCGACGAGTCCCTCGTGAGCCGCGTGCTGGTCGAGGACGGCCGGGCCGCCGGCGTGGTCGTCACGGACGTCCGCACGGGAGAACGGCGCGACGTGCGCGCGCGCTTCGTCGTGGTCGCCGCCGACGCGCTGCGGACGCCGCAGCTGCTCTGGGCCTCCGGCATCCGTCCCGATGCCCTCGGCCGGTATCTCAACGACCAGGCGCAGATCGTATTCGCCGTGCGCATGCGCGACTTCACCCCCGCGGTCGATGCGGACGGTGTCCCGCAGACCGGCCTGAGCGAATACACCGGGGTGACGTGGGTGCCGTTCACCGACGAGATGCCCTTCCACGGCCAGGTCATGCAGCTCGACGCCTCTCCGGTGAAGCTCGCCGACGACGACCCTGCGGCGCCGGGCTCGATCGTGGGGCTGGGGCTGTTCTGCGCGAAGGACCTCCAGGCCTCGGACCGCGTGGCGTTCTCGGACGGCGACGTCGACGGTTACGGGATGCCCGCGATGCAGCTGCACTACACGCTGAGCGACCGCGACCATGCGACGATCGACCGGGCCAAGGCCGAGATCGTGCGCCTGGGGAAGGCGATCGGCGACCCCCTCGATGACCGCCCGTTCGTGATGCCGCTCGGAGCGTCGCTGCACTATCAGGGCACCGTTCGCATGGGTCGGGCCGACGACGGCGCGAGCGTGTGCTCGCCCGACAGCGAAGTCTGGGGAGCGCCCGGGCTCTTCGTCGCAGGCAACGGCGTCATCCCGACGGCCACGGCCTGCAACCCGACGCTCACGGGCGTCGCGCTGGCCGTCCGCGGTGCACGGCATATCGCCGATGAGATCACCGCAGATCTTGCTTCTGTCTGATTCAGACATTACAGTGTAGAAACTAAGACAAAGTAGTCAGGAGACAACTGTGATCCCCGATCGCATCATCGAGCAGGGCACGCTCAGGACCGACGGACCGCGTGCCGCGGTCGAGGTCCGGCTGCCCTGGTACCGGGCCCTGCCGGGGTCATGCATCGCCGGCGCGGAGCTGACGATCGACGGCAAGACCGCCCCCGCGGAGTCGCTGCGCTGGGAGATGAACGGCGCTGAGTTCACGTTCGACGAGCTGCGCACGAACATCGACGAGTGGTGGTTCCCGACAGATTCGGCCGTGCTCTCGGGAGACCTCGACATCGAGCCGGACGCTGAGCACGAGGTGACGGTCGGGCTCACCCTCTACATCCCGTACATCATCATCTCCGATACCGAGACCTTGCACATCGACGAGAAGAACACCAAGACCATGAAGGCGGTGGCGGCATGACCGCGCTCGGCACTCCGATCCAGGGCGTGACCCTGTACAGCTTCACCAGAGCGTTCCATGGCCGGGAGTACGACCTCGAGGGACTCATCCGCAAGACGGCGGCGGACGGGTTCGGACCGGGCCTCGAGATCATCGGCTTCTCCAGCTTCCGCGGCTTCCCCGCGATCGACGATGCGTACGCGGGCTGGTTCAGGGATCTGATCGACGAAGTCGGGCTCGTGACGACCTCGCTCGCCGTCAACGCCGACATCGGCATCCATCGTGATCGCCTGCTGAACCAGGACGAGCTGATCGAGTACATGACCCTGCAGATCAAGGCGGCCGCGAAGCTCGGCTTCCCGATCGCGCGCGTGCAGATCTCGATCGAACCGGACTCGATGGAGGCTCTGGCCCCCATCGCCGAGGCACACGGGGTCACCCTCGCCCTCGAGGTGCACGCCGATCAATACGCCTCGCACCCGCGGATCCTCGCGCTGCGCGACCGCTACGAGAAGGTCGGCTCGCCGTTCCTCGGCTTCACGATGGACTGGGGCGCCACCGTCAGCGGCTTCGCCCCGTCGCTGATCGAGGCCTACCGTCGCCGCGGTGCGTCCGAAGAGCTCCTCGGACAGGTCGTCGACCTCTGGAACACGTACTACGAGCAGGGCCCGCCGGCCGATCAGGCCGACCACGGCCAGCGCTTCGGCTCATTCATCGGACTCGCTGCGCGCCACGGTCGCCCCGACCTCGGGATCGACTTCGGCATCAACGGCACGGGCCTGTTCGGCCCGGCGCGCGTGGATGACTGGCGCACGATCGCGCCGTGGATCAAGCACGTGCACGGCAAGTTCTTCGGTATCGACGAGAACGGCGAAGAGCCATCGGTCCCGGTGCGCGACCTCGTGAAGCTGCTCGTGGAGAACGGGTACAACGGGGCGATCTCCAGCGAGTACGAAGGCTGGCACTGGAACTACTGGCAGTCCCCGTTCGACATCATCGCGGGCGAGCAGGCCGTGCAGCGCTCGGCCGCCGGGGCGGCCGGTTCACGGATGATCACGGACCTCGCCGAGGCCCGTACGCAGCTCGGAGCCTGGCTGCCCAACACCGAAGGAGCACACGCATGAGCGACGGAATCGCCGGCACCGGCATCAAGCTGGGCACCACGCTGTATTCGATGACGAGCGAGTTCGCGGCGGGCCTCTATACGCCCGAGACACTGATCGCCGCGGTCGCCGAAGAGGGCATCGGCCCGGGCGTCGAGTTCAACATCGCCCAGCTGCTGCGCACATACCCCGACGTCGACGACGCGTTCGTGAAGCTCTGGTTCGACTCGCTCGAGAAGTACGGGCTCGAAGCCAGCGCCGTGGGTACCAACCTCGACATGGGGCGCCGCAAAGACCGCGACATGACCCCCGACGAGGAGCACGACTTCCTGGCGCGCCAGCTGAAGACGGCGCACACCCTCGGCTTCAAGAGGGTCGTGATCCGCTCGCACGGCAAGGAGCTGCTGCGCAGCCTCCTCCCGCTCGCCGAGAAGTACGACCAGAAGCTCGGGTACGAGATCCACGCGCCCTCCGGGCCGAACGACCCCCATGTGCTGCAGATGCGCGAGATGTACGACGAGCTGCAGTCGGATCGCCTGGGCTTCACCGCGGACTTCTCGTCGACGATGCACTCGCTCTCGCCGACCCTGCTGCGCACGCTCAGCCAGATGGGCATGGACGAGAAGCACTTCTCGGTCATGGACGAGATCTGGCACGAGCCCACGCCGATGCACGTGCGCAACCAGAAGTTCGAGGACTACCTCACTGCCGAAGGAGTCGACTTCCTGCGGTTCGGTCCCTTCACCCGCCTCGCCTTCAACATGCACGGGCTCGTGCCGCCGGAGGAGTGGCTCGACATCATGCCGCAGATCTTCCACGTGCACGCGAAGTTCTACGACATCGGCGCCGACGGCGAAGAGCCCGCGATGGACATCCCGCGCATCGTGAAGCAGTTCGTGGAGGGCGGTTATCAGGGCTACCTCTCGAGCGAGTGGGAGGGGCACGCCTTCTCCGACCTCGGCGAGTCCGACCCGATCGATCTGGTCAAGAAGCAGCACACGCTGATGCGGCGCGCCATCGAAGAGACCGTCGCGCAGAGCCAGCCGGCCTGAGCGCACACGCCCGAGAACGAGCCGATCACAAGGAGTGACATGACCGACACCGTCGTCGACGCATCCATCGCCGGACTGGCCGCCGAGGTGGCCCGGCTCCGTGAGCAGGTCGAGGGCGCCCAGCGCCTCGCCCAGCGCGCGGAGGACCGGGGCCAGGTCGAGAACCTGTTCAACCGCTACATGTACCTGCACAACGCGTTCCAGGACGAGCAGATCATCCCGCTCTGGGTGAAGGAGGGTAC
>Ga0310903_10000060_pt1 | contig 15363 bp, 11 predicted proteins | sample C24D4metaG_FD_203914 | JGI IMG/M metagenome (GOLD analysis project Ga0310903, IMG submission 203914) | Lab incubated soil microbial communities from West Virginia University Organic Research Farm, Morgantown, WV, United States - C0D3 | ecosystem: Environmental > Terrestrial > Soil >...
GCAAGGTGCTGAAACACCGGCATGCGCGCAGTCGAAAGATTCGGGCCCTGACCAGCAATCTGGATGCCGACTTCGCCGTACCATTTGGCGGCGGACTTCATGCCTTCTTCACCGCCATTGCCTTCTCCGGGAGCAAGAATATCGAAGCCGAGATCGGCGAGGTCTTGCGCCAGTTCTTTCGGTGCCCAGTTGCCGCCATGTCCGTACGGCCAGTTACGGGAATCGAGAACGTAGCCTTCCTTGTTCCCAATCGTGGTATCGGCTTCGCGCAGTATTTTTTGGATGGCAGGATCGATCATTTTCCCCATCGGCTCCTGCATCAGGACGTCGCCAACCGCGGCGACCACGTACGTCCCTTTCATCTTGTTGGCGAGTTCTTTCGTCAGGTCGCGCTGAAAAGGTACGAGGCCCTCATTCCGGCCCTGGCCCTGTGCATTGATCGTCGTGAGACGCCCGCCGGCCGCGGCCACGAACGCGATGGCGAGTATGCCCGCGGATACTTTGTACGAGTTGGAGACTCTCATCGTGCGTCACTCCTCGACCATTCCGGCAAATTCACTTTCACCGGTTCAATGACGGTAACGGGCTCTGTCAACGGCTCCGCCTTGCCGGCGCGCTCGCGTGCGCCGAGCAAGAGCGTCGCCGTCAGGCCGACCAATGCGGAGCAGCCGAGCCAAACAGCAGGAACTGCGCGATTCCCTGTTGCCTGGATCAAGTAGGTGCAGATGGCAGGAGTAAACCCGCCGAACAGCGCCGTCGCGAGGCTATAGGCCAGCGAGAAACCGGCGGTGCGGACGTGAGCCGGCACGATCTCGGTGAGATAAACGATCATCGCGCCGTTGTAGCCTGCGTACACGACCGCGAGCCACAGCTCCACGAGCAACAGGCGGGTGAACGATGGTTCTGCGACCAGCCATGCCAGCGCTGGATATGCCGTCACCGCGGCCAGCAGGGAGCATGTGATCAGCAACGGTCGCCTGCCGATCCGATCCGATAGCGCTCCCATCACCGGCAGCAACGTGAAGTTGGTGAGACCGACGCACAGGATCACGATCATGTTGCTCTTGGCATCGAGGCCAAGAACCACGGTGCCGAATGTCGGGGTGTAGGCAGTGATGAAATAGAACGACACCGTCGTCATCGTCGCCATCATTGTTCCCAGGATGACGACGCGCCAGTTCTCTCGCAACGACCGGAAGACCTCCGACGGGCGAGGCCGGTGTTTGCGAGCGAGGAATTCATCCGTTTCAACCAGCGAACGGCGAATCGCAAAAATGAAGGGGATGATGATGCACCCGATAATCAGCGGGACGCGCCAGCCGTACGCCAGCATTTGCTCGCGCGTGTAATAGGACGTCACCATCAGCCCGATCACGGCCGCAAACACCACGGCCACTTGCTGACTTGCGGACTGCCAGCTGACGTAAAAACCCTTCCTACCTTTGGTAGCGATTTCGGACAGATAGACAGACACGCCGCCGACTTCGACGCCCGCAGACAATCCTTGCAGTAATCGTCCGACCAGGACCAGGATCGGAGCGAGCAGACCGATGGCCTCGAATCCGGGCATGAAGGCAATCGTCATCGTTCCGATCGCCATCAGGCCGAGCGTGAGCAGCAGGCCCGACCGCCGGCCGTGGCGATCGAGGTAGGCGCCAAGGAAGATTGCGCCCAACGGCCGCATCAGGAAACCGGCGCCGAACGTCATCAGCGACAGCATCAACGACGCGTACTCACTGCTCGTCGGGAAGAATGTTCTGGCAATTGCCGTCGCGTAATACCCGAAGACCATGAAGTCATACATCTCGAGAAAGTTGCCGCTCGAGACGATGAAGACAGACTTAATCTTCGACTGACGATCATGGGCGCTCATGACTACTCCGTGCTCCGAATTCCGAATGAATGGCGTCCGTCACTGCCCGCTGGGGACTTGCGGGAGGGAACGGCGTGTGACGCGCGACACGCCGTCCGCTCCCATCGGCCGGGAACGTGGCCGGAATCCTAGAAACGGTAGGTGAATCCCAGCTGAACAATCCGCGGCGGCAGGATGGTCACGCCGCCGGAGTCAATCGGCTGGCCATAGGTCGAGCCCGATCGGGTCTGGACCGCCTGCACGGTGTTGGCGTTCAGGAAGTTATAGATGTTCACTTGCAGATCCAGCCGCTGCTGGCGCCAGAGTTGGACGGTCTTTGAGACGCGAGCGTCCAACAGTGAATGCTTCGGGAGGCGATTCGCATCCCGAGCTTCGACCGGCATCGTGAAATTCGGAATTGTTCGACCGCCGGTGACACGAACCGTGCGGGCGTAGGGGTCGCCGCTGCGCAGCTCGTAATTCGCCGCCGCCGTCACTCCATATGGCAGTTGATACGATCCGTTGACCTTGATCTGCCATTCCCACAGGCTCGCGCCTGCGTTGATCTCGGCATTTGGATTGTCGGCAGGGCCAAAGGCCGTATTCGGACCGAGCCCGCCAGTAATCTTGGTGGCTGAGTACGATCCTGCGAATTGATAGCCGTGCGAAAAGCGCTTCACCGCGGCCAGTTCCAGGCTGCTGTAGTGAGTGTCGGCGCGAGGATCGTTGATGCGCATGAACTTTTCAAACGCGGCACCGGCAAGGCTCGCCGGGAATTCCCAATACGTCAGCGTCTGCCCCGGGTCATCCGCGGTGCCCACGCTTCCATCAGGGCCGGGGTCCGGCCTCGTGATCGGCACGTTATACGAGCTGGGCGGCCGGAGCGTATTGGTCACGCGCAGCGTCTCGTGGTTTCGCGAATGAATACCGGTCGCGCGAATCGCGATGTTGCCCACCAGTTGTCGCTCAAGCGATGCCGAGAACTCGTCGGTGAGGGGCGCCTTTTCATTCGGATTGACAAGAAACGTGCTGCCGGATGCGCCTGAAACGAAGCCGGGGCCATTGGGATCGAGATTGACCTCGCCGGGTTGATACAGTTTGTCGCCATTCAAATCATTCCAGCGCCAGATGGTTGTCTGGGTCGCCTTGGGATCGAGGTCGCGCGCTTCTGGCTCCAGGCTGCGCATGTGGACGAAGCGGCCCCACCCGAATTTGGCCACCATGCGGCCGTCGCCTGAAATGTCATAGGCTGCGTGCAGGCGGGGGGCAAAGCTGTTCCAGACGCGCATCTGGATCGCGCCCCAGCACTGCGCCGGGGCAAACATCGCGGCCTCGCGGCAGGCCTCCGGAACATGTGCATCGTCGTGCGCGAATCGGCCGCCAAGGTTCATCGTGAAGCGATGGCCGACCGTCCACGTGTCCTGGACGTAGATGCCGATGTAATTGTCATGCTGCATCGGATGCACCGGCGTGTTCTGGGTGCGGAATTGGAACGGCACGTTGTTCTGGAACTCGAGCTGATACGGAGGCTGATTGCGCTCGACGGCGCCACGGCTCGCGTACTGACGCAGGTAGTCGAACCCGGTGTCGATGGTGTGATTGCCGGCGAACGAGTTCGGCAAGTACCACGCCACGTTGCCCCGGGTGTGGCTGCGGCCCTGCCTGGTGCGGACACCAACGCCGGTGTTTTCACCCCAGGTCTTCTGGGTGACCGCATCGGTCTGGGAAATCCCAGGCAGCTCGCTTGCCGGTTGCGCCTGCGGGCCCGTGTCGATGCCGTACCGCTTCGCGTAGTACTGCCAGTAACCGGTCTGCAGGCCGAAGACCAGCTGGTTACCCTTGGTGCCCTGCCATTCGACCTTGCCGATGCCCTGGATGGTCTGCTGTTCCTGACGTGATTCCCACGCCGTGAGCGTGTCGGCGCCGTTGCTCTCCCACTTGTCCGTGTATTGATGGAACACCACGAACTTGTTGGACGGGGTCGCCTGGTACGACCCCTTGATCGTGTTCCACCAAATCGGGTTGCTTTCGAGAGCAGGATCGCCGTTGGGTTGATATGCCCCGGCGATCTCCTTGACGTCATAACGCCAGCGGAAGCCGGTGTAGTACCAGAGTTTGTCCCTGATGATCTTGCCACCGATATCCCCGCCGCGGTCGTAGCGGGTCTTCGTCGGGTTGCCGCTGGTCACGCCCTGCGCAATCAGTTCCTCGTCAAGGTTGTCGGCCTGCCATTCGGTCATGTATTCGCCGATCGACACCTGGCCGTGTGTCTGGTTGCTGCCGGACTTGACGAGGCTGACGATCTGAATCCCGCGCGTCGGCGTTTTTGCGGGGTTACCGAGGGTTGAGATCGCGGATTCGTCAAAGCTGTTGAAGTCGAAATAATTGCCGGCGCCTCCGCCGGTCTGCGGTGCGTTCGAGAACACGCCTTCAATCAGGTTCCACGCTTCGCCGCTTTGGCCGAAGGCGCGGAATTGCGCCTGCTCGTTGGTCGCGCTGCCACCAACTTCCTTGGTGGTTCGCACGCCAGGCGCCGAGGCGAGCAGGCTGATCAAACCGTTCTTGCTGCCGGGAATCGCTTCCAATTGCTCGCGCGTGAGTTGGGTGGTCGCCGACGTTGTCTGCGTATCGACCATCGGGCTGGCGCCTGAGACCGTGACCGTTTCGGCAAGGGTGCCAACCTTTAACGTGGCGTCGACCCTCCCCACGAATCCGACCGTCAGGCGAATATCCGCGCGGCGAATGGTCTCGAAGCCTGCCAGCTCATAGGTCACGCTGTAGGTTCCGATCGGCAAGGGGCTCAAGCGGTAGTCGCCCTTTTCGTCGGTGACCGTGGAAACCGAGGGCACTTGCAATGCGGGGCTGGTCGTCGTCACGGTGACGCCAGGGAGCACGGCACCACTCTCATCGGCAACGCGGCCGACGATCGACGCATTATTGGTTTGAGCTGACGCCATTGCTGAAAGCACTACGAGGGCGCAGAAGGTCGACGCTCCAAGAAAACGTGTTGCAAGGCACGAGCGGACAGTCACTACCATTGGTCGCTCCTGAAGTTACGCAGTTAGCCGGGAAATCGCGTCCAGCGCATAGGACGGATGACCGGAGCGCATTATCGTTAGAGAAGCGACTCGCAAATGTTGCAGATTGTGCGCGGTCGCTTGGTGGATTGACACGGAGGTGCCCATCCCTCATAACACCCGCAGATGGGCACGAGGGCGATCTGGTCGATATGCAACGACTAATTGGCGGCCTATTGCTCGCGTCGGCTCTCGCGTTGCCTGCGTGTCAGGGACACGCGCGTACCGCCGAGCGTCCGGTGACGATCCGCATCACGACGGGGTTGCCGGGTATGACCTTCAAACCCCTGGGCGAAGCCCTCGCCCATGCCTTCGCTTCAGTGATGCCTGACGTCCGGTTCGAAGTCATTGAAACCGCCGGCTCGGTCGCCAACTTGCAGCGGCTGGAATCGGGAGACGCCGACCTGGGATTCGCGCTTGCTGATGTTGCCTATACCGCATTCAATGGGCGCGGAGCGGATTTTCCGACCCCGGCGCAAAAAATCCGCGGCGTTGCGGTGCTGCACCCATCTGCTGTGCATGTCCTGGTTCCGGCGCATTCGAAAGCCCGGTCGATCGCTGACCTCCGCGGGCGCATTGGCGTGGGTCCGGCTGGAAGCGGCACGGCGGTCACCTCGGCGCTGCTCCTGAATGCGTTCGGGGTGTCGCAACACGACATCGAGAATCGCGCGCTGCCGTTCATCACGGCCTCAAACGCGCTCGCGACCGGCGAGCTCGACGCTGCATTTGTGGTTGCGGCGGATCCTGTCGATGCCGTGCAGCGGGCGACGTCGACGGGTGCCCGACTGATCGAGATCGGCGGTGAGCACATCCGCCGGCTCCGCTCCGAGTATCCCTTCCTGCGCCCCGGAACAATTCCCGGCGGCACCTACCCACGGGAACCGCGTCCCATCCAGACAATGCTCGTGGACGTGCTGCTCTTGACGCGCGCAGAGCTCGATGACGAACTCGTCCGTCGCGTGACAGGAGTTCTCTTCGATGTGCTGCCGCAGCTCGCCGCCAAAAATGATTTCCTCAGGCTGATGGACATCCGCCGCGCGCCGGCGACGCCGATGCCGCTGCATACCGGCGCGGCGCTGTACTACCGCGAGCGGGAGCTCTCACGTTGAGAAAGGCGTGGTCGTTCGCGAGGTGGAGCGGCGCCATTTCCTCCTGGCTGGGCATCCTGATCTGCTGCGGGATCGCCGCGCTCGCGTGGTTCGGCTACCGGGCCGCCCGCGAGTGGCAGCGCAGTTCCGCCCTGCTCGTCGAACGCCGCGCGAATGAGATCGCGACCACGCTCGTGACCGCTCTCACTCGAGACATGCGGGCGGTGCAAACCTCGATCCTCGATGCGCGGGAGTGGGACACGACGTTTGAAGTGTCACGATCCAATGTCATCGATCTGGTGGCCGTCGCATTTGCGCGTTATCCATATCCCGAAGAATTCTTTGGCTGGCAATCCGAGGTGCCGTCGGGAGTGTTTTTCGCCCGTTCCGAACGTCTGCCTGGCTGGCTCGCCTCTCCGGACGTCGTCCGGCAGTACCCGGTTGAGACTTTGACCAATTCGGTGGTCGGACTCCGGCTGCGAGAGCGGATTGCCAAGGATGTGGCGCTGCGCCGGACCCACTCGATCTTTGAGACGGAGATTGACGGCCACCGATACCAGGTGGTGGCGCGGCCAATGTATGCGGACGGCCGGAATGCGACGGTCGGCGGATTTGCCGTGCTGGTGAATCTCGATTGGACCGAAGCAAACTACTTTGCGGCGATCACCGCGCAGGTCGCCCGCATTGCCGGGGCCGGCGAGGGGATGGTGTCAACGATCGTCGACGATCGTGGCCAGCCGATTCACGGATTGCCGCCGAGCGGATCCGATCCGCCGGTCGAACGGCGCGCCTTTCCCGTCGCGTTCTTCGATCCGATGTTGACGGCGCTGGAGCCGCCGGCCGACCTTCCATTGCGCAACTGGACCATTCACGTCAGTGCCGCGGCCGACCCCACCCTGGCACTCGCTGCCCGTGGGGCCAGGCGCACACTCGTGGTCATCGCCGCGGCGGCGGTGGCGCTGGCGCTGGGCCTCTTTGTGACCACGCGCGCCGCCCGGGCCGTCGCCAATGTTTCAGAGATGCGATCGGATTTCGTTTCAACGGTCACTCACGAACTCAAGACGCCCGTGCAGGTGATCCGGTCGATTGGCGAGACACTGGTCCGGGGCCGTGTTGAAAATGGCGAGCGCCTTCAGGAATACGCCCAGCTCCTCGTCCAGGAAGGCCACCGCTTGTCGCGATTGATCGAGAATCTGCTCGCCTATTCACGCGTGACGGATGTTGCGCAGTTGTATGCGTTCGAGGCCCAGCATCCGGGCGAGATCGTGAGCGAAGCCGTTCGCGGATTCCAGCGCCTGCTCAAGGACGGTGGATTTCAACTCACGATCGACGTGCCCGAGAGCCTGCCGCTGATCAACGCCGACAAGACATCACTGGTGCTCGCGCTCGACAATTTGATCGACAACGCGATCCGCTACGCCGGCGCCTCGCGGCAGCTCGAGATCACGGCGCGACCCGTGGCCGGCACGGTGGAAATCGCCGTCATCGACCAGGGCGTGGGCATTGCCGCCGATCAGCTCGAACGAGTGAAACGCCGATTCGTGAGAGGACGCTCGGCTGCCGGCCACGGCAGCGGGCTCGGCCTCGCGATCGTCAGCCGCATCATCAACGATCACGGCGGCACCTTGCGCCTCACCAGCGCGAAAGACGGCGGCACCACCGCGACGCTGACGGTGCCGTTGGCGGGAGTCAGCTGATGCCCACCCGCCTGCTGGTAGTCGAAGACGATCGAGGCATCGCGACGCTACTGCAACACAACCTGACCATCGACGGATTCGATGTTCGGCTGGCGGTGACTGCTCATGATGCCTTGCGGGAGTGCCAGGACTTCGCGCCGGACCTCGTCTTGCTCGATATCCAGCTGCCCGACGGCAATGGCTTTGAGCTGTGCCGCGTGCTGAGGCAAGGCGGGCGGCGACCGGTCATCTTCGTGTCGGCGAGAGGACAACGTGCCGACAAGGTGCGTGGCCTTGATCTCGGCGCGGACGACTATGTGACGAAGCCGTTTGAAATCGAAGAGCTCGTGGCGCGCATCCATGCCGTCCTGCGTCGGACACGCCCGTCGATCGAGCGCATCGCACTCGGCTCAATCACGGTTGATTTCGTGGAGGGTCGAGCGCGACGGGGCAATGTCGACATCGTGCTGACCCGGCGGGAGCTTGATTTGCTGCGCTACCTCGCGGAACGTTCGGGCGCTCCGGTCCGTCGCGACGAATTGCTGGCGGAGATCTGGGGGGTTCACGACGGCTCAACAACCCGTGCGGTGGATTTCGCGGTGGCGAGACTGCGCAAGAAGATCGAAGTCGATTCCCACACGCCGCGGTTCCTCAAGACCGCCCACGGCGACGGTTACTCGCTGACATTCGAAGCACGACTGTGACGATTAGAGCCCTAGCTAGAGATCGATTGCGCCTTCGCCCACTCGAATCGACTTCCCACCAACCTGCACGCGCGTGATCGCGCCGTCTTTCTCGGTGATGCGCATGTGCAATCGACTCGGGCGGCCCATCGCCACACCCTGCAGATTCACCATGTCGTGCATCTCGTTGCGATGCACGAGACCGTGCTTCACGAGATAACTCCCGAGCGGGCCGGCGGCGCTGCCGGTCGCAGGATCCTCGACGACCCCGGCGCTCGGCGCGAACATGCGGCTGTAGACCGTGACTTTCGGATCGACCGGTTCGGTGGTGAAGAACAACGCGCCGACATGGCCGCCCGGAAACGCGCTCTTCAGTCGGCGCATCGCTGCGAGATCGGCTTCAGCGGCATCGACCGCGGCGCGCGTGCGCACCGGGACCAGCAGGAACGCATTGCCGCACGACACTTCTTCGATCGGCAGTCCGGTCGCATCGACGGCGGCGGGATCGAGTCCGACCGAGCGGATGATGTCGGGACGCGGTGAGACCGGCGCGCGGAACTCTGGCGCGCGCTGGTCCATCCACGCGAACGCCAATCGATCGCCCTCCCATGTCAGCTCCACTTTCGTTGGACCGACGCCGAGACCGAACATGAAGCTCGCGCTCCCCTTCTTGATCACACCCAGCTCCGCCAGCGCGAACGTGCTGCCGATCACCGGGTGCCCCGCCATCGGCAGCTCGGTGCCCGGCGTGAAGATGCGCATCCGGACGTCGGTGCCGGCCGTTTCGGCGGGCAGAATGTAGGTGCATTCGGAGAAGTTCATCTCCTTCGTGATCGTCTGCATCTGGGCGGCCGACAGCCCGCGCGCGTCGTGAAAGACGGCGAGCTGGTTGCCTTCGAACCTGGTGTCGGTAAAGACGTCGTAGTGGAGATAGCGCATCAAACGATTCTACCGGGGGAGGACACATCATGCCGGGGTCCCGACACTTGCCGGGGTCGGCAACGCTTGCCGGGGCTAGAATCGGCGCGTGACGTCTCGCGCCTCGCTGATCTTCCTGCTCTTCTTCCCGGCAGTCACCGTCGCGCAACCGCTAGTCATCACCGCTCCGGCGGCGCCGGGCGGCGGCTGGGATCAAACGGCGCGGGCGATGCAGCGCGTGCTCGCCGAGATCGAGCCGGGCGTGAGCGTGCAGGTCGACAACGTGCCCGGAGCCGCCGGCACGATCGGACTGGCGCGATTCATCCAGAGCGAGCGCGGCAATCCCGGTGCGCTGATGGTGACCGGGCTGGTGATGGCAAGCGGCGTGATCCTCAATGGCTCGCCGGTGTCGCTCGCCGGCACCACGCCGATCGCGCGGCTGACCGCCGAATACGAAGTGATCGTCGTTCCCGCGTCGAGCCGGTTTCGCTCGCTCGGCGAGTTGATCGACGCGTTCAAGAAAGACCCCGGCAGCGTGTCCTGGGGAGGCGGATCCGCCGGCGGCACCGACGATCTGCTGGTGCGGCTGCTGGCCGAACAGATCGGACTGCCGGCGTCGAGCGTGAACTACGTCGCGTTCGCCGGCGGCGGCGCGGCGCTCGCCGCCGTTCTTGGCGGGCAGCTCTCGGCTGCGGTCAGCGGATACGCGGAGTTCGCGGGACAAATCGCCGCGGGCCAGCTTCGCGTGCTCGCAATTTCCTCGGCGTCGCGGATGAGCGGCATCGATGCGCCGACGCTGCGGGAATCCGGAATCGCCCTCGACCTCTCGAACTGGCGCGCGATCGTGGCGCCGCCCGGTCTGTCCGACGCCGAAGAAGAAGCGCTGACGGCGCGCATGACGAAGCTCGCGGCCAGCCCGAAGTGGCGATCGACGCTCGAGCAAAACGGCTGGGCCGATGAGTTCCTCACTGGGCCGCCGTTGCGGCAGTTCCTCCTGGCCGAGCAGGCGCGGATCGAGGATGTGCTGAGGCGGCTCTCCGCCACGAACAGCCGCGCACCGACCACGCTCGCCGTCACGCTGACGCCATCTTCATTGCCAAACGCCGTCGCCATGATTTTTCTCGGCGCTCTCGCGCTGACGGCCTTCACGACCACACGCCAATCTGTCGCATTCGATCGCCAGGGTATGCGCATGGCCGTCGCGCTCGTCACGGCGCTGTTGGCCCTGCCGATCGCGTTCGTCACCGCCGGATTCGTCGCCTCGTCCACGCTGCTGTTCGCGATCGCGTCGACAACGTTGCGGGCTCGCCCCGAGCGAAGTCGAGGGGCGCAGTCGCTCAGCGCTCGCACGATCGCGATCGATCTCTTCGTCGGCGCGGCCTTTTCGATCGCGCTCTTCCTGCTGTTTACGCGCGGACTCGGCGTGATGCTGCCCGGCTTTTTCTGATGGGGGACCTGCTCGCGGGATTCGCGGTCGCCCTCACGCCGGCCAACTTGCTGTGGGGACTCGCGGGCACCACGCTCGGCACCGCGGTCGGCGTGCTGCCCGGCATCGGGCCGGCGCTCACCGTCGCGCTGCTGCTGCCCGTCACCTACAACCTCGATCCCACCGCGGCGCTGATCATGTTCGCCGGCATCTATTACGGCGCGATGTACGGAGGGTCGACCACGTCGATCCTGCTCAACACGCCCGGCGAGAGCTCGACGATCGTCACCGCGATCGACGGCCACCAGATGGCGCGTAACGGGCGCGCCGGGGCGGCGCTCGCCACCGCCGCGATCGGATCGTTTGTCGCCGGCACGCTCGCCACGCTCGCGCTCAGCCTCACCGCGCCGTTGATGGTGAAGCTCGCCCTCGCGTTTGGATCCGCCGAGTATTTCGCGCTGATGGTGCTCGCCTTCGTGATGGTGACGACGATGCTGGGCGAGTCGAGACTGAAGGGTTGGCTGAGCCTTCTGCTTGGACTGACGTTGGGATTCGTCGGCATCGACGGCCTCAGCGGGCACGCGCGATTCACGTTCGGCATTGCCTATCTGCTCGACGGCATCGATCCCGTCATCGTCGCCATTGGACTGTTCGCGATCGGCGAGACGTTGTGGGTCGCGAGCCGCGGTCCGGCGATCGATGAGGTGTTGCCGGTTCGCGGATCGCTGATGATGACCGCCGAGGAGTGGGCGCGATCGTGGCGGCCGTGGCTGCGCGGCACCGCGATCGGCTTTCCATTGGGCGCGTTGCCAGCGGGCGGCGCCGAGCTGCCGACGCTGATGTCGTACGCGATCGAGAAGCGCTTGTCGCGCCGGCCCGAGGAATTCGGGCACGGCGCGATCGAAGCGGTCGCGGGACCTGAAGCCGCCAACAATGCCTCGGCGGCAGGCACCCTCGTGCCGCTGTTGACGCTCGGACTCCCAACGTCGGCGACCGCCGCGGTGCTGCTCGCGGCTTTTCAACAATTCGGTTTGCAACCGGGACCATTGCTGTTCGAACACGAATCGGCGCTGGTGTGGGGCGTGATCGCGAGCCTGTATATCGGCAACGCGATGCTGCTCGTGCTCAACCTGCCGCTCGTCGGCCTGTGGGTGAAGCTGCTGTCGATTCCGCGGCCCTGGCTCTACGGCGGCATTCTCGTTGTCGCCTCTCTCGGCGCCTTCAGCGTGCATCGATCGGCGGGCGATCTGCTGTTGATGGCGGCGATTGGCATCGTCGGCTTCCTGCTGCGCGCGCTCGACGCGCCGGTTGCGCCCGTGATGATCGGCCTGATCCTCGGACCCGCGGCCGAACAGCATGTGCGTCGAGCGCTCTCGATCAGCCAGGGCGACTGGACGGTGTTCGTCACTCATCCGCTCTCAGCCGCGCTTCTGGCGATCAGCGTTTCCATCGCGCTCTGGGGAGTGTTTGCCCGTCGGCTCGCACCTCCCGGCTAGTGTCACCTCCCGGCCAGTGTCACCCTCCCGGCAAGAATCATTTTCCCGATAGAATCGTTTCATGAAGTTGAGTGAGCTGTTTGGAGGCAGTGATGCGGCGCCCGCGGATCAGTTTCCCGATCCGGCGATCGACATTCCACCCGATCCCACCGGCACGCCACAATCGGTCGTCCTGGGCGGCGGATGTTTCTGGTGCACGGAAGCCGTGTTCGTGAAGCTCGATGGCGTGATCGGCGTAATGTCGGGCTACGCCGGCGGCACGGCGGACACCGCGGACTACCAGGCCGTCTGCAGCGGCACCACCGATCACGCGGAAGTGATCCGCGTGCGCTTCGACTCGAGCCGCATCTCGTTCGGCCAGATCCTGAAAGTGTTCTTCGCCGTCGCGCACGATCCGACGCATCTCAATCGCCAGGGCAACGACATCGGCCGGCAGTATCGATCGGCGGTGTTCTATGCGGACGACGATCAGCGGCGCGTGTCGGAGGCGTACATCAGGCAGTTGAATGGTGCGAAGGTGTTCTCGTCGCCGATCGTGACGACGCTCGAGCCGCTCGAGCGGTTCTTCGAGGCCGAGGATTATCACCAGAATTTCGTCGCCCGCAATCCCGCGCAGCCCTATGTGGCCGCGGTCGCCGCGCCCAAGGTGAAGAAGCTCGAAAAGGCCTTCGGCGACAAACTGAAAAAGGCGACATAATACGGAGTTCATGCGGTCGTAGCTCAGTTGGATAGAGCATCAGCCTTCGAAGCTGAGGGTCACAGGTTCGAGCCCTGTCGACCGCACATTCACACCACCCTTCCCCATGCCCCGCGCGGTCTCGTCCAACTGGCCCGATCTGAGCGACGACGAACTGCTCAACCTCCGCCTCGCCGATCTGCCGCTCAGCCTCGACGGCACCGTCGTGGCGACGTGGATTGATCAGTTGAAGCAGGAGCTCGCGGCGCGCGGGCTGAATTTCCCGCTGCACTTCTATCTCTCGGATGAGTGGTTCACGCCGGACGGCCAGGCCTCGATGGCGGTGCCGTTCTATCTCGCGCATCCGCGGCTCGAGCGCCTCGAGAGAGCGCAGATGCTGGCGGTCGAAGGCGGCGAACACGAGTGGTGCATGCGCATCCTGCGCCATGAAGCCGGGCACGTCGTCGACAACGCCTACAAGCTGCGGCTGCGGAAACAGCGCCGCCGCGTGTTCGGCAGTTCGTCGAATCCCTATCCGGAATTTTACGCACCGCGGCCCTACAGCAAGAGTTTCGTGATCCATCTCGACCCGTGGTACGCGCAGAGCCATCCCGATGAGGACTTCGCGGAAACGTTCGCGGTGTGGCTGACGCCGGAATCGAACTGGAAAACGCGCTACGCCGGCTGGCCGGCGATGAAGAAGCTCGAATACATGGACGAGCTGATGCAATCGCTCGTCGGCAAGAAGCCGCTGCTCGAGGACATCGACGAAATCGATCCGCTGCGGCGCCTGAATCGCAGCCTGCGCTATCACTACAAGAAGAAGCGACGCCACTACGGCGTCGATCACCCGGCTTTCTACGATCGCGATCTCCGGAAGTTGTTTTCCGAGGCGCCCGAAGATTCCGACAAGATGACCGCCGCGCAATTCCTCGGCTGGCATCGACGCCACGTCCGCAGGATCGTCGCCGACTGGACCGGCATCTACCAGTACACCATCGACAAAGTCCTCGAAGACATCATCGTCCGCTGCCGCGAACTGAAGTTGCGTCTGGCGATGACGGAAGAGGACACGCTTCAGGAGTTCACCGTGCTGTTGACGGTGCAGGTCATGAACTACCTGCACAGCGGCCGCCACAGGATCGCCCTGTGAAACCGCAACGCGTGCTCGCCCTGGTCCACAAGGGCCTCGAACCACCCGACGAGAAGGTCGACAAGGCGACGGCGCAGACCGCCGAATGGCGCATGGAGTACGACGTCGTCCGCACGCTGAAGGTGCTCGGCCACGAGATCAGCGTGATCGGCGTCCACGACGACCTGACGCCGATCCGCACCACGATGGATCAATTCAAGCCGACCATCACGTTCAACCTGATGGAGGCGTTCGACGACATCATCGTCTTCGATCAGAACGTCGTGAGTTATCTCGAGCTGCTGAAGGTGCCCTACACCGGATGCAATCCGCGCGGCCTGACGCTGTCGCGCGACAAGGCGCTGGCCAAGAAGCTGATGGCGTATCACCGCATTCCGGTGCCGGATTTCCTGGTGGTGCCCATCGGCGCCAAGCCGAAACTGCCGAAGCGCCTGCAGTTCCCGCTGATCGTGAAATCGCTCACGTATGAATCATCGACGGGCATTTCGCAGGCGTCGGTCGTCACCAGCGACGACCAGCTCGCCAAGCGCGTGCAGTTTATTCACGACACCATCATGACGCCGGCGATCGTCGAGGAATTCATCGACGGCCGCGAGTTGTACTGCGGCGTGATGGGGATCGATCGCCTGCAGACGTTCCCGGTGTGGGAAATGTCCTTCGCCAAGCTGCCCGAGAACAACTGGAAGATCGCCACCGAGCGCGTCAAGTGGAGCGTCAAGTATCAGAAGAAACACGGCATCGATACCGCGCTGGCAGGCTTGACAGAAGAGCAAGCCGCCGCCGTGCAGCATCTGTCGAAGCGTGTCTATCGCGCGCTCGATCTGTCGGGGTATGCGCGTATCGACTTGCGGATGAAGCCAGACGGACAGCTGTTCGTGATCGAAGCGAATCCGAATCCGCAGCTGGCGCAGGGTGAGGACTTCGCCGAGTCGGCGAAGCGCGCCGGCGTGTCGTACGCGAAGTTGATCGAGCGCATCATCAACCTCGGGCTGCAATGGCGGCCGTCGCGAATGGCCTGACATGCACACGCTGCTCCGCGATCTCAGGCTCGCCGCCCGGCAGTTGCGCCTCGCACCAGGCTATTCGTTGGCCGCCGTCGCGACGCTCGCGCTGGCGGTGGGCGCGAGCACCGCGATCTTCAGCGCCGTCTACACGGTGCTGCTCAAGCCGATGCCGATTCGCGAGCCGGCTCAGCTCGTGATCGGATGGGGCACGAGCAGCGCGCTGAACATGCGGGTGATCGAATTGTCGTATCTCGACATCGAGGACATTGCCGCCGCGACTCCCGAGGTCGGCAAGGTTGCATCCGTTGGATCGT
>Ga0310903_10000070_pt1 | contig 14389 bp, 12 predicted proteins | sample C24D4metaG_FD_203914 | JGI IMG/M metagenome (GOLD analysis project Ga0310903, IMG submission 203914) | Lab incubated soil microbial communities from West Virginia University Organic Research Farm, Morgantown, WV, United States - C0D3 | ecosystem: Environmental > Terrestrial > Soil >...
GTCGGGATGGTTTTCGTCGGCTGAAGCCGCCGAGGCCGCCGAGCCGCCGCTGCCGACCGAGACCGAAGAGCAACAGCCGGTGATTAACACGTTTCTTGCGAAGCTGAACGTGGCGCCGATCCGCAATAGCCGCCTCGTCGATGTGTCCTATCGATCGACCGATCCGAAGATCGCGGCGCAAGTCGCCAATGCCCTCGCCGACAGCTACATCAACCAGAATCTCGACTATCGCTTCACGTCCACGAAAGAGGCGACGTCGTTCTTGAGCGAGCAGATTGCCGAGCAGAGAAAGCGCGTCGAGGAGTCGGAGCTGGCGCTGCAGAAGTATCGCGAACAGAACGATGCGGTGGCGCTCGATGACCGCCAGGACATCGTCGTGCAGAAGCTCGCCGACCTGAACGCGGCCGTCACCAAGGCCAAGACGGAGCGGCTCGAAAAGGAAGCGCAGTATAACCAGCTGCGTAGCATCCAGAATGACCCCGGCGCGGTCGACTCGTTCCCGGCCATCCTCAGCAACACGTTCATCCAGCAGCAAAAGGCGGAGCTCGCCACCCTGCAGCGCACCTTCGCGTCGATGGGCGAGAAGCTCGGCGAGCGCCATCCCGACATGATCAAGGTGCGCTCGCAGATCGAGCTGACGCAGACACGCCTGCAAGGCGAGATCGGCAAGGAAGTCCAATCGGTGCGCAACCAATACCTGGCGGTGCAGGCGCAGGAGAACGGCCTGATGCGCGCGCTCGACCAGCAGAAGCAGGAAGCGCTCGGCATGAACCGCAAGGGCATCGAGTACGGCGTGCTGCAGCGCGATGCCGAAAGCAACCGCCAGATCTACGACAGTCTCTTGAAGCGGGCGAATGAAACCGGCGTTTCCGGAGAGTTGAAGACCAGCAACATCCGCATCGTCGATCGCGCCGATGTGCCCCTTTCGCCGGTGCGTCCGCGGCGATCGCTGAACATGCTGCTGGCGTTGTTTGCCGGCTCGTTGGTGGGCCTCGGGCTGGTGTTCTTCTTCGACTATCTCGACAACCGCATCAAGACGCCGGAAGAGATCGTCCAGCACCTGGGCCTGCCGTCGCTCGGTCTGATTCCGGTGGCGCCGAAGGCCGCGGGCAATGGCGGCGATCCGATGATCGATCAAAGCGAGCCGATCTTCTCTGAAGCGTTCCGGGCGCTTCGCACCAACGTACTCTTCTCGTCGGCCGAAGAAGGCACGCATACGGTGGTCGTGACCAGCACCGGGCCCGGCGAAGGGAAGAGCCTGGTGACGGCCAACCTGGCGCTGGCGCTTGCGAAAGCGGGTCAGCGCGTGTTGCTCATCGACGCCGACCTGCGCCGCCCGCGCGTGCACACGATTTTCGGCAAGAAGCTGGTCCCGGGGCTTTCAAACCTGATGATCGGCGCGTCCAAGGCCGCGGAGGTCGTGCAGAGGGGGCGCATCCAGAACCTGTGGATCCTGCCGGCCGGCAAGATCCCGCCTAACCCCGCCGAACTCCTCGGGTCGAAGCGCTTCAGCGAATTCCTGAAATCGCTCAAGGATCATTTCGACTGGGTGTTGATCGATTCGCCGCCGGTGATGGCGGTGGCCGACGCGTGCGTGATCGCGCATCGCGCGACCGGCGTGATCTTCGTGGTGTCGGCGGATACCACGAGCCGGCACACGGCCCGGCAGGCCCTCGAGCAACTCGCCCAGGCCCACGCGCGGGTCATCGGCGGCGTGCTGAACCGGGTCGACCTCAAGCGGAACCCTTATTACTACGCGAAGTACTACCGGAAAGAGTATTCGAACTACTACGCGAAGACGGCGAGCTAGAACGCAATTCCGAAATCGATCAAACAAGCGAATGAGCACAGGCGCTCTTCCGGCGATAAACAGCCCGACCACTGCTGGGGCTGTACATCACGGGCCTACCCGCGTTGGGTTCGCCAGGTTTTGGGCCCATCGGCACGTCTTCCTGGCCCTGACAGACTTAGCCATCCTTGGTGCATCAATCCTGGTGGCATATGTCATTCGCTTCAACGCTGGGCTCGCCTTCTGGAGCGCTGAGGCTCCAGGTGCAATCCCGTATATCAGGAGCGGACTGCTGCTGTCCGCCACCTGGATGTACGTCGTGTGGCGTGCGGGCGCTTACGAACGGGGCTTGCGCGGTGTCGCGTCGCCGGTGATTCGCGTTCGCCTGCTCCTGAAAGCAGGATTAATCGCGGTCACGGCAGTCATGGCTTTTGGCTTCCTGAATCGGGAGTTCCTCCTTTCGCGACAGGTCTATCTCACGAGCGCTATCGCCGCTGTTATCAGCATGACTATCTCGCGAAGCGCGTTTAGTCGACTCGACCGCGTACTGGCAGAACGCGGTTACGTGGCGGCGCAAATCGCCATCGTCGGCACCAATCGTGTTGCTCTGGAATTTGCCGATTCGGTTGAACGCGAAAGTCACGGTTCGTTGAGAGTGATGGGACTGATTTCGCGCAGGCCCAATCACGACAGTGCTACGAATCGCCAGATACTGGGGCACGTCGACGAGATCGAATCAATATACAAGCGCATCCACTTCGACAAACTGGTGCTGGCGACACCGGAAGCGGGAGAGTCTTTTAAAGAGAGACGCGGCGGCACCGTCATTTCTCTACTCAACTTCTGCGAGCAGAACGGTGTGGCGTTATACATGGTTCCCGATTCGTTCGAAATCGCAGTAGCGCCAAGCGAGGTCGCTAGCTTCTCGGGGACGCCCCTCGTTCGCCTGCAAGATACGGCACTGCATCCCGTCTACGAAGTTGTGAAGCGTCTGATGGACATGGTCTTTTCGTGTGCCATCCTTCTGATCGGTCTGCCGCTTTGGCTGGCGATTGCCGTCGGGCTGAAATTCACGAGCTCCGGTCCGATTTTGTTTTCACAATTACGGGCCGGTCATAACGGGCGGCCGTTCCGCATGTACAAGTTTCGCTCCATGTCGGTCGACGCCGAGTCCCGCCTTGGCCAGCTCGTCGACCTTGACGCGTTGCAAGAGCCTGTCTTCAAAATCAAGAATGACCCGCGCGTAACGGCATTTGGTCGATGGTTGCGACGCTCCGGACTTGACGAGATTCCTCAGTTAATCAACGTCTTGAGAGGCGAGATGAGTCTCGTTGGCCCGCGGCCAGAGGAAATTGCCCTCGTGCACAAATATGATCAGTGGCAGCGACGTCGGCTCAAAGCAAAGCCGGGAATCACCGGTTATCAGCAGATAAAGAACCGAGGAGGATCATCGTTGACCGAGAGAATCGGCTACGACCTGGTCTATCTAAAGCATCAAAGCCTCGGCCTCGACTTGTACATCATGCTGCACACACCTCTCGTCTTGCTTCGCGGCTCCGGTGTTAGCCACTAACGCTTGATGGCATCTGCGGCGCCCGCCGCGTCCTTTTGCCTGCCGCGGTGCACTGCCCCCCCATCCACCATGATTCTTGGCAATCTTAAAAACGAGGAGTCTTATAAACGCCTTCTTCAGCGGGGGGCTTTTCGGAAGGCCTTTGCGTGGCTGCGCGCCCTATCCCCGGATCAACCGGACGGCGTGTTCGAGCTCGAGGGCAAGCGAATCTACGTCAACGTTCACGGCTACGGCACCATCCCCAGAGACGAGTGTCTTTTTGAGTCGCATCGACGATACGTGGATCTGCAGTACTGCATTTCGGGTGGCGAGCTGATCGATCATTTGCCGCTCCACCGGGTCCGCGAACACATTGACTATCAGGAAGACAAGGACCTGATCACTTACCCGGCGCTGTTGGGGTATTCGACAATACGAATGCGAGCCGGAGACTTCGCCATATTTCAGGCTTCGGACGTTCACCGGCCGCGCATCCACGACGGCACCAATGCCGACGTCCATAAGCTGGCGATCAAGATCGACCACCAGCTTCTCGATGCCGCCTGCTGAGACGATGTCTTACCTGCATAAGTACTTCGGCGCGATCAACGCGGCTCTGGAGAGCACGGAAGTTACGCGCAACGGCACGCCCGTGAAATTAGCCGCGGCCCTCGACCAGCTCATAACGCTGTCACAAGAAGTGAAAAGCAATCGCGGCACGAAGTACTTCTGCGGCAACGGTGCGAGTGCGGCGATGGCGAGTCACTTTGCTCTCGATTGGCTCAAGGCCGCCGATCTCAAAGCGATTGCCTTCAATGACCCTGTCTCTCTCACCGCCGTGGCTAACGACGTAAGCTTCGAGCAGGTCTTTTCGCTGCCATTGAGCCGCCTGGCTGAAAAGAAGGACCTTGTCGTTACGATTAGCAGCTCGGGCAATTCGCCCAGCGTGGTGGCGGCAATTGCTGAAGCCCACCGCTTGCGAGTGCCGTGCGTGACCTTTTCCGGCTTCCGGCCCGACAACCAGTCGCGGCAAAACGGCGACCTCAACTTCTATGTTCCCTGTCGAACTTACGGCGTTGCGGAAAGCTGTCACCAGATCCTTCTTCACGCGTGGCTCGATCATTATTTGCGCTTGAGCGAGTGGTCGTAGCCTGATTGCGCGAGCCGCGAAATTGGTGTCGATTCAGGTGTCGTTAAAGATCGCTATCGCGGCCGCCGTCGCCGCCGGCCAGAAACTGAAGTCTGACTACGCCACACAAGTCAGAGTGCCACCTGATGATTCCAGAGACGTGAAGATTGCGGCGGATGTGATGGCCGAAGCCGCAATCATCGAAGTGCTGCGTTCGGATGGCCGCTCGATCCTGTCGGAAGAGAGCGGACGGTTACCAGGGCGAGACGACGTATCTGAAGCGACGTGGATCATTGATCCACTCGATGGAACGGCTAATTACGCTCGCGGATTGCCGTTGTGCTGCGTTTCGATCGCGTTGTGGAAGGGCGACGAGCCGCTGCTGGGCGTCGTCTATGACTTTCTCAATGAACGGCTCTATACAGGCCTCGTAGGGGTGGGCGCCTGGTGCAACGAAGTTCCTCTTGCCGTCAGCACGGTCTCGCAAGCGGCGTGCGCTGTGTTCCTGACCGGCTTTCCTTCTTCGACGGATCTGTCGGCAACATCGCTTCAACCCGTGATTCGTCAAATTCAGCAATTCAAGCGAATTCGGCTGCTCGGTAGCGCGGCACTTTCCCTCGCCCACGTGGCTTCTGGCGCGGCCGACCTGTATGCAGAGAAGGATATCCATCTCTGGGATGTCGCGGGCGGCATCGCCCTCGTCAGGGCTGCAGGCGGAACCTGCGAGAGCGGCCCATTTGATTCGTCATGGCGAGGTAACACCAGAGCCTCGAATGGCCGTCTCGATTACGCGAGCTTGGTCCCTTAGTGTCCGCACACATTGCCAAGAACAGCGGTTTCGCGGACGAAACTCTTCGAGGTCCAGCCGTCAAGACGATAGCCATGATCCCCGCTCGTATGGGGAGTCAGAGGCTTAGCAAGAAAAACCTCCGGACCTTGGGCGGCGTACCGCTGATCACGCGCGCGATTCGGAAGTGCCAGACCGCGGGGGTGTTTGACGAAGTCTGGGTGAACTCCGAAGCAGCGGAGTTCGGCGAAATTGCGCAGTCGGAAGGCGTCCGGTTTCATCAGCGGCCGGCGCAGCTAGCCGACCACGTAGCGACGAGCGAGCAATACGTCGAAGAGTTTCTTCGACAGCACGAGTGCGAGTGTCTGTTGCAGATTCACAGCATCGCACCGCTGTTGTCTGTCCAGGAAATCCGCGACTTTGTCGGGGCTTTCAGGTCTGGCGGCCACGACACATTGCTGAGTTATGAAGCGATTCAAATTGAATGCGCTCTCAACGGCCGGCCGGTCAATTTCGACTTCGATCGGAAAACGAACTCCCAGGACTTGAGTCCCGTGCAACGCATTACGTGGAGCATTACGGGCTGGCGTCGCGTCACATACCTCGCCGCTGCTGCTGCAGGTCGATGTGCTACCTACTCGGGCCACGTTGGCTTTTACGAGTTGAGTCGAAACGCCGCGCACGTAGTCAAGACGGCACAGGACCTCGATTTTGCGGAAGCGATATTGAAGACCCAAACCGATGATTAGAGTCGGCATAGTCGGATTCGGCAAGATGGGACGGTTGCGCGCCGAGGCGGTCGCCGCCTCCCGGCGCGGCACCGTGGTCGCGGTGTTCGATCCGACGTCCAGGGACCTATCCGGGTTACCGGTCGCGCAATCTGCGGACGGAATCATCAACGACGACAGCATCGACGCCGTTTTCATCTGCACGCCGAACGCGAGTAACTATCCCCTTACGATGGCGGCGCTGAAAGCAGGCAAACACGTTTTCTGCGAGAAGCCTCCCGCTCTGACGTCAGGCCAAGTCAGACAGATCATGGCCGAAGAGCTATTGAGCAGGAAGAAGCTGATGTACGGCTTCAACCACCGCCATCATGCCAGCATCAAAATGATGAAGGCGATTGTCGATGGCGGCGAGTACGGCCGGCTGTTGTGGCTCCGCGGCAGGTACGGTAAGAGCGTCGATCACACCTATTTCGACACCTGGCGAGCCGACAAGAACCTCGCCGGCGGCGGCATCCTGCTCGACCAGGGCATTCACATGATTGACCTGTTCTTGCTGCTGGCCGGCGAGTTCGACGAAGTGCAGGCCATGGTCTCGAATCTGTACTGGAATCTGGAGGGGATCGAAGACAACGTGTTCGCGAATTTTCGGAACCGGCGAACCGGTGTGGTTGCGTCCTTGCACAGCACGATGACGCAGTGGCGGCATCTGTTTTCGCTGGAGGTGTTTCTCGAGCGCGGTCACCTGGTTCTCAACGGACTGAAAACACAGAGCGGCAGCTATGGCGATGAGGAATTGAGCATCGCCCGCAATCGCTCGTCGGCGCCCGCGGTCGTGTGGGGTGATGAGAAAAAGACGTTGTTCCCTGTGGATACGTCATGGGCTGACGAGACGACGTCGTTTCTCGAGGCCATCGAAAAGGATCTGCCCATCGAGTCCGGGCATTCAGGCCATGCCCTACGGGTCATGGAATTGATTGAGCGCATTTACCAGAATGAGCGACACACTCACGTCCAACTCCATCGACGACTTTCGTAGTCGCGGCGTGGTTCAGTGGCTCAAGTATGCACGGGCCAAATTCGGCGGCGAGGCGCTGTTTGTTGCCGCAACCATGAGCCAGCCAGTCGTGAATCTTGTCAGCGCATTTGTTGCAGCTAAATCGCTAACCCCGTTCGAGCTAGGCACGATCAACGCTGCCGCCCTGTTCCCGGCCTATCTGGGCTTTCTTCAACTGGGAGTCTTTACCGGCCTGTCGCGGAATCTACCCATTGCGATTGGCGCCGGCGACTCCGACCATGCGGACAGGCTTGAGCGTGTGTCAGCGGCAGTCGCGACATACGTCGGGGCTCTTGCAGGCGCGATTTGCTTGACTGTTGCCATGCTGGCCCTCTGGCGCGGCGACAGCCTGTTTTTCTGGGCGATGTCATGTATTGCGCTCACCAGTGCACTTGGGCCGCCGACAACTCATGTCGATACCGTGCTACGAGCTCGCCTGCAATTCGGCCCCGCAGCGTGGTCGCAGATAACGTCGAACCTGTTCATGCTCGTGGCAAATGTGGTCGTCACTGTCTACGGCGTGATCGGGAGCCTTTGGCGAATTGCGACAGGTGGGCTGTTCGCGTTGCTCGCACGGCTGCAGTTTCATTCCTGGCGCCCGACGAGGATCAACGACTGGCGGTCCATCGTCGATCTCGGCCGGATTGGAATGCCACTGCTCTTGTCAGGAACTTTATTTTCGATTCTCAACGTGGCCGACCGGTCAGTGGTTGCACTGCTTCTCGGCAATGAGAGCCTTGGCTATTTCTCACTGGCTGGAATGATCGTCAATTCGCTTCAATTCATTCCCCAGGCATTTGCGATGATCCTGTTCCCGCTGATGGCCCAGGAGTTCGGCAGAACGCAATCACCCAGATCGTTGCGTCGATTCATCATCCTGAATCTGGCACTGAACGTGGCAACCATCATCCCCGTCTGCCTCGCCTTGTATTTGTCGCTGGATTGGCTTGTCAAGACGCACTTTCCGGCATACGAACCGGGTCTGCCGGCAGCGCGCGTGGCCTGTTTAACCGGCACCCTGTGGATCTATCTTGGCGTCGGGTCGGTATTTGGTGTGATGAACAAGATGAAGGGTTATTTGATCGTCATGAGCCTGGCGATTGCCCTGGTGTGGATCGGCAGCGTGATCGCCATTCGATTGGGCTTTGGGATTGTCGGCGCCGCGTACGCGAGGCTCGCCGGAACATTTGTCGTCAGCGCCTTTACGATTTGCCACGCATTCGTGTTAGTTCATCGCGCGCCATCAAACGATCAGAAGTTAAATCAGGCTTGAAAGAAATAAATCTTCAAGACCCGTTTCAGGGCCGTCGCTGGCTTCGTCTTCTGCAAAACGATCAGGAGTGCGGATTCCGTATCCAACCCAATGTCGCAATTCCCGCGAAGGACCTTGGCTTCAGCCTTCGCAGCAACAGTCTCGGTTTGAGAGGGCCTGCAGATCAAGCCGGCGACAGTGTCGTGTTCGGCACTTCATATGCAATGGGCGTCGCTGCCAACGAAGGCGAAACCTGGCACGATTTGGCGTTGCCACCGGCGGGTTGGCTCAACCTGGGCCTGGCGGTCGGGATCCGGGAATGGGCAGAACTGGCACGACGACACCATCATGGGCCGAAGAAGCTTGCCTTTCTGATTTACCATCCGAACATCTGGGCGCATTGTGTCGCCTACGAGCGCTGGCGGTCGTCTGGACGCTCGGTCTTCGAAGCGTTCAATTGGAAGCGCGATCTGCCGAGCTGTGCGTTACTGGCGATGAAACGCCGAATGGCGCGCCTGCGGCAAATCGAGAACGGCGAGATTATTACGGCGTCGGATCAATTGAAACCTTACGAGATCGACGCGCTTTACGCGCGCGTGGACCCGCGACGATATCAAGATCTGGTTGACAGAAATTTAGAGCTGTTGCGTCAACTCCTGCGCCCGTTTCAGGAGGTGGTTTGTGTCCGCGTGCCGGTGAAGCAGGAATTAGTACCGCAAGCGGCGCAGAACGCAATTTTGCAGGAGACTACCGCAAATTATCTCCATTACTGGATGCGTACTCGCGACCACCTGTCCAGCCACCCCAACATCCGCTTTCAGGAGCTCAACACGTTCCAACTGGCGGACTATCACGCGTTTGACAGTCATTGGAATGCCTCCGGCAATAAGAAATTTGCGTCACTCTTCGATCAGATGCACATAACCTGTTCGGAGGAGCGGTCCCACTACCCGTCGAGTGACAACCGCGCGCACTGACGAACTGCCGCGCGCCAATCGAATGCCACAGGCTCGGGACAAAAATATAACCGGCCAGATATTCGTGAATAGCTGCGTACTAGCTGCGTTGCTGGCTATGCAGACATTCACGTTCTCGCTGGGCTTCTCGCGATTGAGCGTCTTTTACGCGGCGATTGGTGCTGCTCTCCTGGTCTTCAACCGAACGCAATTCAATCAAGCACTTCCGAAGATGCGAACCTTCGGTCGCGTGCTGATGGTGTTCGCCCTGATATTTGCGCTGATGCACATCGCCAGAGAGAGCCTGGATTCGGTAGCGTTCGGACGCGACGTTCGCGATGGCGTCAGGCTCGCCTTGGTGGAAGCAATGACCGCCGGTGCGTTATGTGTGTTTGCATTGAGTTATCGGCGCCGAGGCGGTATGCGGTATTTCCTTGCCACAGTTGCGCTCGGGTTGCTCTCGTACGTGGCGATAAACGTTTTCCTCGAAGCATCAGGCTGGTTGCAGGGTAGCGTCGAGCTGGGCTTCCAATCACGCTATGTGGACGGCGCACTGCGCTGGATGCCTCCACTGACCAAAAGCAACGGACTCTTCTCGCTTCTCAATCGGTACGCGATTGCGCTCGCCCTTCTGATCATCGCGTTCTATTGGCGTGACACACCGTCTGCGATTCGACTGGCGCTCGCCGTGAGTCTTGTACCAGGAATCTGGGCGGCCATTCAACTCGAGCACCGGGCTGTCATCATTCCTGTTCTCGTGGCACCTTTGGCATATCTCTTCACGCGGCTCAAATTGCCGGCGCTTCTTCCGACGGCCATGCTGACTGCCATGGTGTTGGTGCCCATCGTCGTCGGTGTCGGCTGGTGGAGAACTGCAGTGGTTCCGCTCATCCCGGATGTCGTGTTTCGAATGTCAGGAGATGCCTCGTCGATCAACGACTTATCTGGCCGCGAGTCCATTTACGACTACGGCATCGAATACATGACTCAATCGCAAATGGGGCTGCTTGGCGACGGCCCGGTTTTTCGGGATAGTTTTCCGGGTTTTCGAAGCGACACTCGAACCGATTATCTCGAAGACGCGAATCGTCTCGTCGGTTCTCCTCAAACCTTCGCCTTTCACAACGGGTTCCTCGATCTCGTGATCCCCTACGGGCCAATGCTGGCAGCAGGGTTTCTGGGAATCTTCGCCATCGCGATTGTCGTGCTGTCACGGTCGGCAGCGCGCCTGGAAACACGAGATGACGCCACACTCGGCCTCATTCATCTCGCAGTGATATTTTCTCTGAATACCTTCGATAGCGGATTCTCCGATTTCAACATCATCTTCCTGGCGTTGTTCGGAACGGTGTTAGCAATCGCCGCTACGACGTCCGGCTGCAGTACGCGACCGTCGCCGGTTCGCATTCAAAGCGTTTTACCCCGGTTCGTGACTCCGGTTCGACACGGGGGCAGGCCAGTGCCGGTCCTTAGTTCGAGCGCCAAGCGTCTGTAGATCGAAAGTGCTCACTGCACGACAGTCGTACCGTCATACACGTGCGCGCGCCAGGAAAATCTTCCGGAATTGGCGTGCGGACCTCGAGGCGGGCTATGTTTGCGATCACCCCGATCGGACAGCATTGCGTTCGCTTCGCGATCGCCATGTCGGCCAGACGGGATTTTTGATCGGCAGCGGCCCGAGCGTTCGACCGGAGGACCTTGACCGCCTCAAAGACGAAGTCACGTTCTGCTGCAATCGTTTCTATCTCGCCTACGACCGCACGGTACTTCGCCCGACCTATTTGTGTTGCGCCGACCCTTACATGATGCGGGACTTTGGCCAAGAGATGATTGACCGCGGCCAGTCACAGGCCGTCATGATGAGCGTACTGCGGCCGGAGCTAACCGGTGACCACCTGTGGATAGAAGTGGATTCGGAGGGCCCTTTTCGGTTCACGGAAAACATCCTTCGTCCAATTCACCCTGGCGGAGCGACACTGGTTGGCGCTCTGCAGTTTGGCTATTGGATGGGCATCAGAAAATTTGTGCTGTACGGCACCGATCACTCGTTTCCCAGGGAAAAAAATCAATACCAGGTCGTGGGCACCGAGCGGCATACGACGTTCGTCACAGGTGACGGTCACCACTTCATCGCCGATTACCGGAGCGGCAAGGCATGGTGTGCGCCGCAACACGAAATGATCGAAACGTCCTTTGCAGAATGCGACACCGTCGTAAGGAGTCAAGGTGGATGGGTGATCAACGCGACGCGGACCACGCAGCTACCGAACATTGAACGAGTTCCTTTCGAGCACGCATTGGAGTTAGCGGACCTTCGTCAATGAAGCCGCTTTCGGTTGCCATCTGGCACAACCTTCCAAGCGGCGGCGGCAAGAGGGCACTACGTCAGCAGGTCGCGGGTCTTCAGGCACGCGGCCACAGAGTCAAAGTCTGGACTTCTGCGACGGCCGACCAGGACTTCCTTCGCCTGTCCGACCTTGTCGAAGAGCGAACGCTGGCGTGGCGTCATCAGGACTCAAATCGCGTCGCTCGAGCGCTGGATCCGCTGCGTTCTTTTAAGGATGCCAGCAACGCGATGGATGGTATGTGCGCTGATGCAGCTCGGGAGATGGTAAGCGAGGGCTTTGACGTGATTCTCGCTCATGGTTGTCGCATGTTTGTGGTGCCCCCTATTGCTCAGAAGACCAAGCTGCCATGTGTTCTCTATTCTCAAGAACCAAATCGCGGAGTGTATGAGGCAAGACCCGAGCTGCGCTGGGTCGCGCTGCGTCCGCAATCAGCATGGCCGTGGTCCCGTAGCGCGGTTTCGCAGTGGCGCGAAATCGCAAGGGTGGGCGCCGCTGCAGCATACGAGAGAGCGGAAGCGTCGAAATTCGATCGCATACTGGTCAACTCATACTTCAGCCGCGAGGCGGTTGTTCGCTGCTATGGCCTTGATGCAACCGTGTGTTACCTCGGAGTTGACGTCGACCTGTTTCATCCCTCGTCCCTCCAGAAGCAGCCGTACATCGTCGGTCTAGGCGCCGCCGAGCCTCACAAGGGTCTCGAACTCGCGGTTTCGACGGTCGCCCTGCTGCCAGGCAATTCTCCGCGCCGGCTAATCTGGATGGCGAACATGGCATCCGCGGCCTATGCCGACGAGATTCGAGCACTGGCACAGCGTCTGAACATCACGTTCGAGCTTCGTCACCAAGTCAGCGAGTCCGAACTTGTGGATACTCTCGGTAACGCCGCAGCTTTTTTGTACTGTTCAACACTGGAGCCGTTTGGGTTCGCGCCTCTGGAGGCGATGGCCTGCGGAACTCCCGTGGTCAGCGTGTCCGAAGGCGGAGTTCGCGAATACATTCAGCACGGTGTCAATGGTCTCCTGACCGGCGACCGCACGCCTGCTGCCCTCGCTGAGCACTTGTCCGCGATCGTCGCCTCGCCCGAATTAACGAAACGCCTTGGCGACGCCGGCCGAAACACGGCAGTTGAGAATTGGACGCTCGCGCGTGCGACCGACCGCCTGGAATCCCACCTTCAGGATGTCGTTTCGCACTGATCGGCAGCTGGGGCTGAATCACGCCCGGATACCAAGATGAAGCCCGTGCAGATTCTGATGGCGGTGTTCAACGGTGAGCGGTACGTCGCCAGTCAGATCGATTCAATCCTGGCGCAGAGTTACGCACCTCTGCGCCTGCTCATTCGCGACAATGCCTCCACCGACGGAACGTGGAGCATCCTGCAGCGATACGCAGCCGACTATCCCGAACGAGTCGTCGTGATGCCTCGGAACACCGAGAACATTGGCGCGCTGGGCAATTTCGCGGCGGTCTTCAACGCGGCCGACGAGGGTTATGTGATGTTCGCTGATGCCGATGATGTGTGGCGTCGCGACAAGGCTCAGGCCGTGATGGACCGTCTGACTGAGCTCGAAGAACAGCATGGAACCGACACGCCGATCCTTGTCCATAGCGACCTCAGTGTTGTCGACGCCGACCTCACGACAATCGATGCGTCGTTCTGGCACTTCCAGAAGATCGATCCCGTCAAGGGCTGCGAAATCGGCCGGCTGCTCGTCTGTGGCGCGGTCACCGGCTGCACCTTGGTCATGAATAGCGCCCTCGTGCGGCTGGCTCGGCCGATTCCGGTGTCGGCGGCAATCATGCACGACTACTGGATCTCCCTGGTAGCAGCGTCCTTTGGTGTGATCGGGCACGTCGATCGGCCACTAATCGACTACAGACAGCATGGCCGCAACGACACGGGAGCCAAGCGGTGGGACGGCTCGCTATCCGCGGTTCTGAGAAAGTCCTGGAACCCATTCAATCGAGCATCGACCCACGTTTTCCGCTCGGAAATGGCACAGCACTACCGGCAGGCAAAGGCGTTCCTGGAGCTGCACGGCGCAAGGCTGTCGGCCCCGTTGCGCGCACAGATTAGCGCCTTCGTTCAACTGTCCGAGCGATCCTTCCTAGCCAGGCGTGCCCTCGTGATCCGGCACGGCTTCTGGAAGACCGGACTGATTCGAAACATTTCCCTGCTCACCAGAATCTAGCCATGAGCGCGCCCGAATCACTGGCCGGAACGACAGCGCACGCGGTCGAGACAAGCGTTGTCGTGCTCAACTTCAATGGGCGCGAGCACCTCGAACTCTGCCTCTCGTCGCTGTCGCGTCAAACCCATACCTCGTTTGAAGTCATCCTCGTCGACAACGGATCCACCGACGGCTCGGCAGGCTACGTCCGTGGCGCGTTTCCGTGGGTGCAGGTGATCCGGCTCGATCACAACGTTGGCTTCTGCGGCGGCAACAATGCCGGTATCAGAGCGGCGCGCGGCCGATTCATCGCGCTGTTGAACAACGATACCGAAGTAGCTAGCGCGTGGCTGGAGTCGTTGTCGCAGGCGATGCGAACCAATCAGCAGGCCGGCCTCTGTGCATCACGCATGATGCGATTTTGGGAACGCGACGTGATTGACAACGCGGGCGACCTGCTCGCATCAACCGGCTGCGCTCTCGAGCGAGGCCGCGGTCAGACGGAAAGTCCCGAGTTTGGAGCCGATTGTGACGTGTTCGGCGCGTGCGCCGGCGCGGCGCTATACCGGCGCAGCATGCTCGACGAAATCGGATTACTCGACGAGCGATTTTTCCTTACCTAC
>Ga0310903_10000071_pt1 | contig 14360 bp, 12 predicted proteins | sample C24D4metaG_FD_203914 | JGI IMG/M metagenome (GOLD analysis project Ga0310903, IMG submission 203914) | Lab incubated soil microbial communities from West Virginia University Organic Research Farm, Morgantown, WV, United States - C0D3 | ecosystem: Environmental > Terrestrial > Soil >...
TATCGCATGATCCTGTTGCTGTTGGCAGCCAGGGCAGCTATTCAATTCTCGTTGGCTCATTTCGGTATGAACCGGAAGCGGCGACATTGATCGATCAGTTGAGCGGCCTTGGCTACCAGACCAGAACGTCGCGCGTGACCTCGAGCACGCGCGGAACGTGGCACCAGGTGTTTGTCGGTCCTTACGGCGATCTCGAACGAGCCCGCGTGGATGAGACACGTGTGCGACAGCTGCCCGGTTACGCTGACGCGCACGTCATACCCCAGTGAGTCAGATTCTCGATTCGCTTCGGCGGAGTCGAAAGTCTGATACACAGCCGGCGTCCTCGCGGACGGCACGCGGCGATGCTGTCCTTGCCACCCTGGGATATGCAGCGCCCGCGCGCGGCAGACGACATCTCCCCATCATTTTGACTGGCGTTGTCCTCGTCGCACTCGCGGCGATTGGTTGGATGGTGTGGAAAATGTACTTCGCGGCGGATGCTGGTCCTGTCCCAGCGCAACGCGTCATGTCGCCTGGTATGCCACGGCCGCCGGCACCGCTTCCGAAACCTGCACCCCCGGACCCTGCGCTGATTGAGGCAGATCATCGCGGGACCGTTGATGCACCTCCTGTCGCGGAGAGCACGAGCGCAGTTTCGAATGTTGGCCGGCGTCGATCTGCCGGACCCCGGATAACCGATCCCGGATCCCGCCCTTCGACAGGCTCAGGGCGTCCCGAGCTTGTCGAGGGTCCCCCTACGACGGCGCCAGACGCGACCACGTCGCCGCCGGCTCGAGAAAACGATCTGGAACTCGCCCTCTACTATCATCGTGCCGGCGACTTCGAGAACGCGCTGCAGCACTATCGCGCGCTGCTCGCGCGCAACGAGCTGAATGCACAGGCCCATAACAATCTCGGCCTGCTTTATCAGGAAAGAAATCTGCTCCGGGAATCCGCGCGCGAACTGCAGCGTGCCGTGGTGATAGAACCGCGCAACGCCGGCACCCGGAATAACTACGGCGTCACGCTGCTCATGCTTGGACAGGTTGACCAGGCGGCGGCTGAGTTCCAGACGGCCGTGTGGCTCGACCCCCGAAATCTCGATGCGCTCGTGAATCTGAGCCTGGTGCAGCGGAAGGCCGGGCAGCTCGACATTGCGAAAGAAACTTTGCTCCGCGTGCTGAACATTGCCCCGCGGAATGCGGCCGCGCATTACAATCTTGCACAGCTGTACGACGACACGAATGAACGGGCGCGAGCCGCGGAGCATTATCGCCAATTCCTCGAGAACGCCGGCGCTGAGCACGCGGATCGCGCGGCGGCGGTTCGAGCCCGAATCGCCGCGCTGAATACAATGTCGAAGTGATCATGGCAGAGATAGATAATCTTCTTCAGGAAGACCGCAGCTTTCCACCGTCGGCGTCCCTTCAGAAAGCCGCCAACATTTCAGATCCGGGGATTTACGACCGCGCCGCGCGCGATCCAGAAACGTTTTGGTCGGAATTCGCGCGCGAGCTCGAATGGATTCAACCCTGGAAGACGGTCCTGCAATGGAAGTCGCCGCACGCGCGATGGTTCGACGGTGGGAAGCTCAATGCCAGCGCGAACTGTTTGGATCGGCACGTCCGCACGGCGCGGCGGAACAAGGCGGCCATCATCTGGGAAGGAGAGCCAGGCGATCGACGCACGCTGACGTACTGGGATCTGTATCGACAGGTGGGTGCCTTTGCCAACGTGCTCAAGTCGCTGGGTGTGAAGCGTGGCGATCGGGTCGCGTTGTATCTCCCACTCATTCCTGAACTGGCGATCGCGATGCTGGCTTGCGCGCGGATCGGGGCGATCCACAGCGTCGTGTTCGGCGGATTCAGCGCTGAATCGCTGCGCGACCGGATCAACGATTCGCAATGTGTCGTGCTGGTGACCGCCGACGGCGGCTATCGCCGCGGCAACCTGGTCCCATTGAAGCGCACGACCGATGAAGCGCTTCGTGAGACCCCCTCCATCAAGCACGTCGTCGTGGTTCAACGCCGGCCTGGTTCACCCGACCAGTCGCAGATGACCCCTGGCCGCGACCGCTGGTATCACGAACTGATGCAGCAGGCGGATCCGCGCTGCGAGCCGGAGGCGATGGATGCAGAGGACATGCTCTACATCCTCTACACATCCGGCACGACAGGGAAGCCGAAGGGGATCGTTCATACGACCGGCGGCTATCTCGTCGGCACGTACGCGACGACGAAGTGGGTCTTCGATCTGAAAGAAGACGACGTCTACTGGTGCACCGCCGACATTGGCTGGGTTACCGGACACAGCTACGTTGTCTACGGGCCGCTGGCCAATGGTGCCACGGTGGTCATGTATGAAGGGGCGCCCGATTGGCCTCACAAAGATCGCTTCTGGGAAATCATCGAGCGATACGGCGTCACGATCTTCTACACCGCGCCGACCGCCATCCGCGCGTTCATGCGATGGGGCACCGAGTGGCCCAACCGCCGCGACTTGAGTTCCTTACGTCTCCTCGGTTCGGTAGGCGAGCCGATCAACCCTGAAGCGTGGATTTGGTATCACCAGACGATCGGCCGGGAGCGCTGCCCCATCGTCGATACCTGGTGGCAGACGGAAACTGGGATGATCATGATCACGCCGTTGCCAGGCATGACCAGCACGAAACCTGGTTCGGCGACACTTCCTTTTCCCGGCATCTCTGCCGAGATCCGCGACGGTCAGGGACGCCGCGTCGACAAGGGAGGCGGCCTGTTGACGTTGACCAGGCCGTGGCCCTCCATGCTGCGCGGCATCTACGGCGATGCCGATCGCTTCGTCCAGCAGTACTGGAGCCGGTGGACCGACGGCACTTATTTCACCGGCGATGGCGCGCGCCTGGATGAGGATGGCTTCTACTGGCTGCTCGGCCGCGTCGACGACGTGTTGAACGTGGCGGGACACCGGCTCGGAACCATGGAAGTCGAGAGTGCGCTGGTCGATCACCCGTTAGTTGCCGAGGCCGCGGTCGTGGGCAAGCCGCATGAAATCAAAGGACAAGCGGTTGCGGCATTCGTCACAGTCAAGGAAGGCGTCCAGGCGACGCCCGCGCTCGCCGATCAATTGAAGGAACACGTTGTCCACAAGATCGGTGCGATCGCTCGTCCCGATCAAATTCTCTTTGCCGCGGATCTTCCCAAGACGCGATCGGGAAAAATCATGCGTCGTCTTCTTCGCGACATCGCCGAAGGCAAGGCGCTCGGCGATACGACGACACTCGCCGATCCAGCGGTCGTCGCCAAGCTCAAGACGGAGTACGAAGAAAAAGAGTAGGTACACTCGACAATACTCGACCGACAATCCTCAGCCGTATTTTTCTCAGCGCACAGCTTGCCGAAGTTCCCTGCCGCGAGTCTAATGAACGGGTAACGACTGGGCGCAGGAGCGGCTCGAACGTCCGCAAGGCGGAAGGCAAGCATGGCCAGCACTACCGGCATCGAGATTGGTCCCGATTCTTACCTGTTTGCCGGTGTCCGCCGGGTCCGCGCCGAAGGCGCCGAGATCGTTTGTGTGCGCCGCTTCGATTCGTCGGAGTGGCCAGTCGATCGGCGCCTGTTTGTTGACGCGCTTCGAACGATCCGCCGCGATCATCGACTTTCGCGTCGTGCCGCAGTCGTAGCCTGGAATACGACGGAGGCAACCGGCAGCGTTTCGCCACCGGATCCACTCGAGAGCCTGACCAGCGCCGGCTTTGAGGTCGTCTCGGTCATGTCGCCGCCACAGGCGCTCGCTCGGGTGGCGACGACCGCGCGACGCGGTGACCGATCAGCGACGATCGCATGGTTGGCCTTGAATACGTCCGGCGCATCAATCGCGATCGTGGGCGACGGAGAGTTACTTTTTTCGCGCACGTTCCCGTGGAACTACAAGGCGGGTCTTGAATCCAGCAAGGCGCAACTTCTTCAGCGGTATCTCCTCATCTCCCATCTCGCGCCGGAACTGGCACACGGTTTCAAGAGCGTCCGCGACACCAATGGCCTAACCGTGGACCTCATCGTCACGTGTGGGAATCTGCCGGAGCTTCGCTCGATGACATTGCCGCTCATCGAGGAACTGGATGTCGAAGTCGAAACGCTTGACTCGACTGATGGTCTCGTGGCGGCGGGCGGCCTGGCGACTGGAGAATTCACGGAACTGGTTCCGGCGCTTCGTCTCGCGACTGCGGCGGCTTGTGCAACTGGCGCCGTCGCACGCCGAGATCCGATGTTGATCCAGGGTTCGCGTTTTGCCGCGGCCGCCGCCGTGATCGCGGCGCTTGCCTGGGTCGGATACTCCTACTGGCACGGGTCGCAGCCAGTGGCCGGGCGCCATGAATCTGCTCAGCGGCGAGAGCCGGCGCTTCCTTCCGTGGATGCGACAACGTCAACACCTGCCCAACTACCCACTCAACCTGTCCCGTCAACGCCCGACCCGGCTCCTCAGCCGGTTGCAACTCGCGGCAGCGACGTGCCAAACCGTGCAACCTCGCGCACCGAGGACACCGCTCGGCGCACGTTGCCCGAACAGTCGCGGCCGGTTCCGTCCGATACAAGAAAAGCTGCCACACCCGAGACGTCATCGTCGGGCGCTCCCCTCGACGAGCCGTTGCCGCGCATCGACACCGTACTCATCGATCAGAATCGCCGGCTGGCCATTCTCGACGGTGCGGTCGTGGGCGTCGGCGATCCCATAGGGTCGCGGGTGGTTGTCGCGATCGCGCGCGAGGCAATTCTTCTGCGCGAGCCGTCCGGTCGTATCGTTCGCGTCCGAGCCCGGGTCGGGATGTAGTTGTCTGGCGACTGGGAATCAGCGATTAGCGATTAAAAGAAGTGCGCAAAAAGCTCGGCGAGTGCCTGATTCAGGCCGGTCTGATTACGCAGAAGGATCTGCAGGCGGCGCTGACCGAGCAACAGCGCACGGGCGAGCGCATCGGGTCGGTGCTCGTGCGTCTGAATCTCGCCACTGAAAAACAGATCACCAAAGTACTCGCACATCAGATTGGACTCCCTTACGTCAGTTTGACCGACGACCCGCCGGAGCGCTCGGCACTCGTTTTAATACCCAGGGAGATCGCGCAGCAGCGCGTCTGCGTCGCGGTGAAGCGAGAACAACACTTACTCATTGTGGCAACGGCCGACCCGTTCTCACCGGACCTGACCGCCGATCTCGAAGTCCTCACCGGCCACACGATTCGGCAAGTGGTTGCCACGTCATCGGATATTCTCGATTCAATCAGGAGCGGATATCCGGTTCTGCCCGCGGCAATCGTCGACGCGGCCGAGGCGGTGCTGACCGTCCCCGCGATCACCTCGAACGGGGTGCCAGCGTCGATCGAGCCGATGGACGATTCGAACCCGGCCCCGGAGGAATCGGTCGAACCGATCGGTCCACCCGGCCGTCGACCCGACGCCGATTCGTTGGTAGCTGTTGATGATCTTCTCGCCCTCATCGTCAACAGGGCGATTGCGAGCGGCGCGACGGATCTGCACATCGACCCGAGAGAACACGGCGTCGTCGTTCGGCACCGCATCGATGGGGTACTGACCGAGCCGCTCGATTTACCACAATGGGCTCATGAAGCGCTCGTCGCACATATCAAGCAACTCGCCGGACTCGATCTCATCGAGAGCCGCCCGCAGGACGGCCGCGCGCGCTTGAACACGGGTGGTAGCGATGTCGAATTTCGGGCGTTCACGCTTCGCACCCTATTTGGCGACAAGGTCGTGCTTCGCTTCCTCGGCCTGCGTAAGGCGCCGGTGCCACTCGAAGAGCTTGGCCTCTCGGCGCGGGCGATGGAAGACGTGCGCGAGTTGCTGCGTCACTCACACGGCATGGTCGTCGTCGCGGGCCCTTCGGTCAGCGGGAAGACAACGTCGCTCGCTTCTGCGGTCAATTCGATCGCGGCCGAATCGAGAAGCATCGTCACGATCGATGGCGCAGTCGAATACCTGATCCCGGCTGCGAATCAGACGCAACTCGACGACCCAGCCCGGTCGAATAGCGCCGCCACGCTCGAAGCGATTCTGCAGCAGGATCCGGACGTCCTGTTGATTGGGGATCTTTCCGGCGGCGATACCGTCAGAATCGCGATGCAGGCGGCCGAGAAGCGCCAGCTTGTCCTTGCTGGTCTTCATGCCGACAGCGCGCCGGCGGCCGTGTCGCGGTTCGCGGAGATGGCGGTCGACTCCTCCCTCGTTGCGTCCTCTCTGATCGGCGTGATCGCGCAGCGACTGGTCCGCCGATTGTGTGGGGCCTGTCGACGGCAATACACGCCCGATGCAGAAACGCTTCGAGCGTTGTCGATTCCCGAGACGAGTGCCGCGGAAATCGTGTTCTATCACGCGGTCGGTTGCGACCAATGTCACCACACCGGGTACAACGGCCGCATGGCGTTGTACGAGGTGATGAGAATCACCGATAAGCTTCAGCGGTTGATCGCGCAGGGGACTGGAGAGGATCTCGTCCGCGAGGCGGCCGTTGAAGCGGGCATGGTGCCGCTTGGTGACGACGGCGTGGCCAAGGTCAAGGCTGGAATTACCACCGCGGATGAACTGCAGCGAGTCCTGACCAGGGTTCGCGACGTGCGCGTCGCCTGCCCGCAGTGCGGCGCGGCAGTAGCGATTGATTTCAAGGTGTGCCCCAAGTGCGCTCACCGGCTGAGCGGCGGGTGTCACAAGTGCGGTCGCGGATTGCAGCCGGAGTGGGACTATTGCCCCTATTGCGCGGCCACCGCCCACAAAAAGAAGAAGAAATCCAAGGAGCACAAAACGGTGGACCTCCCAGGGTCCAACGTCGCGGAATTCAAGAATCAGAACAGATAACCCGGCCACATCCCGTCCACCGGTGTCCTATGAGAAACTAAGGTGATCTCTGACAGTGCTGAATCGCGATCAGCAATCAGCAATCAGCAATCAGCAATTTCAGGAACAAATAACCCGCTTTCTCCGTCATTGACACCCTATGCCTCTGATTGAAACTCGCGATCTCTGGAAAACCTACGTCATGGGCGACGAGGAGATCCACGCGCTGCGCGGCGTGTCGATCACCATCGAACGCGGCGAGTATGTGGCCATCATGGGGCCGTCGGGGTCCGGCAAGTCGACGTTGATGAATCTGGTCGGCTGTCTCGATACGCCGTCGAAGGGAAGTTATCTCCTGAACGACAAGGAGGTGGCTTCGATGAACGACGACGAGCTGGCGCGCATTCGCAACGAGGAGATCGGCTTCGTTTTCCAGACGTTCAATCTGCTTCCGCGCGCGACAGCGCTTCACAATGTCGAACTGCCGCTCGTTTACGCTGGTGTGCCGTCGAAGGTGCGCCAGGAGCAGGCGAGGTCAGCGCTCGAGAAGGTCGAACTGACCTCACGCGCATCGCACAAGCCGAACGAGCTGTCGGGCGGACAGCGTCAGCGTGTCGCGATCGCCCGCGCGCTGGTGAACAATCCGTCGATCCTGCTGGCCGACGAACCGACCGGGAATCTCGATTCAAAAACCGGCAACGAGATCATGGGCGTGTTTGCGCGCCTCCATCAGGGCGGCAACACCATCGTGCTCGTGACCCACGAAGCGGATATTGCCGGCTACGCGCACCGTGTCATCTCGATTCGGGACGGACAAGTGGAGAAGGATATCCGTCAGACGCCGGTCATACCGGTCCTCGCGGCGACAGTTGAATCGCTCATCACCGATCACACATCGTGAATGATGAGTGATTAGTGATCAGTGATTCAAATCGCCGCAACGTGGCCCTCGCCAACCTGCTTCAAGGGCGCATCACGTTGAAATGAACCGGGGTCGAGGACGACGCGTTGTTTTGCCGCGGCCGGATCGGGAACCGGAATCGCGGAGAGCAGCGCGCGGGTATAGGGATGCGCGGGCGCGGCAAAGATCGTTTCCGTTTCACCCATTTCCACGATTCTTCCGAGATACATCACCGCGACTCGCCGGCAAATGTGGCGCACGAGCCTGAGGTCGTGCGCGATGAACAGATACGTCAGTCGTAGTCGCGACTGCAGATCCATCATCAGGTTCACGACCTGTGCCTGCACCGACACATCGAGCGCCGAGACCGGCTCGTCGGCGACGATGAAGGAGGGATTCAACGCGAGGGCTCGCGCCAGACCAATGCGCTGGCGCTGACCGCCGCTGAACTGATGCGGATAGCGATTGAGCTGCGTCGGATCGAGACCCACGAGGTCAAAGAGTTCGGCGACGCGGGCCTTCCGCTCACGGGTGCCGCCGATGCGGTGGATGATCAGCGGTTCCTCCACGATCGGTCCGACTCGCATGCGCGGGTTCAGCGACGAAAACGGATCCTGAAACACGATCTGCATGTCGCGCCGCGCCAGGCGAAGGCGACTGCGCGAAAACGACAGAACGTCTTCTCCCTTGAACCGGACCTGCCCTGACGTTGGTTCGATCAGGCGAAGGATGCACCGGCCGGTCGTCGTCTTGCCGCTTCCTGACTCGCCGACGAGTCCGAACATTTCACCCTCGTCAACGGTAAAGCTCACGTCGTCGACGGCGCGCACGATAGAGGGGGCGGCGAGCAGACCACGCTTGCGGCTGAAGTGTTTGACCAGGTTCCTGACTTCCAGTAGCGCCATCAGGAAGTCCTCACTTCACGCACGTCAGGGTCTACCGCGTCGGAGTAGAGATAGCACTTCACGGTGTGATCTGACGTGGGCGGAAGGACGGTTGTGCCGGGATGCGCTTTCGGACACGGCTCGAAGCGCCGCGGACAGCGAGGCGTGAACGAGCATCCTGGCGGAAGTTCGCCGAGCGGCGGAACAGTTCCCTGGATCGCCTGCAGTTTTGTCCCCGGCGCGCCGCCTGGAATCGATGCCAGCAGGCCTTGCGTGTAAGGATGCGCCGGGGCTGAGAAGAGCGTGGCGACTGGCGCTTCCTCGACGATCCGTCCTGCATACATGACCGCGACACGATCGGCCATCTCGGCAACGACGCCGAGATCGTGAGTGATGAGTAGCAGGGCGAGTCCCATTTTCTTCTGCAACGAGCGCAGAAGATCCAGGATCTCCGCTTGAATCGTGACGTCGAGCGCCGTCGTCGGCTCATCCGCCATGACGAGAGACGGATCGCAGGCGAGCGACATCGCGATGAGCGCGCGCTGTCGCAGGCCGCCCGATAGCTGATGCGCATAGTCGCGAACACGGAGCTGCGGCTCCGGGACGCTCACGGCATCGAGCAACTCGATCGCTTTCTGCCTCGCCGTGCGCCGCGTCGCCCGGCCGTGAACGAGCAAGGTCTCTTCGATCTGGCTTCCAATCGTGAAGACCGGATTCAGCGCCGTCATTGGTTCCTGAAAGATCAGCGCAATCTCTGCTCCACGAATTTTCTGCATCTCCCGTTCAGTCAGGTTGCCCAACTCGCGTCCCTTGAAGAGCACCTGGCCGCTCTTGATGTGTCCCGGCGGCTGGACGAGCCGCATGATCGAGAGCGCAGTAAGTGACTTTCCGCTGCCTGATTCACCAACGAGGCATAACGTTTCGCCGGCATCGACATGGAAGCTCACGTCGATGACAGCGGGAACGAATCGACCCTTGATGTCGAAGCCGGTGGTGAGGTGGTCGACTGAAAGCAGTCGGGATCCGGGATCCCGGACAACGGGCAACGGATCCCGGCTCGATCGCGGCTCAGACATCAATCTCCTTATGCTCGCCAAACACCCCGCGGAGAGTATCGGAGATCTCGCCCAGGGTCGCGCGTGCTTCAACCGCGGCAATCACAAACGGGACGAGATTTGATGTGCCTCGACCGGCGGCCGCCAGGTTGTCGAGTGAGGCTCGCCATTCGCGCGCGCCGCGCGACGCCCGCACGGCGCGTAGACGCTCGATCTGGCGGCGTTCGATCTCTGGATCGATGCGAAGCACATCGATCGGGGTTGTTTGTTCCGCCGAGAAGCGGTTGACACCGACGACGACCTGGTCGCCGCGATCGATTTCCTGTTGAGCGCGATACGCCGATTCCTGGATCTCACGCTGGATCAAGCCCTGTTCGATCGCCGCCAGCGTACCGCCCAGTGCATCGATGCGATCGACGAGGGCTCGAGCGTCGTTCTCGATCCGCGTGGTCATTTCCTCGATCGCATACGCGCCGCCACAGGGATCGACGCAGCTGGCGACTCCCGTCTCGGCTGCAATGAGCTGTTGTGTCCGCAACGCCAGCTTGGCCGATTCCTCCGTCGGGAGCGCAAGCGCCTCGTCGCGCGCATTGCAGTGGAGCGACTGCGTCCCGCCGAGCACCGCCGCGAGTGCCTGGAGAGCGACGCGGACGAGATTGTTGTCGGGCTGCTGCGCTGTCAGTGTGCTGCCCGCGGTCTGTGTGTGAAAGCGCAACTGCTGCGCCCGAGGATGAGTGGCGCCGAATCGTTCACGCATCAGTTTGGCCCACAATCGCCGCGCCGCGCGGAACTTTGCGACCTCTTCAAGGAAGTCGTTATGCGCGTTGAAGAAGAACGACAGCCGCTGACCGAAGCGGTTGACGTCGAGTCCCGCTTCGATTGCCGCTTCCACATAAGCCATCGCATGCGCAAGCGTGAACGCGACCTCTTGCACGGCTGTCGAACCGGCTTCTCGAATGTGATACCCGCTGATCGAGATCGTGTTCCAGTTGGGAAGCTCGCGATCGCAGAACGCAAAAATGTCTGTGACAATCCGCAGCGACGGACGCGGCGGAAAGATGTAGGTGCCGCGAGCGACGTATTCCTTCAGGATGTCGTTCTGGACTGTGCCCGACAGCGAAGCTGGCGCGACTCCCTGTCGCCTCGCGACCGCGATATACAGCGATAGCAGAATGATTGCGGTCGCATTGATCGTCATCGACGTCGACACACGCTCGAGCGGGATGCCGTCGAACAGCTCCGCCATGTCCTCGATGGAATCAATGGCCACGCCGACCCGGCCGACCTCGCCGGCCGCGAGGGGGTGGTCGGAGTCGTAGCCGATTTGGGTCGGCAGATCGAAGGCGACGCTCAGTCCGCTGACGCCATGCGCCAGCAGATACCGGTATCGACGGTTGGATTCCGTCGCCGATCCGAACCCCGCGTACTGCCGCATGGTCCAGAGCCGGCCGCGATACATGGTCGGCTGGATGCCCCGGGTAAAAGGAAAAACGCCCGGAAATCCGATCTCCTCAGCGGGATCGCCGACAAACGCGTCGGACGGAGTGGCGTAGGGGCGTCGATGGTCCAATCTTTTGTGTCGCGCGGGGCGTCCTAATAAACAGACGGTGGACTGCGGCTCATTGTAACAACGGCCATGGTCCGTGTCGTTGGTGCGTGCCTGTCGGGGCAAAATGTGACCGAAATCCCGGGCGTGGACCATTGACACTCTATCCGGCGGCCGTTTACAATGGCGCTGCGTTCCCCGCGCTGCAAATCCTTCATATGAACAAATTTGGCGCTCGATCCCTGCCGCCCCGCCCGGGTTGCAGCTGTCCGTCCGGCCCAGGCCAGACCTGGGTACGTCGGACCGACGGATCGAGATACGCCCCGGGTGCCCAGTTCCGGCGGCGGTGAGGAGGTCTCGTATGGACGACGTCGTGAACCGGATGGCACGAGAGCTGTCCGATGCCATTGCTGCCGCCGTAGCCGAAGATCCTCGGATCGAGGCCTGCCGCGAGCGAGCCCGGGCGGCGGGGTTTGAGATGAAAGTGTCGCTTGAAGCCGTGATCGGCTTCATGAATCGCACGACGCCGGGGGCGCTGGCGAAGATCAGCGCGCCGCCTCAGAAGGCCGCGCGGACGACCGATCGGCGGAACTTTGAGATTAGCGCCAACGATAAACGGTTCCTTCGTTCGCTGCGAATCGCCGCGGACGAAACACAGGAAAAAGAAGTCGAGTAGAGTTCGAGTTCGCGAATGCTCCGGGCCGCGTGGCATATGCCCCGCGGCCCTTTTCATTTGTCGCGGGCGCAGCGTAGACTCGAACGATGGAGCACCAACAGCTCGTTCGCATCAGTCAGCGCCAGCTCGGCCGCGGTGGCCCTTCAGTTTCTGCAATCGGCCTCGGTTGCATGGGCATGTCGGATTTTTATGGCGACGCCGATGAGGCACGATCCGTCGCCACCATTCATCGCGCGCTCGATCTCGGCATAAATTTTCTCGACACCGCCGATATCTACGGGCCGTTTGCCAACGAACGGCTCGTCGGACGCGCGATTCGCGACCGTCGTTCCGAGGTTTTCCTCGCAACCAAGTTCGGAAACGTTCGCACGGATGATGGAAAGTTTCTCGGCGTCAACGGCAGGCCGGAGTACGTTCGCAGCGCCTGCGACGCGTCGTTGAAGCGCCTGAGTGTTGATGTCATCGATCTCTACTACCAGCACCGTGTCGACGCCGAGACGCCAATCGAAGACACCGTTGGCGCGATGGCGGAACTCGTGCAGGCGGGGAAGGTCCGATATCTCGGGTTGTCTGAAGCCGCGCCAGCGACCATTCGCCGCGCCCACGCCGTGCACCCCATCACCGCCTTGCAGACCGAATACTCGCTGTGGACGCGCGATCCTGAAGACGGTCCGTTGCCTACCTGTCGCGAGCTTGGGATCGGGTTCGTTGCTTATAGTCCTCTCGGTCGCGGGTTTCTTACCGGTCGATTTCGTTCCCCCGACGATCTCGCGCCGAACGACTGGCGCCGCAACAATCCGCGTTTTCAGGGTGAGAATTTTCAGAGGAATCTGGATCTGGTCGCCCGCGTCGAGGCGATTGCGCGAAAGAAACGCGGCACTCCCGCGCAGCTCGCGCTCGCCTGGCTGCTGTCGCGTGGCCAGGACATCGTCCCCATCCCCGGCTCGACACGTTCAGAACGTGTTGAAGAAAATGCCGCCGCGGTTTCCCTGGCGTTATCGCCGGATGAACTCGAAGCGCTCGATTCGGTCGGCGATGCGGTCGCGGGGAATCGGTATCCGGAGGGAGGAATGCGGACGATCAATCGCTAATCACTAATCACTGATCGTCAATCCGCGAATCACTTATCCTGAATCCGCGAATCACTCCACCTGAATCCGCGAATCGCCGAATCGTTGAATTGCCAGTGTATTTGGAGTTGATCTGTTTCAGTGGACACCCTGAAAGGCGCACAATGCGCCAAGGAGTGTCCGATGGCTCGACGACGACGGCCGACATACAGTCCGGAGTTTAAGGCGGAGGCGATTCGGCTGCTGCGCACCAGTGCCGACCCTGTGAAGAAGGTCGCGCGTGATCTCGGCGTCGCGGTTTCCACGTTAGAAGCGTGGATGCGGGCGGCGCGCCCGCCGGCGGATCCGCCGTTGACGAGTGACGAGCGAGCGGAGTTAGTGCAGTTACGGCGGGAGGTCCACCAGTTGCGTGAGGAGCGCGATATCTTAAAAAAAGCCACGGCCTTCTTCGCCAAGCACCACGCGTGACGTTTGCGTTCGTGCAGACGGAGAAGGCCCACCATCGCGTGCGGCAGCTGTGCCGGACCTTGGGGGTGTCGCCAAGCGGCTACTACGCCTGGCAGCGACGCCCGACGTCGGTGCGCGGTCGCACCGATCGCCGACTGACCGTCTACCTCCGGGCGGCGCATCGGGCGAGCGGGGGGACGTATGGCAGTCCGCGGCTGCAGCACGCGCTGCAGCGACGCGGCTTTCACATCGGCCGCCACCGGGTGATGCGGCTGATGCGGCAAGAGGCCTTGTGCGGCCGGCCGCGCCGGCGATTTCGTCGCACGACGGAACGGGACCCGCACGCCGCCCCGGCCGCCAATCTGTTGGCGCAGCGCTTCACCGTCGCGACACCGAATACCGTCTGGGCGGCCGACATCACCGCGCTGCCGACCCGGGAGGGCTGGGTGTATTTGGCGGTCCTGCTCGATCTGTACTCGCGTCGAGTCGTGGGCTGGGCGATCGACCGCCAGCTCGAGACACGGCTCGTTATCACGGCCTGGCGCCGGGCCCTCGCGCTGCGCCGTCGCGCGCCGCGTCAACACCACTCGGATCGCGGCACCCAATACACGAGTGCCGCCTATCAGCGGGAATTGGCGCGACACGGCGTGCGCTGCAGCATGAGCGGGCGCGGCAATTGCTACGACAATGCTGTCGTCGAAAGTTTCTTCCACACACTCAAAACCGATCTCGACCATGTCGTGTGGGGCACGCGACGTGACGCGATAATCGCCGTCGGTCACTACATTAATGACTGCTACAACTCCCGGCGGCTCCATTCCACGCTTGGCTACCGCAGTCCGATCGAATTTGAGCGTGAACGGCGAGTCGCGGCATGATTCACCAAACGTGTCCACAAAAACAGATCAAGATCACGAATCCTCGAATCCTGAATCGTCCCGCATTACTGGCATCTCTGGCATGAGCTGTGCGCGATGG
>Ga0310903_10000073_pt1 | contig 14229 bp, 10 predicted proteins | sample C24D4metaG_FD_203914 | JGI IMG/M metagenome (GOLD analysis project Ga0310903, IMG submission 203914) | Lab incubated soil microbial communities from West Virginia University Organic Research Farm, Morgantown, WV, United States - C0D3 | ecosystem: Environmental > Terrestrial > Soil >...
ACTGGGGACCGTCGATCACGCCATCGCTGACTTCCTCGCCGCGGTGAGCGGGGAGGCAATGCAGGAACGTCGCCCCGGGCGCCGCGCGAGCCATCAGCGCCTCGTCGACCTGGAATCCCGCAAAGGCCTCCTCGCGATATTCGTCCTGTTCCTGGCCCATCGAGACCCAGGTATCGGTCACCACCACTTCGGCACCATCGACCGCTTCCGCCGGATCGCAGCCGAAATAAATGTCCTCACGGGTCGCCGCCATGGCGCACATACCAACGTCCGGTTCGAACTGGCCGGGCGTAGCGACTGCCAGGCCGAAGTGCATCAGCGCCGCTGCCTCGATGAGCGAGTTGCAGACATTGTTGCCGTCGCCGATCCAGGCCCAGCGCGATCCTGCCAGCTTGGCGCGGTGTTCAATGACCGTCTGCATATCGGCCAGGAGTTGGCAGGGATGCGAAAAATCGGTCAGCCCGTTGATCACCGGCACCGTGGCATGCTGCGCAAGCTCGACCGCCTTTTGATGATGATCGGTGCGGATCATGATCACGTCGGCGAAGCGCGACAGGACGCGCGCCGTGTCGGCGATGGTTTCACCGCGGCCGAGCTGCGATGAGCTGCTCTCCAGAACAATGGTCGAACCGCCCAGCTGCCGCATGGCGAGGTCGAAGCTGATGCGGGTGCGCGTCGAACTCTTTTCAAACACCATCGCCAGGATCAGGCCGTCGAGCGGACGATCGGGGTCAACCTTGCCTCTGGGCCAGCCAGCCCGCTTTTCCTTCCTCTCCATTGCCTCGTTGAGGATGGTCGCGATGGCTTCCCCGCCCGCGTCGCACAGGTTGAGGAAATGGCGCATCGTCACGCCGCTTCGGGAACGTCATAGTCCGCGGCAGCGGCCGACAGGCCTTCGACGAACTCGGCAATGTGGCTATCTTCGATGGTCAGCGGCGGAAGTACGCGAACCACATTGTCGCCGGCGGCGACGGTGAGAATGCCTTTGGTGCGCAGGTAAGTGACGAACGCGCGGCTGTCGGTCTTCATCTTGATGCCGAGCATCAGGCCCAGCCCGCGAACGCTATCGAACAGATGATCGTGGTTGGGGATCATCTGCTCGAGCGCGGAGCGGAGCCGTTCGCCCATATTCCTGACGTGCGCAAGGAACTGGTCATTGGCAACGACGTCGAACACGGCTTGGCCGGCAGCCATCGCCAGCGGGTTGCCGCCATAGGTCGAGCCATGGGTGCCGATCACCATGCCCGCCGCCGCCTTTTCCGTGGCGAGGCAGGCACCCATTGGGAAGCCGCCGCCGATCCCCTTGGCCGACGCCATGATGTCCGGCGTCACGCCATAATATTCATAGGCGTAGAGATAGCCGGTCCGCGCCACGCCGCACTGCACCTCATCGAACACCAGCAGCAGGTCATTCTCGTCACAGGCCTTGCGCAGCCCGGCGATGAACTCCTTCGACGCCGGCCGAATCCCGCCCTCCCCCTGTACCGGCTCGACCAGGAAGCCGGCGGTATTCTCGTCGACCGCAGCCAGCGCCGCCTCGAGATTGTCGAACTCGACGACCTTGAAGCCCTGCAGCAACGGCGCGAATCCGTCGATCATCTTGGCCTGATCGGTCGCACTGATCGTCGCCATCGTCCGGCCATGGAAGGCGTTGGAGAAAGTGATCAGCGTGTGCTTGTGGGGATTGCCCTTGGCGTGGTGATAGCGGCGCGCCGTCTTGATCGCGCATTCGACCGCCTCAACGCCGGAATTGGTGAAAAACACGGTGTCGGCGAAAGTGCTGTCGATCAGCCGCTGAGCGAACGCCTCGCCTTGTGGTGACCCGTACAGGTTCGACACATGCATCAGCGTCGCCGCCTGATCCTGGATCGCCCTGGTCAGGTGCGGGTGGCCATGGCCGAGCAAATTGACCGCGATGCCGGCCGCGAAATCGAGATATTTCTCGCCCTGCTCGCCATAGAGATAGGCTCCGTCGCCTCTCACCGGCCGCACGGGCGAACGCGGGTAAACGGGCATGAGCGGCGTAATGGCCATGACGGCTCCTTCTTGGCGTTGTAAAATAGCTTGGGGACCCCCGCGGGCCGCCTTGGCGCGCCTATAGCTTTGAGGCCAATCAAACAAAAGGGGCGGGCCATAAACGCGGCCCGCCCCTCCTTACGCATTACGACGCATTACCCGGGACAAACCCGAAGCCTTAGTCGTGGCGATAGCCGTGATCGTCTTCGGTCCGGTCGTCGCGGCCATCGCGGTCGCGGTCGATCCACTGACCGTCGCGATAGCGGCCGTCGTCGCGCCAGTAGCCAGCGTCGCGCCGGCCGTTGCCGTCGCGCGCCTCGCGCTGGATCCTGACCTCGAGGTTCTGGATGCCACGCTCGACATAGTAGATTTCACGGCCGTTGAGTCCGTTGCGCGAAGCATAGTGGAGACGCTGCTCCAGGTTCCGGGCCTCGTTGCGGAGGCGCGACGCTTCACGCTCGCTCAAAATGTCACGGCGATCGAGATTGTTGATCTGGCGCTGCATGGCATCGATCCGCGCATCGAGGCGGCGGACCTGGCCATAATTATTATAGCCGTAGGCATTGCCCTGCGGCGCATTCCACTGCGCGGCTGCCGGTGCCGCTGCGGTCAGTGCGGAAGCGGCCAGCGCCGCGGCAATCACAAACTTACGCATCACTGCTCTCCTTTGAGCGGGGTTGATGCATGAATGGTGCGTCTGGCGCGGTGAGATGAGGCTGAACGCGGCCGTTATCCGCCGTTCACGGACCTTAACCGTTCAACTGGCTGAAATTGCTCAGTTCTTGATTTTCCACCCGCTTTTCAGGAGCGAATAGCAGGCGGCGAACAGCACAATATTGATCAGCGCCAGCAAGGTTGCGCCGACATAGATCGGCGAATCGGCCTCGCTCAGGAACCCATGCCGAAATCCCGAAATGACGTAGAAGAAGGGATTGGCATGGCTGATCGTGCGGAATGCCGGCGACAGCTGGTCGACCGAGTAAAAAGTGCCTGACAGCAGCGACAGGGGCGCGACGACAAAGTTGCTGATCGCCGCGGCATGGTCGAACTTTTCGGCCCAGATCGATGTCAGCAGGCCGAGGAACGCCAGCATCAACGAGCCCATCAGCCCGAACCACAATACCGACAGCGGATGGACGATGCCGACATGGACGCCGGGCCAGAAGCTCATCACGATCCAAACCGCCAGGCCGACCAGGAAGGCGCGCGTGACCGACGCTCCGACCAGCCCCGCGATTAGCTCGCCGGTCGACAAGGGCGGCATCAGGTAATCGACGATGGTCCCCTGGATCTTGCCGACCAGCAGCGAGAAGCTCGAGTTGGCGAAGCTGTTCTGGATCATCGCCATGACGATGAGGCCGGGGGCGATGAAATCCGCGAACGGAACTCCCAGCACAAGCCGGCCCGACCGGCCAAGCGCGACGGTAAAAATGATGAGGTACAGGAGCGTGGTCACGGCAGGAGCCCAGACGGTTTGCATCTGCACCTTGAAGAACCGCCTCACCTCCTTGATATAGAGGGTCTTAAGGCCACCCCAGTTGACGCCTTCAAGGCCGGGCTTGCCGGGCTCGCTTCTAACCCAGGAGGGAGTCTGGTCGTTCACGCGACAATCGCCTATCGGCAGCAGCGCCCGTATTCAACTGGGGCAAGCAAAGACAATGGAGTAAAGTTTTCAAATGAGCTGGACTGAAGAGCGCATCGATCGCCTCAAGGCGATGTGGACCAAGGGCGCCACCGCCAGCCAGATCGCCGACGAGCTGGGCGGCGTCAGCCGCAACGCGGTGATCGGCAAGGCCCACCGCCTTGGCCTCGAATCGCGCCCGTCACCGGTGAAGCCGGGCGAAGAAAAGGAAAAGAAGGCCAAGGCCGCGCCCGCGCCAAAGCCCGCCAAGCCCGCCCCTGCGCCCAAGGCTGTTCCGGCTGGGCCCGAGCCACGGGAGGCGGCCGGCGAAACGCCTCGTCCCGATTCTGCCGCAGCCCCGACGCCATCGAAGCTGGCCGAACCTGGCATTCAGTATCGCTCGGTTGGCCCCGGCGGCTTCATCCGCCAGGGTCCGGGCGACACCCAGGCGCCGATCCCGCCCGCGCCGCCGCGCCGGCTGGTCCCGGCCAAGCCCTCGGCGGAGGTTGCCGACAAGACATCGCTGCTCGACCTGAACGACCGCGTGTGCCGCTGGCCAATGGGCCATCCGGGCGAGCCTGACTTCCATTTCTGCGGGCAGGCCGCCAATCCGGGCTATCCCTATTGCGTGGAGCATTGCGGCGTCGCCTACCAGGCTCAGCTGCCCCGCCGCGACCGCCGCCCGCCGCCGCCGCTGCCCTACGGAGGGCCGAGGGTTCGCTGATCGAGCGCTACCGGGCGGCATTGTCCGATTGTTGCCGGGGGCGTAACCTTGCCCTGTGGGCGCCGCGTATACCCCCGAGGTATTCCTCTCTTACGCCAGGTCTGCGGAGCCGGAGGCAAAGCGGATCGCCGAGGCGCTGGAGGGGTTGGGCTATGAGGTGTGGTGGGACGAGGACCTGCCCGCGCACCGCGCCTATACTGAAGTCATTGAAGAGCGTCTGAATTCAGCGAAAGCCGTGCTGGTCGTCTGGTCAGCCGACGCCGCCAAGTCTGAATGGGTCCGGGCCGAAGCCGATGTGGCCCGTCATTCGCACAAGCTGGTTCAGCTCAGCATCGATGGCTCGCTTCCGCCCATGCCATTCAACCAGATCCAGTGCCCTTCGCTGCGCGGGTGGGAAGGAAGCACGGACGATCGCACGTGGATCAAGATCCTGGCGAGTCTGGCCGAACTGGTTCGGGGCGAACGCCGGATTGCCCACGATACGGCGGACGACAACAGCGCTCCGGCAACGGGCCCTACCATCTGCGTGCTCCCCTTCATCAACATGAGCGGAGACCCCGAACAGGAATATTTTAGCGACGGAATCACCGAGGATCTCATCACCGATCTGTCGAAGGTCTCCGCCTTGGGCGTCGTCGCGCGCAATACTAGCTTCACCTACAAGGGCCAGTCCGTCGAGGCGCGGGCCCTGGGCCGGGACCTGAGGGTTAGCCACATGCTGGAAGGCAGCGTCCGCAAGTCCGGCAATCGCCTGCGATTCACCGCTCAGCTGATCGACACTGCTTCTGGCCATCATCTCTGGGCCGAGCGCTACGACCGGGAACTTGCCGACATCTTCGACATCCAGGACGAGATTTCGAAGGCAATCGTCGACGCATTGAAGGTGAAGCTGCTGCCAAGCGAGCAACAGGCCATCGAGCAGCGCGGGACCGACAATGCCGAGGCCTACAACCTCTACTTGATGGCGAGACAGCATTGGGTGGCGGGAAGCGACGGGGACTGGGACCGAGAGCAATTGATCATCCGCATCTGCGAGCGGGCGATCGATATCGATCCCGACTACGCCCACGCCTGGGCATTGATGGCGATCGCCCAAACCCATATCCGCTTTCGCCAGGGAAGGAGAGAAATCGATGGCTTGCCGTCTGCCGAGCGCGCGCTGGAACTCGACCCCAATCTGGCGGAAGCTCATGCGGTCAAGGCCTGGTATCTGCTCGAGCAAAACCGGCCTGACCTGGCCGACGAGGAGATAACAACCGCTCTCAGGCTCGACCCCGAAAGCTGGGAAGTGAACCGGGTAGCGGGGAAGGTCCTGTTTCTCCGGGAAAGGGTGAAGGAAGCCGTCGCCTGTTATGAAAAGGCCGCTGAGCTTATGGAGGACGACTATAGCGCGGTCGGCATGATGGTCTGTTGTTACCGAGCCTTGGGCGACAATGAAAATTGGCGCCGAGCTGCTCAAATCAACATCGATCGCATCGAAAGGACCATTGTTCGCAATCCACGCGATGCCGCAGCCTACGCCAATGCCGTCGGCAGCCTGACGGCGCTTGGCCAATTGGATCGGGCGAAGGAATGGGCCGAGCGAGCCATTGCAATGGATCCGCACAACCATCTGTTGAAATACAACATTGCCTGCGCCTACGTCCTCGACCTGCATGACCATGAGGGAGCGCTAGACCTCATCCAGGGAAGTCTGTCGAACCTCGGGACCGATCATATTCGCCACGCACTGGCCGACCCCGACCTCGCCGCGATCCGCGACCACCCGCGCTTCACCAAGATGATTGCGGACGCCAGGCAACGCCTCGGGCAATAAAGGCGCCGACGGCGCTCCCGCCGCTTGGCAGGACGCTCTTCTGCCCCCTATAGCGTTCGACAAATGTCCGATCTTTTCGCTTCCGGTTCCGCCACTCCGTCCGACAGTTATGACGCTTCCGCGATCGAAGTCCTGGAAGGGCTCGAGCCGGTCCGGCGCCGCCCCGGCATGTACATCGGCGGGACCGATGCCCGCGCGCTTCACCACCTCGCCGCCGAGGTGATCGATAACTCGATGGACGAGGCTGTTGCCGGGCACGCCAGCCGGATCGAGGTCACGCTCGAGCCTGGCAACCGGCTGATCGTCGCCGACAATGGCCGCGGTATTCCGGTCGACCCGCACCCGAAATTTCCGGGCAAGTCGGCGCTCGAAGTGATCCTCACCACGCTGCACTCAGGCGGCAAGTTCGAGGGCAAGGCCTATTCGACGTCGGGCGGGCTTCATGGGGTGGGCGTGTCGGTGGTCAACGCCCTCTCGACCGAGACGATTATCGAGGTCGCCAAAGACAAAAAGCTATACCGCCAGGCCTTCGCCAAGGGGAATGCCACTTCTCCACTGGAGGAGGTCGGCGCGGCGCCCAACCGACGCGGGACCACCGTCACCTTCACGCCCGATCCTGAAATCTTCGGTGCCGATGCGGCATTCGATCCGGCCCGCCTATACAGGCTGGCCCGGTCCAAGGCCTATCTGTTCGCCGGCGTCGAAATCCGGTGGCGCTGCGACCCGTCGCTCGCCTCAGCCGAGGTGCCCGAACAGGCGATATTCCAGTTCCCGGGCGGACTTGCCGATCATCTGAATGAGCAGCTGCAAGGCCGCGAATGCGTCACCTCCCCGCCCTTCGCCGGGCGGCAGGACTTCCCCGATGGCCAGGGATCGGCCGAGTGGGCGGTCGCCTGGCCGGTGTGGAGCGAGGGCGCATCCGAAAGCTATTATTGCAACACCATCCCGACGCCCGATGGCGGCACCCACGAGGCTGGCCTCCGCGCGGCGCTGACCAAGGGCATCCGCGCCTTCGCCGACCTCATCGGCCAGAAGAAGGCCAAGGACATCATCCCGGATGACGTGCTGAACGGCGTCGAGCTGATGCTTAGCGTGTTCATCCGCAATCCCCATTTCCAGAGCCAGACCAAGGACCGGCTGACCAGCCTGGAGGCGGCGAGGTTCGTCGAGGCGGCGGTGCGCGACCATTTCGACCATTATCTGGCCGACAATATGGATCGTGGCCGGGCTCTCCTGGGCGCGATCCTCGAACGGATGGACGAACGGCTGAAGCGCCGGGCGGAACGCGAGGTCAAACGCAAGACCGCGACTTCAGCCCGCAAGCTGCGTCTCCCTGGCAAACTGACCGACTGCGCCAATGACGATGCCGAGGGCACCGAGCTGTTCATCGTCGAAGGCGACAGCGCCGGCGGCTCGGCCAAGCAGGCGCGCAACCGCAAGACGCAGGCAATCCTGCCGATCCGCGGCAAGATCCTGAACGTCGCCTCGGCATCCGCCGACAAGATCCGCGCCAACCAGGAGATCGCGGACCTTCAGCAGGCGCTGGGCTGCGGCATCCGCGACAAATGGGCTGAGGAAACGCTGCGCTACGAGCGGGTCATCATCATGACCGACGCCGACGTCGATGGCGCCCATATCGCGACGCTGTTGATGACCTTTTTCTTTCAGGAGATGCCGGAACTCGTCCGTCGCGGCCATTTGTTCCTCGCCCAGCCTCCACTGTACCGCCTGACCGCCGGGTCGAAGAGCGCCTATGCCCGCGACGACGCCCACCGTGCGGAGCTGGAGCGGACCGAATTCAAGGGCAAGAAGGTCGAAGTATCGCGGTTCAAGGGCCTTGGCGAAATGAATCCCCAGCAACTCAAGGAAACCACGATGGATCCGGGGTCACGGTCGCTGATCCGGATCACCCTTCCGGCGGAGTATCAGGACCGCCAACCGGTCCGCGATCTGGTCGACCGGCTGATGGGCAAGAACCCGGAGCACCGCTTCAACTTCATCCAGAGCCACGCCTCGGCGCTGTCAGGCGACGAAATCGACGCCTAGCGCGACCCAAACCCCGTCATCATCGTTCGGATTGTTCGGAACACGATCAATATATCGAGCCAGGCCGAGAAATATTTCACATAGTAGAAATCGTACTGCAGCTTGGCGTGGACCTCGTCCACGCTGGCGACATGGCCCTGGTTGACCTGGGCCCAGCCGGTGATCCCCGGCCGTACGACATGGCGGTAGCGATAGAAGGGGATTTCGCCGGTATAATAGATGGACAGCGCCTCTGCCTCCGGGCGCGGGCCAATCCAGCTCATTTGCCCGGCAAGGATGTTGAAGATCTGCGGCAATTCGTCGAGCCGCGATCGCCGAAGCCGAATCCCGATCCGGGTAATGCGCGCGTCGCCATCGCTGGTGATGACATCGTCGAGGGTGCCGTCTGCCTGGCGGTGAGCCATGGTGCGGAATTTGAGCACTGGGAAGAAGGAGCCGGCCCGGCCGATCCTCCGCTGCCGGAACAGTACCGGCCCAGGACTGTCGAGTTTGATCGCCACTGCAATACCGGCCATGACCGGCAAGGCCACCGGCAGGGAAATGAGCGCAGTGATGAGGTCGATCATCGCCTTCAGGTGAAAGTAGCCGCGGGCCGGCACCAGGCTGCCGAAGCTGTTCTCATTGAGGTGATCGATCGCCACGCGGCCGGTCAGCGATTCATTGAGCTGCTTGACTTGGTAGACCATGCGCCCAGCAACCGCCGCATCGGCTAGCAGCGCCTCCCACTCCGGCGGCATGTCCGGCGCAGCGAAATCGGCAACCAGGCCATCACAGCCGGCTGCATCGTCCAGGCTGGGATGCTGCATCACATGCCATTCGACATTTTCGTTCGTCCGTAATCGCTCGACATCGCCGAATGGAACGATCGCGATACGATGCCGAATGTATCGCTGAACCGCGAAATAGAGGCCGTAGCCCCACAGGATATGAGCGACAAATCCGGCCACCAGGGCCAGCCGGTCATATGGCATGCGCGACAGGAGCAAGACGGTAACGATCGTTGCATGCGCCAGCACGATCGACGGCAAAATCACATGAGTGGATCGATTGCCGGGATAGGTTTCGATCGAAAGCCGGGTCCAGAAAGCGATCAGCACTGCGAAGGCGTTGAAGATCAGCGAGTTGATAGACGCCGCGTAGAAAGCATCGACTGGCAGGATCAGGGCGCGAAGCATGAAAGGCAGGAGCGCAACCGCGACCATCGCTCCCAACAGGTTGAATCGCTGTCGCGCGATGAACCGCCGTTGGGTGCGCAGGGTTGTCGGGGGCGTGTGAAGCATCTCGGCAGCGCCTTACAAGGTCCAGCGCCGGAGCCCCGCCGGCAGCACGAGCTGGCGCCACATCCCCTTCAGGTCGGCGACCACACCGTCTTCGGCTACCTTGCTCATCACCGAGTCAACGGACATCGTCTCATAATCCCTGTGGCGGACTGCACCGATCAAGCAATCGAACCGGCCCTCGGGTTCCCGTTCCAAATCAAGCTCATATTCGCGCCTGACTTCGTCCGGATCGGCTAGCGGGTCCGAGACCGTCACGTCATGACCGAGCCACGCCAGGCGGCGGACGATATCGACTGCCCGGCTGTTGCGGACATCCGGTACATTCTCCTTGAAGGTCACGCCGAGGAAAAGGACGCGCTTGGGAGTCGAGCCGAGCAGCGTATGCAAGCGGTCGGCGATCCACCGTCCCATATCGTCGTTAATCCCTCTCCCGGCCAAAATCACCCGCGGGTCGTGGCCGATCCGCTGCGCATGGAAGCTCAGATAATAGGGATCGACGCCGATGCAGTGGCCGCCAACCAGGCCTGGCTCGAACGGCAGGAAGTTCCACTTGGTCCGCGCGGCGTCGAGGACATCCCACACCGACACGCCATTATGACTGAGGATCTGCGCGACTTCGTTCATGAAGGCGATATTGATGTCGCGCTGGGCGTTCTCGATTGCCTTGGCAGCCTCGGCCGTGCGGATCGAGGCCGCTCGGAACACCCCCGCCTCGGTCATGGTACCGTAGAGATGGTCCAGCTGGTCGAGCACCTCCTCGTCTTCACCAGCGACGACCTTGATGATCTTGTCGACCCGGTGGACCTTGTCGCCGGGATTGATGCGCTCAGGGCTGTAGCCCAGGCGAAAGTCGCGGCCGCGCTTCAGGCCGGACACCTGTTCGATCAGCGGACCGCATTCCTCTTCGGTCGCACCGGGGTAAACAGTGCTTTCGAATATGATCGTCGGACGGCGCTGCGGATCAATCCAGCCGGCCAGCCGCCGCGACGCGGCCAAAAGGGCGGCCAGGTCAGGTTGGTTGCGCTCGTCAACCGGCGTCGGGACGGTGACGATAATGAAGTCCGCATTTTGGCATTGGTCGTCGCGGCCGGTAAACAATATGCGGGTCGACGCCAGCGCCGCGTCAGCGACTTCCAGCGTCCGGTCCATGCCCTTGCGCAGTTCGGCGATCCTTGATTCCTCGATATCGAACCCGACCACGTCCATGTCCGGGTGCGCCTCGGCGAGCGCAACCGCCAGCGGCAGCCCGACATAGCCTAACCCGACGATGATGATCTTGTTGCCCGTCTTGCTCATCCCCGCCCCAACGCGCTGGTGCCTAGTGCGTTTCGGACCAATTCAAGTCCTCATTAGCGGGAATTGGAGCCAAGGCGACCGCGGCCTACCCCGAAATGGGCCAATCCCGCCTGCTGCGCTTCGTCCGCATTGTAGACGTTGCGCAGGTCGACCAGCGCCTTGCCACGCATCCGCCTGGCAATCCTGTCGAGGTCCAAAGCTCGGAACTCGTCCCATTCCGTGACGATCACGATGGCGTCGGCGCCATCGGCCGCTTCTTCCTCGGACGCCGCATATTCAATCTTCGGCAAGACCTTCTCGGCCTGCTCCCGGCCGACCGGGTCGAAGGCGATGACGCTGGCACCGCCTGCGAGCAGTCCGTTGATCAGCGGGATCGACGGCGCGTCGCGCATGTCGTCCGTATTGGGCTTGAAGGTCAGGCCGAGCACGCCGATCCGCTTGCCCTCCACGCTGCCGCCGAGCGCGGCCTTGACCCGGTCGGCCATGGCTTCCTTGCGGCGGTCGTTGACCTCGACCACGGTCGAAACGATCCGCTGCTGGATGCCCGCTTCTTCCGCCGTCCGCAGCAGGGCCAGCGTATCCTTGGGGAAGCAGCTTCCGCCATAGCCGGGACCGGCATGCAGGAACTTGGGCCCGATCCGGTTGTCGAGGCCGATGCCGCGAGCCAGGTCCTGCACGTCGGCGTCGACTGCCTCGCACAGGTCGGCCATCTCGTTGATGAAGGTGATCTTGGTCGCGAGGAAGGCATTGGCGGCATATTTGGTGAGCTCGGCCGTCCGCCGCCCTGTGAACAGCATCGGCGCCCGATTGAGGAACAGCGGCCGGTAGATTTCCGCCAGCACCTCGCGTGCCTTGTTATCCTCGGCGCCCACCAGGATTCGATCGGGGTGCTTGAAGTCGGCGATTGCCGCGCCTTCGCGCAGGAACTCAGGATTGGACGCCACCGACATGCCGTCCGGCGCGCCCTTTTCCTCGAGCAAGGCCGCAATCTTGTCGCCTGTTCCGACTGGCACAGTCGACTTTGTGACCACGACGATCGGGCCCTTGAGCAGGCCGGCCAGCTCTTCGACCGCCGCGAACACGAAGCTCAGGTCGGCATGGCCATCGCCGCGCCGCGATGGCGTGCCGACGGCGATGAACACCGCCTCGACGCCTTCCAGCGCTTTGGCAAGGTCAGTGGTGAACGCCAACCGTCCACGCTCGACATTGGCCTTGACCAGCCCTTCCAGGCCGGGCTCCCAAATCGGCATCTTGCCGGCAAGCAAGCCTTCGATCTTGGCCTGGTCCTTGTCGACACAGGTCACATGATGGCCGAAATCGGCGAGGCAGGTCCCGGAAACCAGGCCGACATAGCCGGTGCCGATCATCGCAATGCGCATTGAATGTCGCTCTTCGTTCTAGGGCTTTGGCCCGGCGCTTTAGCCGGGGGCGATGCCCAAGCTCAAGCGATCCTTGGAAAAGCGGCAAAAAGACAAGGGAACCATTTCGTCCAACAGATATTTAGCTCGCAAGTGCGGGCTACCTAAGGCCGCGCAGACCTTCCGTCCCGCCTGTCTCCACTATGTTGGACGGGAGGGACATCATGACCCTGACATCACGGCAATTTCTCGCACTGATCGGTACGGCAGCAATCGCGGCGATGCCCGGCAGCGCGTCGGCAAAAGATCTTGCCTTCCCCTTCTCGGCGGCGAATTTCACTCATCCGCTCGACATAACGAACACCTTCTTTCCGCTCATTCCCGGCACGACCTTTGTCTACAAGGCGCAATCGCTGGATGGGTGCGAAGAAGACGATTTCACCGTCACCTTCGACACCAAGGTCGTCGCAGGTGTCACGACCCGAGTCATCAGGGATCTCGCGTATGAAGACGTCGAATGCGATGGCGTCGACGATAGCGAGCTGGTTGAAAAGACCTCCGACTTTCACGCTCAGGACAATGCCGGCAACGTCTGGTACTTTGGGGAGGAGACCTTTCATTGCAATGGAGCCTCCTCCTGCACCTTGGGAAGCGGCTCCTGGCAGGCCGGTGTTGATGGCGCCATTGCCGGAGTGGTCATGCTGGCCTCCCCGCACTCGGGAGATTCCTACAAACAGGAACTCTATCCGGGCCGTGCCGAAGACCAGGGCTCGGTCATGACCACCGGCTACACCGCGAAGCTCAAGCGTGAGGATGCCTACCCGCCCGGCACATTCTCTGACTGCATCGTCACCAAGGAATGGTCCACCCTTGAGCTCGGCTCGATCGAACAGAAGACTTATTGCCCAGGTGTCGGGCTGGTCATCGTCGAAGAGCATCATGGCAAGAAGCTGACTGCCGAGCTGACGGCGCCCGGCGCGGCCAAGACCGATGAAACCTTCCAGTTCCGGACCGTGCCAGGCAACCCGTAACACGCGACCGGCCGCGTATCGGTTGTAGGTTAAGTCTCGATTTCGCCACAAAAATCGCTATAGGGCGCGGCTCCCCATGGCTACCAAACTCCCCTCCCCGCCGCGCGTCGGCATGGTCTCGCTCGGCTGTCCCAAGGCATTGGTCGACAGCGAACGCATCCTGACCAAGCTCCGCGCCAACGGCTACGACATGTCGCCCGACTATGCCGGCGCGGACGTCGTGCTGGTCAACACCTGCGGCTTTTTGGACAGCGCCAAGGAGGAAAGTCTCGAAGCGATCGGCGAAGCCATCGCCGAGAACGGCAAAGTCGTCGTGACCGGCTGCATGGGCAAGGAAGCCGATGTGATCCGCGCGCGCTTTCCCGAAGTGCTCGCGATCACCGGCCCGCAGCAATATGAAGAGGTGGTCGGCGCAGTGCTGGAGGCCGCGCCCCCCGTTCCCAATGCCTATCTCGACCTGGTCCCGGAGGCCGGCCTCAAGCTCACCCCGCGCCACTACAGCTATTTGAAGATTTCAGAGGGCTGCAACCACCGCTGCAGCTTCTGCATCATCCCGTCGATCCGCGGCGACCTCGCCTCGCGGCGCCCCGATGCAATCCTGCGCGAAGCCGAAAAGCTGGTGGCGGCCGGGACCAGGGAATTGCTCGTCATCAGCCAGGACACGTCGGCCTATGGCGTCGATATCCGCCACCAGCCGCGGGAGTGGAAGGGACATGAAGTCCGCGCCCATATGACGGACCTCGCCCGCGAATTGGGCAAGTTGAAGACGCCGGAGGGCGAGACCCCGTGGGTCCGCCTCCACTACGTCTACCCCTATCCGCACGTCGACCAGGTCATCCCGCTGATGGCCGAGGGGCTGGTGCTGCCCTATCTCGACATCCCCTTCCAGCACGCTTCGCCCAAGGTGCTGAAGGCAATGAAGCGCCCGGCCAATGAGGCCAAAGTGCTCGAGCGGCTGAAGAATTGGCGGGCCATCTGCCCCGACATCGCCATTCGCTCCAGCTTCGTCGTCGGCTTTCCGGGCGAGACCGAGGAAGACTT
>Ga0310903_10000078_pt1 | contig 13945 bp, 11 predicted proteins | sample C24D4metaG_FD_203914 | JGI IMG/M metagenome (GOLD analysis project Ga0310903, IMG submission 203914) | Lab incubated soil microbial communities from West Virginia University Organic Research Farm, Morgantown, WV, United States - C0D3 | ecosystem: Environmental > Terrestrial > Soil >...
CGGTTCCGCCGCATGCGAGAAGCAGGTAAAAGAAGAAACAGGCGCAACTAGCCGCAATATTCCTTTCGAGCCTGCAACGCAAAAGAAAACATGTCTTGTATGCGGCGATGAAGCCAAGCATACTGTCGTATTTGCACGTGCTTATTAAGAACTGAAGCTAGCTCGGTTCGGATCTTAAGGAGTTGAGTTTTATGAGCCAAACCGCGGACAAGCGGCAGCGCTTCGAGCTGCTTTTGCAGCAGGCGCAGCTGCCGCATGAACTTATCCAAACTTATTTTCAAGATGGTTATATAGATCAAGTCATCGTTAGCAACAGCAACCGGGAATGGACGTTTTGCATCCGCAAAACGTCCATGGTTCCTTTACAGGCCTATAATGGACTGTGTCAAGCTGTTCGGGTGAAGTTTGAGCATATCGCAGCGGTCACCTTTGTACTCATCTACGATCCTGTAGTGGAGACGGAGTCCATTGTTTTGCAATATTGGGGATTATTTATGGAATGGGCACAGCGCGAGATCGCTTCCGTAAATGGATGGCTGCAGAAGGCTACCATTGCAGTCGAGGGCGACGTGCTGACGCTGTCCTTGCTCGATAATACAGGTTTGGAGCTTGCCCGCAAGAAACGTTTGGACGAGGAAATTATTCGTTTTTACAATCAGTATTTCCAGCGCGCATGCAAAGTGAAAATGATCGTCAGTGAGTCCAGGCAGGAGATTTTGGACGAGTACGCCCTTCGGATAGAGCAGGAGGAGCGAGAATACGTTCAGGAGCTGATGGCCAGCTCGCAATCCGAATCGGACCTCGTTGATGATGCTGAAATTAAGCTTGCTGTCGGTTATGACATTCGGGAAGAGCCTGTTCCATTGATGAACATCATGGAGGAAGAGAAGAAAATTACGGTACAAGGCGCTGTTTTTGGTCTTGACGTGAAGGAGCTTCGTAACGGAAGCACGTTATTCACGTTTAATGTTACCGATTTTTCGGATTCCATCGCAATGAAGATGTTTGCTAAGACGAAGGACGACGTAAAAATATTAAACCAGCTGGCTAACGGCAAGTGGGTTAAAGCACGCGGGCGGATTGAATACGACCGGTTCATGCAAGAGCCTGAGCTGGTCATGATGCCAAATGATTTGCATGAGGTGAAATCGCCTCCTGACCGTATGGATAAGGCAGAAGAAAAGCGCGTCGAATTTCATCTTCATACAACGATGAGCGCAATGGACGCGGTTACGCCAATAGACGTATATGTTAAGACCGCCGCAAAATGGGGTCACAAAGCCATTGCGGTAACGGATCACAGCAACGTACAATGTTATCCCGATGCGAATAAAGCAGCCAAAAAAAATGGTATCAAGGTGCTGTTCGGCGTAGAAGCGAATGTCGTTAACGATGCGGTTCCGATGGTGCTGGAATCCAGATCAGAGCCGCTTGCAACGGCAACTTACGTCGTGTTTGATATAGAGACGACGGGCTTATCGGTAATCAACAACAAAATTATAGAGCTGGCTGGCGTTAAAATGCGCGAAGGCAAAGAAATCGACCGTTTCTCAACGCTAATTGATCCGCATGAAAAAATCCCATATCATATCCAGCAGTTGACGAATATCAATGATGATATGGTAAAAGGGCAGCCGGACATTGAGCCGAAGCTTCGCGAGTTTATCGAGTTTATCGGTGATGATGTGCTGGTCGCGCACAATGCTCGATTCGATATCGGTTTTATTCAAGCGAACTGTAAAGCATTTGGCATGCCAGAGGTGAAAAATCCAGTGCTGGATACGCTGGAGCTGGCCAGATTTATTTTTCCGACACTCAAAAATCACCGTTTGAATACGTTAGCAGATAAATACAAGATCAGCCTCGAAAACCATCACCGGGCCGTGGATGACTCACTCGCGCTCGGAGGCGTGCTTTACGGCTTGATTGCAGATGCAGCAGAGCGGAATATTACGAACCTGCATCAATTAAATGATTATGTCGGCATTGATTTATCGAATTCACGTCCATTCCACAGCAATATTTACGCGTTAAATGCGGTTGGCAAGAAAAATTTGTTTAAGCTTATTTCTATTTCGCATACAGAGCATTTTAAACGAGTTGCTACGATTCCAAAGAGCAAGCTCGTCGAGCTCCGTGAAGGCTTGCTCGTTATTTCCGGCTGTGAGAAGGGCGAGTTTTTCGAGACGGTGTTGAACAAATCGTACGAAGAAGCGCTGGACGTTGCCCGCTTCTATGACGTCCTTGAAATTCAACCGATCGACTTTTATATGCATCTGGTTGAGAAGGGACTGGTCGGCAGCCGGGCTGAGATCGAGCAAGCGCATCGCCGGATCTGTGAAATCGGTGATGAACTCGGTAAACCGGTAATCGCTACCGGGAATGTGCATTATTTGAATCCGCGCGACAAAATGTACCGGGATATTACGATTCACGGCATTACGGGCTTTAGTCCGCTGAAGAGCATACGCAAGCCCGATGCCCATTTCCGCACGACGGAAGAAATGTTGGAAGAGTTTGCATTTCTTGGTGAAGCAAGAGCATACGAGGTTGTGGTGAAAAATACGGTCGAGCTGGCTGATCGTTTTGAACCGTATGATATGTTCCCGACAGGCCTGTTCGCGCCAAACATTGAAGGGGCAGATGAGGAAATTCGCAACACCTGCTATGACACGGCGAAGTCGATGTATGGCGAAGATTTGCCGCAAGTCGTCATTGACCGCTTGGAGAAAGAATTAGTACCGATCATTAAATTTAAGTTTTCCGCCAACTATTTGATATCCGAAAAGCTCGTGAAGAAATCCAATGCGGACGGATACTTGGTCGGCTCGAGGGGATCGGTCGGATCTTCAGTTGTCGCTACGTTTCTAGGCATTTCTGAGGTAAATCCGCTGCCTGCCCATTATTTGTGCAAAAATTCGGATTGCCGCCATAGCGAGTGGTTTTTGGATGGAAGTATTCCAAGCGGCTTCGATTTACCGGATAAGCTATGCCCGAAATGCGATAAGCCGATGAAGGGCGAAGGACAGGATATCCCGTTTGAAACGTTCCTTGGCTTTAAAGGCGATAAGGTTCCCGATATCGATCTTAACTTTTCGGGCGATTACCAGCCAGTCGCCCATAACTATACGAAAGTATTGTTTGGCGAGAAAAGCGTATTCCGTGCGGGTACGATCGGTACTGTCGCAGAAAAAACGGCCTACGGTTTCGCTAAAAAATACGAAGAGGAGCACAGCAAGAAATGGCGCGGAGCGGAGCTCGCCAGACTTGCCAGCGGCTGTACCGGCGTAAAGCGTAGTACCGGGCAGCATCCGGGCGGTATTGTTGTCGTTCCCGACTATATAGAGGTTGAGGATATTACACCCGTGCAGTATCCTGCGGACGATGTAAACGCGGAATGGAAAACAACTCATTTCGATTATCATGCTTTTGATGAAAATTTGCTGAAGCTCGATATACTCGGACATGATGATCCGACCATGATGCGGATGCTGCAGGATTTGACGGGAGTCGATCCGACTAGCATTCCGATGAACGACCCTAAAGTAATGAGCATGTTTAACTCTACGAAAGCGCTGGGCGTTCCTGGCGAGCAAATACGTTCTTCGGTTGCGACTTACGGCGTACCCGAGATGGGAACAAAATTCGTAAGGCAAATGCTTCAGGAAACGCAGCCGTCCTCTTTTGCGGATTTGCTGCAAATTTCCGGTTTGTCTCACGGTACGGGCGTTTGGCTCGGAAATGCCCAGGAGTTAATTAAGAACGGAACCTGCAACATTAAGACGGTTATCGGCTGTCGGGATGACATCATGCTGTTCCTGATTTACAAAGCAGGCATGGATGCAGGTCTTGCGTTTAAAATTACGGAAAGCGTGCGTAAAGGAAAAGGCTTGACGCCGGAGTGGATTGAAGAGATGAAACGGTGCAAGGTGCCGCAGTGGTACATCGATTCCTGCCTGCGCATCGAGTATATGTTCCCGAAAGCGCATGCTGCCGCATACGTTATATCGGCGGTTCGGACTGCATATTTCAAACTTTATTATCCGATTCAGTACTATGCCACTTACTTTACGGTCAGAGCGGATGATTTCGATTTAGAGCTGCTGTGCCAAGGGTACGATGCGATTTTGCGGAAGCTGATTGAAATCGAAGCTAAAGGGTTTAATGCGCTGCCTAAAGAGAAAAACATGGTTTCCCAGCTGGAAATGTCGCTTGAAATGACAGCAAGAGGCTTCTCATTCAAACCGATTGACCTGTACCGCTCCGATGCAACGAAGTTTCTTGTTGACGGTGACTCGCTTATTCCGCCATTCGCTGCTATTGCTGGTATCGGGGATAACGCGGCACGCAACATTGCAGCTTCTAGAGATGATGGCGAGTACTTGTCGATCGAGGATTTCCAAATGAAATCGAAGGCGACGAAGACGATTGTTGAGGTACTCGGCAACATGGGATGCTTCCGTGGATTGCCTGAATCCAATCAGCTTTCACTGTTTTAGAATAAAGCCGGTTAGAAAAGATTTCTTGTCACTATAGTGCGGTTATGATATAATTTTTCTGGCAATGATGATGATAAAGACTTTGATGCAGAAGAGTGGGGAAACCCACTCTTTACGTTTTGTAATTGGCAAAATGGCATAGTGCGTATAAACAGGAGGTCAACTGAATTTGAGTAATTCCAAAATCAAAGCTGCCGTTCAAGATATGGTGCTACCATACCTAAGCAGTAATGGATTTGAACTAGTTGATATTGAGTATGTCAAAGAAGGCAGCAACTACTTCCTTCGCATATTCGTGGATAAAGAAGGCGGCATTGATATCGATGATTGCGGCCGCATCAGCGAATTTATGAGCGAGCAATTGGATAAAAACGATCCGGTAACTGACGCTTATTTTCTAGAGGTTTCTTCCCCTGGCGCAGAAAGACCGCTTAAGAAGGAAGAAGATGTCCGTAAAGCAATCGGTAAACACGTTTACATAACGACATATGAACCGATTAGCGGCGCTAAAGAATTCGAAGGGCTGCTTCTTGCATTTGACGGGGAAAATGCGGTTGTGCGTACAGGGAAGAAGGATTATACGATTCCTTATACCAAGGTAGCAAGCGCAAGGCTCGCTATCGTGTTTTAAATATTGTTTTCTATATTGAAAGGGGGAAATCCAGTCCAATGAGCATGGATTTTATTGAAGCATTACAGGAAATAGAAAGAGATAAAGGGATTACGAAGGATGTGCTTCTGGAAGCCATCGAGGCCGCGCTTATCTCCAGCTACAAAAGGAATTTTAATACTGCGCAAAACGTACGGGTCGATATAAATCGTCATACTGGCGTTATTAAAGTATATGCCCGCAAGACGGTTGTCGATGAGGTGCTGGACCCGCGTCTGGAAATTACGGTAGAGGCATCGCGTGAAATCAATCCTCACTATCAGCTTGATGATATCGCTGATATTGAAGTGACGCCGCGTGACTTTGGACGTATCGCTGCCCAAACAGCGAAGCAAGTTGTTACACAACGTATTCGTGAAGCAGAGCGCGGACTGATTTATAACGCATTCATCGATAAAGAGGAAGATATCGTTAACGGTATCGTTCAGCGTCAGGATGTTCGTAACTTATTCGTGGATCTTGGCAAGGTTGAGGCTGTATTGCCTTTGACTGAGCTTATGCCAACCGACAAGTTTAAGCATGGCGACCGCGTGAAGTCTTATATCACGAAAGTGGAAAATACGACTAAAGGTCCACAAATCATTTTATCCCGTACGCATCCGGGCTTACTTAAACGTTTGTTCGAGCTTGAAGTGCCGGAAATCTATGACGGTGTCGTAGAAATCCGTTCGGTTGCCCGCGAAGCTGGCTTCCGTTCGAAAATCGCCGTTCATTCCCGTAACTCCGAGGTTGATCCAGTCGGTTCATGTGTCGGGCAAAAAGGACTGCGCGTTCAGACGATCGTAAACGAGCTTAAAGGCGAGAAAATCGATATCGTTCGTTGGTCTGAAAGCGTGGATGAATATGTTGCGAATGCACTCAGCCCATCCAAGGTGCTCGAGGTTATCGTGTTCGAACAGGAGAAGATGGCCAGAGTTATCGTACCGGACTATCAGTTATCGCTTGCGATCGGTATCAAAGGTCAAAATGCGAGGCTTGCCGCTAAGCTTACAGGCTGGAAAATCGACATTAAGAGCGAGACACAAGCGGAGCAGGAGTATGGCCGTCCTAAATCATTGACTACGGTTATGCACCAGGACTCGGTTTCCATCGATTAATCAATTGTTAGATGGATAGCGTCATTTCAGCTGGCATAGGAGGGGTGTACAATGAGACCGAGAAAAGTACCACTTCGCAAATGCGTCGCTTGTCAGGAGATGAAGCCGAAGAAGGAACTTATTCGGATTGTGCGGACACCGGCCGAAGAGGTGCAGATTGACCTGACAGGCAAAAAAGCGGGCCGCGGAGCGTATTTGTGCGGTAAAGTGAGCTGCTTTAAATTGGCGAAGAAATCCAAGGCGCTTGATCGAGCGTTAAAGCAGCATGTTGGAGATCATATTTATGATCAGCTTGAACAGGATTTCGTTGCGGTTGAGGAGCAGTTTATCGCCGGCAAGGAGCTGATAAGCGATGAAGCAGAATAAGAGCTTATCGCAGCTTGGCATGGCTATGCGTGCCGGCAAGCTTATTACTGGCGATGAAATTGTGCTTAAAGCGGTAAGATCCAAACAAGTGCATCTCGTTATTATTGCAGGGGATGCTTCAGAAAATACGAAAAAAAAATTTCGTGACAAATGCAACACCTACGGTATACAACTCGCCGAAGCATTCGACCGTGAGCAACTAGGAAAGGCGATTGGTAAGCCAGAACGGGTTGTAATAGCGGTAACTGATGCACAATTCGGAAAAATGATTGCGAGTCATCTGAGCCATAATACGGAGGTGGACCATATTGGACAATAAACAAGACAGCAAGGACAATAAAGATAAGCTGCGCGTTTACGAGTATGCCAAGTCACTTAATATGAGCAGCAAAGAAATCATTACGATTCTTAAACGACTTGATTTACCTGTCAATAACCATATGAGTGTCATGGAGAATGAGATGGTAAACAAAGTCGAAGGATTTTTCCGCAATATTAAACAAAATGCCGCCGCTAAGCGTGCACAGGAAACAACTAGCGTATCTGTTTCCTCCGTTCAACCTATTGCAAGCAGGCCGCAATCGCAGCAGCCGCAGCAGCAACAGGAACGGAAGGTACAGCCGATTCAAGAAAACAAAAATCTAAAGCAAGACAGACAGGGGCCTATGAATTCTATTAATACGAAACCACAAACCAACCAACAGCAGTCTGAACAACGACCAGCAGGACAACAATCGAGCCGTCCAGCGCAACAGTCCAGCAATAATCGTCCGTCACAAGGAAACAATAGCTCCAGCCGTCCGAACCAAGGACAAGGCGGACAAGGAAATCGCCCGGGTCAATCAAACACGGGTTCAAGCCGTCCAGGCCAAGGTCAAGGCGGTCAAGGGAATCGTCCAGCTTCATCTGGGCAAAACCGTCCAGCGCAAGGCGGTCAAGGGAATACAGCAAGCCGTCCAAGCGCTCCGCGTCAAGATGCAACTAGCCGTCCAGCTCCATCCGGTCAAAGCCGTTTTGACTCCAAACCGGCACAAGGTCAAGCACGCGGTAATGACAATAGAAATGCAAGACCTGGTCAAAAAAGATTTGAAGATGGAAAACCGGGTGGCTTTAGAGGGAACAACAACCGCGGTCAAAAAGGACGCGGAGGAAAATTCCAGCAGCAGCAGCCGCCACGTGAGAAAATCGACAATACACCTAAAAAGATTATCGTACGCGGTACGATGACCGTTGGCGAATTAGCTAAATTGCTGCATAAGGATGCATCAGAAGTTATCAAAAAGCTGATTTTCCTAGGCGTTATGGCTACGATCAATCAAGAGATCGATATGGACGCGATTCATTTGATCGCAACTGATTACGGCGTAGAGGTTGAAGTGAAAATTCCGGTTGAGGAAGATGACTTCGAAACCGTTGAAGAGACAGACGAAGATGAGGATTTGATATCACGTCCACCGGTTGTTACCATTATGGGTCACGTTGACCATGGTAAAACGACCCTGCTTGATGCGATTCGCAAAACGAACGTAACTGGCGGAGAAGCCGGCGGTATCACACAGCATATCGGTGCTTACCAAGTTGAAATTAACCATAAGAAAATCACGTTCCTCGATACTCCGGGTCACGAAGCGTTTACGCTTATGCGTGCCCGTGGCGCACAGGTGACGGATATCACAATTATCGTTGTAGCCGCTGATGACGGCATTATGCCGCAAACGATTGAAGCAATCAACCATGCCAAAGCAGCAGGCGTTCCAATTATCGTAGCAGTTAACAAAATCGATAAGCCGGAAGCGAATGTCGACAAAATCAAGCAAGAAATGACCGAATATGAACTCGTTCCGGAAGAGTGGGGCGGCGATACGATTTTTGTCGAAGTTTCTGCTAAGCAAAGAATCGGTCTTGAAGGTCTTCTCGAAATGATTTTGCTCGTTGCAGAAGTAAATGATTACAAAGCAAACCCGAACAAGCGCGCTCGCGCTACCGTTATTGAAGCAGAACTTGATAAAGGTAAAGGTCCGGTTGCGCGTATTCTTGTGCAGCATGGTACACTCAAAATCGGTGATGCTTTCGTTGCTGGTAACTGTTTCGGCCGTATTAGAGCTATGGTTAACGACAAAGGCCGCCGCTTAAAAGAAGTCGGTCCTTCTACTCCAGTAGAAATTACTGGTTTAACCGAAGTTCCGCAAGCCGGAGATCCGTTCATGGTGTTCGAAGATGAGCGTAAGGCCCGTGCTATTGCTGACCGTCGTTCCATTAAACAGCGTCAATCGGATATGGGTGCGAATACGCGCGTAACGCTTGACGATCTGTATAACCATATCAAAGATGGTGAAATTAAAGACCTGAACGTTATTATTAAATCCGACGTTCAAGGCTCGGCAGAGGCGCTTAAAGGCTCGCTTGCAAAAATCGATATCGAAGGTGTTCGCGTCAAAATCATCCACAGCGGTGTTGGTGCGATTACGGAATCCGACATCATTTTGGCGTCAGCTTCAAATGCAATAGTAATCGGGTTCAATGTTCGTCCGGATCCGCAAGCTGAAGCAACAATCGCGCAAGAAAAAGTTGACGTGCGCATGCATCGCGTCATTTACAATGTAATTGATGAGATTGAGCAAGCTATGAAGGGGATGCTTGATCCGATCTTCAAAGAGGTTGTTATCGGTCATGCTGAGGTTCGTAACGTATTTAAAGTTACGAAGGTTGGCGCTATTGCAGGTTGTATGGTCACTTCCGGTAAAATTGCTCGTAATGCAGAAGCGCGTCTTATTCGTGGCGGCATTGTCGTCTTCACAGGCAAGATCGATTCCCTTAAGCGTTTCAAAGATGATGCCAAAGAAGTTGCACAAGGCTATGAGTGCGGTATTACGCTTGATCGTTACAACGATGTTCGTGAGGGAGACACGATCGAAGCGTTTGTCATGGAATCAGTAGAGAGGTGAGTATAGCATGGCAAAAATCCGGGTAGGACGGGTCGGCGAACAAATTAAAAAAGAGCTGAGCCAAATTATACAAACAGAGCTAAAAGATCCGAGAATAGGTTTCATTACCGTAACCGGAGTTGAAACGTCAAGTGATCTTTCGCAGGCTAAAGTGTTTTTAAGCGTGCTTGGCAGTGAAGAACAGAAGGAAGCTACACTTAAAGCTCTTGCAAACGGAACTGGCTTCATTCGCACTGAGCTTGGCAAGCGTATGCGCCTTCGTCATACTCCAGTATTGCTGTTTAAGTTTGACAGCAGTATCGAGTACGGCAGCCGTATCGAAGCTCTGCTTGAAAACATCAATAGCGGGAATTCAGCTCGATGACAGTACAAGGTAGCTATTTGAAACAGTTGGATGATGCGCTGGCGTTTATCAATGATTCCGATCATTTTCTGGTCGTGTCGCATGTTCAGCCCGACGGTGATGCTATAAGCTCTACTGTAGTCGTAGGCTGGCTGCTTCAGAAGCTGGGCAAATCGGCTGTACTGATTAATGAAAGCGAGTTGCCTTCGAGACTTAGCTACTTACATCAATTCGATTCGATTGTTAACTATAAGCAAGCCGTACCACAGCAAAAATTCAATGCCATTATTTCGGTCGATTGCGCGGATTTCAAACGCATCGGGGAGGTGGCGAGCAGTTTTGCTCCAGAAGCAAAGCTGCTCAATATTGATCACCATCCGACCAACAACGGATTCGGTGCCGTAAATGTCATAAGAGCGGAAGCTGCTGCCACAGTTGAAATATTGTTTGATCTAATCGAGCGGGCAGCAATTTCGTTGGATCTGAATTGCGCAACGGCTATCTATACCGGTTTATTAACCGACACGGGCGGCTTCCGATACTCTAACACAAGTCCGCGCGTAATGGAGATTGCCGCACAACTTCTTGCTGTAGGCGTGTCTGGTAACGAGCTTGCCGATCATTTACTTGAGAAAATGACATTGGCAAAGCTTAAGCTACTACAAATCGCTTTAAACCGCCTCACCTTTTCAGATAACCTGGAGATCGGTTGGGTTTATATAGGCAAGGATGATTTGCGTAATACAGGTGCGGTATCTGAGGATCTTGAAGGTATCGTAAATTATGCTCTAAATGTTGATGGGGTAGAGGTCGGCATACTCTTTAAAGAAACAGACGACGGCGCTGTCAAAGCGAGCCTGCGTTCAGCAGGCAAAGCTAATGTAGCCGCAATCGCGCAAGCATTTGGCGGTGGCGGCCATGTTAGGGCAGCAGGCTGTCGACTCGAAGGTTCATTAACAGATTCGATTACAGTGCTAGTGGAAGCGGTCAGAAAGGCGTTGGTTTAAACGATGGACGGCATTTTGGCAGTTTGGAAGCCTGAAGGCTGGACTTCTCACGATGTGGTTGCGAAGGTTCGCCGAATACTAAAGATGAAGCGGATTGGACATGCCGGTACGCTTGATCCTATGGTGACTGGTGTACTCCCTTTATGTTTGGGGCGTGCAACTAGAGTGGTTGAATATGTACAAGAGCGACCTAAGTCATATGAAGCCGTATTGCAGCTTGGTATTGCTACGGATACGGAAGACTTAACCGGAACGGTCATCGAGCGCCAATCATCAGTCGTTGTTACAGAGGAAGCGGTACGTCAAGCATTATCGCGTTTTACCGGTGAAATTGAACAAGTTCCGCCGATGTATTCTGCGGTAAAAGTGGATGGCAAACGTTTGTATGAGCTGGCGAGAGAAGGAAAAACGGTTGAGCGGAAATCGAGAAAAGTGACGATTCATCAGATTGATCTCATTGACGCACAGCTTGAACTCGAACAGCCGAAAATAACGTTCTCGGTCGTTTGTTCAAAAGGTACATACATTCGCACCTTATGTGTAGATATCGGCAAATCGCTGGGCGTTCCTGCGTCAATGGCCCACTTGACGAGAACGATGTCAGGCGGCATAACGAAGGAAAGCTGCTTGACGCTGGAACAGATCGAGGAATTGCAGCAAGCTGGTAAGTTAAGCGAGCATTTAATTGCCGCGGATGAAGCCATTGCGCATTTGGAGCGGGCAACCGTTCCGGAATCGATCGGAAAGCTTGCTCTGCAGGGGCAGAAAGTTAACCTAAACCATGCAGGCATTTCGGTTTCAACAGCCGAAGATGGACAGCTCATCCGTCTCTATAACGATCATAGCTCGTTTCTTGGCATTTTTCAGATTGATCTGGGAGCATCTGCTTTCAGGCCAGTTAAAGTATTTTCGGCTTAACCTATCGATGTAGAAAGTTAACAGGAAATGCAGGTGTTTCAGCGTTGGAAATTATTCCATTAAGTTTTCCTTTAAACGGATTGTCCACGTTATCGCTGGACAGACCGCTTTCCATAGCAATCGGTCACTTTGACGGTGTTCATCGTGGGCACCAAAACGTAATTCGCCAAGCAGTGAATGAGGCGAAGGGAGCCGAAATGCTATCGGCGGTCTTAACCTTCGATCCCCATCCGAAGGAAGTTCTCGGACAAGGGGATCAATATTACCGTTGTCTTACGCCTCTTGACGTTAAGACTGCTTTATTCGCTGAGCTCGGAGTAGACCTTGTATTTATTATGAGGTTTGATCACGAGTTTGCTTCCGTATCTCCTGAGCGATTTGTGGACGAAGTGCTGCGGACACTGCGTGCCAAGCAGGTAGTTGTAGGCTTCGATTTTAATTTCGGCCATAAAGGCTTAGGCAATACAGAAGCTCTGAAGCAGTTAGGACAACCCGACATAGCCGTTCATGTCATCGAGCCTTTGTTCGAGAACGGGATAAAAGTGAGCAGCACCTATATCCGTGAAGCGCTTGAGCTGGGTGATCTAGAACTGGCTGAACGCTTGCTTGGGCGCCCTTACGAAGTACGCGGCAATATCGTGCATGGAGATAAGCGAGGACGGACAATCGGATTTCCGACAGCTAATCTTAAGTTTAATGCTTCGTACATCGCGCCAAGACTGGGCGTTTATGCGATAACGGCTTGGCTTAACGATAAAGCATACCCTGGCGTCTTGAATTACGGTTTAAAGCCAACCTTTCATGAGAAAGAGCTGCAGCCGGTGATGGAGGCTCATTTGTTTGACTTCAATGGAGACATCTATGGAGAACAGATGCGTTTGCAATTCCATTCGTTCATCCGTTCTGAGAAAAAATTCAATTCCATTGATGAGCTTATCAAACAAATCGAATCCGACTCGCATCAGGCTAAGGAAATTCTCGGTTACCACTGACGTGCATGTTTGTTTCAAGGTGATATTAACTTCTTGATAGTTAGGAAGATATGCTCCTCGACAACTGTCCGCATTATATGTTATACTATACAACGTTGTAAGTAGACATACATGCTGTATGTATTACCCAAAACTTAACCTTAGCTTGGGTGTCCGATCTCACCGACGGCAGCGAGGCTAATGGCGATTATTTAGAAGGAGGTGAATTAGGATGGCAATTACACAAGTACGTAAAAACGAACTGATTGAGACGCATAAGACACATGCAACTGACACGGGTTCTCCGGAAGTTCAAGTAGCTATCCTGACTGAAAACATCGTTAACTTGACTCAACATTTGCGGGAGCACAAGAAAGATCATCATTCCCGCCGTGGTTTGCTCAAGATGGTAGGTCAGCGCCGTAAGCTGCTTGCATACCTCAAAAACAATGATGTTAGACGTTACAGCGCATTGATCGAAAAACTCGGCCTACGCCGTTAAAACATGCGTAATGAAAAGCAACCTGGTTGTCCAGCCGTCCGGGAATACCGGATAAGCGGATTCGGGTTGCTTTTTGTAATAGGGAGACACTCAGAAAAACCTGCCGACTTGCAGTGAAATAGACTAAACAAATAACCTTTAGGAGGGATAAAATGGTACAACGAATTGAGATGATAGTAGGCGGAAGACCGCTATCCATTGAAACAGGCCGCCTTGCGAAGCAAGCGAATGCCGCTGTAAAAGTGCAATACGGCGATACCGTCGTACTGTGTACGGTAACAGCTTCTGCAGGACCGAAAGATCTGGATTTTTTCCCATTGACAGTAAACTACGAAGAACGTTTGTACGCTGTCGGTAAAATCCCTGGTGGATTCATTAAACGTGAAGGCCGTCCAAGCGAGAAGGCGATTTTGTCCAGCCGGCTTACGGATAGGCCTATTCGTCCGTTGTTCCCGGAAGGCTTCCGTAATGACGTTCAAGTGATGAATATCGTTATGAGCGTTGATCAAGACTGCCCGCCGGAAATCGCATCTATGATCGGTACCTCTGCAGCATTATCGATTTCTGACGTTCCATTCGACGGTCCGATTGGCGGCGTAAGCGTTGGTCGCGTGAATGGTCAATTTG
>Ga0310903_10000081_pt1 | contig 13851 bp, 16 predicted proteins | sample C24D4metaG_FD_203914 | JGI IMG/M metagenome (GOLD analysis project Ga0310903, IMG submission 203914) | Lab incubated soil microbial communities from West Virginia University Organic Research Farm, Morgantown, WV, United States - C0D3 | ecosystem: Environmental > Terrestrial > Soil >...
CGTACGAAACTCCTGGCAGAAGCGACGTTAACAAACCCGAGCACCGGCATCGCCGACTGCTGCGCGCGCGCGGCAACCGGCCACGCGACTGCTGATGCCGTAGCAGCCTTGATGAATTCCCGTCGTCGCATCGTCGCCCCCGATGCTTCAGGAAAAAACATCGTACCAATACACTTGGGTGGTCAGGAAGGGCCAATGTCCGCTTTGGGTCATTAGCCGACATATGCAGTGCAAAACGGCATGTCCGCTTTGGCCCCAATAGCGACCGCGAAAGCAGATTCCCGCAAGAGGTCATGTCTCCTTTACCCCTCAAAGCGGACATGTGCGGCGCAATAGCTCATGTCTGCTAAGGGCCAAAAGCGGACATGAGAGCGCCTATTCAATCACCTCATCGACACGGGCGAGCAGCGCGGGCGGAAATTTAAAGCCCAGTGCCTTTGCGGTTTTCATATTGACCACAAAATCGAACTTGGTGGTCAGTACAACTGGTAGATCGGCAGGTTTTTCGCCCCTAAGGACTCGTCCGGTGTAATTGCCTGCCTGCCGATATGCATCGGTAATACTGGGGCCATAGCTGACCAGGCCGCCTGCGAAGGCGTACTCTCGAAAGTGATACACGGCGGGCAAACGATATTGTGCCGCGAACGCAATGATACGATCGCGTCGGGTATCGAAGTATGCATCGGCTCCAACGAGCAAGGCACCGATCCCCTGCCGCAGGAGAAGCGCGAATGCCGCGTTTAATTCCTCATCATTACTGGCTTTCGCTACGAGAAGAGGCCGCCCGATTGTCCGTGCGGCCTCCTCAACTTCTCGCAATTGACGCGCGGCAACTGCGAAGTCCGGATTTATAAGGGCGCCGATGAGCGAGACCCCCGGCGTGAGTTCGTGCAGCAAGCTGAACCGCTTCTGCTCCATCTCAGTGGTGACTATGTAGGAACCTGTCGCATTCCCGCCGGGTCGGTTTAAGCTCTCAACCAAGCCCGCTTTGACTGGATCGCCCGTCACAAACACGATCGGGATCGTAGAGGTTGCTTGCTTCGCTGCGAGGGCCGATAGCTCGCCTCCAGTCGCCACGAGTACAGTCACGCGCCGCTGCACAAGTTCGGCAGCGAGTGCATGCAGCCGGCCGTACTCGCCGCGAGCCCAGCGATATTCGATCATCACGTTTTGGCCGTCGAAAAAGCCGACTTCTCCCAGACCTTTGAGAAACGCTTGCAAGACTGGCCCAGTATCGTCGGGGGATCGGGCACTCAAGAACCCGATCACCGGCCTCGCTGCTTGCTGTGCGCGCACTGAAAACGGCCACGTTACCGCCGTGCAGCCGAAAAGCGTTATGAACTCTCGCCGTCTCATTGCCTCCCCCGAGGCTCAGGACAAGGCATCACACAGAACCAAACTAGCATACTGGAAGGGGCTCGTTGAGCGGCCCGGCAAATGTCCGCTTTGGGTCAAAAGCGGACATGTGCGACGCAAAAGGCGATGTCCGCTTTACCCCCAGACATGTGCGGTGCAACTGGCGATGTCGGCTACGGGCCATAAGCGGACATCATGCCTTATTCGATCACCTCGTCGGCGCGTAATAGAACCGACTGAGGAATGTTGACCCCTAGTGTCTTGGCCGTCCTAAGGTTCAGCACGAACTCGAACTTGGTCGGCGTTTCGATTGGCAGTTCGGCGGCGCGCTCGCCTTGCAACAGTTTGGCGGCCTGGACGCCCAGTTGGTTGAATATGGCCATAAGATTTGGTCCGTAGGCCATTAAACCACCGTCGCGTGCGAAGTCTGTGAAAAGCGTAATTGCGGGCAGCCGCTGTGCCAAAGTAAGGTCCGCGAGTAATTTTGTGTTGGCCCCTATGAATGGCGACGACAGAAACAGGAGTGCATCTACGTTTCGTTGTTTGGCCGACAGGACGGATTTTTCTAAATCGGCAGGGCTGCGTACTTCCCACGTTTCGAGCTTGAGTTTGAGGTTTTGCGCTGCTGTCTCGACCGCCCTTAGTTGCATCGCGCCGGTTGCAGGGTCCCAAACAACACCAACGCTCTTCACCTGAGGAAGGGCCTCTTTTAACGCCTCAAGCCATTTCTTACCGAATTCCGGAAAATCGAGAAACGTTCCGGTGATGTTGCCACCGGGCCGCGCAACGCTAGCGATAAGTCCGGCGTCCACGGGATCGCTCTCTAAATCGCCCGCGACGATGGGTATCGTTTCGGTGGCCGAGCGGGCTGCCCGTATAGCTGCCGGGCTTATTGCCAGAATTAGGTCCACTTTGCGTTTGGCAAGATCGTTCGCCATTGGAACGAGTAACGTGGCATCGCCTCCGGTGACCCGTGAGACTATTTCGACATCTGGTTCGCGCAAACCGCGTGTGCGTAGTCCGGCGAGAAATGCCGCAATCCGCGGTGGCGCCGCCGCAGCCGTGCCAGGGTACAGAAACCCGACCGTCCGGACTTTGGCTGTTTGCTGCCCTTGCGCGGAGCTTGGCGAAGCCATCACAGCGCAGAGCAGAGCAATGAACTCCCGCCGTCTCATCGCGCCCCCGAGACTGAATACAGGGATCGTATCAAGCCGCACCAGCACTGTGGAAGGCCGGGTTGTAGGTCGGGTATGTCCGCATTGGGTCACTAGCAGACATATGCAGTGCAAAAGGGCATGTCCGCTTTACCCCCAATAGCGACCGCAAAAGCGGACATCCGCAAAACATCATGTCTGCTTTACCTCCGAAAGCGGACATTGGCGGGCATTCCTAGTCGTTCAACAGACGTTCCAACGGTCGCCAAACTGCCGAACGAGGCTCTTTGATTTTAGAGCGGCGCGGATGTCGTAGAGATCCGCCTTGCGTTTAGTGCCGATATCGACAGCGCGGGCTTGTTCGTACCATTGCTCGGTTGTGAGCCCGGCCTGTCCAGCGCCATGCAGCAGCGAAAACATTGTCTGCTGATTTTTGGTCAGCTTGGGACCGTCGGCAGTCACGGTACGTGATGCATCTGCCTGGCACACAATCGGAGCTGTGGTCGGATTTCCATCGGCGTCTGTACCAACCGTTACAGATTCCAGGCTAAAGGCGATCTGAACGCCTTCCTCTGAATCGTTCGCCTTAACCACCGTGGCCGTTCGCAGACTGCCGGTTTTGGCGACTAGGATGGTCGTATCCATTGCCCCGAGCAAAGAACCGTGCCCGCGCATTCGCTCTGCTTCCGCTGGCATGTGGTGCAGCCAGCAGACATGGGCGCCCGTGCCCTGCTGCAGCAAAGCAGTGACGTTGACTATTGCTCCCATATCCTTGGAGGCGTTCTCGTCTCCGCCGCACAGGGCGCGTGACAGCGTATCAATGCAAATCAGGCGCAGCGGGGTTTCCGTTGCTTCCTCCACCTGTTTTGCGATCTCGCCTATCCGCACAGCCGTGCGAGGATCTCTGAAATCGTGGACCCCACCCATAATCGCGAAGGGCAAATTGCTGAGATCGTAGCTTTGCCGGAAGGCTATGGCCCGCCGTTCAACCAATTTCTTGCGTTCAAGTGCAATGTAAAGAACGCCGCCCTGACGCACTTGTTTGCCGTGCCAGTCTCGGCCGGCGGAAATGTGCAGGGCCATGTCCTCGACCAAGACGGATTTGCCATCCCCAGGCTTCCCATAGACCGCGCTGGCGTCCCCTTCGCCTAGCAGCTCCCGCACCAGCCATTGCTTGTTAGATGTTGCGCTGAGGTCGCCAAACAGCACAAACGGGCGATCCTGCCGAATGGCAAGCCGATCGAGCGCGTTGTTGTCGGGTGGTGTAAGCGGGATGACCTCAGACATGGTGGAGCAAATCGACATCGTGAAGCCACGCCATAGCGTCATCATAGGAAACCAGGCCGCGCTTTAAAGCCACTCCGATGCTGTCGAGTTCGTTCGCTGCCAATCTGGCCCGCAATGTTGCCACGCGAAGCGCCGATAGAAGGAATTCGGTGTCGGGCAACACGCCCCTGTCAGCCTGCACATCCGAGGCCGACAGGGAGTGCGCTTCGCCGCCACCGTGCACCGCGAAGTGGCGGTGACGGGAACTGGAAATGTCTGGGGGAATAGGTTCGTAAACCGATGTTGCGCGGTGCATAAACAATAGCTTTCGTGGTTAGGAAAACTGGCGAGGCGTCCGAGTCTCGCCGTATGATTTAAAATCCCGCTCGGTACGGGTTGCCACTTCTGGCGAAAAGTCGTGTCAGTCAGTGGCGAAGTTAGTTGAGGGTTGCCACTGCATGTAATTGATTTAGTTCGCTATGTGCTCTTCTTACGGAAAGGCAAATTGGCCGGTGAAACAGGGTGCCCGATTCGCACGCAAAGAGGCTGAAGCGCTTGCGATTCAGGCCCTTACATTTATCGCCGGCGACGGTGAGCGGCTTGGCCGGTTCCTCGCGGTCACCGGCATCGGGCCGTCCGAGATTCGCGCCGCCGCGCGTGAGCCGGGATTCCTCGGCGGCGTCCTTGACTATGTCGCATCCGACGAAAGACTGATCGCAGATTTTGCATCTGAGGCGGGCCTTGATCCCGCCGACGTCGAGCGCGGCCGCGCAATGCTCGCGGGCAATCCTTGGGAACGGGACGTGCCATGAGCTTCTGCCGCGATTGCCTCAGCGATGCGCCGGACAATGCGACCCGATGCGCGGCATGCCGTTCACCGCGACTGGCGCGCCATCCAGAGCTTCACAGCCTGACGATCGCGCACATCGACTGCGATGCGTTCTACGCGACCATCGAGAAGCGCGACAATCCCGACATTGCCGACAAAGCTGTCGTTGTCGGCGGCGGCACCCGCGGTGTCGTCGCTGCGGCGTGCTACGTGGCCCGCACTTACGGCATTCGTTCGGCAATGCCGATGTTCGAAGCCAAACAACGATGCCCCGAAGCCATCGTCATTAAACCGAACATGGCGAAATATGTTCGGGTTGGACGCGAAGTTCGCAGTGCGATGTTCGCCCTGACGCCGCTCGTTGAACCGCTGTCGATCGACGAAGCTTTTCTCGACCTGAGTGGCACCGAGCGACTGCATGGCAAAAGTGCCGCCAAAGCCCTGGCGGGTTTCGCGACGCAGGTCGAGCGCGAACTCGGAATCACGGTCTCGATCGGACTGTCCGCCAACAAGTTTCTCGCCAAGATTGCCTCAGATCTCGACAAGCCGCGCGGCTTTGCGGTGCTTGGTGCAACAGAAGCGGTTTCGTTTCTGGCCAGCAAACCAGTCGGTTTTATCTACGGTGTCGGTGTGGTCAGCGCGGCAAAACTTGCAGCCGACGGTTTCCGTACCATCGCAGACCTGCAGCGCGCCGACGAACACGATCTCATGCGCCGCTATGGCGAAGAGGGTCTGCGACTCTGGCGGCTTGCGCGCGGCATCGATACGCGCTCGGTTAATCCGGAACGCGACACCAAAAGTATATCTGCCGAGACGACGTTCAACCACGACATCGGCGAATTTCGTCCCCTCGAGCAATATCTGTGGGACCTTACGGAGCGCGTGTCGACCCGCCTGAAGGCAAATGCGCTTGCTGGATCGACGGTGACGCTCAAGCTCAAAGGCGCCGATTTCAAGATTCGCACGCGAGCGCGCGCTCTCGGCGCGCCGACGCAACTTGCATCACGGATATTTGCTGCCGGCCGCGATCTGCTCAAGCACGAGGTGGGTGCCACCCGTTTCCGCCTTATCGGCATCGGCGTCAGCAACCTGGAAGACGCCACCGGTGACGATCTCGCCGATCTGATCGACCGGCGCGCCGCCGAGGCTGAACACGCGGTCGACAGGCTGCGTTCGAAATTCGGACGCAACGCAGTGGTGAAGGGCTTGGCGCTCGACGACAACTAGTCGTCCGATCACGGACAGGGTTTTGAATTTTTCATTTCGAGCGATGTCATCTCGCCGCTAATGGTGAAGTCGGTGTAGTCGAGGATGAGAGATCGCGAAATCCCGTTCTCGTACAGCTCGAATGAAATCGAATAGACAGGGGTTTCCTCCCCGCTTTGCTCGGATTTCCTTTCCGACTTATCGAAGTAGCTGATGGTCACCGGCCAGCGCGCGAGCTTTGCAAGCGCCGGAATCTTTGCACTGGCGTCGTCAGGCGCTTTGTTGCCCGACTCAATCAGGTGACCAATAATGGTCAGCGTGTTGTAGAGCTTCTCGCCGCTTTCGGAGCCGTCGTAGACGGGAAACTCGAGGACCGACTTACCTTCGCGCGCTGCGGCAATAATGCGTCGCATATGCTCGGTCGGAAAGACTGCCGTATTCGGCACCGTGAAATTTCTTTCTTTCGGTTTACTCAAGCTGACTGCTACGGCCTTCTCATTTCGATCGGCGTGTCCATCAACGATATCGGTGCGTCTCTCGTTAAACAGATTTTCTGAATTGAAACGGAATTTCTTGCCCTCGCCGTCCTCCCAGGTAGTCGATCGCAGGTCGCTCAACGCCGCTTTTCCCTCACCTGAATCGAGTTCGGATACCTGCCGGAACTGTAGTTGATAACCCTCGCAGGCACTGCCGGAAAAATCGTACAGAATTCGGCCACGCACGCCCTCGATACCGCGACTCCCGCGCGACTTGGCCAGTTTGAGATCGTAAATAGCCCTGTGCGGAGCCAGTAAGACGCGATCGGCAGGCGGTGCTGCCGCCGCGGGCTGGCCGGCCACCACGACCGTCAAACAAAACCCAAAAATGAGCGTACGTCTCGTGCCGACCGGACTTTTCATTATCGCGAACCTTTTTCCTTGGGCCAAAACGGCCAGAAGGCGAGCAAGATGCATGATCTGGGCAAGATAGAGGCCGCAGCCGATTCCGCCAAATCAACCACTCCTAGGCTTGCGCCGAAGTGCCCAATTGGCGAAGGATCGCACGAAACCATGCGTCGCGGAGGACAGCATGTCTGGTTCGGTTGAGAAGAAACTCGCTAGTCTGGGTATCAGCTTGCCTACCCCGGCGACCCCAATCGCCAATTATGTGCCGTTCGTTCGCAGCGGGAACATGCTCGTCGTATCCGGCCAGCTTTGCTTTGGTGGTGACGGCAATCTCGTGGCGACAGGTCAGTTGGGCGGCGGCGTTTCGATGGACGATGGGCAGAAGGCAGCACGCGCCTGCGCCGTCAACTTGCTTGCGCAGCTAAGAGCCGCGCTCGGCGATTTGGACAAGGTGACACGTGTCGTACGTTTGGGCGGTTTCATCAATTCGGCGCCCGGTTTTGCCGATGGACCCAAGGTCATGAACGGCGCTTCCGACCTCATGGTCGAGGTCTTTGGCGAAAAGGGCCGGCATGCACGGAGCACCGTCGGTGTCGCAGCTTTGCCGGCTAACGCCGCCGTCGAGGTGGAAGGCCAGTTCGAGGTCTCGTGATTGTCCGATGTCCCTCGATTGGCTGACTGCGCGACCCATTGCTCACCGCGGCCTGCATGACGCGCAGCGCGGCATTATCGAAAACACTGCTACCGCCTTCGCAGCAGCGATTTCGGGCAGCTACGGCATCGAGACAGATCTGCAGATCAGCGCCGACGGCGAGGCCATGGTGCATCACGATGATGCACTCGGTCGACTGACCGCGGGTGCGGGGCGCCTCGCCGAACTGAGCACAGCGCAGCTCAAGAGCATTCAATTCAAGGCAACCGCCGATCGCATTCTTACACTCGGTGAATTGCTCGATCTGGTAGCCGGCCGAGCCACTTTGCTCTTGGAACTCAAGAGTCACTTCAACGGCGATACGAGGCTTTTGACGCGAGCAGCCGATGTCCTTTCCGCGTATCGCGGACCGGCCGCACTTATGTCCTTTGATCCCGAACTGATCGAACTTGTCCGCAGCAGATACCCTGCCCTGGTCCGAGGCATCGTCGCGCAACGCCATTATTCACGCAGCGAGTGGAAAGAATTGCCAGCCTCTGCCAGACGGAACATGGGCCTTCTGTTGCACGTCCCGCGGAGCCGTCCCCAATTCATCGCGTATTCTGTCCGGGATTTGCCGGCTGGGCCGCCGCTGCTGATGCATGCTCTGTGGAAATTGCCATTGCTGACGTGGACCGTGCGCAGCGACAAGGATCGAAAGCGGGCTGCTCGCTGGGCAGACCAGGTCATATTTGAGGGTTGGCGGCCATAATTTGCCAAAACATCTCCGCTAGCTAGTGGTTGTGTCCTGTCGGCGCGCGCAACTCTGGAGGTCAGATGACCCGCCTACTCACAATCGTCGTCATAGCGGCGCTCCTGGGCACCCCATGCACCGCGGCAAGCAGCTTAGAGGCGCCTGTCGGGACCACGATTTCGGCGGCAAGCAAAAAATCTACATCCGCCCAGCGGCAGGAAACCGGACAAATCGCTTGCACCGTCAGCGGTTGCCAAAGGATCCCACCCAATTGTCATCCGGAAACCGGCTACAACTGGGACGGAGTCCCCACGGGCTTCGATATTGTTGTTTGTCGTGTTCCCCGCGACCGGCACCGGTAGAGACGTGAATCCCAGACGAAATCGTGCATAAAATCGGGATACAATGACACCCCCCGATGACTGATTTCGAACTTCGCATTCGTATCACGCAGTCGCTTGCCGAAGTCCCGGCGCGCGCCTGGAATATGTGCGCCGGTGATGCGGTGGAAGTTGCCGCTCAACCAAAATCTGAACTGAAATCCACATCTGGAGACAATTTGTCCCCGGCATTATCAACACGAGGAAATGCCCCTAACCCATTTCTTTCACACGAATTTCTGTGCTCGCTTGAGGCATCTCGATCGGTGGGTGGACGAACCGGTTGGCAGCCCCGACACCTTCTTGCGGAAAACGCAGCCGGCGAGCTTCTGGGGGCCGCCCCTTGCTACGTGAAGACGCACTCGCGCGGAGAGTACGTTTTCGACCACGGCTGGGCAGAGGCGTTTGAGCGCGCCGGCGGCGACTACTATCCAAAGCTTCAGGTGGCGGTGCCGTTCACGCCCGTGACTGGTCCGCGTTTGCTCGTTCGGGCCGGATTGGAAACCGACGCGGTGCGCGGCGCTCTCGCCGACGCGCTGGTCGAAATCACGACGGCAAGCGAGCTGTCGTCCGCGCATATCACGTTCCTGACCAAGGACGAATGGGAGATGCTTGGGGAGCGAAATTTCCTGCGCCGGACGGATCAACAATTTCACTGGGAGAATGCGGCCTACAACTCCTTCGATGATTTCCTGGCCGCGCTCGCATCACGCAAACGGAAAACGATTAGGCGCGAGCGAAAGGAAGCCCTGGGCGCTGGCATCGACGTCTGCTGGCTCACCGGTTCCGATCTGACGGAATCAATCTGGGACGTATTCTTCGCCTTCTACATGGAAACCGGGTCACGCAAATGGGGTCGCCCCTATCTAACTCGTGAGTTTTTCTCCGTCGTAGGCGATAAAATGCGCGATCGTATTTTGTTGGTAATGGCGCGCCGCGCCGGGCGATGGATTGCGGGCGCGATCAATTTCATCGGCGCCGATACGCTCTACGGCCGAAACTGGGGCGCAATCGAGCACCACCCCTTTTTGCACTTTGAGTTGTGTTACTATCAGGCAATAGAGTACGCGATAGCGCGGCGGCTGAAGCGAGTGGAGGCCGGTGCGCAAGGCGAGCACAAACTGGCCCGCGGCTATCTCCCCCACACGACTTATTCCGTGCATTTCATAGCCAATCCAGCTCTGCGCCGGGCTATTGCCGACTATCTCGCGCGCGAGCGTGTTTATGTGCAGGCTGCGGCGGAGGAGCTTGCAGCGGCGGCGCCGTTCCGCAAAGATTTGGTCGAACAGGACTGACCGGGGGATACGATGCCCAGTTATGACCCGAACAACATTTTCGCCAAGATCCTGCGCGGCGAGCTGCCCAGCTACAAAGTCTACGAGGATGATAAGGCCATTGCTTTTCTTGACATCATGCCTCGTTCACCGGGGCACACCCTCGTTCTACCAAAAGCGCCCGCGCGGAATATTCTCGATATCGACGCCGACGATCTGGCGCACGTGATGATGACCGCTCAGAAAATTGCCAAGGCCGCCATGAAGGCATTTTCAGCCGACGGCATTACAATCCAGCAGTTCAACGAAGGAGCCGGCGGTCAGGTGGTTTTCCACCTGCACGTCCACGTCATACCGCGCAAAGCCGGTGTCGTCATGAAGCCGCCTGCAAGCGAGAAAGAAAAACCCGAAGTTCTGGCCGAGCACGCCAAAGCACTCGCCGCCGCCATCGCCGCCGGCTGAACTAGTGGGAAAAAAGGAAACCGCCCGCCAGTAGCGCGATCTCTCCGGCAAGGACTCCAGCGAAGACGGATCGTCTGGCGCCAAGGAATACGAGAAAGCCAAACACCGCGGCGATCACGCGTACCGACAATGGTATTGCGGCAAGCGCTCCCGTTGAGAATAAAATCAATTTGGCAATGACCCCGGCTAAGATGGCGGTCGCAACCGCGCGCGACCAAACCACGACCTGGGAATCCTCATTTAGCCCGCGTGCCAGTACGAGCCCGAAGACGCGCCACACCTCGTTCGGCAAATAGCCGACCAGTACCATCAAAAAGTAAGGCCAAAGCTCCATCAGTAGCGGGTTCATGTCGTGGCCTCGCGTATGCGATGCACGAGATAAGCAAGCGTGCCGCCGATCAGGCCCGTCCACATCAGGTCGAGATTGACGTCGAGAATTGTGAGCAACGGCCCGATCAGCAATCCCAATACCAGTCCAAGTTTGTCGAGCATCATGCGTGCGTTGCGTGCCGTGGACATGAGGAACGACATCGGCGTCAGGAACAAAAGTCCGCCGGCGAGCAGCGGCGGCAATCCGGCCGCCAGATAGAAGCCAACAAAACCGAAGACGGCCGCCGTAGCCATGTAGCCGGCCGACATGCCGTTGCAGAACGGAATGCGCCATTGATGCTCGATGCTGGGCAGGAGGCGCAGCGATTCGACCCACATGCTCACCGCGGTGAAATGTGTTGGCAGCAGCAGGTCGCGCAGGCGCGTCGTCGGTCCACGCAACACCGGCATGAGCGCGACGACCATCGGAAACAACCGCACCGCGCTCAGCGTGACCGCGAGCGCGATCTCGAACAGCGCGGCGCCCGTGGTCACCGTTGTGATCAGAATGACTTGCGCTGGCGCTGCCCATACCAGAACAGTCGATGTCGCCAGCCACCAGGAGCTCAGGCCGAAATCATGTGTCAGCGCACCGATGCCGATATAGGTTCCGGCCAGCACCAACATGAACACCGACGTCACAGCGGTCTTTGCGCCGGCAAAGAAAGCGGCTGAGGGCGACGAAAAGGCGACGGGCGCGGACATAGCGGGCATTCAGGTCTCTCACAGCATCCGGGTCTCCGCAACGGGCCACATCAGCATGCGGCACGTGCGAAAAGCGAAGGCCGGGCGCGAGCCCGGCCTTGCAAACGGCGTGTCCTTCGTGGTCTCAAACTTTGGCCAATGGCACTTTCGGCACCGACCCGCGCTTAGGCTTCGGCCGTGGCGGCGAGCGGCGTTTTGCCTTCGGCTTGGGCGCCGGCAGCTTCTCAGGCTTTGGCGTAACCGGCCCATCGAGGAACTGGAAGCCGAGCTTGTCGCGGTCCTGCTCGTCTTTGTCGACGATAACGCGCACGTGGCCGCCCGACTTCAGATGGCCGAACAAGACTTCATCGGCCAACGGCTTTTTGATGTGCTCCTGGATGACGCGCGCCATTGGCCGAGCGCCCATCAACTCGTCATAGCCGTTGGCAATCAGCCAGCGTGAGGCCTCTTCCGAAAGCTCAATGGTAACGTTGCGGTCGCCGAGTTGAGCCTCAAGCTGTAGGACGAACTTCTCGACCACCTTTGCGAGCACTTCCTGCGACAGATGCGCAAAAGTGATGGTCGCGTCGAGCCGGTTCCGGAACTCGGGCGCGAACATCTTGTTGATCGCTTCCTGATCGTCGCCTTCCCGCTTGCTGCGCGTAAACCCGTAAGCCTGCTTCGCAAGGTCCGAAGCGCCTGCGTTCGTGGTCATGATCAGAATGACGTTCCGGAAATCGACCTGCTTGCCGTTATGATCGGTGAGCTTACCGTGGTCCATGACCTGCAGCAGCACATTGAACAGGTCTGGGTGCGCTTTCTCGATCTCGTCCAGCAGCAGCACGCAATGCGGGTGTTGATCGACGCCGTCGGTGAGCAATCCTCCCTGATCGAAGCCGACGTAGCCCGGGGGAGCCCCGATCAGGCGGGACACCGTGTGCCGCTCCATATATTCGGACATGTCGAACCGGATCAGCTCGACGCCAAGCGACGCGGCGAGTTGCTTCGCCACCTCGGTCTTGCCGACGCCGGTCGGACCGGAAAACAGATAGCAACCGATGGGCTTTTCAGGCTCACGCAGCCCGGCGCGGGCGAGCTTGATCGACGCCGAAAGCGACTCGATTGCTTTGTCCTGACCGTAGACGACAGTCTTCAGGGTCTGATCGAGATGCAGCAACACCTCCGCATCATTCTTGGAGACCGTCTTCGGCGGGATGCGCGCCATTGTCGAGATCGTCGTCTCGATTTCCTTGATCCCGATCGTCTTCTTGCGCCGGCTCTCCGGCAGCAGCATTTGCGCCGCACCGGACTCGTCGATCACGTCGATTGCTTTGTCCGGCAATTTCCGATCGTGAATATAGCGTGATGACAGCTCGACGGCCGCCTTGATGGCCTCGTTCGTGTATTTGAGTTTGTGATAATCCTCAAAATAAGGCTTGAGTCCTTTGAGAATCTCAATCGCGTCAGGAACCGATGGTTCATTAACGTCGATCTTCTGGAATCGCCGCACAAGTGCGCGGTCTTTCTCAAAGTACTGCCGATACTCCTTGTATGTCGTCGAGCCTATGCACCGGATCGTTCCCGACGCCAACGCAGGCTTGAGAAGGTTTGAAGCGTCCATTGCGCCGCCAGACGTCGCGCCCGCGCCGATCACTGTGTGAATTTCATCGATAAACATGATCGCGCCAGGATAGGCCTCGATCTCCTTGATGACTTGCTTGAGCCGTTCCTCGAAATCGCCGCGATAGCGCGTACCGGCCAGCAGCGTGCCCATGTCGAGCGCAAAAACCGTCGCGCCCTTAAGTACATCCGGCACCTCGCCGTGCACGATCCGCCGTGCAAGCCCTTCGGCGATCGCGGTCTTGCCCACGCCGGCATCACCAACAAACAGCGGGTTGTTCTTCTGCCGGCGGCAGAGAACTTGAATTGTGCGGTTGATCTCGGCATCCCGGCCGATTAGCGGATCGATCTTCCCATCCTTGGCCTTCTTGTTGAGATTGATGCAGTACGCTTCGAGCGCATCGCCCTTCTTCTTTGGCTCGTCGCCGCCTTTTGTATCCGCTTCTTCTTCAACGCCGCGCACCGGACGTGATTCCGAAAGACCAGGCCGCTTTGCAATTCCGTGGCTGATATAATTGACGGCATCGTAGCGGGTCATGTCCTGCTCTTGCAGGAAATACGCAGCATGACTTTCGCGTTCTGCAAAAATCGCAACAAGGACGTTTGCGCCGGTCACCTCCTCGCGACCCGAGGATTGCACGTGAATCACCGCACGTTGAATGACCCGCTGGAACCCCGCCGTCGGCTTGGAGTCCTCCGCACCATCGGTGATCAGATTTTCCAATTCCGATTCCAGATAGGTTGTCAGGCTGCGGCGTAGCTTGTCGAGATCGACGTTGCATGCACGCATCACTGCGGACGCATCCTGATCATCGATCAGCGCCAGAAGCAGGTGCTCGAGCGTTGCGTATTCATGGTGGCGTTCATTGGCGAGCGCCAGGGCCCGATGAAGGGATTGTTCGAGGCTGCGCGAGAAAGTCGGCATTAGCTTCTCATTCCTGCTTGTATTGACCGTTTCTTCCCCGACTCACTTTTTTTCCAT
>Ga0310903_10000082_pt1 | contig 13824 bp, 19 predicted proteins | sample C24D4metaG_FD_203914 | JGI IMG/M metagenome (GOLD analysis project Ga0310903, IMG submission 203914) | Lab incubated soil microbial communities from West Virginia University Organic Research Farm, Morgantown, WV, United States - C0D3 | ecosystem: Environmental > Terrestrial > Soil >...
GAGAGCATTTTCCGCGTCACTGTGTCGTTGATGAACCGCGGCGAAGTGATCACGACGCCCGACTTCCCTCCTGCACCGTACGTCGAGAACATCGGCGTTCGTCCTGACATTGCCGTCGATTACATGACCCGAACGAATCTGATGACGGGCGGCGCGTCATTCGTGCAGGCGTTCGTCGCTGCGGTGGAGAATCTGGTGCATCCTCACTGACCGACAGCACTAGTGTCGATCGCGCGGGCGCTGGCGTCTCTGCAGCGCCTGCGCGATCCTCTTTCGCGCGGCGAGGCCGTCAAGAAGACGCGCGGGCTTGCCGGGTGGCGTTTGCGCCAGAATCACGTCCCAATCCGCGAGCACTCTTCGTAACTCGTCACGGAGGACAAGGAGATCCTCGATCTGGCGTTCGAGGATGTTGAGCCGCTCACCCACCATGACGCGAACATTTTGACAGGGAGCCCCGCCTCGATCCCGCACCGCCAGAACGCGACTCAAATCGTTCAGCGAGAATCCGACGACGAGAGCTCGCTGGATGAGCAAGACGCGTTCGATCGTCGCGGGCGAATAGCGGCGATGTCCGGACGCTGTTCGATGGACGCGCGGCAGCAGCCCTTTCCGTTCGTAGTGGCGCAGCGTGTCGGTGCTGACGCCGGTGGCACAGGCGGCCGCTTTCGCGGTAACCGTATCTGTCATCGTGATTGCACTGCGATCGAATCGCCCGTCTTATGTTCTTTGATCTGGAACATCAGAAACTCATGTACTGCCGCCACAGCTTGCGAGTCGGTGGTGATGATGTTCACGCGGCCACCGTCCGGAGTCTGGACGTATGTATAGCGGATGCGATCCTTGAGCGTCGCCATCGCTTTCGTGCCCGGGACAGTGGTCGATTCATGTACCAACATGGGAGCATCGAAACTGCCCTGTCCAAACATCATCGCAATGTGCGGCAGATGAGAACGGATCGCATCGCGGTTGGTCGTGTCAGCCGGGTCTTTCACGGTGACCTCGATCGCGCCGCCATCTCGATATAACGAAAAGTGATGTGTCGTCCGGCTTTGCTCGAATCCCATCACGCTCGCCCCGCGGTCGTGTGACGAGCCATGTTGCTGCTGTGCCGCAACAGGCACCGATGTCAACACCAGGACCGCCAGCCCACCGAAAATCTCAATACGATGCATAGTGACCTCCAGAGACAGCCTAGAGGGTGGAACGATTCCAGGATCAAGTATCTTCTTTCTCGTCGGGTTTTGATGAACAGCGAGCCAATCTGGACGTGTCAGCAATCGGTCGATGTCGACGTGCCGGTTGCGTTCGCGTGGCAATTCATGACTGATGTTCGCAACTGGAGCGATCCGCCGGCGGAGTTCGCGCTCGACGGCCCGTTTGCGGCCGGCACGCGCGGCACGACCAAGATGCCCGGGCAACCGGCGAATTCCTGGATGATCCGCGACATCGATCCAGGGCGCGCGTACACCATTGAGGCAGATTCGTTCTTCGAGAATGCATCGCTGATCGTTCAGTGGCGATTCGATCCGCTGACGGATCTTCGCACCAGATTGACGCAGCGTTTGCAGTTGTGCGGCGGGAACGCCGCTCGCTACGTGGACAATATCCGCGCCGCGTTTGAACCCAATCTCGAGCCCGGCATGCAGCGGATCGCGCGGATGATGATCGAGCGTTCTGCCGAAGCGCGGTGACTGCTTTTGCGCGGGCTCACGGCGTGTGCGCCGCTTGTCGGGAGCGCGCCGTCTGTTTTGAGAACAGCAGGTCACCTGTTATGATCGGGTGTTGCACGCCCCGTGACAAGAGCGAAGCGTGCACTCTCACTCGGGTCCCCATCGTCCAGAGGCCTAGGACATAGCCCTTTCAAGGCTAAGACGCGGGTTCGAATCCCGCTGGGGACGCCAGCTTTGCACGATGCCGAGTGAGGACTTCCGCGAGCAGCTATTCGATTCGACGCCCTTCAAACTTGAGGACGTGCGCCAGCCCGTTCGCCAGCATCTTCTCTCGACCATTACGTGGCTCGATGGATAAAAACAAGTGGTCGCGATCCGGCGCACCGCTCGCCCGAACGATCACGCCCGCTTCTCCCTCCGACCGTGGCAGATCGTGACTGGTCGGCACCAGCATGAGCGGCACTTTGGCGGACATTTGACGCCGCTTGTCGTGGCTGACGCGATCGTAGGCTCGCTCCGCTTCGCGGACGATTGAATTCAGATCGGGTGCTTGCGTGTAGTAAATCTCAAAATGATCAGTCGATCGAACGTGCCACTCAGCGGTGGCCGGGCTGAACTGAACCTGTACGAGATCTGTTGGTCCGAGCAAGGTGAGGCCGATCGTCAGAACGCCTGCACCGCGAAGCCGCATCACAGCACACCTCCCGCAGCGTCCTAATTAACAGTCAGTTTCAGTCCTCACAGGTCAACGGCCGTCAGTATAAACCCTTAGTCAGGCCGCGCGGTCCGATCGCCACGCTGACGACGTAATGCCGGTTCCCGTTGGGGACGAATCCCATCTCAGCCGTCGGTCCTCCTTGAATCACGACGGCTAACGCAGTAGAAAATCATCGTGTCGTTTCCCTCAGTGTTATTCGTACTCGCCCTGGCTGCGTTAGCGACTTGGCAACAGCCGCCCGCACGGCCTCTCTCATCCCCAGCGGAAGCAACCGACGCACTGTGCCGGCCATCGTCGCTACAGAATTTTTGTCGAGTAGGCTGCGCTGATCAGACACCGCCGACGTTGACTCGCCACGTTGAGCCCAATACGAAAAGGCTGAAACATCCGTTGCCCAAGGGTGCGACGATCATAGAGCTTGGAGTTGATCTTCAAGGTGAAGTGGTCTCCGCCTGCGTGATCCGGAGCCTCCGGGAAGACTTCGACAAGGCGGCGCAGGCGGCGACATGGCAATGGCGGTTCAAGATTCCGAGGCTCACAGGCAACGAGCGCGGGTTCGTCCTGACTGTGAGCGTCTGCTCTCCCGACCAGCGTTGCGATCCGAAGACCGCGAGCACCCAAAAGAGAGCTAGTTAGGCGGCCTGGCGATCGGACACCCAAACCCCCTCAAAGCTGGGTTGGTAATTGAGGCGTTGGGGACGCCAATTCTCGTACAACGTCCGAATCTCTGTCCTCCTAGGGACACGAGACCTTCCACGACATGTCTGCCGATTGCGATCGCTTCGTCGAGCGGCATCGGTCCGCGTGCGATTCGCATGGCAAGATCTTGCCCCTCGACGAGTTCCATCACCAGCGCGCGATCCTCGACGCCGTAGACGTTTGCGATATTCGGATGGTTCAGCGCGGCCAGCGTCTGCGCTTCGCGCTCGAACCGCGCCACGCGGTCGGGATCTGCTGCGAACAACTCCGGCAGGGTTTTGACTGCGACGTCTCGGTTCAGCCTTGTATCGCGCGCGCGATAGACCTCCCCTTTCCGCCCGCGCCGATCGAGCTGATGATCTGATAGGGGCCGAGCCGTGTACCGGGCTTCGCGCCGGTGGAGCGCCGGTGGTGTCAGGCAGTGAATCGTGAACGAGTGGGTGGTACTCGCACTCGCGAATTCACGATTCACTGCGTGACACCGCTCCTGCGTGACACCGCTCCTGCGCGTCTCCTCACACCGCCGTCCTCGCGCACCGACAGCCCGCGCTCGGCTCTCAGGCGATCGATCGCGCGGTTCGTGAAGTAGTCCCGGAGCCACCGCTCGGGGCGCCCCCGCGGGCGCCGGGGCAGCCACAGCGGGCGTTTACGACGGGGACGTAAGTTGCTGGCGCGGCGGGCATCGAGCGCCAGGCGACGGCGCACGTTGCGGAGTTCAGCCTCCGCGTGGCGGACGACGAACTGCTCGACCGTTTCGACCGTCATCGCTGCCCTCGATGCAGCCCCCGAACGAATGAAAGAGCGAACCGGCGGGCGGGCACTGTTCGGGGTCGGTGCCGTTCGGGGATCAGCCTAGCCCGCCGAGTTGTGATCTATGCTACCGCCGTTGCCATGCCTACGCTGAATCAGAGCCACCTTGAGCTTGAGCGCTGTCCCCATTGCTCGACGGATAAGCCGACCCTCAACCTTCGGACGAACGTCCAGACCGTCAATCACCTGAATCAGTATCAGCGGCAGTGGGGCGTTTACGCGTGCGTCCGTTGCGGCGGCGTCATTTTGGCAGGTGCCGCGTCGTTTGGAGTGGAAATCGCGGAGTGCTATCCGCCGCCGCAGACCGTTGACAGTTCCATACCTGATCGAGCCCGAGCCTACTTGAGGCAAGCGATTGACACGCAGCATGCACCGGCCGGATCGGTCATGCTCGCCGCCAGCGCTGTCGACGCGATGCTTAAAGCAAAGAACTTCACAACCGGAAGTCTCTATGCGCGGATCGATGAAGCCGCGAAGAAACACGTGATCACACCAGAGATGGCACAGTGGGCCCATGATGTTCGGTTGGACGCGAAGGATCAACACCACGCTGACGACTCCGCCCCGCTGCCGACCACAGACGATGCAAGGCGGGCCGTTGACTTCGCTGGCGCTCGGACAGTTCATGTTTGTGCTTCCTGCACGAGTCCAGCGGGGCCTGTCTCAAGCCTCGAAACCGCAGCCGTAAAATCACGCCGCGATCCACCGTGAGAGCACGATGTCACACGCGGGCTCATCCCGCTGGGGACGTTACCCATTTACCGTAAACCGCTTCGAGTAGGCGCCCGTAGTCGGCATCGAACAGCCGGTATTCGCACTCGTTGGCGACGACGCAGGACCCTCGGTTAGAATCCCGGGAGTCACGAAACGGAGTCGCCTTCCGCGCGCGATCCTGATGACGCTGACTCGCCTCTCCGCCGTCGCGCTCGCCGCGGGCATTTCGGCCCGCACCTCACAGTCACGAGAGGCGTGTGGGCGATGAGTACCATCGCCCGCGCCGCGCTGTGTACCTGCGCGTACCTGCTCGTGCTCCAGCAACGGCCGTCGTTTCGGACGGATGTCAACACGATCGCGGTGTACGCGACCGTGCGCGACGCGAGCGGCCACCTCGTTCCGAACCTGACGAAAGACGACTTCACGGTCACCGACGACGGTCAGGCCACTGACATTGTCGTGTTCTCGAACGAGCCCGTTCCGATTGTCGTCGCGCTCATGCTCGACATGAGCGGCAGCATGGCTGCTAACTACCGGCGCGTGCGAGCCGCCGCAGGCGCATTTGTTGACGAGCTATGGGAGGGAGATCGCGCGACCATTGGGACATTCGGCGCCGAGGTCGCAGTCAGTCCGCATCTGACGAGCGATAAGGCGATCCTGAAACGGGTCACGGAGGAGGAAATCTGGCCCGGCGGCGGCACGCCACTCTGGTCCGGGTTGCGCGCCGGGATGATTGCGCTGACGGCGCAGCCCGGGAGGCGAGTCGTGCTGGCGCTGACCGACGGAGACGAGGCGTGCCCCGCGCGCGCCTACAATCGCGTGCCCACGGTGTCGTCGCGACCCGGTCCGGTGTTCCCCCGCATCGTCGAGGCGCTGGAGCCAAGCGACGCCGTTGCCGACTTGTGTGCAACAGGCCCGGAAGTCGAGCGGCGGGCGGTGATGCAGGACTTCATGGTGTACGGCGTCGAGTTCCACACAAGGCGCGCATTTTCGCCAGAGAGCGTCGTGTGTTTGCACGACATCATCGACGAGACAGGCGGGGGTCGATTCCAACTGGAGACGAACGCGGATCTCGCCACGACCTTCGCGCGTGTCGTCGAGGAGCTACATCACCAGTACACCATCGGGTTCGTCCCGCACGCCCTCGATGGGAAGGCACACCGCGTCGATCTTCGCGCGAAGAACTTGCAACTGCGGGCACGCGCGCGAAAGACCTACGTCGCGCCATCGAAGTCGTGATAAGACGCGACCTGTTTGCGCTTGCACTTGCTGCTGTGCTCTTGCCGTTGCCGGCGTCATTGCCGCGCTCGATGTCGATTGCGCTGCTGTTCGACGTGAGCTTCTCCGTTACACCCAAACAGCTCGCAAGTGAATCCAGTTTCGAAGAAGTAATCCGGGCGGTGACGAAGCAATTTCAACCGGGGGACTCCGCGGTGATCGGGCTGGTGGCCAGCCGTGTCGCGTTCGGTCCAGCGAACAGAAGCTCCGCGAAAGAACTGACCGCTGACTGGCGCCAGTTGTTGGTGGCTCCCCCGAGCGAGCGCTTTGGACCGTCGCCGCTGTTCGACGCGCTGGATGCCGGCGTATCGCGCGTGCACGCTCTTCCTGGAGCGCGGGCCGTCGTGTTGTGGACCGACGGCAGGCCAACGGGAAACGTGCTCGGTGCCGAAGACGCCGGCGCTCGCGCAGCAACGGCCGGCGTATCGCTCAACGTAATCGTCGACGACAAGACATGGAGGATCGACCCGAGACGCGGCCCACTCGGCATCGAGAGGGCATGTCAGGTATTCGATACGATGGCTCGCATGACCGGCGGTGTCTGCCTGGTGAACTCACGCGGCACTTCGGCGACTGTCAAGCAGCTTGAGCGGGTACTGGAGCAGCTGCGGAACCGCTGAGCATCGGCGTCATCCGTGCGATGCAGGCATACCGCGGTGAAAACGTCGCGCACGCACGCGCACACGGCGGCAACCTCTCGCACATGACAGCGACCAGGCGACGCAGGGTCGGGCGGTGCCGCAACGCGCCAGTCACGCGCGCGCCATTCGCCGTAGGGAGCGACGACGGTCGGCCCGCCGACAACGCGCCGCGCGCGGCCACCATCAGCGCGCTCATCACGGCGGGCAACGCGAGGCGGCGGTCCACCACCGGCGCGTCGTGACGCGCCGCATTCACGCGCGATGCGCGCGCCGGTTTCGCGGGCCATCTCATTCGCGGAAGCGTGAGTCTCAGTTGAGCCCCCGGCGGCTGGGGGCTGTTCAGGTTGCTCAGCGCTAGGGATGATGTTCCTCGGCGCTGGCCTGGCTCTCGTGCTCGCCCTGACTCACGGCCGTTGGGCACTCATCGGCTAAGCGAGCGCAGCAGACGAACAGGTGCCGCGTTCGACTCGGTGGTCGCGTTGAACTGCGACGTGAGCGGGTTCGTCACTCGGCGCGCGGCGCCGGCGAATCTTGAACGAGCCATCCGCAACGACCTCGGTCCCGGCGTCTATGCAGCTTTGCGAACCGTGCCAGAGAGATGCAACTCGTACGTTTCTCCGGTTCCGGGTTCGCACGTATCTCCGCGCCCCGTTGGGGACGTTCCATTGATGGACGAGGCCATCGAGCAGGTCCGGCGGGGCTACCCTAGCCGCCGAACATGCTGCAGACGGGGGCGCCGCGACGCTTCCTATCGCCCGCCCCTCGTCCGCTTCGCTACGTTGCTAATTCGTCCGTCCAAAGACCGCGATCTCAATGTTCCCGCCGCCACCGACATGGAAATTAAGCACGCGGCCAGGGGTGTCGTAAGCGTCTCGCAGCCTTGCCCTGACGAGTTCGCTTTGCAGGCCTCCAGTTGCGGTGCAGAAGTCGATTCTGTCGATCGCCCACACCTTGTTTTCTTCCATCGCAATGATCGTGAAGTTCGACGATTCCCCGGCGCCTCCGCAACTCATACCGCTTACGGCGACCCGGATCGTCTTGAACGCACTAGCATCGATGGTCAGATCGTTTCCGTTTCCCGTGAGCGCCGCCGTGCCGAGGAGCTGCGTGACCGCCTGTTCACGCACCCTCACATTGCCGCCTGCGTCGAGCGGCCCGATGATCGTCGCATCGACCACCTGCGCGGCCAATGCGATCTGCTCTCTGAACACAGTCGCGCCGAGGACGAGGCTAGCTACGACAATGACCGCGACTAGAAATGCACGCATCATGGCACCCCTTTCGTGTCGGCGGTTTTCGCCGCAAGCTGTCCGGGACGATAAGAACGATTAACGGGGTTTCCCGCTTGGTTGATTGAATCCCCCATGTGCGGCCCCGTCCCTCCCGCCAGGCACAGCGCGGATTGCCCCGCACGACGGCGACGGATCATCGCCCCGCCGGATGCATCTGTCAAACGAGCGCTTGCACGGAAACCCGCCTCACCGGTTTGTTTGCCGGTGAACTTTCACGAGCAACCTTGTTACAGCGACTCGGTTTCCGTAACGGCACTTGTCACTTCCCGTCCAGCGGGCAATGTCTGGCCAAATACATACCTCCTGATTTTGACGTCCCACAGTTCGCACAGACTTTTGAGAACGCATTCGCTCAGCTCCGCGAGGCGATCCAACTTTTGCTCGCTTGCGGCTTCTATGTGGAACGCGAACTTGTTGGAGGTCGCCTCCCTCCCTTGATCGATGCAATGTTGGCCCGTCCAAGAGGCGATGGCCACAATGCACCCAAAAAGGAAGGAATGAAAACAAAGCGAAGACGATCTGTGTTTGATTACAAATTCACTGGGGTCGTTGGCGCCCTAAACATCTTCCCCTGTCGGCCGAGATGTCCAGCCTGCTGGCGTTCTGACAATTGACACCGTTCAACGAGTGTCCCGAATACGACTTCGCGGAATGCTTCTCGGGAGTGCCCGGGATCGTCGGCTACGTGAGTTTCAATAAATACTCCGTGGAACAAATCGCCGAAATGCTCATCACGAAGTTGAAAGCCTAGTTAGTTAGGGGAACGCGACCACGAGCTGTGCAAAACAGAACAGTGCCCCCTCGACCTCGGCTGTTAGATTTGCCTCATGCGAGGCAAGCCGTGAATACTCGTCCAACCCCACCCATCAGTCCCGAACGCGACTACATGCGCGAGCACCTGGACGACCTCAGACGCGAAGTCGAGCTGTTGCGCGCGATGGTCGGGAGGCAACGGGAACGCATCGGTGACCGCCACACCGACGTGCCCTCGTTATCTCCTGCTCAACGACCAACATCGACGCAATGAAGAAGTGTCCCTTCTGCGCTGAAGACATTCAGGATGCGGCGATCGTCTGCAAGCACTGCGGACGGGACCTGACGCAGCAAAGTGCACCAGCGCCGCCGGCATCGCTGCCAGCGACCGTCGCACAACCCAAGAAGAAAACCAGCGCGTTGACATTGCTGACGCTGGGTATCATCGGCTTGGTGCTCATTGGATATTGTGCGAGGGTGATGGTCAGCCCGACGGACAGTACGAATGCTGGGACCGAGCGCCTCCTGAATATCACGGCCGCAAAAGGTCTCTTGTCCTGTTCCATCACCAACCGCGAGAGCACGGCAATCAGCAAATGCAGTCTGAATGTCAAAGACGCAGAGGGCGTGGAGTGGAGCGTGGACGATACTCGAGTGGTCGCTCCGTTGGAGACCGTGAACTTCGACTGGAGTAGTTTCACCGCGAAGGGCCAGCCCATGCCGAGTCACCTTGGACGCGATCGCGGAGTTTATGTCAGCTGCTTTGTGACTGGACTGGACAAACGTCTGACGGGAGCATTTCGGTAGAGCACAGCGCGTTGACAGCAGAGCCGACCGCTGTATCCGCCGGCTACCCGGCCCCGCGCCTACGCCCGGTCCGCCTTGCCGAACGCCTCGCTGGGGTCCGGCAAACCCCGTTGCCGGAACAGTGGGGACGTCAAGCCGTGACGCGCGGCGCCCTACCGCCGTCCGTCAGCCGACCAAACACCGCTTCACGAACGCTCCGCCAACCCTTCAGCACACAGGCTACTCCGGCGGTCCCGAACACGAATGCCAGGATGTTCGCGATCATGTCGTCTGTCGGTCCGCCTAGCTGGTGCCCTCCAACAATCAAGAGCACATCATCGGGGTGCCCATCGACTCCGATCGCGAACAGCGCGCACACAAGTGCGAGTCCCAGCGCAACAAGGACGGTGACAAACAGCGCCACGGCTCGAACCGGAAAGGGGGTTCCAGCCGACATTTCGCAAACCGAGAATCGTCGGGCAAGTCTACGCCACTGTCGACGCCGGGACCCTTGACCGAACGACCGAAGCAGAGTTCGCTCCCGCTGGGAACGCCAACTCTTTTCATGCCGCTTTGCCGGCGCCCGAACCCGCCGCCACTTCGGCCGGCATGGGTCGCGTCCACTCCGGCACAACCCGTCACCGAGCCATTAGGCCGAGTAGTCATGACGGTGTGGCGCGATTTGCCATGGTCACGGGTGTCTACTCGCCGACCTTCGCACACATTCTCGTCGCTGCAGCCACTATTTTCGTAGCGGCCGTCACTGAGGGCGGCGCGCGAGGCCCCTCGCACCCATCACCAATCCCACCACGACGCCGGTGACTCTTTGAGGTTGGATCTTTGCTTCCAGGAACTCGGCGTCGCGCCTCGATGATACGAAGATGAACATGACGACCTCTCTCGATTGTATGAAGGTGACGATTTTCACCGGTCTCGCCCTCTTTTTCTTGCTCGGAATCTGGGGCAGGAGGCTTCGCGAAAAGGCCTTTCGTGCGTTGTCCGTCGAACAGAAGGTTCAGGTGGCTGACAAAAGGGGGAATTACACGTCAGGCGAAATGATTCCGTTGGTGGGCCTTATGCTCGGCCTCCTCGCGATACTGCTGTTCAGGCCCGGTTGGCTAAGGGGTGCCTTCGCCATTTTCCTTGCGCTTCTCGTGCTCCTTGTTAGCGCGTTCCATTTCCGAACTCGGCACCGGTTTCGAACACTCGGCCTCCCGGCGGCGTTCCTGTCGCAGTATGAACACTCTCGAATCGTGACCTACAGTTCCCTCGCCGTTCTATTGGCGATCTGGGCATGGATTCTCTATCACCTACCGTGAGCATGACTCTCGCTGGCAGGTTCCACTGATTTTTCAGCGCTTCACCGCGTCCCCCGAATCGCTTCAGCGGCGGGTCGCCGACGTTACTGACCAGGCTTGCAGTTTCCTTCGGTCTGCCACGACTCCGTTCCTCTGTCCGTGATCAGCAACTGATAGGAACGTACCGCATGGAACTTGCCGAGACGATCGTCGAGTGGCCGTGGCGTGCGCAGGATGCTGGTAACAATCGGAACACCCTTCGGACTGACTTCGACAAATGAGACGAGGCGTTCACCGGGGATCACCGTCACGGCTGTGGGGTTGTCCTTCATAACGGACCTTGCCCGTAGCGTGCGATAGTCGATCGAATCGAATATCAGCTCCCGATCATCGTAACGGTACGGCGGTGATGTCAGGTTCCGCTCTTCATTGATGTCTCCTTCGCCCTCTTCATAAACGTGCCCGGCGCCACCTCCCCAGAAATCACATTGAAAGCTCCGGATGGAGCGAAACTCATCGATTGATGGCGGATTCCGTTGAAGCGTTGCGAGGATCAAGAAAAAGTGAAGCATGTGTGTTCCTGACGCTGGCCGTTGGGCGCGCTCACGGTTTTGAGAACGTACGCGTACGTGGCTGGCCCGTGTCGCCGAACGGTTCTTCCCGAGAACCGGTCTTCACGACCACGTCGCCGCCGTTCCCCACGCGTACCACGATCGAGCGATCGCCGGTGAAGTGCAACGGTTCCGCTGGCTGGACTGTGCCCTCAACGTCCGTCCGACCGTCGACGACGACGCGCATCCATACCGGCCGGATGACTCGAAGTTCGATCGCGACACTACGAACTGGACTCGCTGGTGCGGGCTGCGACACGGCGGGAGGTGAAGCCGCGACGTTTCGCGTCGGCGTCGCGCTGTCGCTGACGGCGTTGACGGCCCTTGGCGGTGAGGTCTCTCGTCGCCAGGGAATTGATACGAGACCCACACCGATCACGGCGATGATGGCGGGTATGGCCAGCAATCGGGGACTGAGTCGGTATCGCCGTGGCAGGTGCGACGACGGAGCCGAAGCCCTGTCGTCAGAGGATTCAGTGTTGGACGGAACAGCGATGGTCGAGAGCAGCTGGTCGGACGAATGAAGCGGCTGATCGATCGGTTCCGACGCTGCCGGCCGCGACGCTTCCGACGGGCGTGGTGTCGCAGTCGGGCCGTCGGAGATGGGTGCCGGCGTGCGGAAGCTCTTGATGAATGTCTCGAACTCGTCCGATGTTCGCTGCCGCGCTCGTCGCGCAGCCTGGATGGATTCGCGCAGCCGCTCGAGCTCGGCCAGCGCCGCCTTCTCGTCAAACGGCTGGACCCGTTCTTCCGGTGACATGTCTTTCATTATCGCAGCACGACCGCGATAGAATCACCTCGATCTGGCACATCCTCGAAACGTTCTGGAACACCGGAGTAACCAAATGAGGTTCGTAACTCTGTGTCTCGCCTTTGTCGTTGCGGCCTTCGGCACTGACCGAGCGGCAGTACAAGAAAGGCCGAACTTCTCGGGCACATGGATTGGTGTTGGGCCTCAGCCGGAGATCCGGGAACTAACCATCAAACAGGATGGCTCGACGCTGTCCTTTGAAGGCCAGCCAGACGTGACCAAGCACACGTTCAAACTCGACGGCTCCGAAACCGAGATGAGCGCCCCGGACGGGAAGCCTCTTCGTGCGAAGGCTGTCTGGGTAGGCAAGTCGCTGGTGATAACGATCCATTTCCCCGAACTGAAGCAAGACATCAGGCGGCTGACGTGGACGATGGATGCCGATGGACAACTGGTGATGGAAACTGAGTTCCTTGGCGGGAAGCCGGAACCGCCCCACAAGAACGTCCTCAAACGCCGCTAGCGCTCCTTCCGGTACGCCTTGAGGATCCTGATCGGTGGCATGAGCGACTCGGTCCCGTATGGTCCTGTCGAACCGGTCGGCGACGCCTGAATTGACTTCACCACATCCATCCCGCGTGTGACGCGGCCGAACACGGCGAAGCCCTGGCCGTCGGCGTTGCGGCGCCCGCCAAAATCCATCTCCGGCTGATCGCCGATGACGATCGAGAAAGAGGCCGTTGCGGTGTCCGGGCCGCTGCGCGCCATCGACAGCGCGCCGTCCACGTGCCGCAATCCTGTCACCGTGGTGCGTTCAATCGGAATTGGCGGAAACTGATCTTGTCGGCGCGCGGGGTCGATCTGGAATTGAATCACCTGGATCTCGACATCGTGCCGGACGGTGTTGTCAGGGCGGACCGCGCGATTGACGCTGCCACCGTCGTAGAAGCGGGCATCCAGATATTTCAAGAAGTTCGCAGCGGTGATCGGAGCCCGGACGCTGTCGACCTCCATCTCAATCGTCCCCTTTTCGGTGTCGAAGACGACGACCACGTTCTGCTGCACTGCGGGCGATTGCGTTGCCGCAGCAACAAACAGCAGGATGACAGTGAATGCGCGAATCATCAGATCACCTTCGTGCACGAATGAGTTTACTTTGGTTTCAATTTGTCATACAAAAGAGAGCATGAAAGGCGAGCAGCTGGGCGCCTTCGAGGAACTGGTCCTTCTCGCGGTGCACGGCCTGCGGGACGAAGCCTACGGCATGGCCGTGCGCGAAGTCCTCGCGCGAGAGACCGGCCGATCGGTGTCGCTCGGCCCCGTCTACACCGTGCTGGATCGACTGGAAGGAAAAGGGCTCGTGCGCTCGACCATGGTGGCGGGGACGCCGACACGCGGTGGCCGCAGCCGGCGCGTGTTCACGCTCACTGCCGCCGGGAGTCGCGCGCTGACATCGTTGCAGCAAATCCGCACGCGCCTGTACGGCCGGGCACGGATGGTGCCGGCCAGGAGTCGATCGTGAGCGGGCAGCCGCCATCGGCGTGGCTCGCACTCGCGCGGTGGCTTATTGCACCCAGCCAGCGGGAGGAGGCCGAAGGCGATCTGATCGAGCTCTGGGCACGTCTCACCGAGCGGGGCGATCGGGCGCCGTCCTTCCGGTTCTGGCAGGAGACGCTCTCGCTCGCGATCGCCTCGCGACGCCGCCTCGAGGAGGACTTCGCGCAGGATGTCCGACACGGACTCCGTCTGGTCCGCCGGTTGCCGGGGCTCGCGCTCGCGGCCTGCACCTCGCTCGCGATTGGC
>Ga0310903_10000085_pt1 | contig 13729 bp, 10 predicted proteins | sample C24D4metaG_FD_203914 | JGI IMG/M metagenome (GOLD analysis project Ga0310903, IMG submission 203914) | Lab incubated soil microbial communities from West Virginia University Organic Research Farm, Morgantown, WV, United States - C0D3 | ecosystem: Environmental > Terrestrial > Soil >...
CAGCGTCGGCCGCGCGAGCTCCGCCAGCAGCGGACTTCCTTTGTGCATTGTCAACGCCAGAACTTGCCGCGTCGGACTGACGATCGCCTGCGGCGGCGGCGGCGAATCAAAGGTCGCGACGATCGGCGCCGAGGGCGTCAGGTATCTGGCGACGTTCGGAGCCGGCGCGACCGACTGCGCTTTCGTCTGATTGTGCAGGGTGGTGATCGAGAAGATGACAAGGGAGGCACCACAGGCGGCTCGTCGTAGGGATGGTGCTGACATTGGGGCTCCTCGTGAACGTTCCAGCGCGGGCTACGATAGAGCGAATTGGACCCCGGTTGTCAATCGAGGTGCGCCGGCTAGCGTTGTGTGAGTTGGCCCCACCCCAGCATCATCTCCTCGACGAGCGTCTCTACTTCCTTGCGCAGGCGTGGCTGGAGGGCAGCAACGGCAGTAACTGATTGAGACCGCAGGCTCGCATCGTCAGCTCCATGAACGCTGCCCGACCCAAGCTGGGCGCCTGAATCGTAAACAAGATCCGACAAATCCTCGACCGATCGCAGATCGTCGAGTGTGATCTCGCGGTACGACGGTTCCCAGCTGCGGACCCACCAGTTGCGGAGGTGCTCGCCCTGAATGGTCATTTCAGGAATATCTTCTTCAGGACCTGCGACCAGAATGTTGTGCCGCAGACGGCCGACCTGCTGGCTGCCGATGATGACTCTGAACGCAGGTCGAGACTTCGGGATCTCGAGGCATCCGAGTCCTTTCAGCGCTCTCAGCGCTTTCGCCTCGAGCAGTTCGTCGTCTCCGGGAGCGTCGGAAGGCCCTCGCACACGCATCAGGATCTTGCGGACGGCGGCGCTGCCAATACCCATCTGCAACCAGCCGGCGCGAATAATCTGAAAGTAGCCCTCGGGCAGCTCCGACCGTTCGCGTCGCACGAGGCGGGAGAACACGGCCATCGACGCGAGCAATCCGTTCATCGACACCTCGGGCATGGGCGCCATCTTCGTCTCCGCCCACGCGAAGAAGGCTTCGCGCGACGGCACGGGGTTGTTGTCCCTGACCCATCGCACGATGTCTGGCTTGGCCGGCTGGTATGTGGGTTCCGAGAGGCCGCGGCGGTAGCCTTCAAAGAATCGCTCGAACAGCCGATCGCGGTCCCGTGCCCAGCCGCGACGCCGCGTCGCCAGATCGATCGATCCGAGAAATCTCGAGATATCGACCAGCGCCGGGCCGCGCGTCGAGTCATCGAAGTCGTCGAGGCCCCATGCGTCGTTGGTCAACGCATACTGTTCGATGTGCGCGTCACCGTGCAGCTGCACGATCGGTTGCTTGGCCAGATCAGCGGCAAACACTTCGCAGACGCGCGACGTCCACTCGTGATTGATGAAACGGAAGTAGTTGTAGGGATCGGCGCGGAGGCGATCGATGAGGTCCGGTGAAGCCGCCGCGAGTGCGGCAGGGTCAGCGACGAGCGAACGGTGATCGAGCCCGGGGTCTAAAGACCCCGCGCGACATGCGACGGCCCCCGCTAGTGCAATCGCGACGGGCAGTAATCGGGCGAGGGCGTCAATACGTCACCAGACCTTCGGACTTGTAGATGTCGATCGTCTGTCGGATAACCTCATTGGTCGGTGGCTTCTTATCGTTCAGCGTGTACGGAATCCCGAGTTTCTCCCATTTGTACTGGCCCATTTGATGGAACGGCAGGACGTCGACACGTTCGACGTTGCCGAGACCAGCGACGAATGCAGCCGTTTGCTTGATGTCCGCCGGGTCGTCGGTCAACTCCGGTACGAGCACGTAACGAAGCCAGATTTTTCGCTTGCGCGCCGCCAGGCGACGGGCGAATTCGAGTGTCGGGGCATTATCCATTCCGGTCAGGCGACGATGCCGCTCTGAATCCCATGTTTTGATGTCGAGCAGCACGAGATCGATCGCGTCCAGGTCGTCGTCGGTCAGCCTCTCGCCGTAGTAGCCATTGGTGTCGAGCGCCGTATGGATCCCCATTTTCTTCGCGGCTTTGAAGAGCTTGACCACGAAGCGGTGCTGCATCAACGGTTCGCCGCCGCTGACCGTGAGGCCGCCCGACATCACTTTCAACCCCTGGCGATACTTGCGAAGCTCCTCGGTCGCTCTGGCAACGGTCACGGGTATTCCATTACTCATCGTCCAGGTGTCCGGGTTGTGGCAGTAGAGACAGCGCCACATACAACCGGCTGTCCAGGCGACGACTCGGACACCGGGGCCGTCGACGGTCGCGCCCGTGGTGAACGAGTGCAGGAAGCCCATATCGCCGGTGGCAAGAGCCGATCGGACATCTGATTCCGGAACGCCCTTGCCGAGGTTGACTCGAAGTTCAAAGGGGCTCTTCGCTTCGAGCGGCTGTTCTTGAATTGGTGTCGTCATACTTTCCTTGCGTGCGCACTGCCGAACTAGGTCGTCATCGTCGCGCCGTGGAACGTTCGGTTGATGACATCCATCTGCTGTTCACGTGTGAGGCGGACGAAGTGGACCGCATAGCCGGATACGCGAATCGTGAGACTTGGATACTTCTCCGGGTGTTCCATCGCCTCGATCAGCATGTCGCGGTTGAGCACGTTCACGTTCATGTGGTACCCCGTGCTGCTGAAGAACGCATCGAGCATTGCGGTCAGATTCGTCGTGCGATCCTCGGCCACACGGCCGAGACCGGATGGCACGAGCGACGAGGTAAGCGAAATCCCGTCAGCCGCGTCTCGATACGGAATCTTCGCCACCGACGCCGCTGACGCGTGAATGCCGTGGCTGTCCCGTCCGTGCATCGGATTGGCCCCGGGCGCGAAGGGTTCCCCGTGCCGCCGCCCGTCGGGCGTATTGCCGGTAGCTTTGCCGTAGACGACGTTCGATGTGATCGTCAACACCGACTGCGTGTGAACGGCCTTGCGATAGGTCGGATACTTTCTCAGCTTGTTCATGAACGTCGTCACCAACCACACGGCGAGCTGATCGACACGGTTGTCGTTGTTGCCAAAGAACGGAAACGTTCCTTCGGTCTGATAGTCGGTGATCAGCCCTTTGTCGTCACGAACGACGCGAACCTTCGCGTACTTCATCGCCGACAGGCTGTCGGCAACAACCGATAACCCGGCAATGCCAAACGCCATGGTTCGAAGCGGCGCGTAGTCGTGCAGCGCCATTTCGATGCGCTCGTAGGCATACTTGTCGTGCATGTAGTGGATCACGTTCATGGCGTTGACGTAGACGCCCGCCAGCCAGTCCATCATCTTGTCGTACTTACCGAGCACGTCATCGAAATCGAGATACTCACCTTTCACCGGCTCGCAGGCCGGCGCGATCTGCTCGCCGTTGATTTCGTCTTTTCCACCATTGATGGCGTAGAGCAGACACTTCGCCAGGTTCGCCCGGGCGCCGAAGAACTGCATCTGTTTGCCGAGGAGCATCGGCGAAACGCAACAGGCGATGGCTCCGTCGTCGCCCCAGGCCTGACGCATGATCTCGTCGCTTTCGAATTGCAACGAGCTCGTGTCGATCGCGACCTTCGCCGCAAAGCGACGGAAGCCGTCAGGCTCGCGCGCCGAGTACCAGATGGTCAGGTTTGGCTCTGGAGCCGGACCAAGGTTGTACAGCGTCTGAAGAATCCGGAAGCTGGTCTTGGTCACGAGCGATCGGCCATCGTCGCCCATTCCGCCGATCGACTCGGTGACCCAGGTCGGATCGCCGGCAAAGAGATTGTCGTACTCAGGAGTACGCAGGAAGCGAACGATTCGCAGCTTGATCACGAAGTCGTCGATGATTTCCTGTGCCTGCTCCTCCGTCAGGAGTCCTGCCGCAAGATCACGCTCGAAGTAGATGTCCAGGAATGTCGTCGTACGACCGAGAGACATCGCCGCGCCGTTCTGCTCCTTCACCCCGGCGAGATAGCCAAAGTAGAGCCACTGCACCGCTTCCTTCGCGGTGCGCGCCGGGCCGGAGATGTCGAAGCCGTAACTCGCCGCCATTTTCTGCAGTTCTTTGAGCGCGCGGATCTGCTCGGACAACTCTTCGCGATCGCGAATGATTTCGTCGCTCGACTGGAACGCGTCGAGCGCGTTCTTTTCCTCCTGCTTGCGCTCGATGAGCCGCGCCACGCCGTACAAAGCGACGCGCCGGTAGTCGCCAATGATTCGGCCTCGGCCGTACGCATCTGGCAGTCCGGTCAGAATGTGCGAGCTCCGGCACCGCCGGACATCGGCGGTGTAGGCGTCGAAGACCGCGTCGTTATGCGTCTTTCGATATTTCGTGAACGCCTCGACGATGTGCGGGTCCGGCTCGTAGCCATACGTCTTCAGAGCGGTGGCGACCATGCGCCAGCCGCCGTTGGGCATGATCGCGCGCTTCAGTGGGGCATCGGTCTGCAAGCCGACGATGACTTCGTTGTCCTTGTCGATATAGCCCGGTGCGTGGGCGGTGATCGAGCTGGGAATCTGTGAAACGTCGAGAACGCCCTTCTTCCGTTCTTCGATGAATAGCGCCTGAAGCTGATCCCAGATCTTCAGCGTTCGTTTCGTCGCCGGCGACAGGAACGATTCGTCGCCATCGTACGGCGTGTAATTCTGCTGGATGAAGTCGCGAACGTTGATCTCCTTTTGCCAGAGACCGGTTCGAAAGTCCTGCCACGGCGACGTTTTCGTTGCAGCCGCCTTATCGGTGGATGTGACGACGTCCATGTGCCACTCCTCTATGTCTGTTCGTGCTAACGCGTTCGGGTTTCCATAAGACCAAGCACCATTCCGGTGTGGCGAGCAATCACGAGTTCCTCATTTGTCGGAACGACCCACACCGACACCGCACTCCCCTTGCGCGAGATCCGCGTTTGCTTCGTGCTGTTTGCGTCGGTATCGAGATCGATACCGAGCCATGCCGAGGCGTCGCAGATGCGACTGCGAATCTCCGGAGAGTTCTCGCCAATGCCAGCGGTGAAGACGAGCGCGTCGATCCCGCCGAGCACGGCCGCAAGAGCGCCAATTTCCTTCGCCGCCCGGTAGACAAAGTACTCAACCGCCAGCCGGTCCGATGACTCTCTGCTGCCGAGCAGATCGCGCATGTCATTGCTCGTGCCGGAAATGCCGAGCAGTCCCGATCGTTTGTAGAGAATCGTCTCGACTTCCTTCGCTGACAGGCCAAGGCCCTGAAACAAATAGAGGACGACGCCGGGATCGAGCGCGCCGGGGCGCGTTCCCATGCAAAGACCATCGAGCGCGGTAAAGCCAAGCGAGCTGTCGATGCTCTTGAGATTTCTCATCGCGCAGAGACTCGCACCGCTTCCCAGGTGAGCCACGATCACACGGCCGTGGGCGATCTCCGGCGCGACGTCCGGCAACACCGACGCGATGTATTCGTAAGAGAGACCATGAAACCCATACCGCTGCACGCCGGCATTTCGGATCTCGCGCGGGAGGGGCACGAGCTCGGCAACCTCCGGTTGCCCACGGTGAAAGCTGGTGTCGAAGCAGGCGACTTGCGGCACGTCGGGCAGTTGCGCCGAGACAGCGTCGATGGCGGCAAGATTGTGCGGTTGATGTAACGGCGCAAGCGGTATCAGCTTGCGCAATTCCGCAAGGACCTCGGGCGAGATGATGGTTGGTCCTGGGAACCGCGCGCCGCCGTGAACGACGCGATGCCCGACACCGAGCACCCGCGAGCCGCCATAGCTTGAACGAAGCCAGCCGGCCAGCGAGTCGAGCGCACCGCGCGCGTCGCGAACCTTTTCCCGGTCGAGTTCGTTGTCGACCAGCCGCGTACCCGATCCGTCCTTGGCGGAGAAGCGCGGTGAAGTTCCAATCCCTTCGATCTGACCGCGTGACTCCAGCCGCCACTCTTCCGATTCCGGTCGGCGATAGATCGAAAACTTGAGGCTCGATGAGCCGGCGTTCAAAACAATGACAAAATCATCCATATTTACTCCGAGGGCCCCTCGGACTCCCCCACACGCTCGCTCGCGGGGACCCCACAAGCCCCAGTCCGCTCGCGTGGGCTCACTCGCGCACTCGTTCGCCTAGTACCGCCAGCAGCCAGCAGCCCAGAGCCGGCCATTAGGTCGCGACCTGAAGAGTCTTGCGACGCGCGTGTGCGGCCAGCATCGCCACTGCGCAACTGGCAATCCGCGATCGCACGCTGTCGGCGCGGCTTGTCAGGATGATCGGCACCCGCGCGCCGAGGACAAGCCCGGCGCTGTCGGCGTTGGCAAGGAAACTGAGCTGCTTCGCAAGCATGTTGCCCGCCTCGAGATCCGGGGCGAGCAGAATGTCGGGATCGCCCGCGACGTCGGATTTGATCCCTTTGATCTTCGCGGCGTCCTTGCTGATGGCGTTGTCGAAGGCCAGAGGACCGTCGAGCAGGCCGCCCTTGATCTGACCCCGATCCGCCATCTTGCAAAGAGCGGCCGCATCGATGGTGGCCGGCATCTTCGAGGTGACGGTTTCCACGGCGGCCAGGATCGCGACCTTTGGCGTTGACACGCCGAGCGAGACAGCAAGATCTATGGCGTTCTGAATGATATCGACCTTGTCGTCGAGCGTCGGCGCAATGTTGATCGCTGCGTCGGTCACGATCAGGACCTTGTGATAGGTCGGCACGTCCATGATGAAGACGTGGCTGATCCGGCGGCCCGTGCGCAGGCCAGTTTCTTTGGCCACGACGGCGCTCAACAGTTCGTCGGTGTGAAGGCTGCCCTTCATCAGCAGCTCCGCCGTACCCTGACGTACGAGTTCGACCGCCTTGAATGCAGCCGCATGACTGTGCGCCACGTCGATGATTTTCACGCCGCCGAGGTCGACGCCTCCTTTCATCGCGATCTCGCGGATTTTCGTCTCCGGCCCGACAAGGATCGGAGCGATCAATCCTTTCTGACCTGCCTCGACCGCGCCTGCGAGTGCCGATGCTTCGCACGGATGTGCGACGGCCGTCGGTACGGGCTCGAGACTCCGGCACCGCTCGAGCAGCAATTCATACTTTCCAGTTCCAGTTGTGCGATTCATAGTTCCTCGTTATGCGGCGACGGGCGTCGTGCGACGGGCCGCCGGTCCGGTTTCTCGCAGGAAGAGCGTGAGCGCAATTGCCAGACCGACGCCGTAGAGCAACGGTTGAAACGCCGTCTGGTAGTGCTCGATGTTCATCGTCGACGACCCGCCGCTGACGTTCATGAGGATCCTGGCAAAGACAGGGCCCAGGAGTGCGCTGAACGTAAAATTCAGAAAATTGACGACGCCGGTCGCGGTGCCGCTCATCTTCGGCGGGTTTGCTTCTTTAATCACGGTGTAGGGGAGCATCGCCGCCCCGGAGGCAATGCCGGCGACGATCGCCAGCACGTACGGCGGAAACACGTCGACCGGTCCGTAAAGAATCCAAGCGAGGCAGGCGAGCAGGACGGCGGCGCTCGCAATGATCACCGGCTTACGGCGCCCGATACGATCGGAAATGAAGCCAAGCAACGGGCAGCCGATGATCCATCCGAGTGGAACAGCCGCCGATCGAAGCACCGCGTTTGCATAGTCGAATCCACGGCCTTCCTGCAGATAGCGGACGCCCCAGGTCATATCGAAGATCGTGGTGGGAATGAAGAGCAGGCCGGCGATGATCCCGCACAGGATCGATTGCGGATTGCGAAACACGACACCGAACGCACTTCCAGCGTCCTTGAGCCAACCTTCGCGGTTTTGGGTCGGCTTCGGTTCAGGAAGAAGAAGGTACAGCAGCACGCTTATCGCGAGGCCGCCAATACCCATCCCGACCCAGAACCTGCTCCAGTTGACACCCGCGCCAATCATTGGACCGACCAGGAACTGGCCGGCTGAGCCGCCGGCCATGCCGAACATCTGCGTCGCGCCGATCAACGTTGCGGCACGTGAAGCGGGAAAATTCGTCGTCGCAATGTAGGCGGCGCCGACCAGCGCGAATACGCCACCGGCGCCTTGCAGGAAGCGGCCGATACTCGCCAGTTGTCCGTTGCCGGTGGCAAACATCAGCGCACCGATCCCGACGGTCGCAGCGCCGAGCGGGACGACCTTGCGAGGGCCGAGCCCGTCCATCGCGGCTCCGGCCACGAGACTGAATGGCGAATACCCGTAGTAGAACAGACCGACCATCGAGGCGACGGCGGTCGCCGTCATCCCGAATGCATCCGAAAGCTGCGGCATCATGACGGCCGGAGCCGATCGCAACGTGTACTGATAGAAGTAGTACATCGCCGTGATCAGCCACGCCACCGCCGCCGTTCTCAGCTGCTGATTCACGGATGTCGCCTCCGACCGGCTGCCGACCGCGATCCTGCTTCAGCACAGAACGATCGAAACCGCCTGGGAGTACGCAGATCCGCCGCCAGCGATTGGGCGGCAATTGATGTGCCGGACGGATTCCCAGATCATGCCTGGTTCAACCGCGGAAATACGAAGCGTTTGACAGAGAATCCGGCGGGACCGACGGTTATTCGGCGGAATTGACCTCCGCCGGGCCGGAGATCCTCCCGAATATCGGAGGCGACGACAGCCTGGTCACGACGACGGCTTCGGGGCACGAGAAACGCGGATCAGTGGGTCTTGGATGCCGATGCTGGCAGGTAGAAATCATCCTGCATCCAGGTGTGGTCCTTCATGTAGCCCTTGCCCTTGAGGAACTCCTCAATCTGCGTTCGCTTCGGTTCTTCGTTGTTGTGTTCGATCGCCATCGATCCGACCCTGTATTGATCGAAAGGGAACCCGCGAAGTGCCTCGAGTTCCGCCCCCTCGATGTCGAGACTCATGAAATGAATGAATGAAGGGGCATTGGCTCGCTGCAGGATGCTGCCGAGCGTCACCGTCGTCAGCTCGACCGTCTTTGCGTCCTTCACAACATCTTTATAGCGATCGAGGTGATCCGAAATTCCGCCCAGCTCGCCGGCGACGGCAAACTGCACCTTGTGTCCGCCTTCAGCGTCGACGGCTTCTTTAAACATCTGGCAGGTGCGTCCCTGCATGTTTGATGGAAACGGATCGATGCAGATGCCTTTCCACCCTCGCTGCTCGAGCGCCCAGCTATTCGAGTTGAGGAAGCCGTCGGCCGAGCCGACATCGAGGAAGTACCCGTTGGTGACGCCGGGAAACACTTTCTCCGCTACCCAGCGATCCTGACCGATCTGCGAAGGAAACTTCAGGAGGCCGAGTCTTTCCTTGACGCTGATCTCGAAGTTGTGCCGCTGCAGGATCTGGCAGCACATCTGGTTCAGTTGAAACGAGCGGCCGACACGCATCCCGAAATACCCGGCGGCCGTCGAGACGCACAGGATCACGAGCGCGGCTACGGCCAACTGAACCAGTCGCTTACGCATCCGATCATTTTACGCGGAGTGAACTGGCGAACTGCGCGCGAAGACTATTTTCGTTCCGCGATCCAGATGTCAGCTTCTTCGTGTACGGCGCCGTAGTAGATCGTCCGGCCGTCACGGCTGATGGAAAACACATCGTTGGTCGGAGGGCCGGGCAACTGCACCGGAACCACTGATCGCTGACGCGTGACGGAATCGACGATGACGAGATCGGGATGCTGTCCGGCCGTGAAATAGACAACGCGACGGCCGTCCGGAAGCCAGCGCACGCCAAACGCTTCTTCGGTCGCAATCGTGGTTGTCACCTGCGACTGAAGATCGTACACACCGATCGCGTACGAGCGACCGCTTGCGGAAACGAGAGGACCGCAGAGACGGGCGCCGTCCTTCGACCACGATGTCGCGAAGAAATATCCTGTGCCCGATTTCGTGCCGGGAAGAAGTGCCGGTTCAGCGCCACCGGAGAGCGGCACCGAAAACACTCCGCCTGCCGAGAACGTGCCCGAGAAGACGACCCTGTCGTCGATGGGTGAAGCAACGGGATAGGCACCGCCGCCAGGGATCGATCCGAGCTTGCGAAGGTTGCTGCCGTCAGCACGAACGGCCCAGACGCCCCACGCGCCATCACGATTCGAATAGAAGACGATCGTCTGACCGTCATGCGCGAAGACCGGAGCGCGATCGCGCGGCGTGTCATCGGTCACGTGACGTATTCCCTTGCCGTCCGCGCTCCCGACGAAGATATCCTCCTGCAACTCGCCAATGCTGAAGTACGCGATCTGGGCACCGTCCGGGGATGAGTCGCTTGGAATTCGGACGTTGTTCGATCGATCGAGCACCACCGGGACACCGGCACGGTCGGTTCGCGGATCGAACGGAATCGCCACGGGATTTACTGATGCGATACGTGAACGGAACGCGAGGCGCTTTCCGTCCCTGGAGAATCGCGGCTCGGTGGCGCGTGCCTGGACACCGGTCGTGACCGCCAGGGGCGCACCGGCAACACGACCACTCGCCTGATCAACCGCGATTCGCCACAGGTTCATGGCACCGCCGCGGTCGCTCGAGAAATAGAGGAACCTGCCGTCTGTCGACCACACCGGAGACCAGTCGAGCGCCGCATCCTGCGTCACCGGCACACGTGCACCACCGGATGCGGAAACCGTAAAGATGTCGCGCTGTCCGCCGTTGTTGCTCCAGTAGGCGACGCGATCGCCGGATGGCGACCACGACGGTTGAATCGCATCACCGTCCACAATCTGCTTTGGAGCGCCGCCACGCAGCTCGACGATAAACAGCGCGCTCGTCGTCTGTCTCGATGAAGGATCCCGTACTTCTTCCGTCGAAAACGCGATCTTCGTTCCATCAGGCGACCACGCCGGGTCGAAACCGGTGTCGGTCAGGCGTCGAACGGATTCTCCGGTAGCACCGGCAATGAAAATTCCTCCATCGTCGTCGGACTCGTGAAATGCGATGAGTGACCCGTCGGGTGAGTATGCGGGACTGCCTTCGTTGCGCTTGGGATCGTTGACGATCGGTGTCGCATTCCTGCCGCCGACCCGCTGCGCATAGATGTCCCAACTCTCGTTGACATAGATCGCGTACGCCACCGTGGCGCCGTCAGGGGAGAGCGTCGGGGACGCCTCGACGCCCGCTGCCTCCGTGAGCCGCGTGAAGTGCTGCCAGGGGAGTTCCGGCTCATGTGCTACTGGCCGGTAAAACCAGACTGCCACGGCGGCGGCGAGTGACGCGAGCGCGATCGCCCATGGCAGCCACGCAAGTCGTCTCGGAACAGCTGACGCGCGCTCGGCGCCCTCGACCCGCATCGCTGCACCGGTCGACATCGTCGCCAACGTCTCGAGCGCGAATGCCAGATCGTTTGCTGATTGAAAACGCAGCTCCGGCGTTTTCTCGAGGCAGCGGCGAACGATCCGATCCACGCCTGGAGAAATCGCGAGACGTGCGGCGTCCAGTTCGGGAGGTTCTTTGGTCAGAATCGCCGTCATCGTATCGGCGGCGGTCTCCGCCTTGAACGCGCGCTCGCCGCTGAGCATCTCGTACAAGAGAGCGCCAAACGCGAAAATGTCGGCCCGATGATCGACGGCCAGTCCTCGCACTTGCTCGGGCGCCATGTAAGCGAAGGTCCCGAGCACCATCCCGGCGTTGGTCAGCCTTCCGCCGGCACGCGTCTCGTCGGTCGGCGTCGGCTCCATCGGCTTCGCCAGCCCGAAATCCAGAATCTTGACGTGGTCGTCCCGCGTGATCATCACGTTCTCGGGCTTGAGATCGCGATGAACGATTCCACGCGCGTGTGCGGCAGCGATGCCTCGTGCGATTTGCAGTGCATACGCGATCGCGCGGCGCTGCGGGAGCGGCCCCTGCTCGAGCCGCGCCCGTAGAGTCTCTCCGTCAATCAGCTCGCTGACGACGTAGGCGAGACCATCATGTTCCCCGAACTCATAGATGGAGACGATGTTGGGGTGCGAGAGCCTTGCGACACTCAGCGCCTCACGCTCGAATCGCGCGCGAGCTTCGGCGGTGGAGGCGAGTTTGGGCGAAAGGACCTTGAGGGCGACGTCCCGTTGCAGCTTGGCGTCGTGTGCCCGGTACACTTCGCCCATGCCGCCTGCCCCGAGCGAGCCGACGATCTCATACGCCCACACGCGTGAACCGACGGCGAGTGACATCGCCCCGGGAGCATAACACCTCCGGCGGAATGGAGGATTCGACTGCCGCGGGCGGCTCCCGAATCAAGAGTCAAGCCTTTCTACAACAAGCACTTGATTCGCTTCCACACGCGATTGAGCGGTCGGGTACGGGCTCTGCTTTGCCACCTGAGGCGCGTTTGCTCCGAATGGATCGCCGATGATTACGAAACTATTCCTCGCAGGATGTCTGATGGGCTTTTGCGTGACTATCCACGCGAGTGGCGTGACCTGGGCCCTCGGTCGAATCAAGCGACATCCGGAATATCCAAGGTTCTGGGCGGGCACCTGGCTGTTTATTCTCGTGGCAGCCTGGATTGTGATGATGCATCTCGTCGAGATCGTCGTCTGGGCCGTGTTCTATTTCGCGGACGGCGCAATGCCTGCACTCCAGACCGCCGTTTATTTCAGCGCTGTGACTTACACGACCACGGGATACGGCGATCTCGTGCTGCCACCGGAATGGCGCCTGGTTGGCGCGATTGAAGCGCTCACCGGAATTCTGATGTGTGGATGGTCAACTGCCTTCTTCCTCACAGTCGGCAGCCGGCTTTATGAGCCTCGGCAGGGAACGGCGGCGCAACGATGAGCACATCTTTCTCGCTCAGGCCGTCGATCAACTGGCTTCTGGCATTCATTCCAATTTCTCTCGCGCTCGAATACGCGCATGCGCCCGATCCCGTGCTCTTTTTCTCGGCGGCCATCGCGATCGTTCCAATCGCACGGCTCATCGTCCTTTCGACCGAACAGATCGCGACGCGCACGGGAGACGCGATCGGCGGTCTGCTGAACGCGACCTTTGGCAACGCGCCGGAGCTGATCATCGCGATGGTCGCACTGAAGGCGGGGTTTTTCGACATGGTGCGCGCTTCGATCATCGGATCGATCCTCGCCAACCTGATGCTCGCAACCGGCGTCGCGTTTTTTCTCGGCGGCCTGCGCCAGCACACCCAGGAATACAACTCCGGAGCTGCGCGGCTTTACAGCTCGATGATGTTGATCTCGGCGGTCAGTCTTGGTGTGCCCAGCGCGTTCAACCGGTTCTTCTCACCGGAAGGCACCATTCACGAAGAAAAGCTCGTCAATCTCGGCACGGCATTCGTACTGCTCGCGGCATATGGTCTTTACCTCGTGTTCCTCTTGAAGACGCATCCCGACTACTTCAAGAGCGTGACGGTCAGTGAAGTGGAACACGGGCACGAAGGACCGCAGTGGAGCGTCGGACGCGCCGTCGGCAGTCTGGTCGGCGCGTCGGTTCTCGCCGCCTGGATGAGCGAGATCCTCGTGGGAGCAGCCGAAGGGACAGGCAAGGCGCTCGGCATGTCGGAGGTGTTCATCGGGATCGTGTTTCTTGCGGTTATCGGGGGGGCCGCAGAAAGCGGCTCCGCCATCGCGATGGCGCGCAAGAACAAGCTGGATTTAACCATCGGCATTGCCATGGGCAGCAGTATCCAGATCGCGCTCTTCGTCGCGCCAGTTCTCGTGCTCTTGAGCGGATGGGTGGCCCCTCAGCCGTTGGAGCTGTCGTTCAGCCGCGCGGAAATTGGGACGTTATTCCTGGGTGTCCTGATTGCGGCGATCGTGGCGGGAGATGGGCGATCGAACTGGTACAAGGGCGTGCAATTGATGCTCGTTTACGCGATGATCGCCATCCTCTTCTATTTCCTTCCGGCGGCCGCTCACTAATCGTTCGACG